>FWPV01001495.1_pt1 | contig 52064 bp, 52 predicted proteins | sample 2228371 | NCBI WGS metagenome assembly FWPV01 (sample SAMEA103939776, study PRJEB20133) | metagenome
GATAGCGAGCTGGTTTTTCCATTTTGTTTAGCCGTCCTCCTCTCTAGGGATCACGAGCGAACGCAGTGAGCGAGTAATCCCGGCAGAGTCGTAGACGAATTTCAAGATGAAGAGATGAGGGGATGAAGGGATGAAGAGAAAAGCCTCGCCAGTGCGAGTGTGAAGTGTGAGTGCGGAAAATCAGTTTGAGTTTGAGTACGGAGTTTGAGTTTGAAGAAAACAGTCTACATTTAACAATCAACAAAACCAGTTTAACAGTCCCACAGTTAAACAATCCAACAACAACAATCCCTATGGCTCGAATTTTCATAACAGGCTCTAACGACGGACTAGGTTATTTAGCAGCTGAACGACTCATTTCAGAAGGACACCAAGTGTACCTACACGCCAGAAACCAGGATAAGGCTGATGCCACAAAGCAGAAACTGCCCGGGGCTGCGGGTGCATTCGTGGCTGATTTGGCGGATTTAGAACAGTGTAAGCAACTAGCGAAACAAGTGAATGAGCTGGGTAAGCTGGATGCCATCATCCACAATGCGGGTGTATACAGTGCTCCGACAGAGCAGATTTGGGCCATCAATGTCTTGGCGCCCTATGCTTTAACTCAATGGATTGAACTCCCATCTCGACTGATATACCTAAGCTCTAGCATGCATCGGGGTGGAGGACCTCTCCGTAAGGCTAAAGACGCTACCCAAATTTCGTATTCTGATTCGAAGTTTTTACTCACCAGCTTAACGCAAGCTTGGGCGCGCCTGCACAAGGATTGCATTTTTACCTCCGTAGATCCCGGCTGGGTACCCACCAAGATGGGAGGGAAGAACGCTCCCGATGATCTTCAAAAAGGTTTCGAAACCCAAGTCTGGCTGGCCACCAGTGATGAACCCGAAGCATTGGTTTCCGGCGGCTACTATTTCCACAAGAAGCGGCAAAAACCCCATCCGGGTGTTTACAACAGGGAAGACCAAGAACGTTTGATCTCGATTTGTAAAGCGATGAGCGGTGTTTGAGTTTCGGGTCGGATAGGACTTATCGCGACCAGCCACTACAGAAAAGGATTAATTATATTCGAAAAACCTATGGCAACGCCGGCCTCAGTAAACGCAAAGGGAGCAGCCCCACCCAAGAAGCTTTTAGATGGTATCACAGATTGAGATACTCGTAATTCAAGTTCTTCTTCGCTCAAGACAAACATAAAATCTTCCGGAAAGCGATCTAGGTTTCGTCGTACCGCTTGTTTTAGTGTTCGGGTTTCAACCCCCTATAATTCTGCTAGGTGTACATCGAGTAGCGCCTTTTCCTCTCGTAAAACCGGAATCTTTTTTAGAATGGTAACTTCCGGAATTAGGTTGTGTTTTGGGTTAATACTCAGTCAATTTAGCAGATTAAGTATTCGCTTTTACGGAAAGACAAAGTGCTGACCAACACTTTACTTTCTAATGAATTCCAACTAACTTCTACAGTAAACACTTAACATTCAACAATACCAGTCCAACAGTTAAACAATCCCACAATCCTACCTCCAAAGGCTATCTTTGCCCCGCATGGCTTTCGACCCTTTTAGCATTGATTTACCCATACGCGATTGCATCACTGAACTTCGCGAAACCCTAACCCAACAAAATACTGCCATCGTCCACGCGCCTCCGGGTGCCGGAAAAAGTACTTTGTTGCCTTTGGCTTTGTTGGATCAGGATTTCCTCGGCGGACAAAAAATCATCATGCTGGAGCCTCGCCGTTTGGCGGCCAAAAGTATCGCTATGCGATTGGCTGAACTGCTCGGGGAGCCCGTCGGACAAAGCGTAGGATACCGCGTTCGTTTTGAACAAAAGGTGAGTGCTGCCACGCGAATTGAAGTGGTGACTGAAGGAATATTAACACGCCGACTCCAATCCGATTCCACCTTGGAAGGGGTGGGGATGGTGATATTCGATGAGTTCCACGAGCGATCCATCCATGCCGACCTAGCCCTCGCCCTGAGCAGAGAAGCCCAGCAGGTGTTGCGTGAAGACTTGCGTATCGTGATTATGTCGGCTACCCTGAACTTGCAAGAGCTGAGCTCCCGACTCCAAGCGCCGGTGATCAGCAGCCTTGGCCGACAATACCCCGTTGATGTGCGTTACGGCAGCGGTACCGATATCCGGATGGTTTCGGAGTTGATGTCGAGAAAGATCAGCGAAGCCTACAAACAAGAAGAAGGAGACATCCTCGCTTTCCTACCCGGCGAAGCAGAAATCAAACGCTGCGAAGAAGACTTGAAGCGCCTGTGTCCGGGAGCAGAACTGCATCCACTCTACGGCATGTTACCACCGGCCAGGCAGATGGCGGCTATTCGTCCATCCAAGGCCGGAAGAAGAAAGATTGTATTGGCCACCTCCATAGCGGAGACCTCGCTCACCATTGAAGGTATCAAGGTGGTCGTAGATAGCGGCTTGGGACGAAAACAGAAATTTGATCCGCGTTCCGGGCTTTCCCGACTAGAAACCGTTTTAATATCGCGTGATTCCGCCGAACAAAGAGCCGGTCGGGCCGGACGATTAAGTGCCGGTGTTTGCTACCGCTTATGGAGCAAAGCCGATCACGAACGCCTACAGCAACATGATATTCCCGAGATTTTAGAAGCCGACTTGGCCTCGCTCTTATTGGAACTGAGTCATTGGGGCATACAAGATGTTTCCAAGCTCTTCTGGCTCTCTTCGCCACCGGCTGCCCACCTGGCGCAAGCCATGGACACATTAGAGCAGCTGCAGGCTTTAGAGGAAGGAAAGATAACGGAGCATGGCCGACGAATGCTGGAGCTGCCATGCCATCCGCGTATCGCGCACATGCTCATCTTGGCAGAAGACAAGGGCTTAGCCTCCGACCTTGCTGCTCTTTTGGAAGAACGTGATCCTTTGCCTAAGGACAGCGGCATCGATATCGGCTTACGTATTGAAGCCATCAGAAGGGGGAGAAGTACCGGCAACAAAGGCGGACGTATGGGGCGCATCGCTCAAGTGGCGGCGTCTTACCGACAGATGCTGGGATTGAAAGAGGAAGACAACCGCATGCCGGATCCGTATGAGATTGGATTGCTGGTAGCCTATGCCTTTCCGGAGCGTATCGCCGCTTCGAGACCGGGCAATAATTCACAGTTTCAGCTGGCTAACGGACGCTATGCGCAAGCCGGTCCGAAAGACGACCTCGGTCATGAGCCTTGGTTGGCCGTAGCCCATGTGGATGCCAGAGAAGGTTTAGGGAAGATCTTCTTGGCGGCTCCGCTGAACCCCAAAGACTTGGCCGGATTGGTGAAAGAAAGGGAAGTGATCAAATGGGATACCCGCTTGGGCGGACTCATCGCTTCACTTGATTTGAGTATTGGTTCCATCATTCTTCGCTCTAAGCCTTTACCGGATCCGGACCCGATTCACCTGCAGAAAGCCATCGCTAAAGCAGTAAAAGAAGAAGGCAAACGATTGCTAGACTGGAACGAAGAAGTGCAGAATTGGCAAAATAGAGTGCTTTCCTTGCGCAAATGGCGCCCGGCTGAGGATTGGCCCGATGTAAACACCGATGTGCTCTTATTGCAGGTCGAAACGTGGCTGAGTCCGTATCTTAATCAAATCAAGAAGCCGGAAGATTTAAAGAAGATCAAGTTGAGCGAAGTATTGCACCACAGTTTGAGTTGGGAAAAGCAACAGGCCTTAGATAGCTATGCGCCTGAAAAGCTCCAGGTACCTTCCGGCTCATGGATTCCCTTGCGCTATTTGGCGAATGGGGATGCACCGGTTTTATCCGTTCGCTTGCAGCAGACCTTCGGCTGGGCGGATACACCGCGGGTGAACGATGGACAAATTCCGGTATTGATGGAGTTATTGAGTCCGGCAAACAGACCGGTACAAACCACCATGGACCTCAAGAACTTCTGGAATGCCACCTATTTTGAGGTGAAGAAAGAATTGAAACGTCGCTACCCTAAACACTACTGGCCGGACGACCCTTGGAATGCGGAAGCTAGAAAAGGAACGAAGCGGTAAGAAAAGAAATATCAATTTCCAAAGAGCCCATCTGTTTCGCTTGAAGATTGGTGTTGTTTTTTTTTGGAATTTGGCACTTGGAATTTGGAATTTGGAATTTGGCTCTTGGAACTTACGCCAAGAGACTCACCAATAAGAATAGCCCTGCTTGAATTCCGAATATCAATAAGCCAAAACCAAGTCCTCGTCTGCCGGAGCTTAGCAAAGCACCAATGCGAATGCGCAGTCCGATGGCCACCATCGCTAAAGTCAGCATGAGATCACCACCTGAGACGGCAGCTTTGGTGAATTCAGCCGGTAAACTGAAAACGGAGTTAATCAAGGTAACGGCTAAAAATCCCCAGAGGTACCAAGGCATTTTGAATCTCGGTTTTTCAGAACTAGCCGATTTATCACGCGTTACCCAATGCACAAAAAACAAGGCAGGTGTGATGAGCGCTACACGAGCGAGCTTGATGCCCAGGGCGTATTCGCCAATTTCCGGACTAAGCGCATAAGCCGCACCGGCCACGTTACCAACGGCATGCAGGCTAGCGCCTATCATAAACCCTTGGTCGTGGGCATTCGAAAGCAAAGGAGGCAAGAGTAAAGGGAACAGCAACATAAAGCTGATGCCCAAGAGGTTCACTACAGCCATGCTGGTGGCGGTATCGGATTTAGAGGCCTTAATCTGAGGCGAAAGGGCCGCAATGGCAGAAGATCCGCAGATAGCGGTACCGAAAGCGATAAGGAGTCCTGATTGTCCCGGGCAGCCTAGTTTCTGTGCTAGCTTCGGACTAAGCCAAAGCACAAAGGCAATCACCAGGGCCAAGTAAAGCAAGCTTTGCCAGCCGAGTGAAAGCAAGTGTTGGTAATTGATACTGAAAGAAAGTAAAAGAATGGCCCATTCCAGTCCTTTACCGGCCATCCAATTGGGAGCTTTCCCTTCTGTGACTCCGGCAGGTAGGAGGTTACCTGCCAAAAGTCCCAGAAGTAATCCCGCCATCATACCGTTCAGGTAGGGAAGAACAGGTGCCAGAAAATAAGCTGTGCTGCCAAGCAGTACTACTATAATCGACGCGGGAAGCTCTTTTTTCATACGCCAATAAGGCTTAGTGTTTTGGGCCTGTCCAGCTGCTGATACCGCCGTTCAGGTTGTATACCTGGGTAAAACCGTTTTGAGTCATAATGCTGGAAGCAGTAGAACTGCGTCCGCCGGAACGGCAATATAGCAGGTAGCTTTTGGTTTTGTCGAGTTTGGCAATTTCCGCTTCAAAGTTTCCACCGTTCAAATCGATGAAAAAGTCGGCTCCTTCAATGTAACCGGATTGTACCTCACCCGGTGTGCGCACGTCGATAACCACCACATTGCTGTCTTGCAACATCGGTAAAGCTTGATCTTGGTTGATGTTAACGGGATTGGCTTGTTGAACTGCCGTTTGACTGCTGTCGCCGCTCTGCTGTTGTTGTGCTTCTGAGCAGGAAGCAAAGAGTAAGGCCATGCCCAAGCTGAAAATAAGTTTTCTTTTCATAGTATAGTTCTAATCGTTTTCAAAATTCCGCATTCTACAGAATGAAGTATGTGACATTGAATACAGAGCAAAGAAAGGGCAAAAAAAAACCCGGCATGAAGCCGGGTTAGTTAGCACTGTAACAAATCAGTTCATCTTATTCGGCAACTACTTCCAAAGTTACCGGTACAGAGATTTCTCTGTGGAGGTTAACTGTGGCAGTGAAGCTACCAAGAGATTTGATATCCTGATCGATCACGATCTTTCTGCGGTCTACTTCAAATCCTTTAGCTGCGAGAACTTGAGAAATTTGAAGTGAAGTGATGCTACCGAAAATTCTATCGTTTGCACCTGCTTTAGCACCAATCTGAAGGCTTAAGCCATTCATTTTGCTTGCCATAGCCTCCGCGTCTTTTTTGATTTTTTCTTGTTTGAATGTGGCTTGACGAATATTCTCTTCCACCATTTTCACGTTACCCGGAGTAGCCACCATAGCCATACCTCTAGGGATAAGGAAGTTATTAGCGTAACCGTTTTTCACGCTTACGATATCGTCTTTAAAACCAAGCGACTTAACGTCTTGTTTCAAAATAATCTTCATCTTCTGGTCCTCCTTATTTTAATGAATCACCTACATATGGAAGGATAGCTACGTGACGAGCTCTTTTCACAGCTTGTGCTACTTTTCTTTGGTATTTCAAAGAAGTGCCTGTGATACGACGTGGCAACAACTTGCCTTGTTCGTTCAAAAACTTCATTAAGAAGTCAGGATCTTTGTAGTCGATGTATTTGATACCGTTCTTTTTGAAACGGCAATACTTCTTGCTTGTAGCGCCTGTTGGAGTGGTGTTGAAAATGTAATTTCCACCTGAATTTCTCTTGCTCATGATTAGGCCTCCTCGATTTGAATTTTAGTGTTAGCGGCTGCAGCTACTGCTTTAGCGCCTTTTTTGAATTCACCGTTACGTTTACGTTGGTTGTAAACCATACCATGCTTGTCTAAAGCAATAGTGAGGAAACGCAATACACGCTCATCACGCTTCAAAGCCAATTCGAACTCGGCGATGAAAGCTGGATTTGCTTTGTACTCGAAAATGTGGTAGAAACCGGTAGATTTCTTTTGAATTGGGTAAGCCAGTTTTGTCAGGCCCCAATTGTCTTCGTGGGCAATTTCGCCCTTGTGCTCTGTGATCAACTCTCTGTACTTTTTAACAGCTTCTTGCATCTGTTCGTCAGAGAGTACGGGTGTTAATACGATCACAGATTCATAGTTTTTCATTTCCATAAATCTGATATAAAATTTCGGGCTGCAAAGATAAAAATTACATTGGTTAAAACAATAGGGTAGGAGTTTCAACCTTTGTAGGGTCGACACATGTGTCGACCCTACAAAGGAGAGCATGTGTCGCCCCTACAAAAGGAAAGCGTGCTCGCCCCCAAAAGAAAGAAAGCCCAAGTCGCCTCCTAGAAAAGGTAAGCCCGAGCCCTTAGTTTGTTATTCGCGGAATGATAGCTGGGCCTTGAGCCAAGCCATGGCCTGTTTAACTTCTTACATCGCTTGAGAAAAATTAGTCAAAGCAGATTCAGTTAAACAAGCAACAATCTTGTAGTCCCTTATTAATAATCGAGTTCCAATCCAAGTTTCTTGATTAAATCAGCGAACTCCGGATAGTTCTGGGCCAGGACGTTTCGCTTTTCCTCCATAGTGTAGATGATATTGTCTTCTTCCTCGTTCTTCTCTACCACCATATCGAAGCTATCGAGTTTGTCTGTGAGACGAGCGTTTAGCCAAGCCATCAACTCTTGTTTCACTTCCGAGATGAAATCATATACGTGTCGGCCCACCACCGTGGCGGTGAGTTTATTGCCGTTCAGCTTCACGCTCGACTTCCTCATGCCCACGGAGAGTCCCATTTTATTTTGCTTCTCCATTTCAGAAGCATAAGAAATCCAGAGCTTCTGAATCATCTCCTGGTTGAGGTCGAACTGCGTAATGGGGGCGCTGTCTTTTTCTTCTTCCTCTTCCTTGTTGGTATCGAGATTCGGGGTGCTTACCGCACCCAGCTTTAGATCGATTTTAGGCAAAGCCACCTTTGGCGCTTCAGGCGCTTTCTTTTCCGGTTCCGCTTTGCTTACGGGCGCCGGGGCAGCAGGTTGGCTCGCAGGAGCTACAGGAGGAGTATGGGTGAGAGTTGATTTTAACTCGGGATTAGCCTTTTTTTTTTCTCCGATCGAATCGGAGGAAAGGCTGTCCATATTGATTTGCAATAGCCTGCGCAATTGAGCGAGCTTAATCAAAGCCAATTCAACGTGCAAGCGGGTATTGCGAGCGGCCTTGTAGGTAGAATCAAACTTGACGGCCAAATTCAAGGCATTCAGAATAAAGCCCTTTTCAATGCGGGTGGCTTGTTCAGCATAACGCTGGGCAGCCGATTCGGCTACTTCCAGGAGTTTTACCGTTTCGGGCGACTTACTCACCAATAGGTTACGGAAGTGATCACAGAGTCCGCCTAAAAACAAATGCGCATCAAAGCCTTTTCGAACCACCTCATCCAGCAAGAGCAAGGCTTCGCTAATTTCTTCCTTGTAAACGAGGTCGCAGGTTTTGAAGTAATAATCGTAATCCAGGATGTTCAGGTTCTGAATTACATCATTGTACGTCAGGCTGCTGCCCGAGAAGCTCACCATCTGGTCGAAAATCGACAAGGCATCACGCAAGGCACCATCTGCTTTTTCAGCGATGATATGCAAGGCTTGTTCTTCCGCCTCAATCTTCTCTTTACCGGAGATGCCCTGCAGGTGTTTCACCATGGAAGGGATGGTAATGCGGTTGAAGTCGAATATCTGACAACGACTTAGGATAGTCGGTAGAATCTTATGACGCTCCGTCGTGGCCAAGATAAAGATGGCATACGACGGCGGCTCCTCTAACGTTTTCAGGAAGGCATTGAAGGCAGCTGTACTCAGCATATGCACCTCATCAATGATGTAGATTTTGTACTTCGCGCCTTGAGGGGCATAACGTACCTGATCTACCAAGGCTCGGATATCGTCAACCGAGTTATTGGAAGCCGCATCCAGCTCGTATATATTAAAGGAGGAGTTCTTATTGAACGTGGTACAGGAGTTACACTCATTGCACGGTTCAATGGAGTCCTTCAGGTTTTCACAATTGATGGTCTTGGCCAGAATACGCGCGCAGGTCGTTTTACCCACACCACGCGGACCGCAAAACAAAAAGGCCTGAGCCAAATGGTTATTGCGAATAGCATTCTTAAGGGTATGGGTAACGTGCTCCTGTCCCACCACACTTTCAAAGGTGTCTGGGCGATATTTCCGGGCCGATACGATGAATTGTTCCATAAATGAAGGGGGTCAAATATAGCGAGGCAAGCCTGAAAATGAAAGATGACCCAACACATAATCAATCATGGGTTTCCGGTTACATTCTCACATGCAGGTAAATTTCCAATTTTTCAAATTCCAATTTCCAAGGTATCAATCTTTTCTGTTGAAGTAAGGGAATATAGGGATTTAGCCTTTTACTTTTGGCTTTTGGTTTTTCGCATTTGCCTTTTGGTTTTTTTGGAATTTGGAATTTGGTTTTTGGAACTTGCCACCTCATCGCTCGAAGAAAATAAGCGCTTAAATTTCAGGTGCGTGTATCTTTGCGGCATGATAGCAACAGGAAGGTACAATACCCTGGAGATAGATCGAGAGACAAGCGTAGGGCTTTTTTTGGTAGACGACGAAGGTAACGATGTGCTTTTACCCAGGAAATACTATCCTGAAAGCTTTGAAATAGGCGATAAGCTGGAAGTCTTTGTTTACCGTGATTCGGAAGACCGCCAAATCGCTACCAACCTCAAGCCGTTTATTGAAATGCACCGCTTTGCTTTACTGCAGGTGAAATCGGTCGGTCCGATGGGTGCCTTTCTCAATTGGGGAATGGAAAAAGACCTGCTCGTACCTTTTGCAGAGCAGCATACGAGGATGGAAGAAGGCAATTGGTATGTGGTCTACCTTGAATTGGATGATGTAACCGACCGACTCTTCGCTACTTCCAAAATTGAAAAATACCTCGAAAACGAATACCTCCGCGTGGAGAAAGGCGATGAGGTACAAGTAATGGTTTACAGCGAATCGCCTTTAGGCTATTCCGTTATCGTAAACCAGGTGCACCAAGGACTCATTTTCAAGAACGAGGTATTTGGCGAATTAGCGATGGGAGCGGAGCTGAAAGGCTGGATCAAACAAGTACGCAACGATAAGAAACTCGATATCACCCTGCAGCCCCAAGGCTACGAGCACAGCAATGAGCCCAATGCCCAACAAATTCTCACTAAGCTGAAGCAGGCCGGCGGCTCTTTACCGTATGGCGATAAAAGCAATCCCGAAGCGATCTACGAAGTATTCGGGATGAGCAAAAAAGCCTTTAAAAAAGCCATTGGTCTACTCTACAAGAACCGAGAGATTGAGATAGAGGAAGAAGGGATACGGTTGAGGAGTGAAATTGAGGATTGAGGAATAAGGTTGAGAATTAAAGATGAGGAGATGAAGGGAATTAGACAACGAGACCCGAGTAACTAAGGTTCGGTATCGTGAACATTCAACAGGAAACAATCCTACAGTCCAATATCACTCATAGCGCAGCGCTTCAATCGGATCTAACCTTGAGGCTTTTTTGGCCGGGTAGAATCCGGCGAGTATACCCACCACGAAGCAGAGTCCGAAGGCCGTCATCATCCACAACCACGGAATTACAAAACCAATCTCTAAGTAAATAGCAAAGCCATTGCCGGCCAGGATACCTAAAACGATTCCGGCTAATCCGCCGAGTTGGCAGATCACTATGGCTTCAATCAAAAATTGGGTTTGGATTTTCGCCGGACTCGCTCCCAAGGCCATGCGAATACCTATTTCGCGCGTGCGTTCCGCTACCGATACCAACATGATATTCAGTAGTCCGATAGCCGAGCCAATAACCGTGATTATAGCGATTACCAATGCCGAGCCATTCATTTTACCTAAGAGTCCGAAAAGCTCTTCAGCAATGGAATCGCTTTTCGTGACTTCAAAGTCATTCTCCTCGCTAGTGCCCAAACGCCTTACTTTGCGCATCAGCACCGTGGCTTCTCCAATCGCCTGCTCCAAACGTTCCGGATGAGATACGGCCACGCTGATATTGTAGCTCTTCGATGAACTCAACAAATGTTCTTTCGCACTGCTCAAACTGAGGTAAACCACCCGATCGCCCGCCATGCCTAAGGAACTGCCTTTTTCCTTCATCACGCCAATAACTTGGTAGGTTTTCGCTCCAACTTGAATTCGCTTGCCCAGCGGGGATTCCGAACCAAAAAGCCGATCCACTACTTCCATCCCTAAAATGGCGCCGTTGTTCGCCAGGTCAAGATCGGTTTCATTGAAATTTCGTCCTTTTTCAATCTCATAACCCGACACATCCAGGTAGTTTTCATCTACGCCCAATACCGTTACATTGGGATCAGTCTTTTTGGAATCATAGCGCACAATCTGATTGGAACTCACATTGGCCGAGATACTTACTGTGGCCGGATGATCATAGCGCTCCTTAAAATCCAAAGCTTGTCGGTAGCTGATGGCGGGCTTCACTAAATCTTGACTGCGCCTTCTTCCACTGCCAATGCGCACCGTGCTCGTTCGGTTATCAATGCTAAAGGAATTCGCGCCCATCATACTGAAATTCTTATTCAGGGAAATCTTGATGGAATCAATGGATGTTAAAATCCCAACCAGTGCTGTAATACCAAACGCAATAATCGCGCAGGTGATTAAGGTCCTGAGCTTATTGGCTTTTACAGAGCCCAGAGCGATGCGTATGTTTTCGAATGTATTCAGAAGTCCAAACTTAAGGGGATTGATACAATGTTGTATTCGATTTCGCTCAGTGTAAGTTTATGGTCGACTAAGCGGTAAAAACAAATCCTTTGCTGGCGCCATCCTCCACGTAATCTACCGTCATGCCCAACACATACATGCTTTCTCCTTTGCGAATCAGCACTTGAATACCTTGTATATCCAGCAGTTCGTCGCGCTCTTCTTTCTCGTCAAATGCGATTACCTGTGTAACAGCCATACAGCCGGTGCCACCGCGCACGCCGATGCGTAAATACTGATGATCTTGAATATGCAGTGCTTTGCGTAAAGCCTGAATTTGATTTAATGCGGCATCGGTAAAATAAAGGAGTGGCTTCATTTCGTTTCAAAAGTACAATTATTCTAACGGGCTTTTTGTTCATTTGCAGAAGCCATCATTAACCTAAAGGCAAAAAAAGAGACTATGGATTGGTTATCATTTTTATTAGAGGTACTCAAACTTACCATCCCGGCATTGACCGTATTTCTGGTAAGTTTCTACATGTTACGTCAGGTTTTGGAAAACGATTTCCAGAAGAAAAATCTAGAGTACAAACGTCAGATTCGCAACGATGTGAATCCGGTGAAAATGCAAGCCTACGAGCGCATGTTGCTTTTCCTGGAGCGTATCAACCCCAGTTCTTTGTTGGTCCGCATGACTACCGCTCAGATGACGGCCGCTCAGCTCAGACATGAACTGAACGAATCCATCAACGAAGAGTTCAACCACAACATCGCTCAACAGCTTTATGTCTCTCCGCAGGCTTGGCAGGTGATTCGGGTAGTGAAAGAGCAGGTGCTCCACATCATCAATGAGAGCTACAAACACCTGCCTGAAGGTTCTTCTGCAGTCGATTTGAGTAAAGCCATTCTAGAAAACATTATCAAATCGGAAGAGATACCTACCGATAAAGGCATTAACTTCTTGAAAAAAGAGTTCCAACTCGTATTTAACCCATGAGTGATTACCAAAACAGTGATTCGCTAGCTGCCTGGAAACAGAGAGCAGAGAAAGAGCTCAAGGGCAAAGCCTTAGCGAGTCTCAACTGGACGAATGATGCAGGCCTGAGTCTGGAACCATACTATACCACAGAAAATTCGCGGGGAGAATACCCCGTTACCGCTAAGTCGCGCCAAGACCAATGGTCGATTTTTGAACCGATCGAGGTAACAGACGCTGCCGCGGCCAATGCAGCAGCTCTCTTAGCTCTGGAAAGCGGAGCCACCGGCTTGATGTTCAAGGTTCGGTCTTCCTTCCAAATGAATGAATTGCCCAAACTTCTCAACCAAGTTGGGCTACCGTATATCGAAAGCGGTTTCCTGATTCACCCGGATCAATACCTGGATTTCACGTTAGCGATGGCCGAATTCATTCGCAAAAACGGTTGGGACGCCAGAGAGGTATATGGCTTTATTCAAGCCGACTTCAGCGATGTGAAATTGAGTGAACTGCATACCGTCTTAAACAGCATCTTAGAAGCTATCCCGGCCATCAGCGCCGCACTGAGCGGATTCCGTCTGTTGGTGATGGACGCAGCTTGGTTCAGAGAACAAGGCTTAAACGATGTGCAGGAAATGGGTGTGGCCCTGGCGTGGTTTCATTTCTGGCTCGCAGAGCTCGAGATGCGAGGCATACCGTATGCGAAACTGAGTCGCTTATGGCAAGTGAACCTGAGCAGTGGAGGCGACTACTTCCTTCAAATAGCCAAATTCAGAAGCATCGGTTACCTGCTTTCCAAGGTAGCAGAGAAGTTTGGTGAATATTCGCCGATGTACCTTTTGGGTGAAGGCACGCGCTTCAATATGGCGCAAGCCGATAGGCATACCAATATCCTCCGACTCACATCTTCGGCCATGAGCGCGATTCAAGGCACCGCCAATGGGGTGGTCTTGTATCCGTTTTCACGTCAGGGAGACCCGGCGCATCGGGTACACCGCATCACCCGCAATATTCAATTGATATTGCATCACGAATCCAATATGGGCGCGGTAAGCGATCCGGCGAAAGGATCTTACTACGTGGAGGAGTTGAGTTTTAGTCTGGCGGAAAAAGCCTGGGACTACTTCTTAGCGATAGAAGAACAAGGCGGCTACCTCGCTTGGATACAAGCCGGCGGCCTAGAGAAAGCAACGGAAGAAGAGGCAGGGGCCATGCTGCAGCGCATCGCGCACCGTAAACAGTATATGTTGGGCGTGAACCAGTTCCCGGGCAAATGGCCGGAGACCTTGCTGGAATCCGATCGTTTTCAGTGGGAAGCTCCTTTGGCTGAATTGGTCAGCTGGAAGCGAGCACAAGAAGCGAAAAAAGGCAAAACGCTGAGTGTACATCTTTTGCTTTTTGGCGATGGAGCCATGCGCAGTGCTAGAGCGGGCTTCGCTCAGAACTTTATAGGTTGTGCAGATATCGCGGTAACACAAGAACTGTGGACACCCGGTTCAGCCCATAAGCAGGCCGATATATTCGTGCTTTGCTCAGACGATGCTTCCTATGCAGAAGCCATCGCTCAAGTGAACAAAGGACAAGCTAGCCTGGTCTTAGCCGGACATCCCGGAGAAAAAGAGGCAGAGTATAGACAACTGGGTGTGGATTATTTTATCCATGTGAAGTCGCCATTGGTAGATACCTTAAGAACCATTCTGGAGGGGCAAGTATGAGCAGAAAGCAGTATTCAAAATCCGATTTACAATTCAAGGCTGTAACCCAAAAGGCGTCTGAATTACCGGTGGAAACACCGGAGGGCATCACCTTTACGGAAGCGGCCATACAAGCTGCCGAAGGCTTCAAACAATTGGGCGCCGGAGCCGGTACGGCACCGTTTTTACGCGGACCGTATTCTTCGATGTATGCTATTCGTCCGTGGACCATCCGCCAATACGCCGGATTCTCCACCGCGGAAGAGTCCAATGCCTTTTACAGAAGAAACCTGGCTGCCGGTCAGAAGGGACTTTCTGTAGCCTTCGACTTAGCTACACACCGTGGCTACGACTCAGACCACGAGCGTGTATTTGGTGATGTGGGTAAAGCTGGGGTGGCTATTGACTCGGTAGAGGACATGAAGATCCTCTTCGACCAGATTCCATTGGATGAGATGTCGGTTTCCATGACCATGAACGGCGCGGTATTGCCGGTCTTGGCTTTTTATATCGTCGCCGCCGAAGAGCAAGGCGTGAAGCCTGAGCAGTTATCGGGTACCATTCAAAACGATATCCTGAAGGAGTTCATGGTGCGGAATACCTATATCTATCCGCCGGCACCTTCCATGCGCATCATCGCTGATATTTTCTCCTATACCTCCGAGAAGATGCCTCGATTCAATAGTATTTCCATCAGCGGCTACCACATGCAGGAAGCCGGAGCCACGGCTGATATTGAACTGGCCTATACCTTAGCCGACGGCCTAGACTATATCCGAACAGGCATAGCTGCCGGCTTAGACATTGATGCTTTCGCCCCGCGTTTGTCCTTTTTCTGGGCCATCGGCATGAACCATTTTATGGAGATTGCCAAGATGAGAGCTGCCCGCGTGCTATGGTCGGAGATGCTGGATCAGTTCAATCCGAAGAACCCGAAATCCAAAGCCTTGCGCACCCATTGCCAAACCTCGGGCTATTCGCTCACAGAGCAAGATCCGTTTAATAACATCGCTAGAACCAGCATAGAAGCTTTGGCTGCTGCTTTCGGTGGTACACAGAGTTTGCATACCAATGCCTTGGATGAGGCCATTGCCTTGCCAACCGACTTCTCAGCCCGTATCGCTCGAAATACCCAAATCTACATTCAAGAAGAAACCCAAGTCACCAAGGTAGTTGACCCCTGGGGCGGTTCGAAGTATGTGGAATTCCTAACCCAAGAATTGATTGAAAAAGCCAGAACGCTGATACAAGAAGTGGAGGAGTTGGGTGGTATGGCCAAAGCGATTGAATCCGGCTTGCCTAAGATGCGCATCGAAGAATCGGCTGCACGGAAACAAGCCCGCATCGACTCCGGAAAAGAGATTATCGTGGGTGTGAACCGCTACCAAGTGGATGAACAAACCCAGATTGATATTTTAGAAGTAGATAACTCCAAAGTACGGGAGCAGCAAATTGCTCGTCTCAATGAGATGAAGGCTGAACGCGATTCGGCTGCCGTAGACTCTGCTTTGAACGCCTTAGAAAATGCGGCTCGAAATGGCGATGGAAACCTACTTGAGTTGGCTATTGTAGCTGCTCGTCACCGCGCCAGCTTAGGCGAAATCAGCTTTGCCTTAGAGAAAGTATATGGTCGCTACCAAGCCAGCATCCGCAGTATTAGCGGAGTATATTCAAAAGAGATTGCCATGGACGAAAACTTTAAACAGGCTCGTACGCTGGCCGATGCCTTTGCTGCGAAAGAAGGTAGAAGACCGCGTATCATGGTGGCTAAAATGGGACAAGATGGTCACGACCGTGGAGCCAAGGTGATTGCTACCGGCTTCGCCGACCTTGGATTTGATGTGGATATTGGTCCGCTCTTCCAAACCCCCAAAGAAGCGGCGATGCAAGCGGCCGAAAACGACGTGGATATCCTTGGGGTATCAAGCCTGGCAGCAGGACATAAGACCCTCGTGCCTCAGGTTATCGCTGAGCTGAAAAGCTTGGGTAGAGAAGACATGATGGTGGTTGTGGGAGGTGTAATTCCGCAGCAAGATTATCCATACCTGTTTGAACAAGGTGTAGCGCATGTCTTTGGTCCGGGTACAGCCATACCGCAGGCAGCAATAAAAATATTGGAACAACTGAGCGCTTAATGGTAAGACAAAGGAAATCGGTTCAGGACTATGCCACTGGCGTTTTATCCGGAAACCGGGTGATATTGGCGCAGGCCATCACCTTGGTGGAAAGTACCTTGGAATCGGATTCCCTCTTAGCAGAAGAATTACTTCATGCCGTTCAAGGACATGGAAACCAGAGTTTTAGACTTGGGATAAGTGGTGTGCCGGGCGTAGGAAAAAGCTCCTTTATCGATGCTTTTGGGACTTACGTATGCGACGAGCTGAATAAGCGGGTGGCTGTCTTGGCCGTTGACCCCAGCTCTAGTTTAAGCAAGGGCAGCATCTTAGGCGATAAAACCCGCATGGCCCGACTGTCTGTTAATCCCAAAGCTTTTATTCGTCCCTCAGCCTCCGGCGGAACCTTAGGTGGTGTGGCAGCCAGAACGCGAGAAGCTATCTTGCTCTGCGAGGCGGCGGGTTATGAGTATATCGTGGTGGAGACCGTTGGTGTGGGTCAAAGCGAAACCTTGGTGAAGGGTATGGTCGACTTTTTTCTCTTGTTGATGCTCAGCGGGGCAGGGGATGAGTTGCAAGGGATTAAGCGTGGCATCATGGAAATCTGTGATGCTCTGGTGATCAACAAAGCCGATGGCGACAACAAAGCGGCAGCCAAACGCGCGGCGGCCGATTACCGCAATGCCTTGCACATGCTGCAAGCACCCGAATCAGGCTGGATTCCGAGGGTAAGCACCTGTTCAGCCTTGGAAGGTGAGGGGATAGCCGACTTGTATACCATACTGGATGAATACGATAGAGCCATGCGTTTGAGTGGTTTTTTGGAGCAGAATAGAGCAAATCAACAAGTCAGCTGGTTTCATGATCTCGTGCAATCGGAAGTGCTCCGCCATTTTTACCAAAATGAGTCGGCAAAAACGGATTTATCCACCTATTCTTCACAGATTGCTTTAGGCGAATTGAGCTTACGTGCTGGACTTCGGCAACTTATGCTTAAATACTTCGCGAAGCCTTGATACACTAAGTGCACTTAGCACGTATATTAAGGAAAAAAATCTGATTTCTCCCCCAAACTTTTTCCCATTATTCACATTTTGTACACTTCCTTTTTGATTTCTTTGCACTCCTTGTTTGGGATTTAGACAAGCATGAAATCAACTAAGCTACTTCTATACGGAATTTGCCTGACTATGCTGTCGGCTTGCCACTCAGTTTGGCAGCCTACTGCTGTGGAGGCCTCGTACCTGAAAGTGCAATGGACCGATACCCTTCAAGATCAAGAGGTGCTCCGTTTGATTCAGCCCTACAAGGCGAGCATGGAACAGGTGATGGATGATTCCATTGGTTCTTTGCCGTATCGCTTAAACAAAGAAAAGCCGAACGGTTTGCTAGGACTTTGGACGGCCGATTTACTTCGGGCAGGTGCTTCCAAGCAGAGCGGAGAAAGCATAGACATCGCTGTGCTAAACCACGGTGGAATACGCAGGCCGTATATCGGTCCGGGAAAAATCACCCGCGGCGAGATGTACGAATTGATGCCTTTTGAAAACCACGTGATGCTGCTGCAATTGGATAGCGCACAAGTGATGCACTTAGCGGCATTCTTAGTGGAAAAAGGAGGGGATCCTGTTTCGGGTATGCAGCTAAAAAAGGACAGTCCGGTGCACGTGCGTGTAGGCGGTGCTCCTTTGAAAGACCGAAACTACCTGCTGGCGTGTACGGATTATCAATTCAATGGAGGCGATGATTACGACTTCTTGCAAGGGTTTACGGTGAAGCATGCAGATTTAGGCTTGTTGCGCGACATCTTAATTGAATCTTTGAACAAAGGATACTGTGGAGCGCCACCCTTTGAAGAAAGGAGGTACCAACTTGACTAAACGCCGGGAATTTATCCAACGTTCACTGGTATTAGGTGCTGGATTGAGTTTGATGCCAAATGCCTTGTTTGCCGAATCTAAACACAAGGTGAAGCTCTGTATCCTGCATACCAACGATTGGCATAGCCGAATAGAGCCTTTCCCTATGGATGGCGGAAAATTGCAAGGACAAGGCGGTGCTGCAAAACGCGCTGCGCTGATCAAACAAATCAGAAAGAGCGAAGAGCATGTTCTGCTGCTGGATTCAGGCGATATTTTCCAGGGAACCCCATATTTTAACCTATTTGGTGGGGAGCTGGAGTTTAAGTTGATGTCGGAAATGGGCTACGACGCCGCTACCTTGGGTAACCACGATTTTGATGCTGGCCTAGAGGGATTGAACAAACAATTGCCGCATGCCAAGTTCCCTTTTGTGATTGCGAATTACGATTTTTCGAAAACAGCGTTGGCCGGAAAATTTTCTCCGTATACCATCGTTGAGAAATCAGGGATAAAGATTGGTATCTTCGGCCTCGGAATAGAATTGCAGGGATTGGTGCCTGAGAGCTTGTATGGTGAAACGGTTTACCTCGATCCAATCAGCACGGCAAACCGGGTTGCCAAAGAATTGAAAGAAGAAAAAGCATGCGATTACGTGATATGCCTATCGCATTTAGGGTATACCTATAAATCCGGGAAGATATCCGACGTGAAGTTGGCTAGTGAAAGCGAAAATATAGACCTCATTTTAGGGGGTCACACCCATACCTTTATGGAACAACCAAAGGAGTTTATCAACAAAATAGGCCACCTAGTGATTGTAAACCAGGCCGGATGGGCAGGTGTAATTTTAGGGAGAATCGACGTTTATTTCGACAAGCGGAAACGCCCGTCAAAGCCGCGAAGTACTATGTTAAAAGTTTCTTAAAATTCAACCTGATTTTATTTTTTTATTAAGTTTTTTAAAAACATTTTTACGAACAGAATTGGTGAATATGTCTACTCAAATGGAAATGACCTGTGAAAGCGTTTGGAACAATTGTCTTAAGCTGATCAAAGACAATGTTACTCCGCAAAGCTTCAAGACATGGTTCGATCCAATCAAGCCCATTAAGCTAGAAAATAAAGTCCTTACCATCCAGGTACCGAGTCAGTTCTTTTATGAGTGGCTAGAAGAACACTACGTTACCTTATTAAGAAAAACATTAAAGCAGGAGCTTGGTCCAGGATCGCGTCTGGAGTACAACATTATTGTGGAAAACGGAGGAGGGAATCAAAAACCCTATACCATCAACGTTCCCACAAACAATGCGGTGCGCGCTGAACAAAACGAAGTGGGATTACCCCTTAACATCAGCACGAACATTAAAAACCCTTTTATCATCCCCGGCCTCAAAAAGGTAAACATCGATTCGCAATTGAATCCGAACTATACCTTTGAAAATTTTATTGAAGGCGATTGCAACAGACTGGCTCGCTCAGCCGGTTTTGCCGTGGCCAATAAGCCCGGAGGCACAGCGTTTAATCCGCTGATGGTATTTGGCGGAACCGGATTAGGAAAAACACACCTGGTGCATGCCATTGGCAACCACATCAAACAGGTGAACAAGAATAAAGTGGTATTGTATGTATCTGCCGAGAAATTCATGAATCAGTTCGTGGATTCCCTGAAGAATAACAACAACCACGATTTCATCAACTTCTACCAATACCTGGATGTATTGGTTATTGATGACGTGCACTTCTTCGCTAAGAAAGAAAAGACTCAGGAAATCTTCTTCCAAATCTTCAATCACTTGCACCAGAGCGGTAAGCAGCTTATCCTGACTTCCGACCGAGCGCCAAAAGACTTGAAAGACATGGACGAGCGTTTGCTGTCGCGCTTCAAATGGGGCTTAAGTGCCGACTTGCAGGTTCCGGATTTTGAAACCCGCGTAGCCATTCTGGAGCATAAGATGTATACTGATGGTATCACCTTAAGCAGAGAAGTGGTGGAGTACGTGGCACACAGCATCGATACCAATATCCGTGAACTGGAAGGTGCCTTGATTTCCCTTTTGGCTCAGGCATCGCTTAACCGCAAGGAAATTGATTTGGATCTAGCGAAACAGATCCTGAAGAACTTCGTGAAGAATGTATCCAAAGAGATTTCAATTGAATACATCCAGAAGCTGGTTTGCGATTACTTCGGCATCACCATCGATCAAGTGAAGTCGAAAACCCGAAAAAGAGAAATCGTGCAAGCCCGTCAGATCTCCATGTATTTCGCTAAAGATTTGACCAAATCTTCCTTGAAGACGATCGGTATGCACTTCGGTGGACGGGATCACTCTACCGTAATCCACGCTTGCCAAACGGTTAACGACCTGATTGAAACGGATAAGAAATTCAGACAAGATGTAGAGGAGCTTTCCAAACGCATCAAGATCAATACACTATAGTACAAATCATTTGTGCAGTAAAAAGGACTCTCGACATACCGTTGTGGGTCCTTTTTTACGTTATTCGCTTGAATAAGGGATGATTATTGCTTAATTCACGCTGTATGTTCCGTAATCCACTCATGATTTTTCTGCTTTTACTTGGTTTTTCAGTTGAAATCAAGGCACAGGATACTTCGATGTATTCCAAAGAATGGCAGCAGCTGAAAATCGATTCGTTTATGAAACACCTCCACAAACGGGGCGTATTCAACGGAACCGTGCTGGTAGCCAAACAGGGGGAAATCTATTACCACGAATCCTTTGGGTACGCGGATTTGAATTCCAAAGACAGCATGACCAACGACTTACGCTACCAAATGGCGTCGGTGAGCAAGCCGATAACCGCTTCGGCCATTATGCTCTTGGTGCAGAAGGGCGAAGTGAGTTTGGAAGATAAAATCACCAAGTACTTTCCGGAGCTTATCCTCTTTCACAGGGTTAAAGTAAAGCATCTCCTAAACCATACCTCCGGCTTACCGGAATACATTTACCGAACTGGCCCTTATTGGAAGCAGGAGGCGTATATGAGCAACGATGAACTCATTCATTTTCTAGCCAAACGTAAATACAGACCAAGAGGAACCCCGGGTACCAAATTCAATTACTGCAATACCAACTATGCCTTATTGGCTTCCATCGTTGAACGTGTGAGTGAAGAGCGATTTGATGCCTTCGTAAAACGGGAAATATTTCAACCGCTGGGTATGTGCAAGAGTTTTGTTTTTAATCCGGAAACCGACTCAGCCGGAGCAGCCGATATAACCGGTTATGCGTGGACAGGCCGGTATTTTAAGCCGTATGGATTTGATTACCGAAACGGCATTGTAGGCGATAAAGGATTGTACTCTACGGCCGACGACCTGCTGCGTTTTGCCGAGTCATTTGATGATGATAACCTCTGGTGCAAGGAAACCTGCGATGAGATCTTTAACAAAACCAAATTGCTTTGGGGTGGCGTGTCGGAATACGGCCTAGGCTGGAGAATGCGGGAGTGGGACGATATGAAGGTGCAGCTGCACTACGGATTTTGGAACAGCTTCAGAACCGGCATGATTCATTTCCCGGAATCCAAGGTAACCTTCATCATATTGAACAACCTGACCGGCGGACATAACAGCCGCATCAATAACCGCGAACAAATCATTTACGGCTTGATGGACATCATGTTTCCGCCGAAGCAGTTAAAAGAAGAAGTGATAGCCGAAACCGATAAACCGAAGTCGGTAGACCCCTCAGAGTCAGAAACAGAGCTGGAAGAGCCTGATACAAAAGAAGGCGAAGGCGAGTAAAAGCCTTTTATTTTAGTCTGATTAACTGCATTTTTGCGTCTCGAATTTTTTAGCTAAACATGTATGGGAAGAGCATTTGAATTCCGCAAAGCCAGAAAAATGAAGCGTTGGGACGCTATGTCGAAAGGCTTCACCAAATTAGGCAAAGAGATAGCGATGGCCGTGAAGGCCGGTGGTCCTGATCCGGACACCAATGCCCGATTGCGTGTGGCCGTTCAGAATGCCAAGGGTATTAACATGCCCAAAGACAGAATCGAAGCGGCGATTAAACGCGCCTCGTCGAAAGATGAAAAAGACATGGAAGAGATCGTATTGGAAGGATACGGCCCATGTGGTGTAGCCATCTTGGCTGAATGTGCTACCGATAACAACAACAGAACTGTTGCCAATATTCGCTCGTATTACAACAAGCTGGGCGGTTCCTTAGGGAAAACCGGTTCACTCGACTTTATTTTCAGCAGGAAAGGTGTTTTTAAATTCCCGGTAGAAGGCAGAGACAAAGATGAGTTGGAATTGGAGTTAATCGACCACGGCTTGGAAGACTTGCAGATTGAAGATGGCTTGTATTTCGTTTACACGGCCTTTGAAGACTTCGGTAAAATGCACAAGGCCTTAGAAGAGATGAATATTGAAGTACAGAGCGCCGAATTACAGCGCATCGCCTTGACGGAGACGGAAGTTCCGGAAGACCAAGTTGAGGCAGTAATTAGCCTTATAGAGCGCATTGAAGAAGACGATGATGTGCAGGCAGTTTACCACAACATGAAGTAAAAGCCAAAAAGAATACAAGAAGAAGCTGGGCCTTGGGGTTCAGCTTTTTTTTTTTGCGTTGAGCGAAAGACATAAAAAAAAGCCGCTACACGAGCGGCTTTGTATACTTTGATGCGATATAGCGTCTTATTTACCAGCGGCAGCAGCAGCGGCGTCGTTAGCAGCCTGACGTGTTGCACGGGTAGCTTCAACAGAAACAATCGCTACGTTAGAAGCTTCAAGAAGTTCAACGTTAGGAATGTTTACGTTTTCAACCTTGATGGATTTACCCAATTCCAAACCTGAGATATCAACCTCAACTGAATCCGGTAAGTCGCTCAACATCGCTTTAACACGCACTTTCTTCAACTTAACAGCCAAACGTCCACCGGCACGAACACCGGGTGAGTTTCCTTTTACCAATGTAGGCACAGCCAAAGTAACCGGCTTAGACTCATCGATAGCGAGGAAATCTACGTGAAGGATAGAATCATTCACAGGGTGAAACTGCAAATCTTGCATTACAGCTTTGTATTCGCTTCCGTCGATGTCCAATTTTACAAGGTAAGTATTTGGAGTATATACCAAGTTTTTGAAATCGTCACGGTATACAGAGAACAATACATGGGTGCCGGCTCCGTACAATACGCATGGAACCATTCCATTGTCTCTCAGTTGGTTTGCCGAAGCAGTTCCGGCGTCTTCTCTCACGTGGCCTTTCAGCAGAATAGTTTTCATTATCTAGAAATTAGGGCTGCAAATTTAAGGAAGGTTGATGAGAATTTCTAATTTTAAATAAATTACTTATTGAACCGTAATCTACCACGTTTCTGATCGCGTCTGCAAAAAGTGGCGCTGAGCTCAAAACCTTGATTTTAGGCGACTCTTCGCGAAGTGGGAGGGTATCACATACTACCAATTCGTCGATCACTGAATTGTTAATATTCTCATAGGCTTTACCGGAAAGCACCGGGTGGGTACAAAATGCACGCACAGAAACGGCGCCTTTTTCCTTCATCATCTTTGCGGCTAAGCAAAGGGTATTACCTGTATCAACCAAATCATCCACTATAACAATGTTAGCACCTTCCACATCACCTATTACGGTCATGCCGGCCACTTCATTGGCTTTTTTACGTTCTTTATTACACACTACTAAATCGCTATTCAACATATTAGCGAAATAACGAGCTCTTGGCGTACCACCCATATCCGGAGCGGCTATAGTCAGGTTAGGCAGGTTGAGCGATTGGATATACGGAATGAAGATAACCGAAGCGTCCAAGTGATCTACAGGTATATCAAAAAATCCCTGAATCTGCGCAGCGTGCAAATCCATGGTCATTACGCGGTGTGCACCCACAGCGCCTAAGATATCGGCAATCATTTTAGATCCGATAGCCACTCGCGGCTTGTCTTTTCTATCCTGACGAGCATACCCATAATAAGGAATTACAGCAGTGATGTAATGGGCGGATGCGCGTTTGACCGCGTCAATCATGAGCAAGAGTTCCATGAGGTTATCGGCTGGAGCAAAAGTGCTCTGTACCAGAAATACATCAGCTCCCCTTACGGATTCCAGGAAATTAGGCTGGATTTCACCGTCACTAAAACGGGAAATACTAACATCACCCAAAGGCTGACCAAAACTCTCGGCAATCTTGGCGGCAATGTAATGCGACTCTGTTCCGGAGAAAATTTTGATTGGATTTTTGTAGTTGCTCACGACGCTAATTGATTTTTAGATGCTGCAAAGGTAGCATTTGAAGGCGGCAAACGGGCAACTGTGAATAAAATGTTAAGCTAGAAGGCATTTGAAAAGCGTCTAGGTAATCATCTTGTTTCCCAAGATAAATTAACTTGTCACTGACCCTTGTCTAGCGAGGCTTTGAGCGGGTAAAAATCTGCTTCCAAGTTTCAAGGTACAGGAGTCCGGCTCCCAGAATACACAAAATGGGATGTGTAAAACGCATCGATGATTTCTTTTCAAAATGCGAATGTCCGATGCCGGCGAAGAAATAGGCTAAAAGTATACCTAGTGAACTCGGCCAAAGCCTTTGAGTAAGCATGGCATAGCCACTACCTAGTAGCATTAAACTGGTGCCGATAAAGTGCATCAAACGGTTTAAAAAGCTGGAATGTGCGCTCTTGTAAATAGGGTAAAAGGCTTTAAAAGAGTTCATTATGAAATTTTAATAAGGGTATTGGGTTTCTAAATTACCCGGCTTTCGCTAAGCCAAATTTCCACCATATTTTAATAAGATTTACGCTTTTGAAAAAAATCGGGATAGGGCATAGGTACTAATTTTACAGTACCATGAAAAGCCAGTCATTCCTAATCCTACTTTTTGCCATCTTCTTGATTTCTTGCGAGAAAGAAGATGAGCCCATCTGGGAGCCTGAAGCCAAAGCCTACCAGATCCAATACCGCCCGGCTTGCCAAGTTTGCCGCGTAGAATTCCGCGATGCCCAGAACCGCATTGTGGTGGTCGATTCTTTCCCGATGAAAGGCAAGTTACCACCGGTTATGAATGTACAAACCGGATTTGAGGCCTATTTGTATGTGAGCGAGGGCAAAGGACAAGGAAAAGGCATCAAAGCGGAAATTGTGCAGCTAGGAAACACAGAAAAAACACTAAGCCTTACCAAGAGCAAGAACCCACATGCCAATTTGCAAGCACGTTGGACGGCCCCGTGATGCCAGGTTGAACCTAATCCTAAACTATGATACAAACCAGGTTACCACTCGTTACGCTTGTTCTGGTGCTATGGGGTACCAGTTCATGTGAGAAGAAAAACACCTACGGCGTACAGCTTTTTCAGGTGATTGAAAGTCCGGATGAAAGCGAAAAAATCGTGATCATGAACCGGAGCGAAAAGACAGAAAACTTGGAGGGCTGGACTTTGGGCGACAAAAACACACCCATTGCCGATACCATCCACGGTGTTGTATTAAATCCGGAAGGATCTGTGGTCTACTACAGACAGGATTTGAGCTTTTTAATCGATGATCACAACGAGGTGCTCTTTCTCAAAAGACCCAACGGTGAAAATGAAGATACGTGGTCGAATTAACACACGGTAGGGGTAGCCGTTAGCTAGACCAATCCCAAAAGAACCTTTCTGCTCACGTGGAGAGGTTTTTTTTTTGGATGTGATAAAATGGCTAATTTCATTTCCTTAGTCCCAAGATCCTCGCCATGAATTACCTCAAATCCCTTTTGGCACTTGTCCTGCTTTGCGTATTCTGTTCAGCCGAAGGACAGTCCAGACGACTTCATTTAGATATCCAAGCGGGTTTGGGCAGCAGTTCTTCAACCACTGAACCGGCCTTTATCTTTTTGCCTTTAGGAATACCGGCATACGGACACTTTAGACCGGGTATTGCCGCCTACCTGCATTCGAGCGCGGATTCATCCCGACTCTCTTTTTTTTCCGGCTTAAGGTACCGCATACGTTTTATTCCGCATGCCAATACACAGTTGCTTTCTTTGCCTGTAGGAATGGCCTTCACCTCACGAGGCAAACTTCAATTTCAAGTAGGGGTAAATTTAGAATTTAGCCACCATTCCATTTTAACCTTTTCCAACCTCCCACTTAACTACAGCATTGAACATTGGCTCATTTCATTTGGATGTCACATGGCTTGGTATTATCCCATAAGTTCAAAGTCGAGCCTGGGCATTATTTGGCGGAATACTGTTGATCTATCCTCTTCTTGGAATTATGAAAAAGTCTCACCCGGAGGCGGAAGCTTTGATGATCCTACTTTTGGCATGGATTCTTATCTGAGTTTGGGGTATCGGGTGCGGCTTAACCCGAAGTGATAGTGATAATAGAGACCTGCTTGCCGTTCGGGAGTCTAACACCGAACTAGATTGTAGCACCTCATCAAAACTGTGGTTGTTTCCGATACGCACTCGAATTTGTCGAAAATAATCGATGCAATGGCCTGTAAACCTATCTTGCGGTGTCATGAATAAAATACGTGTTTGCTTGGTTGATGATGAGCAAAGGGCATTGGAAACCCATGCTAAGGTGATCCATAATTTTCTCGACAATGTTGAAATTAGTGGAACGGCATCAACGGTTGAGGAGGCTTATAAAATGGTGGTAGAGGTGAAGCCCGACTTGCTATTGCTTGATATTGAAATGGGGAAGGAGAGTGGATTTCAGCTGTTGGAACGTTTTGATGAGATCGATTTCCACGTGGCCTTTATCACGGCGCATGAAGAATACGCTTTGCGGGCTATCAAGTTTTCTGCGATAGACTACATTATTAAACCTGCCAGTGTGAGCGATATAAAAGCCTTGATGAGCAAAGTGGAACAAAGTAAAATCAACTTTAGTTCCTCGGCCAATGTGAAGCAAATGATCGGTAATTTTCACACAGCGGAGAAAGGGGAACATAAAATTAGCATTTCTGTTGCCGATGGTTATGAGTTTATCAAGGTTAACGATATTCTGTACTTGCTAGCCGATGGCAGCTACACCCACCTGTGTTTGAAGAATGGAAACCGAATTACAACCAGTAAAAACCTGAAGTTTTTTGAAAGCATTCTGGATGACTACGCTTTTTTTAGGATCCACAACTCTACGCTCATCAACACAAAATACATTCAGCGAATTTTAAAGACAGCAGGAGGCTCTGTTCTGATGGAGAATGGGGAAGAATTTAGTATTGCCAAAAGCCGAAAAGATGATTTTTTGAGTCTGCTTGCACTGAAGTAAAAGATGAATTGAACCGGGCCGATTATCCGTCCAATTGAGCAAGGCACAAATCCTCATCACATTTAGAAAACCAACTCCCTTACTTTACCCTATGAAATGTTCATTTTCCGTTTTCCTCGTTCATTGGAAACTTCTCTTCTGCGTCATGCTGCTGTCTTCTTGGGACTTGGCAGAAGCACGCGGTGTAAAAACGGATAGCCTCCTTCAGGCAGCAAGAAGCCAAACAAATAGGAAGGAGCGGGTTAGGCTTGAGTTGGCCGCCGTAAAAGAATATGCGCAGTATTCAGTGGATTCGGCGATCAACTTAAACGATTCGCTTATAGGCGTTTACACGAAAGAAAACATGCCCTTCGGACTTGCCCGAGCTAAGTCCTTAAAATCATGGTATATCACCTTTCAAGCCCGGTATGAGGAAAGCATGAAATTGCAGCACGAGGCCTTGGCTATTCAAGAAGCAGACAAAGAGGATACGTCGGGCTTGGCTTATACGTATATGCGACTGGCCATCAGTTATCTTCATTTCTATAAGATTCAAGAGAGTGAAACGTACTTTACGAAGTCTAGGCTATTATTCAGCCAATTGCATGATACTTCCGGACTTGATATGGTGCTGAATAACTTGGGGGCACTGTTTTCTGAGATAGACCCTCAGAAAGCGATCCGCTACTATAAACAGTCGCTCGCTTTGAGGCAGCAGGTGCTGAACAATGCCTATTGGATAGCCTATTCATACTATAATATTGGGTCGGCGTACTTGGGGATGAAGGAGTACGACAGTGCCTATCACTTCTTAGATACGGCTTATCACCTCTTTCAAAACAAGACAGGACGGCCCGTACCGTCGATGGTCATTTTAGGATTGGCTCATTACCATTTCGAAACCGAAAACTTCAAAGCTGCAGAACACTATGGAAGAATAGCCTTGGCAGAGGCTAAACAAAGGAACCATACCGAACTCATCATTGAGTCGACCTACCTGCTAGCCGAAACATGCAATAAACTGGGGAAATTTGAAGAAGCATTTTCAACACTCAAGGACTACCAGCGTTTAAAAAATGATTTTGATAGCCTGAACAATGCAGCCCAAGTGGCCGAACTGGAATTGAAATACAATACCGCCAAAAAAGAACAAGAAATTGCCGAACTCGAATCGGAAAAATTGAGTCATAAAACGGAGTTGGAACAAGCGAAATCCACCACCTTATTGGCCATATTTTTTTCGCTCAGCGCAGTAATTGCAGGTTTATTTTTCTTCCTTAGAAAGCAGCAAAAACAGAAACTGCACGCCAGTAAACTCGAGGCAGGGCTGGCAGAAATTAAGCTGGTGGCCTTGCGCGCCCAAATGAATCCTCATTTTATTTTCAACTGCATCAATACAGCCCAGAACTTCGTATTGAATGCCGAGAAAGCTGAAGCATACGACTACCTCGCCAAGTTCGCCAAATTGCTGCGTATGGTGCTGGAGAATTCGGGTAAGACCTATGTGCCGCTCGAAGATGAATTGAGGCAAATCCGTCTATACATTGAACTAGAGCTCATTCGCTTTAAGCATAAGTTTTTGTACAAACTGGAACTCGATCCGGAATTAGAAAACGGCGTCTACGAAATACCAGGTATGATTCTTCAACCCTTTATTGAAAATGCCATTATCCACGGACTGATGAACAAACAGGATACGGACGCAGGGCTCTTAACGATTTCGCTCGCTTTACATGCTGAATGCATCCGTTGTATCATTTTAGACAATGGAATCGGTAGGGTGAAAGCACAGGAAATAAAGATGAAAAAAGCGTCTCATTATCAATCTAAAGCCTTGCCCAATATTGAAGAAAGATTAGCCATTCTCAGTGAAGGAGCGAGAAGGAAGATTAGTTATTCCATAGACAATGTTTGGGAGAAGGAAGAGCCGGGAACCAAGATTGTGCTTGACTTACCGTTCAAATAATCAAGACCGGTTAAATCAAAAACAAAATGAACCAATCCGGTTAAGTCGCCAAAACGGCTAATCACAAATTCTGCTTATTTCGACTTTAGAGCAGGGGTAGTTTTGAATCTCACTTAAAAAAACTAGCCATGAAAAAGTACTTTCTTTTTTTAATGCCTGCCTTCGTATGTCTGTGGACGCAACATGTCAACGCACAAAAAACAGGAAATTTCGAAGAGACGGTTCTCTTTAATTCGGAGAATAGAACCCTTGCTTGTTATGTGCCTCAAGACTACGATTCTACCGCACAGTATCAGTTAATCATCGCCTTGCACGGACTGGGCGATAATGCAGCCAACTACCGGAATGCCTTGATCAACAGTCTAAAATGGCAAGACATTTTTCTCAATACGATTATTGTTTGCCCGGATGGAGGCTCAGATCAGAACAAGGATTTTTATACACCGGACGGCGACGAAGCGATCATTCAAAAAGCGATTGATTTTGCGTCGAATAACTACACAATTGATCCGGCTAAAATTGTTCTTCAAGGATTTTCCATGGGAGGCAGAGCGGCTTTGAAGTTTGGCTTAGAAAACACAGCAAAATTCAAAGGTTTAATTCTGAACACTCCTGCAGTTCAGGGTATAGCCGATGCCAATAATAATCCGGCACTCAATTTTGGGTTTGATTACAGCAAGGCAAGTGAAATTCCGATCTTTTTGTGTTTTGGAGGAGAAGACTTGATCTACGTAGATGTTTTGGATTTGCTTATCAATAAGCTAATAGAAAACAATGCGATACTCTACCATGAAAAAGTAGTGTCTTTGGCTCATCAAATTGCAGGAAGCAACACCATGAATAAAGCCCAATCTTTCATAGATGAGCCGGCAAGTGCAGGAACGGACTTGGATGTTCACAGAATAATTATGGAAAACTATGCGTGTTCAGCCAGTCTAACACCATCCATCTTGTTTCGCAATACGGGTAAGAATATCCTTCAAACCATTGAGTTTACCTATGGAACCGGAGGAAATGCAACAACGTATACGTGGAATGGCGCTTTAGATCCATTTGAACATGCACTCATTCAGCTGCCAGCAGTTACCACCGGCAGCGGCTTACAAACCTTATCGGTTACCAGCTCAAATGTGAACAATGGCGAAACAGAAATTACAACACTTAACAATACGGCTGAACTCCAAGTATTTGTAGCGGAGACCGCCCTAACCTTGCCCTACGCTGAAAGTTTTGAAGGGAATATAGATGCCTGGACCAATGCCAAAACGTACCACTTTGGCGAGTGGTATGTCGACTCAGAAGTAGCGAGCGATGGCTCAAACTCCATTTCCAATTTTAACTCCATCTTTATTTTTTACAATACCGGGTATGAAGAACATATCAGATCCCCTAAACTCGACCTTAGCTCATCGGATGCACCTTCCATGTCGTTTGACGTAGCATATAATTTTACAAAGTACACGCCGCCCTATTTTACGGCAGACGTGCTGTTTGCAGATACCTTAATCGTTTCCGTTTCTACAGATTGCGGACAGACTTTTACAGAATTGTTTAAAAAAGGCGGAAAAGAGCTCGCTACCGTCAAGGAACCTATTTTGAATCCATTGAATGTTCAATCCGGGTTTTTTAATCCTAAAAGCGATGAGTGGCGAAGGGAGGCTATTAATCTATCAGCCTATAAGGCATCCAATGAGGCAATTATTCAATTTACCTATAAGTCAGCCTTAGGAGGGAATATCTACATCGATAATGTAAAGTTCGACCGTGCCTTGGGTACGGAAAGCAAGGCGGCTCAATCCAATGTCAGCATCTTCCCTAATCCGGCAAATTCAAATGTGTTTATTGAGTTTGGAAGTGAACAATCCATACAGATTTACGACGCACTTGGAAAATTGGTCTATACCGGAACCGCAAAGAAGCAATTGGAACTGAATGTTCAAAACTGGGTAAGTGGCGTGTACCACGTGCGCTTGCAGAATGACGGGGCAGGCACAAGCCATAAGTTTATCGTGGCACATTAGGACTTCGCTATTTTTTTAACAGTAAGTCTCCGGATTGAATCGAGTCACCTTGTGGTGTTGCGCTAGTGAAACAGCCATGCAAGATGAACTAACAAGGGTTCAATACTGGAGACTTACCTTGTATTATGATTTAGAAACGTTTTGGAATTACCATTGGATACCGGCACCAACCTGAATGGTTCTTCTTGCTCCTGCACTAGCTCGAATTTGAATTAAGATTCACGTATCAGCGCTACACGCTCACTTCGCGTTTTTGAATTGCATGTCCTAGCCTTGACTTACCTGTTTCAGTTCTGATAGCATGCATCAGTAGATGCAACTAACACAAGATTAAGTATCGTTAAGACAAGGTACCAAACTTAACTGTATGAACCTAAAACTAAAGCTCAGCCTTCTGGCCATGTGCCTCTACTTGAATTCCCATGCACAATGGGTTGAAACCCCCATTGATATAAAAACAGGATACTATCTTTCGTCTGTACAAGCGTTGGATAGTAATACTTTCATAGGCCACGACGGCGAATCCGATTTCTTTATCACTACGGATTACGGGGCCACGTTTACCAAAAGAACGAATCCGTTTGGAATTAAGTCAGGTAATCTTTATCATAGATCCTTGGATACCGGCTTTTTTGTAGATCATCTTTTTTATCGAATTACATTTACCACAGACGCTTGGCAATCTTTTTCCAATTATAGTATTAGCGATGGAATGGATACAGCATTTCAAAAGGCTGTTCCTTGGGTATATTATGAACTAGCAAATGGAAAGGCTATAGCCCTGGGAGATTCGAGTAAGGGTTATTTGGAAGCATGGTGGACAGAGGATAACGGAAATACGTGGACAAGGGCTGCTAACCAAGCTTCTTTGCTTGGTGGTTTCAAAATGGAATTGAATTACGCTCGAATTCCTAAACCTTGGATATCTGGAGATACGTTTATCGTTGCATTACCTTCGAAGGAAAGCTATTTACCTAGTCTTCTATTGAAGACTTTTAATGGAGGTAAGGATTGGATCAGGCATGAAATAGCTCCAACTTATCGCTTTTACAGAGATTTGGCCTTCGAGGATGCCAATAAAATTATCATGAGCCGAAGTTACTACCCGGGCTCAAGCACCATCGCTCGGAGCACGGATGGGGGCATGACGTGGGATACCACACTGAAAATACTAGACTATTATCAATATATCACTTCAGTTAAGAATGGCCATACTACCTTGTTCTTTGCAAGCGGCATAGGATCGGCCTATTCTAGCGACTTTGGGGAGACTTGGACAAAACTTGATAACTTAAATCACAGAGGTCTTTATTTCTATGATGCCAATCACGGATTAAGTTCCATGCAAAAAAGTCCGTCAAATGGAGGGGTTCGCATGTTTGATGGGATATTCACCGGAGTGAAGGAGGTCAATTCATCTTCCTCACTTAGCCTTTATCCAAATCCAAGTCGAGGAAACATTACCCTACAATCTAATCAAGACGGCGTGTTTGAGCTAAGGGATAATTTGGGTAAAGTGGTGGGTGAATATCCTGTGATTTATGGAGAGAATAGAATGGAGATCAAGTTGGCTCCAGGAGTTTATTTTGGCCAGTTGCTTGGAACGAAGCAAAGCGTAAAAATCCTGATTACGAATTAATTCAGCCTCTTCAGAACCCCATAAAAAAAGCCCCACTTACGTGAGGCTTTTTTGTTGTCCGACTAGGGGTCGAACCTAGACTCTTCTGAACCAAAATCAGACGTGTTGCCAGTTACACCATCGGACAGTTTCCCTTGCGGGAGTGCAAAGATAAAAACTTTACTATTGAAGGCAAGAGCTGGCGAAAAAATTAATTCGCCATTTCTGAAATGAACTGAATTCTCATCAGTTGCAATTCTTCAATGCTGTATTCGCCATCAAATTCATCGTAGGCCAAGTCCAAAGAATCCACTTCAGAGCCTCGGAAGTAGTCGAATATCTCATCCTGACGTTCTTCATCCAGCATATCGTTGATGTAGTACTTCAGGTTCAATTTGGTGCCTGAATACACAATGTGCTCAATCTCGCGAAGTAATTCCTCCATGCTTACGCCGTTCGACTTGCTAATCACGTCTAAACCAATCTTCTTGTCGATGTTCTGGATGATCGCAATCTTCTTACCCGATTTATTCGCTACGGAACGCACCAGGATATCACCCGGACGCTCGATGTCGTGCTCTTCAACATATTTGGCAATCAGTTCAACGAAAGGCTTACCAAACTTGAGGGCCTTGTTTTTGCCCACGCCAATGATGTTCTCCAATTCTTCCATGCTCACCGGGTATTTGGTGGCCATGTCTTCCAAAGAAGGGTCTTGGAAAATCACATACGGAGGCAGGTTTTTCGCTTTACCTACTTTCTTGCACAGCTCCTTCAGCATACCAAAGAGGGTCTCGTCGAAGATGTTCTCCATCTGCGCCGTATCAAAATCCTCTTCTTTTACCTTATCGAACTTGCTATCAAGCGCCATCTCAATGGCCGTAGGTTCTTCTATGTATTGGTTTCCTTTCGGTGTTACGCTGAGGAGACCGTAGTTTTCAATATTCTTGGCCAGGTATCCGTGGAGCAATCCCAAACGGATAACCCCTTTCCAGAACAAGGGCTCCTTGTCTTGGCCTTGAGCGAAGTAGTCGTTTTTGTCGTTGCCATAATCCACTACTTCATTCGATTTGGTTCCGGTAAGCACATCCACCACATGCTTGAGGTTGAATCGGCCGCCCAATGAATTAATCGCTAGGAGGGTAGTGCGCATTTCTTCGCTTACGTCAAACTTCTCTTTCGGATGACGGCAATTGTCACACATCTTATTGCATTCTGCTTCATCAAACTGCTCCCCGAAATAATGCAAGAGCATTTTTCTGCGGCACTGGGATGATTCAGCGTAGGAGGAAGTCTCAAACAAAAGCTGGGAACCGATTTCACGTTCGGCCACCGGCTTGTCTTTCATAAACTTCTCCAGCTTCTCAATATCGTTCGGGTTGTAGTAAAGCAAACACTCGCCATCCAAACCGTCACGACCGGCCCTACCGGTTTCCTGGTAATAGCCTTCAAGCGATTTGGGGATATCGTAGTGAATCACAAAACGCACATCCGGCTTATCGATACCCATACCAAAAGCGATGGTTGCCACAATCACGTCTACTTCTTCCATCAAAAACTTGTCTTGGTGAGAAGCCCGCGTTTTGGCATCCATTCCGGCATGGTAGGCGAGGGCCTTGATGCCGTTTACGCTGAGTACCTGGGCGATTTCTTCCACTTTCTTGCGGCTCAGGCAGTAAATGATGCCTGATTTGCGGGAGCGGGATTTGATGTAGGAGATGATGTCCTTCATCACCCGGTCTTTTTTGTCTTTCGGGCGAATCTCGTAGTAGAGGTTGCTGCGGTTAAAAGACGATTTGAACACCGTAGCCTCACCCATACCGAGGTTCTTTTGGATGTCCGCCTGCACCTTTGGCGTAGCCGTAGCAGTCAGGGCCATCATCGGAACATCTTTAATCTCTTTTACAATCTTCTTGATGTTGCGGTATTCCGGACGAAAATCATGTCCCCACTCGGAAATACAATGCGCTTCATCCACCGCCACAAAGGAGATATTGATTTGTCGAAGGAAATCGACAGTCTCTTCTTTTTTGAGGGTTTCCGGGGCTACATACAGCAACTTAGTCTTGCCGTCGAGTATATCCGCCTTGACCTTTTGAATCTCCGTTTTGCTCAAAGAGCTGTTGAGAAAGTGAGCGATAGCATCCGTTGTGCCGAAGCCACGGATCGCATCTACCTGATTCTTCATCAACGCGATGAGAGGAGAAATAATGATGGCGGTACCATCCAATATTAAAGCCGGAAGCTGATAGCACAACGATTTCCCCGCGCCGGTAGGCATGATTACAAAGCAATCTTTGCCTTCTATTACCGACTGCACTATGGATTCTTGATTCCCCTTAAAGGTATCAAATCCGAAAAAATCCTTGAGCGCACCCTTCAGATCAACTGATTCAACCATGGACATTGCTCTTTGCCTTATCTAAATTAAACAAACTATTGTGTAAAAAACAAATGCGACGAAAACAGTATTTACCTAAATTCGCAACGTTTTTGAAGGGTAGATTTTTAGAATAGGCCAGTCAAATTTTACGCGAATTTAACATTTTTTATGATTGAAAGTAATATGTACGCGGTCATCATGGCCGGCGGAGTGGGAAGTAGGTTTTGGCCGGTAAGTACTCGCAATCATCCAAAGCAATTTATTGATATTCTGGGAACTGGGAAATCGTTGATACGACAGACTTACGAGCGTTTTTTAAAACTGGTGCCTTCTGAAAATATCCTAGTGGTTACCAATAAAGATTATTTCGATTTAGTGAAGAAACATATCCCTGAACTTGCGGATGACCAGATTTTGGGAGAGCCTTCAGCTAAAAATACAGCACCCTGCGTAGCCTATGCTACCCACCGAATTTTCAGAGATAACCCCGATGCAAACTGCATTGTGGCCCCAAGCGATCACTTAATCTTAGACGAACAAGAATTCTTGCGCATTGTGAGTGAAGGACTCAAATTCACCGCAGCACATGACAGCCTGCTGTGCATCGGCATCAAGCCGCATCGTCCGGATACCGGCTACGGGTATATTCAGTTTAAAGAAGAAGAGCAGGCACCATCCATTCACCCGGTGAAGACCTTTACCGAAAAACCGGATTTGGCCTTGGCGCAGACCTTTTTGGATAGTGGCGACTTCTTGTGGAACGCCGGTATCTTTATTTGGAATGCCCGCAGCATTGTCAATGCTTTTCAAAAGTTATTGCCTGAGATGGATGTTTTGTTTAGCGATTTAGAGCCTTTGATGGGTACCGACAAAGAAGCCGAAGCCTTGGTGAATGCCTACCAGCTCTGCACCAACATATCAATCGATTACGGTATTTTGGAGAAAGCCGATAACGTGACGGTGTATCCGGGTGATTTTGGTTGGTCAGATTTGGGAACTTGGGCTTCCTTATACGACGTATACCCGAAAGACGAATCAGACAATGCCGTGAACGGAAAACGTGTGGAGTTATACGATTCGAAAGGTAACATGGTCTGCGTACCGGATTCCAAGCTGGTGGTATTAAATGGGGTAGAAGACATGATTGTAGTAGATTCTGAAAATGCCTTACTCATTTCAAAGAAAGACCGCGAACAGGACGTAAAACAGATTGTTACCGATACCAAGCTGAAGTACGGCGAGAAATACAGCTAGTGTAGAAGGGTAGTAGGCAGTCGGAGGGTAATTATACAATTCTCCATGCCCTCAGCCCTTTGCCCTCAGCTCCTTGCCCTCAGCTCCTTGCCCTCGGCTCTCAGTTGCGTCTCAAACAACGTAAGAAGGAGCAAGGCTTCAACCCAATCTTTGTGTGCCCCGCCGCCTTCCATACGCCGATATTTAGCCAGAGATGAAACTCTCTTTGTTTTTCATAGCATAAACCAAAAGCGAATTCGTTCCTTTCAAGTTTAGCTTTTTACAGATGTTCGCCCGGTGGTTGTTAATGGTTTTCACACTAATGCGCATCTTCTTCGCTATCTCATTGCTGGTGAATCCCTCAGCAATCATCTTCATTACATATTTTTCGGTTTTAGTCAACCTGCGACCTTTTTTATCGCTATCCGGACTGGCTTTGCTGTTCCGATTCAGTAAGAAGCTCGATACCGACGCACTGAAGAAGAAGTTACCTCCCAATACCGTCTTGATACCTTCCGCTAAATCATTTACGGAGTTTTCTTTCAAAATATAACCGTGAACACCGGCCTCCAGGGCTTGGTTAAAGATGTCTTCGTCTTTGTGAACGGTTAAAGCAATAATTTTAGTGAAAAGGTGCTCTGAGCGAACAATCTCGCAGATTTCTAGACCGGTCATGTCCGGCATTTCAATATCCAGTAAAGCGATATCGGGTTTTTTGTGGCGGATTAGTTCTAGGGCTTGGGTGCCGTTCTCCGCTACACCAATGATTTCAAATTCATTGATTTTTTCGAGTACAGACTTCAATCCCAGCAAAAAAATTGGATGGTCATCTGCGATGACTACCTGCGGTTTTTTTGACATAGTTTCGTTTTTGTTTGGTTATCCTGATTAGGTAAAAGGAGGGTTGTCTTTTACGAAATCTGAGCTAATATAAATCAAAAAATGGAATTGGTACCTGAATACTAATTCCATTCCTAAAAATTTCGTTGAAATCTTAATTTTCTAAGCCAACCGAATGGAAATTGGGTTTTCTTTTGTTTAAGAATGCATCTGTACCTTCCACAAAATCAGGCTTTTGGAAGCAAGCTCCGAATTCCGTGATTTCTTTGTTATACGCTTGGCGGGTTGGCGCATAGTGTTCATTTACTAGCGCTATAACCTTAGAGAGGGCATAGGGTGATTTACCCATTAATTTTTCGGCTAATTTGAGTGCATTTGGGATGAGTTCTTCGCTGGAACATACCTGACTCACCAAGCCTATGTTCAGCGCTTCATCGGCTTTGATGGCGTCTCCGGTGAGCAGTAAGTTTAAAGCGCGACCTTTTCCTACGATTTCACACAGGCGCTGCGTTCCCCCGTAACCGGGCACGATGCCCAAGTTGATTTCCGGCTGACCGAAACGGGCGTTTTCTGAGGCAATGCGGATATGGGCTGCCATCGCTAATTCACAACCACCGCCCAAAGCAAAACCGTTCACTGCTGCTATAACCGGTTTGGCTGATTGTTCAATGGTGTTCATCACCGCATGTCCGGAAGCCGACATATCTTCTCCTTGTTCTTCGCTAAAGGCTACAAATTCTGAAATATCCGCACCTGCCGCAAAAGCTTTGTTGCCCATGCCACTCAATACGATGGCATGCACATCATCCGTCGCATTGGCCTCTTCAATGGCCAGTTTAATTTCTTTCAAGGTCGCTATGTTCAAGGCATTCATCTTGTCTTCTCGGTTAATCCGGATCAAGGCTACCTGGTTTTCGATATCGAATTGAATAGTCGTATACTGCATCGTCATTTTATTTAGAGAATAAGGAACCTAATCCGCCAAAGCCACCGGGAAGGAGTTCTTGGGCCACTGCAGACATTTCAGCTTCTGCCACTTTGTCGGCCTGCTCAAGGGCTCGGTTGCAAGCAATTTGAATCAGGTCGAGCAATTCATCTTGATCCATTTCACGGTCGTCGCTGCGCTCAATGGCTATAATCTTACGATTTCCATTGGCCACCACACGCACGCCCTGGGCTTCGCCGAGTACTGAAATATGCTGCAGGCGTTCTTTGACTTCTTCTGCTTTCTTTTTAGCTTCTGCTAATTTTCCGAACATGGCTGTCAATTTGTTGCAAAAGTACGCATCGGCCTGCTTTTGGCAAAAACCAATTCAATGAAAGAGGAAATCAAGCGTATTCAAGTCGCCTTTTTTGTGCCTTTCCTCCTGGTATTCGTCTGCTGGTTGCTGTTTGCCTTTGAACAATACTTGGATGCCGATTGGTACCGCTATGGGGTGAAGGGACACAGTTTTACAGGCTTACGCGGAATCTTTTTCTCTCCATTCTTGCATGGCGATTGGGAGCATATCTTCTCCAACAGCATACCCATACTCGCCTTAGGCACCTCACTCTTCTATTTCTACCGAAAAATTGCCTTGGAAGTATTGCTTTGGATGTGGTTATTCGACGGACTTTTGTTGTGGATATTGGCCCAAAGTGAGGCCTACCATATTGGTGCGAGTGGTTTAGTGTATTCCCTGGCCTTCTTTCAGTTGTTGAGTGGCTTCATTCGCCGAAACAAAGCCTTGCTCGCTATTTCCATGATGGTGATTACCTTTTACGGGTACCTGGTTTGGGGTGTTTTCCCGGTGCAAGAGCACGTAAGCTGGGAAGGGCATTTGGCCGGTTTGCTCGTCGGACTCGGCTTGGCCGTTTATTTCAGAAAAGAAGGTCCGCAAAACGACCCGGTGAAGGTTTGGGACGATTCTGATCTGGATGGCGTAGAGCCGTATTGGGAAGAAGCGAGCGATGAATTGGATGAACAAGCCAAACCGATTCGCTATACCTACCGCTACTACATCAAGCCTAAATCAGGGAGCGAGCAAGAGCCAAAGAGCTGACTCAAGCGGAACATCAACCGATTCTACAATTCTGCCTTGCTCAACGTGGTCTTTGTAAAGGATAAAGGTAGGCACGTAGCGTATGGAATCCTGCTCTTCAGCATTTCCCGGCGCCTGCTTGTTTAAGTCTAAGGCGTAAAATTGGATGCGCTCCTTCGGAAAGTTAATCGCTTGCATGATATCCAAAAATGGCGGAACGAGCTTTTTGCTGTCGCTACACCAACAGCCCAAATAAACGCGCCAACTGTAACCCGTATAGTCTAACCTGCTCATCTGGTTTAGAACAGAAGGATCGGCTTTGTAGTGTCCTATTTGAACAGGTAACCAGCCGCAGCTGCTGTCTTTGGCTAAATCGGATAGTTCAACTTGACCAAGTACTTCTTTCGGGCCAGAGAGCGTTTTACAACCGAATAGTAAACTGAGAATTAGCAGTGCGGAAATCTTTTGCATATGCTGGATTGTCTTTTCTTTGTACGAACGAAGCAAAATAGGACTTTGGCAGAAACTTTATACGATATTCTGGGTATTGCAAAATATGCTTCGCTGGATGAAGTAAAGAAAGCATTCAAGCGATTGGCGCTGCGTTACCATCCGGATAAAAATCCAAATAACCCCCAAGCAGAAGAACGCTTTAAAGAAATTAGCCATGCCTACACCATTTTAAGCGATCCGGAAACGAAAGACAAGTACGATATCCGCTTGAGTGGTATGTTCTCTTACCTTAAACAGCATGCAGGGGAAGAAGAACAGGATAAAAAGGAAGAGCGCCGAAAAAAGGCGGCTGAAGCCCAAAAGCTAAAACGGCAAAGGGAAGAGAAAAAGATTATCGCCGATTACGAAAAACTCCAGCAAACGCCCTATTGGATACGCACGGCCTTCAATGTATTTTTAGTCTTATTTGGTGTTCGCTTCGTGTTTCACAATTGGTTTTACACCGAAGAGAGTTTTGCGCCTTATATGCATGTAATTGCGCTGTTCTTCATTGTTTGGGGTAATGTGAGGCAGCAGAACATGCAGTATACCATCTTCCTCTACAAGAATCTGAAAAAAGAGGCAAAAGGAACCATAGGCTGGCGCATCGCTCGGAATATGTTGGCCGGCGTTTTTATCAGTATTGCCCTTGGCATCTTTTCAGCCCACCTGATGGCCTTGTATCACTTTAAAAACTACTCCGCATACACCGAAGCAAAGATTGATTTTGAATACTCGGTAGCCAACCCAAACTACATCAAAGTCCAGTACATCTACCGCGTGAACGGTAAACAGTATACCAAGCCGCTCGATCAGGCGTATTGGGATCAGGTGCAACATAACGGTACCATCCGTATCCGGTATTCGTATGTAAACCCAATTTTCGCTAAACCGGTTCCTTCGGAAGAGTGACCTCATATAAATCGTAATGGGTCGCTTCCATGCCGTGGTATTGGTAAACGCGCTGTGCTTTTTGGTTTTCCTTCTCTACATAAAGACGAATGGTCTGTATCCCGGCGGCCTTGGCTCTGCGTTTTACCTCTTCATACAAGGCGGTGTAGATGCCTTTGCCCCGTTGGTCTTCGCGCACATACACACTCTGAATCCACCAAATGGTATTGTTGCGCCAATCGCTCCATTCATAGGTAATCATGAGCTGGCCTACCAGTTCATTGCCCAACATGTAAATCAGGTAAAATCCTTTGGAAGGATCCCGAAGAACCGCTTCAACACCGGGGTTGATAAGGCCTGGATCCAGCTTTTTCTTTTCCGTTTCCCATGCCATTTTCTGGTTAAAATCGGCTAGGATAGCTGCGTCTTCAGGAATGCCTACTCGTATCATGTGCTGGAAAAATATAGGTTTGAACGTAATGCTTGGCTACACCAATCAAAGCGATGAGCATACCCAAGGCGAAGAATTTCATAGGGAAGATTTCCAAACCGCCTATCAGGAAATACAGGTAAGTACCGAAACTGCTCAACCCCACCAACAAGCCCACCCAGAAGTACTTAGGGCGGTAAAAAGCGAAGACAATTGCTAAAACATCAGCCGGGTAGAAATAGCGATCGTGCATAAACGGCATAAAAAACGGAATGAGCAGGGTAGAGAGCAATGCAGTATCCAATAAAAAATCTAGGGTGAGGGCCGGCTTTTTATAATAAACCCACAGCACAAACAAGGCAATCAGGCTCAGGGTAAACAGGGTAGCAAAACGACTGAATAGTTCCACTGGCGCCCAGCCAAAAAACTGCCATACATTGGGTGCAAATTGGGTCAGCATGCCAAAGGTCTTGGCTTGGAGTCCGTAGATCAACAACATTTCCACCAAAGGCCTGCCAATAAGCCAATTCGGCAATACCATCAGGAAGAAGACCAATGGGATATACAAGAAGTGACGTGCTTCTATTTTGCCTTGTATATAGGCTACCAACGGAATCAAAATAAAGAAGACGGTCTGGAATTTAAACATAAAGGCCAGCGCAAAAGCCCACATCGCTCGATTGCCTTTGTTTACCATAAAGAAATAAAGCGATGCCAGTAAACAAGCCGTGTGCATGGAATCCAATTGTGCCCACATCGCACTGTTGGTCAGTACGGTAGGAAAAAGCAAAATACCAATCGCTCCGGCAAAAGACCGGAAGGCCGTCCAACGCAAGCGCAAGATGCGGTAAGCGAAATAGGCCATGAGGTAATCAAAAACGACCGAAAACAGCTTGATGGCCCAGAGTGGCGGAATCGGCAACAAGGTGGCAATCCAAACAAAATACAAGTAAATGGGCGGGTAGCCGTGGAAAGCTTCCTTTAAAGCCATAAATCCGCCTCGGTCTAAGGTTTCATACCACATACGTACGTTGCCGGTATAATCACCCGATTCAAAGTCGAAAAACACAAAGCGCAATACCAAAGTCAGGGCGAGGACTATGGCTTGAAGTATCCGTTTCAGGTGTTTGGGTTTTTCAGCGTCTTGCCTGCGAAATACCCAGATATCAAGCGGAATAAGCAGCAGACTGAGGCAGGCCAGAGCCAACAGTATTCGGGCATGTTCGCCGGGCCAATGGCTGGCTGCGCCTAAAAAGCACAGCAGGGCGAAAAGCAGGAGAGGGAGCTGTTTTTTCAACTGAATCATGCCGCTGCAAGGTAAGTTTTTCGATTGAAATCGAGGTGGCGAACAAGCTGATACCGTCTTTTAAGCTAGCCTGCCCACTAAAATTGTAGAGAATTCAGCTGAACCTTTTAGCGAATGCTTGGTTTGTCTAATTTTGCAGCCGATTTAATACGCAAACGAGTTAACACAAACATGGTAAACAAGGTATCTGATCAAGAGTTTAATGAGATCATCCAGAACAACGGTAAAGTGGTAGTGAAGTTTTATGCCGACTGGTGCGGCAATTGCCGACTCTTCGCGCCTAAGTTCAGAAAGCTTTCAGATAAAGATGAATACCAAGACATTACGTTTTTGGATGTGAATGCAGAAGAATCGCCAGAAGCACGTAAACTAGCCGGAGTGAGCAACCTGCCTTTCTTCGCTACCTTCAAAGACGGTAAGTTGGTAGGCGCTGATTTTACCTCCAAAGAAGACATCGTAGAACGCTTAATTCAGACCCTGAACTAAGATGAAAATCCCGGTGGTTAAGAAACTCTGCGAGACCTATAGTCTTGAGGAGATAAGCTTGGCTGAAGCCCAGTTGGCTGAAGGTGAAGTGCCTTCAATAGCCATAGAAGGCGAAGACGAAGGAGAACAACTTACGCATGCTTTTGCGGCGAAATACATCCTAGAAAAAATGGCTCAAGGCCAGGAATTTAAAGAGGCTTTACGGGAGTTTACGCAAAAGGTGCGTTCCAGCATCAGCTAAACTTAGGTAGAGGCGCAACGTAAGTCATCCAAGAGTTCCTTTGCATTGCGGTTGAGCAGGGGGTGATTCCAATCGGCCGCAATTTCAACTAAAGGCTCTAACACAAAAAGTCGCTCCGGAATTCCGGGATGCGGTACCTGAAGACGCTCATGCTCAATAATTTCCTGGCCAACGGCGAGGATATCAATATCAATGGTGCGCGGTCCCCATTTTTCATGACGCTGTCGGCCCAGAGCCAATTCTATTTCCTGAATTTCATCTAAAAAATCAAGTGGGCTGAGCGCAGAATCAATAAGCAAAGCTTGATTCAGAAAATCATCTTGCGCGGTATTGCCCCAAGCTTTGGTTTCATGGATGGAAGATGCCGCTAAGATTCGTCCGCACTTTTTCTCAATGAGTTCCTTAGAGAACTGCATGTAGCGTTGGCGGTCGCCTAAATTACTTCCCAATAGCAGCGTATAAATCCGTTTTTCTTCCAAGTTTCACCTAAATTTGGAAACAAGTATATGGAATTTAACAACATTCTCTACATCATCGGGGCAGTTATTTACCTCATCTATACCGGAAACAAAGAGCTCAAGAAGCACAGGGAAAACAGACCCGGTCAAGAGCCTAAGGCCGACAAAAAATCGTGGCAAAATGACATAGAGGATATGATGAAGAAAGTGCTTCAAGGTGAAACACCAAACCCGGTTCAAGAGCCTGTGCAAGAAGCAAAGCCAGTTGTTAAAAAAGCCAAAGTACACCGCCACGAAGACGATTTTCTCAGCCACGAAAGAGAAGAATACCTGCGCATGAAGAAAGCGGAAGAATTGCGCCATGCGAAGTCGGAAGCCTACAGTGTAGAGCGCGACAATTCGCCGCTGAGTCAGCACGTTACCATGCCGGAAGTGAAAAGGGAAGAAGAAGAGCCATCCTATGCTTCAACCTTGGTATACGAAGATGGTTTTGATGCCCGCAAGGCCTTTGTATACAGTGAGGTGTTCCAGCGCCGAGGCGGCCGTCGATAATCAATTCTCCAAAACCAGCTGCCAAACGTGGGTGCCACGCTGTTCGAGGGCAACCGTTTTACCGGCAATCAAGTTATCCAATTGAGCGTGCTCGGGATTCCGAACCGTGAGCATTTGGCAATTGTGCACCACCGCCACTTGAAAATCTTCACTCAAGCGATCAATGAGGGCTGGCATTTGCTTCGGTTTATCGTTCACTACAAAAGAGAACGAAATGGCCGAGTTCTGCATCAGGTTTACGCGGAAGCTAAATTCATTTAAAACGGCAAAAATCTCTTTGAGGTGATTCTCAATGATAAAGGAGAAATCGCGCGTGCTAAGCGAAATAAGCGTTTGTTGATCTTTAAAGATATAAAAAGGCAGACTCGTATCCTCTTTCTGACTCGTGCTTACCTCGGTTCCTTTTTCATTGATATTTATGAAGGAGCGAACATAAAGCGGAATATTCTTGCTCTTGAGCGGTTGAATGGTTTTCGGGTGAATAACTGTAGCCCCGTAGTAGGCCAGCTCAATGGCGGTATTGTAGTTTAGTCCGCTCACTTTTACGGCTTCAGGTAAACGCTTTGGATCGGCGTTCATCACCCCGCTTACGTCTTTCCAGATGCTCACACTTTCTGCATCCAAACCGTAAGCAAAGATGGCGGCCGAATAATCCGAACCTTCTCTCCCCAATGTTATGGTTTGTTTGTCGGGCGATTGCCCAATAAAACCTTGGGTCACAATCAGCTGTTTTAAAGCGATGGGCTTGAGTTTTTTAGCGATGATACCGGCCGTGGTATCCCAGTCTACCCGACCTTCACGGTAGGTGCTATCGGTTTGGATAAAGTTACGGGAGTCTATCCAGCGGTTGCTGATACCGGCTTCCTTCAAATAGGTGCTCACAATCCGCGTGGAAATGATTTCACCGAAGCTCACAATTTGATCGTAGTTGTAATCGAAACTGCCTTCAACTGGGGTTTCCAATAAGCATTCTAACTCTATGAAGAGGTTGTCGATGTCATCGTAAGCATGGCTTCCTTTTCCACTCAGCAATCCGCTAATCACTTCATCGTGAAAGTGTTTTATTTCCAGGAGAATTTCCTGCTTTTGTTTTTCATCTTTGGTAACGTAGGCTTCTGTCAATCGCTCGAGCGCATTGGTTGTCTTTCCCATCGCAGAGACCACAACCAACAAAGGTTCGCCCATAAAATGTTTCAAGATATGAGCTACGTTTTGCACAGCTTCAGCATTCTTCACCGAAGCGCCACCAAATTTGAATACTTTCATGCGGCGGCAAAGGTACAATGATTCTTTCGCTCTTTAAAGAGTGCGAAAAAGGCCGTTTTCAGACCGCAATCGTCTTTGTGTGAGAAACATCACAGAACAACTTATATGATTTAGCTCATTTTTCATGAAAGATGCTCGGATTAAATTTGGTTTATGAAATCGAAGGTTCTCAAATTGATTCTAGCCTGCTTAATCTGTATTGGTTTGATAACCGGTATCACCTTATTGATTGAAAATTTAAACCCTTGACATATGAAAAAGAACATGAGCACCCTCGACCGCATTGTGCGCGTAGTAATTGCCCTGGTGGTAGCCGTTTTGTATTACATGCAAATTATTGAAGGCACCTTGGCCATCGTACTGTTGGCGCTTTCTGCCATTTTTGTGCTGACTAGCCTGTTTAGTTTTTGTCCGATTTACGCCTTGCTCGGATTAAGCACCGCTCCAAAGGAGTGAGCGATAGCCAACTAAGTTTGATCGGGGGATGAGCTGTCTTTAGGGATGGTGTATTCCCCTTTTTCTATATTTGCCACCAAATCGAGAAAATGTCAGGATTTCAAGTAACTACTTTAGGACAATTTATCATTGAGCGTCAGGCAGAAATTCCGGGCGTGAAAGGCGAATTTTCCAGGCTGCTCCGCGATATCGGAATCGCAGCTAAAATTATCAGTCGCGAAGTAAACAAAGCAGGCCTTGCCGAAATATTAGGCGAAACAGGTGCAGAAAATGTGCAAGGTGAGGACGTAAAGAAACTCGACGTCATCGCGAACCAGCTGATGATTGATTGCTTAAGTCGCGGTGGAGAATGCTGTGCGGTAGCCTCTGAAGAGGAAGAAGACATCATTCTGATTTCTACACCGCAAGCCAACGAAGCCAAATATGTGGTGATGATGGATCCTCTAGACGGTTCCAGCAACATCGATGTGAACGTGTCGATAGGCACCATTTTTAGCGTATTTGAGCGCATCACGCCAATAGGAACTCCCGCCACCAAAGCCGACTTCATGCAGGCCGGCAACCGGTGTTTAGCTTCAGGTTATATGGTTTACGGCACCTCCACCATGTTGGTGTATACTACTGGGAATGGTGTGAACGGATTCACCTTGGATCCTTCCATTGGCGAGTTCTGCTTGTCGCATCCCAATATCCGAATCCCGAAGACCGGAAAAATCTATTCGGTGAATGAGGGGAATAAAGCCGACTTCCCGGATGGCTTGAATACCTATATTCAATGGTGTCAGGAAATCGACAAAGACACGAACAGACCGTATTCATCGCGTTATATCGGTTCAATGGTAGCTGATTTACACCGTAACCTTTTGAAAGGGGGGATCTTTATTTACCCGCAAACCACCAAGAAGCCGGAAGGTAAACTTCGCTTATTGTACGAATGCAATCCGATGGCTTTCATCATAGAGCAAGCGGGTGGCAGAGCAACCAATGGCTACGGTAAACGAATCTTGGATATAGAACCTACCGAGTTGCATCAAAGGTCGCCCATTATCATTGGCTCCGAAGACATGGTGAAACAGCTCGAACAGTTGATGTAAGAAGTTTGAAAGGCGCCATTCGGCGCCTTTTTTGTATGGAAAATTGAACAATGCAAAGTGACGTCTGTTTCCTGATAAATATCCTGTTTCAAAACTTGAAATAGCGCCAATTTTGCCTCAAATACTTTGGATATGAATTTACGCGTAGGCGGTGTGCCGGAGCACTTCAACCTTCCTTGGCATTGGGCCTGGGAAAACCAGCAACTGGCAGAATTGCCAATGGCCTTTGATTGGAAATCGTACCCCAACGGTACCGGCGCGATGTGCCAGGATTTACGCTCTGGCGACCTCGATTTGGCGGTGATCCTCTCTGAGGGTATTATGCAAGATATACAGCAAGGCAACCCCAGCAAGGTATTGGCTATTTACGTCCATTCCCCTTTGCGTTGGGGAGTGCATGCTCCTGCCCAAACGCAGCTTTCTACCGCGGAACTTGTGCAGCAAGGCCGATATGCAATCAGTCGACGTAAATCAGGTTCTCATCTCATGGCCCATGTTCATGCCGAAGCGGAAAAAAGGGTATTGGATGAAGAGCACGATTTTGTGTTGGTAGAAAACCTGGAAGGCGCGCGTAAGTCGTTTGCTGCCGGTGAGTCGGATTTGTTTTTATGGGAACGCTTTACCACGAAGCATCTGGTAGACAGTGGCGAGTTTAAGCATATTGGCGATTGCTATACCCCATGGCCCTCGTTTGTTATAGCGGTGAGAGAAGAAGTTCTGGAACAAAGAGAGGCGGAGATCCAGGCTTTGATTTACCACATCCAAGAACTGGCAGAAAAGCTTGCTAAACGCAGCGATATCATACAAATTCTCAGCGTAAAGTATGCTTTGAAACCGGAGGATGCGCTTGCTTGGTTCAGTACCTTAAAATGGAATACGGGCGAATGGCTTCCAAAAGACACCTTAGAAAATATGGTTGCCCAAATGAAGCGTTATAAGCTTTTGCCTGCCGAGGCTCGAGCCGAAGACTACGTGAGCATCGGCGCCCTTTAAGTATAAAAAAATCCCGGTGAACAACCGGGATTTTTTTGACTATCGCTCAATCAATCTATTTTCTGTTTCAGTTGCAGTCCGTAGACCTTTTCTTCTCCGCTGCTGGTGATGCCTTCAATCAAGAATGCGCCGTCTTTTGATTCCAACAGTGAACTTAGTTCTTTGGCGCTGTAAATTGGGCGCTTATCCACTCGGGTAATTACAAAACCTTCCGGGATACCGGCATCTTTGAATGCACCTTTTTTAATATCGCTGACCTTCACACCGTGGTGAATTTTGAGGCTTTTACGTTCCGCGCTGCTTACATCGCTCAAACGCGCTCCTGCCACATCAAATGCCGATTTAGGCGGTTCTGCTTTGATGATTTCGGTATTGCCCTCTTTGTTTTTTAAGGTTGCCTGTGTGGTTTTCTCTTTACCGTCTCTGAGGTAGGTGATGCTGATTTTATCGCCCGGATGGTAACGGCTCACTTGCTCTTGAAGAGAAGAAGAGGAGTTGACTTCAACCTCGTTTACCTTCAATACAATATCGCCTTTCTTCAAACCGGCTTCAGCCGCAGCACCATCTTCACTGATATCGGCCACATACACACCGCGAATGGCTTCTAGGCTTTTCTCCTCGGCCAATCTGGCGTCAACATCTTGAATGGAGATACCGAGGAATCCGCGTTGGACCATACCGTATTTCAGCAGATCGTCCATTACCTTCTTTACAATATTCACCGGCACGGCAAAGGAATAGCCGGAGAATGAACCGGTTTGACTAGCGATGGCCGTATTGATACCTACCAACTCGCCACGCAGGTTAACCAAAGCGCCTCCCGAATTACCCGGGTTTACAGCCGCGTCTGTTTGTATGAAGTTTTCAATGGCGTATTGGTTGTTACCGGTGCGCAGCAGATTGATGTTTCGTCCTTTGGCACTGACTATTCCGGCCGTTACCGTAGAAGTGAGGTTAAATGGATTGCCCACGGCTAAAACCCATTCGCCTACTTTCACTGCATCGCTATTGCCGAAACGCAAGAAGGGTAATTTCGCTTCTTCAATTTTCAATAAAGCCAAATCTGTTTGTGGATCGGCTCCGATCAGTTTAGCGCGGTAGCTGCGTTTATCGTTTAAGATGACCTCAATCTTGGAGGCGTTTTCTATCACGTGGTTATTGGTGGCTATATACCCGTCTTCGGTAATGATGACGCCGGAGCCGGAGCCTGTTTGCGGACCGGGAGCTGGCATATCGAAGAAATCAAATGGATCAAATGGTACCGTCTCCCGTTTTACGGAAGCAGCACTTTCTACGGTTGAAATAATATGCACCACGGTAGGTGTGACGAGTTCGCTGGCTTGTGTAAAATCCAGCACTTGCCCTTCTGCGAGGGCCGGTAGGTTTGCAAACGCCACCTTTTGTTTTTCTTCAAATGATACGGGTTCCCGCTTTTCAATTGTTTTGATAATTCCCACGGCTACAACTCCACCAACGGAGGCAGCCAAAACCATTGTCAATAGTTTTTTCATATCCTATGCACTTTCACTTTTTAGATTAAGAAGAACAAATCTGAACCTGAATGGGTTCAATGGTTTAAGCAGGTTTCAAGAAATATACCAAATTCAGATAGGTATTTTTAACTTTGACCGCGTTTAGAGCGTGAAAATAAGCCGCTTTCGCATTTACCTTTGCAACGCAAAACAGATAAAGAAACAGTCCATGCTCGGTAGACGTAACTGGTCAGATGATGAACTTGTACTCGAAATAAAAAACGGGAATAAACAGGCCCTGCTTCAGTTATACCGCGATAATCACTCGGCTGTGCGAAACCATATTTTAAAAAACAACGGAAAAGAAGAAGACGCAGAAGACGTGCTGCAGGATGCTGTCATCGTGGTCTGGCAAAAAGTCAGTCACCCGGAATTTGAACTGACATCCAAGCTCAGTACCTTTCTTTTCGCTGTGGCCAAGAACCTTTGGCTGAAATCACTGTCGAAATTAAAGCGCAGTGAACCCATGCAAGATCACCTGGATTATAAAGTAGCCACCGAATTTAGTCACATTGAAAGATCCGATCTGAAGTGGGTTGTTCACTACATGGATCAGATAGGCGATACCTGCAAACAGCTGTTGCAGATGTTTTATTTTGAAGAACGCAGCATGCAAGACATTGCACAATCGCTCAATTTTGCCAACGCCGATACAGCGAAAGCGAAGAAATACCAATGTTTTAAGCGATTGGAAAACTTAGTGAAAGAACGGTTCCAAAAAAGTGACTTTATAGGCTAAGACATGAGCGAGCAAGAAACATACGAGCTTTTTGATGCCTACTTGCGGGGGGAACTCAGCGGACAAGAACTGGATGCCTTTGTTCAGCGCTTACAAACAGATGCTGAGTTCAAATCTGCCTTGGATTTGCACGTCTTGCTTGTGAAGGGCATTGAAGAACACCGCAGGCAGGAGCTCAAATCCTTTCTGAAAGAAGAAACCAAACGGAGCTTTATGGGCAATCCTTTCGGTGCCAAGTATACCTGGTTTGCGGCGGCTGTTTTGGCCTTTTTTGCCCTCGTTTATGTTGGTTTTGAATTCGGATTGCAAGAAGAGATAGCCCAACTAAAAGAATACAGGAAACCGGCTGATTCGGCTAGAAAGCAGAAGAAAGAACAAAGCAAAGCGGAAGAAATTGAACCGGGAAACGCAAGCACCTTGGAAGAAACGCCTCCAGCACCGGAAACGCAACTCAGTGAAGCAGACGATATGGAAATGCAGGATAAAGACCAAGTGAAAGGGGCCTATCTGGGTGAGTCGGAATCAGACGTGGAAGAGATCGACGTAGCGGTATTAGACCAAGTAGAATCAGCAAAAAGCCTTGTTTCGGAAGACGAAAATACACTCCCTGTAAAGCAGGATACCAAATTATACGATACACAGATGGTGGTGAATCAGATTGCTTGGAGCACCGATTCTTTGGTTTCAAGTTCTGGCAAACCCTTATCCAACAAGGCCTTACCGAACGTAAAGAGGGAAAAGGCGGTGAAGGAAAAATCCGACAAAAAAATCACCATTGAATTCTGGGGTTCACCTATCAATTACAAAGGGTACCGTTTTGACGGACGTAAACTGGTTTTGTTCGGGCAGGATGAACAGAGCGACGTGCATGTTGTAGCCGTGCTCACCGATGCGAACCTGGGTGTGTACCGCTATTTTTTCAAATTGCAAGGCGCGTACTATGAGTTATTCGACGATAATGCGTTTAGGTCCTACAAACCTGTAACAGATTCTCGAATTTTGACTAAACTACCGTGAGAGTAAGATTTTATAAATACCAAGGTACCGGAAACGATTTTATCTTAATCGATAACCGCAATGAATTACTGCCAAGAAGCAATCCTGAAGTGTATGCGGCCTGGTGCAACAGGCGTTTTGGCATTGGGGCAGACGGTCTGATTCTGCTCCAGAACAAAGAAGGATACGACTTTGAGATGGTATACTTCAATTCAGATGGCCGAGAGAGCAGTATGTGCGGGAATGGAGGACGATGCATCGTTCAGTTTGCGCATGATCGCGGACTGATAGAAAATGAAACCCGTTTTTTAGCGATAGATGGACCACATGATGCCACCATCGCTCAGGGCATAGTTTCCCTGCACATGCAAGATGTGAACAGCGTGGAATCTATTGACAACGACTTTTACCTCAATACCGGATCACCTCATTATGTTCAGTTTATTGCCGGTGACTTGGCAAAACTTGATTTAGACAGCATCGCTCATGCTATTCGCTACAATGCCCGATTCGCTCAAGAAGGCACCAATGTCAATTTGGTAGAACCGAAGGAAGCGTATTTGGAGGTAAGAACCTATGAGCGAGGCGTTGAAGGCGAAACCTATTCGTGCGGAACCGGTGTTACGGCTGTTGCGCTTGTGAACCATATTTGCTCAGAAAATGGCAGCTACCGCCAAGCTATACGCACGCCGGGTGGCGACTTAGCGGTCAGTTTTACCAAAACAGGAGAGGGGCAATTTAGCGATGTATGGCTGCACGGTCCTGCTACCTTTGTATTTGAAGGTGAATTGATGTATCCCTAAGTTCTTA
>FWPV01002001.1_pt1 | contig 52052 bp, 39 predicted proteins | sample 2228371 | NCBI WGS metagenome assembly FWPV01 (sample SAMEA103939776, study PRJEB20133) | metagenome
TATATTTAAACACAAGGCAAAGTCAACAGTTGACACCAATATGATTATGGATATAATTTATCGTGGTTTTGCGATTAATCTTTGATAATAGATTTAATCTATGAAAAGGAGGTCTAAGAAATGGCTGATGAAAAAAAGAATATTATGGATGAAATTGCTGAAGCCAATAAATCCGTTATAACGGGTATTGATGAAAAGGATATCAAGCACTGGATTTCCATCTCAATTATGGGAAGAAAATACCGTGTTCCAGCAGGTTTAACAATAATGCAAGCGATGGAATTTGCTGGATACCGTTTTATCCGCAGTTGTGGTTGTCGTGCCGGTTTCTGCGGTGCGTGTACAACCGTCTACAGGATTGAGGGTGATTATCGTTTGAAAACGGCGCTTGCCTGCCAGACCCGCGCTGAAAATGGAATGTATCTTGTGCAAATTCCTTTTACACCCGCGCAGAGAGTAAATTATGATATTAATCAACTAAAACCAAATATTGAAGCATTCTTAAAGGTCTACCCTGAAATTCTAAAATGCCTTGGATGTAATTCATGTACCAAAGCGTGCCCTCAGGAGATTGATGTCATGGAATACATTGCCTGTGGTAAAAGGGGAGATGTTGAAAGAATGGCAGAAATTTCTTTTGATTGTATTCAGTGTGGTTTGTGCGCTATTCGCTGTCCAGCTGAGCTGGCACAATATAATTATGCACAGCTTGCCCGCAGGCTTTATGGGAAATACGGAGAACCGATACCTGCACATCTTGTGAAAAGACTGGAAGAGCTCAAAAGCGGAAAGTTTGAGGCAGAATTGAAGCGATTAATGAGTATGTCTAAAGAAGAATTGAGAAAAATCTATGCTTCTCGAGATATTGAGAAGGAAAAATAGGAGAGAAAAATGGAAGAATTAAAATTTATTGGTGGGTATCCGGAATATATGCGTAAGTTAATTGAAAATGTAAATAGAACAAGGCCGCAACGAAAGGATTACACGCCAAAGGCGATGACTATGGAGGAAAGAGAAGAAGTTTTGAAACTCTGCCATCCTGATTATGCCCCTGGCGGAAAAAGACAGCTTTTAATCGGACCGAATACTGGTGACCTGGCACCAAATGAGGTTGCAGACCTATTGGAGGCACACCCACTTGTTGATCCTGATACCATGCAAATTTCCAATCCGGACCACACTGTAGACCTCTTGATCATTGGTGGTGGTCTTGCGGGCACTTCAGCCGCATTGCTGGCAAACGACAATGGTATTAAAGCAGAGAATATCTTGCTCGTGAACAAATTACGACACGGGGATTCAAATTCAATGATGGCTGAAGGCGGCACTCAAGCTGCTGACCGCGAAAATGATTCTCCAGTTATTCATTTTCTTGATACCATTGGCGGCGGGCATTTCGCCAATAAACCAGATGTTGTTGAGGCTTTAGTAAATGATGCTCCTTTTGTTATGGAATGGCTCTGCAACCTCGGAGCAATGCTGGATAGAGAACCTGACGGAAGTTTTGTAGAAAAAGCATTCGGTGGCGGTTCAAGACTGCGTATGCATGCCTGTAGGGATTATACCGGCCTTGAGGAATTGAGAGTGCTGAGGGATGAATTCCGTTGCCGGAATATTCCATATCTTGAATTTTACCCGGTTATAGAATTATTTACTGATGGAGATCGTGTTACTGGTGCGCTGCTTTATAATCTTGAAACTGGAGAATACAAAACAGTGCAGGCAAAGGCAGTGATACTTGCGACCGGTGGTTTTGGCAGACTGCATATCAGAGGATTTCCTACAACAAATCACTATGGCGCAACAGCGGATGGCATTGTGCTTGCATATCGTGCTGGCGCAAAACTGAGAGATACTGACACCGTGCAATACCATCCTACTGGTGCTGCGTATCCTCAGCAGATAATAGGATTGCTTCTGACTGAAAAACTGCGCGGTATGGGTGCACAACCTGTTAATATTGATGGTGAGGCATTTGTTTTTCCACTTGAGCCAAGGGATGTTGAGGCAAGCGCTTTCATAAAAGAATGTTATGTTCGAGAAAAAGGAATTGTAACACCAACAGGTATGCGCGGTATCTGGCTTGACACACCACTCATTGACATAAAAAACGGCGCCGGTGCTATTGAAAAGTCATTCCCGGGTATGTTAAGGATGTACAAAAGATTTGATATTGATATCCGCAAAGATCCGGTTCTTGTCTTTCCAACACTTCATTATCAGAATGGTGGTGTGGAAACCGACCCATGGGGCAGGACAAATCTTGAAGGCTTATGGGTTGCGGGCGAAGTTTCAGGTGGTGTTCACGGGAAGAACAGATTAATGGGCAATTCAACACTTGACTGTCTTGTCTTCGGCAGAAGGGCTGGTATTTCAACCGCTCAGTATCTGAAGACAAATCCTCAGTTTGGTAAACTGACACTTGACCATCTTAAGAAATATAAGAAAATGCTCGCTGATGCTGGAATAAAGACTACGCGAAAAGCACCAATACTATTTCCTGAATACCGAGGAAAGGCAGTCCTGGCGAGAAAAATAGATATTTTCAGATAATTGCATGAACAAGGCGGTTTTTTGTTTTATGGGAATATGCCACGATACTTGTAAACTTCAGATACACGGTTAAGGGCTACAATATAGGCAGCAACTCGAAGTGAAGTTTTCATCCTGTTCGCTGTCTTCCACACTTCATCAAATGTTCTGATAAGTTTCGTTTCCAGTCTATCATTAACTTCTTTCTCTTCCCAGTAAAGACCGGAAAGAGCCTGCACCCATTCAAAATGGCTCACAATAACACCGCCAGAATTCGCAAGAATATCAGGTACAACATAGACACCCTTTTTTTCCAGTATTTCATCTGCTTCTGGTGTGGTAGGTCCATTCGCTCCCTCAACGATCGCCTTGACTTTTATCTTTTCGGCATTGTCCTCGCGAATCTGATTTTCCAGTGCCGCAGGTATTAAGAGGTCTGCATCAAGATACAGGATTTCATCTCTTGCTACCTTGGTGCCTTTCGTATACGGCTCAAGAAGCTTATGCTTTTCAACACACTCCATCAAATCTTTCACATCAAAGCCATTCTTGTCAATGATACCTGTAGAAGAATCAGATACGGCTATAATCTTTGCGCCTTCCTGCGAAAGAAAATAGGCAGCATAACTGCCCACATTACCAAAACCCTGCACAATAACCCTTGTATCTTTCAGGGATTTTCCGAGTTTGCGGTACAGTTCTCTGGTTGTAATATATACGCCTCTACCGGTTGCTTCTTTTCTACCTTTCGAACCACCCAGAACTTCGGGCTTTCCCGTCACAACTGCGGGTTCTGTTCTTCCAGTCATCATGCTGAATGTATCCATCATCCATGCCATTGTCTTAGAGGTAGTAAAAACATCGGGTGCAGGAATGTCAATATGTGGGCCAAGAACGGGCATAATTTCTGCGGTGTAGCGTCTGGTAATCTTTTCAAGTTCCCTTTCTGACAGTTTCATTGGATCGCAAATTACACCACCTTTTGCGCCACCGTAGGGAAGGTCGACAAGTGCACATTTCCAGGTCATCCATGCTGCGAGCGCAATTACCTCATCTTCTGAAACATCAGGATGATACCTGACACCACCTTTTGTCGGTCCACGGGCATCATTATATTGACATCGGTATCCGGTAAAACATTGGATCGTTCCATCATCCATCTGGATTGGAAATGTTACTCTTAACATGCGCTTCGGACACATAAATATACTTCTCAAAGATTCAGGCAATTCCATTATTTTTGCTGCTTTCTCAATTTGTTTTCTTGCCATTTCAGCGACTGAAAATTTCTTCATAAATCCTCCAGGTAAAGTAGTATGGGGTATGACATGATTGACCGAAATACCTCAGGCTTCATCTCATACCCCATGTTATATATTCCTGTTTTTATCCCTTGAGTATCTTTTCTACTTCCTCTTTATCAACTTCAGTGATATAAGGAATACCGGAAATATTTGCTGCATCTTTTGTGAGGGCGGCGATATCATCTCTCGTAATGTAATCAAGGGCAAATTTCCTGTTACCACACATAAGCTGCCTTAAGCCTTGAGCCAAACGCTCAATATAGGTATAGACCCCGAGCGCACCGGTCGAAAGTTTATCAAAATCTTTACCCAGTTCACGCTTCAATGCTGCGGCAGTAACAAATATTTCTTCTTTTTGATTGCCAAAACGTTCAACAAATACAGGAATTTCTTCTTCTTCAATCTTTTTGCCGATTGTTTTCCCAACCATTGCTGCACATACTACGGAACGCGCCATACCAACGAGTTTTACATAAGGTGCACCAAGTGCCAGTGCTTTGAATATCTGGTCTTCAAATGCAATGCCACCAGCAAATGCAATCGCTGGAATGTATTCACCTCGTTTAGCAAGTTTGTCAGCATAGAAATAAGTAAGTGAATGGAGTTCAACCGGAGGAACACCCCACTCATTCATCATATGCCATGGGCTCATGCCTGTACCACCTCCAGCGCCATCAACAGTCAGTAAGTCAATTTTTGCTACTGATGCATATTTTACTGCTCGCGCCAGGTCCGCCGGACGATATGCGCCGGTCTTCAAGAAAACATACTTAGCGCCCGCATTGCGCAGTTCTTCAACCCGCTTAACGAATGAATCCAGTTCCACCATACCAATTCTTGAATGTCTTTCAAATTCTGAAAAAGCACGCTTTTCAAATGCCTTGATTACATTCTCATCAAGCGGATCGGGCAAAACAACATATCCACGCCTTCGCAATTCCTGTGCTTTTTTCAAATCTTTTATCTTGACCTCACCGCCGATATCTTTTGCACCCTGCCCCCATTTTAATTCAACCGCTTCAACACCCAGTTTTTGAATTGCGTATTCCTGGACACCCAGCCTGGTATCTTCAACATTTGCCTGAACAACAATCGCGCCATAGCCATCTCTCTGCCATTGTTTGTAGGCTTTAACACGGTAATCCAGATCCGGTGCCTTCACTACTTTTCCACCCTTTATTTCTGATTCCATATCCATTGCTGCAACATTCTCACCGATGGTCATTATAATACCGGAGATTGCAGCACCAATGGCGATTCCGTCCCAGTTATTCTTTGCAACATTTGTTGAACCAAGTCCTGGCACCACGGCCGGGAAACGAACTTTGATTCCTTTATCGTGACCAATTCTCTGCTCAATGTTAACATTTGGAAAGATTGCTTTGTCTGGGTCTGGTTCAATACCGTGTGCGCCTACTGCTGTTCCCATTATATTAAAATGAGAATAATCAACCGGGTAATTCTTTTCTGAAGCGGCGGTTATTATTCCGAATGGTTGAGGATACAAAACTTCATGACCACGATAGGCAGATTTACCAATTTCACACATGCCTATGCAACCATCAACACAAGTTACGCACATTCCACTAAGGTGGACTATTGATTCTTCGGTTCTATTTTTTGTTAATGTTGCTGCTGATGCATTTATTCTCGATAATGAACCCATGTTTTTTTCTCCTTTCTTAAAATAATCAAATTAGTATTGTTATCAATAAAGAACTAATTTGTAACATTATTTATAGAACAATTCATTTCTTCTGTTTTGTTTGGTCGGGACGTCCCTCACAGGTACCACAACTTCCTGTTGTCGCCATCCAGCATTGGTAATCATCATGTACTTCAATGCAGGTCGGCTCCAGACTCAAACAAGCATTGCAAACATCCGTTGGTGGTTCTGGTCCCTGACATCTTAGCTGGCATGCGGGGCAGATATAAATGCAACCACCACAGAGCCGGCAGATCTCTGAGCGAATATTGAATGGCGTCGCAATCTTCTTCTTGTAACCACGCTCAACTACCCCGATTGCCCCAGATTGCATCTGTTCCTTACACATGCGTACGCACAAACCACACACTATGCAATCATCGTTACGTACTTTAAATCTGACCCGACGGACATTATATTTTGAAGCTAAATCTTGAATCGTTTTCGACTGGGGGCAGACAGATAGCAATAACTCAATCATCATCTTGCGCGCATTTATCACCCTTTTTGTGTTGGTTCTGACGACAAGGCCAGGTTCTACAGGATAGGTACAGGAACTGACAAGTTTTGCATTGTCGCCCTCACCAATTTCTACAAGACAGAGGCGACAACCACCATACGGAGTTAACCCTTCATTGTAACACAGGGTCGGAATCTCAATGCCAAAAAACCTGCAGGCTTCAAGCACGGTAGTGCCTTCTTCAACCTCTACTTCCAATCCATTCAATCTAAATTTTATCATTTTTTTCTCCTTTTTTCATCCTCATATTTGATCTCTAAATCGCATCTCAAACATCGCTTTGCTTCTTTCATCGCAGACTTTTTATCAAAACCGGCATCAACCTCTTTGAAGTTTTTAATGCGGTTTTTGACACTGATTTTCTTTGTTTCCTGTCTCTTATTCTCGAGAAGTTCCCTCTCATTAAGTTTTACAGGTTCAACATAAACCGATGGCCGTGTTAGTTTATAACTGAATTCAATTTTCTCGCCCTTAACATATTTATCAATTGCCTCAGCCGCTTTTTTACCATCAGCCATTGCTTCAATTACTGTACTGGGTCCTCTGATAGCATCGCCACCAGCAAAAACACCAGGAACGTTAGTCGCATAAGTTTCTGGATTAACTTTAAATGTGTTCCAACCGGTGACATCAAATTTATGCTCAACACCAAGACAAGAAATATCGGGTTGTTCACTGATTGCTGGTATGAGTGTATCAATTTCAACTCTAAATTCGCTACCTTTGATTGGAATCGGCCTTCTTCTTCCAGATTCATCCACATCACCCAGTTGCATCCTCACACATTCAATACCTGCAACTTTATTATCTTTTCTTATCACTCTTACTGGTGCAGTCAAATATTGTATATCAATTCCTTCTTCAAGAGCGCTCTCAATCTCCTCCGGGTATGCAGGCATTTCAGCGCGGGTTCTGCGGTATAGTATGGTTACTTTTTCTACACCGGGTAACCTATTTGCTACTCTTGCAGCATCTACGGCTGAGTTACCACCACCAACAACCGCGATTCTCTTTCCTACTCTAACTTTCCGCTTCAAATGAATATCTGTTAAAAATTCCATTGCTGGTATAACTCCTTCAGTTTCTTCATCAGGAATCGCAAGTTTTACACTTTTGTGAGCACCGATTGAAATATATATAGCCTTGAAATTTTCCTTGAATAAGTCCGCAATTGTGAAGTCCTTACCCAATGTCTTCTTCGTTCTTATTTCAACACCGGCAGCTACTATACGTTGAATATCTTTCTTAAGAATTTCTCTTGGTAACCTGTACTCAGGTATTCCAACGGCAAGCATACCTCCAATTACAGGTAGTGATTCAAAAATAACTGGTCGGTACCCTTTTTGAGCAAGATGATACCCAGCCATTAACCCGGAAGGGCCTGAGCCGATAATAGCAATCTTTTCTCCAGCAGGTTTGGTTACCTTTTTTGGTTTTGAGCCATTTCCATATTCAGCAGCGAATCTTTTCAACGCCCTTATTGCAATTGGTTCACCGCCCTGGCCTGCGCGACACTTCGCCTCACAGGGGTGATTGCAGACCCTTCCGCACACACCCAGAAGTGGATTATCTTTTACAATAATTTCATAAGCCTTTTCAAATTCACCCTGTGCAATATAGCCTATGTATGCAGGAACCTCAGTTCCTATGGGGCAGACATGCTGGCATGGTGATGAAATTATATTCTTACAAACGACCGCAGGGCAGCGTTTCTGTTTGATATGCGCCAGATATTCGTCCCGGAAATAACGCAAAGTGGATAATACAGGATTTGCAGCGGTCTGTCCGAGACCACACATAGAGGCATCCTTCACTGCATAGGCAAGTTCTTCAAGAACTGCAAGGTCTTCCATTGTCCCTTCACCGTCAGTGATCTTGCCAAGGATCTCCCACATTCTCTGTGTGCCCTCCCGACAGGAAAGGCATTTGCCACAGGATTCGTCCCTCAAAAAGTTCATAAAGTATTTTGCCACATCAACCATGCAGGTATCTTCGTCCATCACAATCATACCACCAGAGCCCATCATTGAGCCAGCCTTTTTCAATGTCTCATAATCAATCGGTAGATTCAGTAGTTTTTCGGGAATACATCCACCTGACGGACCGCCGGTTTGAACTGCTTTGAATTTCTTTCCTCTGGGAATTCCACCACCGATTTCGTAAATGATATCTTTTATTGTAATACCCATCGGAACTTCAACCAGACCTGTATTATTAATCTTACCAACAAGGGAGAAAATTTTTGTACCTTTGCTTGTTTCAGTGCCGATTGAAGAGAACCATTTTCCACCTTTTTCAATTATTTGTGGCACATTTGCCCAGGTTTCAACATTATTTATGACTGTTGGTTTCTTCCATAATCCTTTTTGAACAGGATAGGGGGGACGTTGTCTTGGAACACCAATTCTGCCTTCTATTGCCGCAATCAAGGAAGTCTCTTCGCCAGAAACGAATGCACCTGCACCTCGCGAAACCTCAATATCAAAATCAAATCCAGTACCAAGAATATCTCTTCCCAGAAGTCCATAATCTCTTGCCTGCTCAATTGCTTTTCTTATACGCTGCAACGCTAAGGGATATTCTGTTCGCACATAAATATAACCCATTTTCGCACCGATTGCTTTCGCACCGATAATCATTCCTTCAATTACCGCGTGAGGGTCTGCTTCAAGAACACTCCTATCCATGAAGGCGCCCGGATCGCCCTCATCACCGTTACAAATAATATACTTTTCATCACCTGGTTGATTTCTACATCGTTCCCATTTTAAGCCGGTCGGAAATCCTGCGCCACCTCTACCTCGTAGACCAGATTCTTTTATTTCTTTTATTATTTCTTCAGATGTCATCTTTGTCAGCGCTTTTTCAAGTGCCTTATAGCCATCAAAGGCAATATATTCTTCGATGTTTTCCGGGTCTATTCTACCACGATTACGTAATACAATCAATCGTTGTAGTCTAAAGAATCCTATGTCAGACATTTTCGGAACCGGCAATGCTTCAGCTGGCGGTGTATACATGAGTTTCTTAACGGGCCTACCTTTCAGAAAGTGTTCTTCAACCAAATAAGGAATATCTTCTTTTTTGAGGCGCTGATAGAATATACCATCAGGTTGAACCACAACAATTGGACCGCGTTCACAAAAACCATTACAACCTGTGGAGATTACTGCGATCTCATCCTGAAGTTTCCTTTTATTTATTTCTTTTTTCAGCGCTTCTTTAATCTCATAAGAACCACCAGCAACACAGCCCGTTCCCGCACATACCAGAAGATGCAGTCTATAGCCTTTCAAAAAGACCTCCTTTTAAGAAAATACCCAAAATCATTTGAGTTTATCAGGAAATCAGGTTATCAGGATAACAGAGCATTGGTCTATCAATATTTTCTGACATACTGATAATCTGATATTCTTCTTACTGATTTTCTGATAAACTGGTAACCATGATTTCTTTGTATTCTCAATGCGTTGTCTCACTTCCCACTGCCAGGGCGTATTCTTTGACAATATTACCCTTTATCACATGTTCGGCAAATATCTTCTTCATCTTTTCAGGTGTCAGATCAACATATTTTACTGGAGGTTTATCAATGAGCTCCACGGTTACCATTGGCTCGCGGCTGCATAAACCTGCGCAACCAGAAGTAGTTACAATTACATCCTTAATATTCTTCTTTTCAATTTCCTTCATTACAGTTGTGAGTATGTCTCTTGCGCCTGCTGCAATGCCGCATGTCCCCATGTGTACTGTAACGCGCACCCTTGCAGAACCTTCTCTCAAAACCCGTGTTTTTGCAACCTTTTCCCTTATTTTTTCCAGGTCACCTATCTTAAGTTTTTTCATTTATTCACTCCTTTCATTTTTATCCAAATAATCTATCGGACAGGGATAAACCCTGTCCCTACATTTGGTTCTTTTATTAAATTGATAGGCATTTTTTGATCTCTTTCCTTAAGAACTTTAATACCTCAGGGTGATTTATCTGCCCGTCACCCAGCGACCTTTTAATCTCCTTTGTATCAAGAACAAATTCTTTACCCTCTTTCTTGTGTCTGTAGACGAAATCAATCTGGTCCGCCTTTGTTCCAATCAAAGCAAGCATAGTTTCTCCCATATCACCGAGCGGCTTCCGGTCAATATGGTTATACTCCATTTGTGCAACAATCCTGGTGCCTTTTTTTGGTCTTGTAATGATCCTGAGCTGTCCATTTGCCTCATTGACTGTTTGTGATAGCAGTGAAAGCCCCAAACCCACGCGACGCACAGTCTTTGTGGTATAGAATGGGTCCAGTACTTTGGCAAGTGTCTTCTTATCCATACCTTTGCCATTATCCTTTATTTCAATTTTCAAAAAGTTCTTTTTGACATTTTCTTCAATCATTATCTCAATTCTGCTTGCTCCAGCATCTATTGAATTTTCCACAATATCAAGAATATGCAAAGACAGGTCCTGCATATTATTCGTCGCACCACCCGTGAAAATTCAAACATAAAGACCAGAGTATAAATGAGCATTTGTTCTTATTCATACAAGACCTTTCGTCCGTGTTCGTTCCGCAACGCCTTCCTTATTTCCAGAATGGTAGGATTTTCAATGAGAAAATCTGTTACCGCAATTCCAATATCGTTAAGATAATGTGCATCAGAAGTCTGTATCAATGGATATTTGTTTATTCCGGAAAACCTCTGGCGTACCTCCTCAATTTTGATATTCTTAGAGACCTCAATTGCGTCAATATTTAGATCCTCGGGCATAAAACCCAGCTGGCCAATCAAACTGAATGCCTCTCGGTCGATATGTGCCGCAATTGCTATACCATTCAGTCTGTGAATGTGCTCAACAACTTCATACAAAGATAGATTTGTTGCACCAATGAGGAATCGGTCATTATAGCCTTCTACTTCATCCAACTCATTTGCAATTATCTGCTCCCCAAAAAGTTCAGGATTGTTCTTTTCAGCAGGTAGAGATTGATATACAATTTCTTGTAATTTAATTGCATGCTCAACTTCATCAAAAAGCGCTACGATATGAACTTCTTCTTTTGTGCAAATCTCCATACCAGGTAGAACTTTAATTGATTTCTCAGTTTCCTTTCTTTCGCAGTGTCCATCCTTTGATGGACGACCATTATTACTTGAATTTAAATGATGGCAGGCATTAATTGTAAACTGCACATTCTCTGCGGAATTGTGGTCACAGATTCCTATGATATCAAGGTTCTTTTTCCTTGCCATCTTTACAACCCTCAAAGGTGACATTGTCAAATCTCCACAGGGGGAGAGGCAGGTATGAATATGTAAATCTGCACGATAACATCTTAACATAAAAGTAGCAAGTAGAGAGAAAAGAGTAGAGAGAGATTCATTTCCATTTATTAATTAAGGAATCTAACATCGCCCTGATTTCATTTAATACATCTATTCGCCTTCTTATTATTTCGGCAGGTAATACCATTTTTAACCTTCTGTATCGGCCTTTTGCTTCACCTGCTGACCCTTTGATATTCTATAGAAATTTTTTATCTCTTTACCTGATTTTCTTTCGTAGCCTTCTTCCATATTCGCACATATAGAATCAAGACTCCTTAGTTGATTTCCAGCCAATATTTTGCCTGCGAAACTTTTCTGTAGAATTGGTAAATCTTGTTCTAAAAAATCTTCAAACAGTTTTACTGCTTTTTGATAAACCATAAGGTCATCCACACTTTTTACCGGTTTTTTATTATCCATTCTCTCTACTCTCTACTTGCTACTCTTTTATCTTTAGAGATTACCATTTCATACACTCTACCCGCTATCTCAAATGAATGTAACTCAGTTGTCATAATTGGTAATTTCTCCTGTTCTGCCTTTTTTAATGTTTCAGGCTCTGGTTTGCGATTCCCGGTTATTATTATTCCTGTAATTTCCTTCAACACAGCAACCGCGACTATATTGGGATGAACCTGAAGGGTAATCCATAAATCGCCTTTTTTAGCATTAGCCATTACATCACTTAACATGTCGCTGACATAACCACCAGTGACAACCCGGTTCAAAAATTTCTCACCGGCTTCAATCTTCAACCCTAATCTACTAATTATTGTTGAAAGTTCTATTATCTTCATAAGTTTGATTCTCCAAGAAAAACACAGGTTCTTAGACCTGGTTCATTCCGAACAAGGTCTTCAGCAAACGATTCGCAATCTGGTGCACCGCAGACACCACAATTGATACCAGGTAAAGTTTTTAATATCTTTTCCTTTTTCTTCAATCTTCGTATCGCTTCATTTTTGTCTGTAGCAAGGGGTGGAAAAGGTTTTGGTTGTATGTCTCTTTCAAAAGAAAAAAAGTTTTCGTCATAAAGCTGTTTGACATAGTTTACATCTATTCTATTTTTGCCGCCAAATTGTCTGATCAATTGCAAAATGTGACTTTTCGCAAGGAATCTGTTCTCTACGGTCAGCGGGCCTCCAATACAACCATCCGGACAAATAAGACATTCAAGGTATTCAATATTCTTAATTTTTCCCGATTCTACATCACTCAGGATCTTGATTGTATCATAAACTCCAGAAACAGAAACTGAAGCGTTCTGCTTTATTCCCCTGATCTCACCCCCGGAAATTGCCCAGCCAATACCAATACCGCTGATCTGATTTTGTGCTTGAAGAAGAAGTCTTCGCTCCTTTCTTTTCAATATTGTAATTATTTGATTGTATACCTCTCTTATGGAAATAGCACCATCAAGGTATGACTTTTCCATGGTCTCAGGATGGTTTATTGAAACCATCTTTGCAGGACAGGAGGTAATGTGAAAAATGCCGATGTCATGTTCAGATATGTTTATTTCGGAGGAGAGTTCTTTCCTCAGATTTTTGGCAGCAATCTCCCTCGGCGGTTCCATTCGGATAATCAAGGAAACCAAACTGGGAAACAATCGTTGAATTAGGCGCACGACTACCGGACATGTTGACGATATCACTGGCCTTTGTTCTTTATTTCTTTCAAGGTATTCCTCAATTGCAATTGACACCATTTCACAGGCGAGTGCTTCATCATATACATAATCAAATCCGATTTCTCTGAGTGCATTCAATATTTCATAGGGCATGATATCTGTGCCAAACTGTGAATAGAGAACAGGGGTTGGGAGAGCGACTTTAATCTTAAACAGACTGATATCCGAAGTCTTTGTTGTTAACGAGGTTATGGCGTTATGAGGGCAGGTGCGATAGCACTCACCACAATCAATACACCTTTCGGCGATAACCTTTGCTTTCCTATTACGAACGCGAATTGCCTTTGTTGGACAGGCTTTCATACATACAACACAGCCGATGCATTTTGATTCATCAATTTTTATTGAGTGATAGGAGGCAGGGTTATCCATTGTAACTATTCAAATTAATCATGATTTCAAGACTTGTGCCCCTATTCAGTACAGAAGTAATTTTAAATACATCAGCATTTTTCTTAATATTGGGCAGACCCATACCAGCACCAAATCCCATTTCCCGCATTTCAGGCGTCGCGGTTGAATATCCCGGTTGCATGGCAAGTTCAATATCAGGAATACCTGCGCCTTCATCGTCAACTTTTATCACTATTTTTTTGTTGTCAAGCGTGAACCTTATTCTACCTTTCTTTGCATACATAATTACATTCATCTCAGCCTCATAACATGCTATTGCAACACGACGAACAATTTCGGCATCAATTCCAATGTTTTTTAGAATGTTTTTTATAGTACAGGATGCAGCGCCTCCGTTAATGAAGTCACCGCCTTTTATCTGAAATTCTTCATAAAGATTTAGGTCCTGCTCTGTCATTTCAACTTTGCTTTACACCGATACCATTAGTGTACAACAGACCGCATGTTTCAAACATTGATAACTCACAACTCAAGAGTGGAATCTTGCATGTCTCTGCAAGTCTTATTGTTTCAGGATCCGGTGTTTTGGCGCGAACAAATACTATTGCATTAATGCCTGCAATTTCGCAGGTTCTGATTGTCTGATTGTTTGTTAAACCTGTGATGAGTAACTCTGCCGGTACCTGAGCATTGAGTACATCGCTCATCAGGTCTGAAGCGACAGCATGTCTGACATCAATATCAAGATTTAAACCTTTTGTCAGGATAGTCGCATTAAGGATTCTTTTGATATCTATAAGATTCACTTTTTTGATTGTTATTTTTTGATCAGAGATGATTTAGATGATTTTGCTTTTTGCAAGTCACTCAAAATTTTGTCTGCCTTATGTATCGTACTTTGGGCATTATATTTTCCATCTACAACAACAACCGGCGCAAGCGCGCAACAACCAAGACAATTAACAGTTTCAAGAGAAACATTATGGTCCGGTGTTGTTTCGCCAGCACAGATATGCAGGTGTTCCTCAAAATGCTTCAATACATCGGGTGAACCGCGAACATGGCATGCTGTTCCCATGCAGACTGTCACATTGTGTCTTCCTGGCTTTACCAATTTAAATGCCTTGTAAAAAGTGGCAACACTATATACATCAATCAATGGTACATTGAGCCGTTCCGAAACCATTCTCATTGCTTCCTGCGGCAACCAGTTGTATTTTTCCTGTATGTCTTGCAGAATAGCAATGAGGGCACTCTTTCTGTAGGTGTATTTCTTAAGAATGTTATCAATTTCCTTAAGATTCAGTTCCATTCTCTATCTCCTTTTTAATGCATTATTATATTGAGTTTTTCAGCCAAGTCAATAGTTTTTGGGGGTAATGACTCACTATGCAAAATGCAAGATTGCTTTTTGCTAAACAAAAAGCCTGACCCTGAAGGTCAGGCTCTTATTGAGACGATTCTGCCTAATTTCTGCCTATTTTTCCGAATAGCCTGGCTGCTTCTGCCACCCTGCTGACAGCAAGAATATAGGCTGCATTGCGCATATTTGTCTTATATTTTTCGGCGATTCTTACAACATCCCAGAAAGACTGCTGCATCATATTCCAGCACTTGTTTTTCACTTCCTCTTCATCAAAGAATAGCCTCTGGACGTCCTGGACCCATTCCAGATAGGAAACAGTAACGCCGCCCGCATTAGCAAGGATATCTGGGATTATGAATATTTTTTTCTCAGTCAGAATATCTGTTGCTTCATTCGTTGTTGGACCATTTGCCCCTTCGCAGATGATCTTCGCTTTGATTTTATGAGCATTGTTTTCGTTTATCATGCCTTCTACTGCACATGGAAGAAGAATATCGCAGTCCAGTTCAAGCAGTTCTTCGTTTGTAATGGAATCATATTTCTTGAATTCCTTCACTGTTTTGGTTTGATTCACATATTGATCAAGTTCTTTTATGTTTATGCCGCTCTTATTATAAATACCTCCGTAGATATCGGTTATTGCAATTATTTTGCAGCCGTAATCGTAGAGTAAACGGGCAATTGAGGAACCGACATTACCATATCCAATAATAGCCACTTTCTTACCTTCAAGTGGTATTTCAAGGTACTTAGATGTTTCAAGTAAGGTAAAATACATGCCCAAGCCAGTTGCACCGGACCTTCCCTTTGAACCACCAATGGCGAGTGGTTTACCGGTCACAACAGCCGGTTCAAAATGACCAACATATCGGCTATAGGCATCGCAGATCCATGCCATTGTCTGTGCATTGGTCCAGACATCAGGTGCTGGCACATCCTTGTGGGGACCGATAATTTCTTTTATAGCGTAAGTGTATTCTTTGGTCAGGCGTTCAAGTTCTGATTCACTCATTTCAGGTGGATTACAAATTACCGCACCTTTTGCTCCGCCGAGAGGCAGATTCAGAACCGCACATTTCCAGGTCATCCATGCCGCAAGTGCCTTACATTCCTCAAGAGATGCATCAGGGCTATAGCGAATGCCGCCTTTTCCGGGACCCCTGAGTGTTGAGTGTTGAACTCTGTAGCCGGTGTATGTTTCAACTTTGCCGCTATCCCTGGTAATTGTAACATGAACAGTAAGCTCTTTTTCCGGAAATTTCAGGCGATTATAAATCCAGGGTTCAATATCCAGCATACTTGCAGCCTTTTCATACTGGTAAGTTGCTTCAATAAATGGATCATATTTGACCCTTTTGTCGTTCTTGTTGTTATTGCTCATTGTGACCTCCTTCACACCTGATTATAATGCAATATTCGTGCCAGAGTTTTCTATTGAAATTTAGAGACTTTTTTATTCAAACTCTTGCAAAATGCAATTATTTATTGCAAATTGCATGTGTCAATTATCTGCATTAATCAATCGTTAAACAATTGTAGTTGTCCAATTCATTAACGAACTGCCTGACCAGTTAGATATGAAATATCTAAACGGAGTCACAACGTTAAACCAGAAACGATAATCTGGTCTTTTTTGTCTTTTTTTCGTTTTGAATTTGGTATTTGGAATTTAATATATGATGTAATTATCTTCGTTTGGTGGAAGCAGGATGCTACGGATACGGAAAATCAGGGCAGGGCGCTACATAACTTCCATAATTCCCTCGCCCCTCTGGGGAGAGGGTAAGGGTGAGGGGAGAGGGCCAGGGTATCGGAGTATCAGGGTATCAGGTTGTCAGGATTATATTCTTCACCGGAATAAATTCCCTACTCCTGAGAGACAAGACAATTCAGGGCATTTAAAGGCGATACAAGGCGATAAAGGACAGATAAATGCAATGCAGGGCATAAAGTTTTTTTTCCGAAAACTGTAGTTGCCCGATTTATCGGATATTCAAACTGATAGTTTTTGTAATCTAATGCTTAGAATTCAGAATTTGGAGTACCTACCTACTTGATTTCAATTTTCTAAATAAAGAAGTAGGGTGGATTCCCAAAATCTTTGCTGCTTTTGACTTATTGCCACTGGTGAATTTCAGGACTTCTTTTATATACTCTCTTTCCAGTTCCTGAAGGGTGAGAAACCTCTTTTTGTCCTCTGCCTTTATTGGAGTGATTTCTGAAATGGCAGAACTGCTTTTAAGCTCGTTGGGCAGATGTTCCATCTTTATCTCATCTGCAGGATAGAGTGCCATAATTCTTTCCACTAGATTTCTTAATTCCCGAACATTGCCTGGCCAATCATATTCTAAGAAAATCTTTGCTGCTTGCTCTGAAACACCTTTATAAGCGCGATGTAATTCAAGGTTGAATTCCTGGATAAACATTAAGGTTAGAGGGATAATGTCTTCTTTTCTCTCCCTTAAAGGTGGAATATAAATAGGCACCACATTCAAGCGATAGTAGAGGTCCTCGCGAAAATTTCTTTGTCCAATCTCATTTTTCAAGTCTTTGTTCGTTGCCGCAATAATTCTTATGTCTATTTTTATTGGGTTGACTCCTCCCAACCGAACAAAGGTTTGTTCTTCAAGAACCTTCAGAATCTTTGCCTGGAGTGAGATTGGCATATCCGCAATCTCATCAAGAAATACCGTCCCTTTATCTGCCTTTTCTAAGGTTCCAATTTTTCTTCTTTTTGCATCGGTGAATGCCCCGGGTTCGTATCCAAATAACTCGCTCTCAAGTAGATTTTCAGGAATTGCTGCGCAGTTTATTTCTATGAATGGCTTATCTGCCCGAGGGCTGTTATAGTGGATCGCCCTGGCAAGCAATTCTTTACCCACGCCACTCTCACCCCTGATCAATACAGTAGTCTTATCCAGCTGAGCAATCCTTTGTGCTACATTAACAACTTCAGCCATTCTTTTACTGTGCGCCACTATTTTATTAAAATAGTATTTTCCCTTTTCTGACTCAATAGTTTCTGAGACTCTCAATTTCAGTTTCTGCAATTCAAGCGCCCTCTTAATACCTATCTTCAAATCACCAATTTTAAAGGGTTTTAACAGGTAGTCATAAGCACCTAATTTCATTGCTTGAACTGCTTTTTCAATTATTTCATAGGCAGTTATCATAATTACTACAGTATTTTCGTCAATTTCCTTTATTTTTTTCAAGACTTCAATTCCATCAATACCCGGAAGCATTAAATCAACAAGTACAAGATTCGGGATATGTTCTTGAAAGATTTTGAGTCCGGTTTCACCCGAATCAGCCAGGAAAATCTCATAACCTTCTTTTTCAAGCGCCCTTCTTAGATTATTCAGGGTCAGAACTTCGTCATCAATGATAAGAATTGATTCACTCATCAATCACCTCTGAATGAATTATACCTTCCTGACGGATCGGAAGGATAATTTTTACTTCTGTGCCTTTGCCTGGCTCGCTATTAATAACAATATCTCCTTTATGATTTTTTATATAGCTCAGACTTATACTCAATCCCAAGCCAGTCCCTTTGCCTTTTTTGGTTGTAAAGAATGGCTCAAAAACCTTTTTTAGATTTTCTGGCAGTATGCCACAACCTGTGTCAGTAATCCTTATTTCTACAAAATCCTCAAACTTCACTTTATTCGTGCTAACTGAAATAGTTCCTTTATCATTTATTGATTGTGCCGCGTTCAACATAACATTGACAATAACCTGTCGTATTTGATTCGCATCAGCAGTAATCATTGGTATTGATTCAGAATAGTTTTTCTCAATTTTAATTTTCTTAAATAGAGGTTGATGGCTCAAAAAAGAAATCGTTTCTTCAATCAGAGAGTTCAAGTTTATTTTTATAAATTTAGGTGGAGTAGGTCGGGCAAAGTTTAATAGCCCTCTGATTGTTTCAGAGATACGATAGGCGCTATCAAGAACCTCTTTTGCCCTTGCCTTCTTCTCTACATCAGTTTCCTCCTCAAGAAGCAATTCAATGTAGGAGGTAATGCCCAGCAAAGGATTATTAATCTCATGCGCAGCACCCAGGGCAAGCTGGCTAAGGGCAGATAGTTTTTCATAATCTGCCATCTGTGTTCGCATCTGTTCCTGCGCAGTGATGTCATTTATTAGGATAGTCGCAGAATTTACCCCTTCCCCAGAATCTACAGGAAAACCAGAGATGCTCAAGAGCATCTGACTACCGTCAATAGAAACTTGCTTATTTTCAATGTGGAACGGAGTTTTTTTATTAAAAATGTCTGCTATTCTATCTTTTATCTCTTTGTCTCCAAATAAAGGTGAGACCTGGAATATATCCTGATACTCATTCAGTTCCTTCATTTTAAAAAAGTTCCTCGCAGCATTATTACAGTATGTAATATGGTAGTTTTTATCAATAGCAATCATAGCACTGGCGATGCTGTTTATTACACCCTTTATATATGATTCAGAGATACTCAATTTTTTACTCAAACTTTCACACTCTTTCAATCGCTTCCTGAGTTCTGCATTTATCCTGTCTATCATTGCCTTTTTGTTACTTATGTCATCAAAGGCAGTCTTAAGATTTGCGGTCAATGATTTTAACAGGTTGGTTACCTGATTGGAGAAGAAAATTGCGGAGAATAAAAGGAACGAACCAAAGATAGCAAAGATTAGCATAATTAATTTTTTTAAAGCATTCACTGGCGCCAGTGCTTCTTTGATATCCATTTCTGAGACCAGATACCAGCTTGGTTTGATAAATCTTCTGTAAGCACAGATTACTTTTTCTCCACGATAATCGCGGTGGATTATGACACCGCCTTCTCCTTTATGAGGATTCGGTTCCAATTCACAATAACCCTTCTGTTTCAAGACATCGCCACCGAGTTTGGAAGGTGAGAGAAATCTTCCTTCTTCGTCAAGCAAGAAGATTTCACTGGTCTTTCCGATACGCAAATCAAGAATGAGATTATAGAATTTTGGTAAGGAAATGGAGGCAAAAATAATACCGATGATTTTATTTTCCTGATTTAGAAGAGGCGCTGATACAACCATGGTATTTTTCTTTAGAACATCTGAATAAAAGATGCTGCTGTTAAAAAGTTCGCCATTCAATGCCTTTTTAAAATATTCTCGGTCTGCAATATTTGCTTTAATGTCATTCGTTGAAAAGATTATATCACCATTCCGGTCAGCGACGCCGAAAAAGTCAAACCACTCATTATTTTTAATAAACTCCACAAAAGAAATATTTTCTTTCTTAATTTCTTTGACATCATTAACAAGGACATGATTAATGGAGAGAAGGTTTTTCTCGCGTTCCTCCAGAAACGATTTAATAATCCTGGCGTTTACCTCTGCAGAGTATTCCAGACTATTCCTTATTTGTTTTTCAAAATTTGCAGAAATCTCGTAGTTAATAATATAAAAAAGTATTAAAAAGGGGATAAAAAATAGTAACAAGGTGATAACAATATTACGGAGCAAAAGTCCCTTATAAATATCCCTATAAAAAGGATTACCGCATTTTATGCACCGTTTTGCGGAAGGTTTATTTCTTTCACCGCACCTCTCACAGATAATTGCTTCAGTCACTGAATTATCCATCAGGATATTCTAAAGGAAAAAGCAATGAAGTCAAGAATTATGTTTATGTATCCCATGGATTTAAAATATCAAACTGTAATACTGAAATGGTTTTCTAACACCCTTCAGGATTCTCAATTTTTCCTTTGTTTCTTCTGCATATTTATCACTCGCCCAGATTTTCAGATTTGTCTCGCCCCCGTCTATGCCCAGTGTGATAATCTGCGGACCCATTGTAATACAACCTGCTATTGCCTTACCATGTTTACCAATAATTTTGTAGTAATAGTCATTATCCTGGGGCTGAATTACTATAAGCATGCCCTTTTTTGTGGAATTTTGGTATCCAATAAAGATTTTGCCGTCTATACTGGCACAGCATGATTGGGCAAGTCCGGCCTCATTGGTAATTATTTTTTTAACAGTATTATCCTGGAGGTTCAATATATATGTTTTTATTGTGCCCCAATCAGAATCAATGAAAATACAATCATCGGGTGATATATATGAACTGATAAACCATTTCATTGGGTTCTTAAATTTGTATATCCTGACATTGCCCAATTGGAAATTCCACAAGCGCAATTCGCTGTCACTTCCCAGTGAAATGACATTATTATTTTTCAAGACTATAAGGCTGGTTACTGCACCAATATGTCCGCATAATTGGGTAATCATTTTTTTCTTTATATCCCAGATTCTGATAGAACCATCTGTATGGCCGGTGACAATGATACTGCTCCGGTCGGAAGTTAAACACGATATTCCAGGAGTGTATGTCTCAATGGTCATAGATTCTTTTTTGTCAAAATCTATCAGATACATCTTTTCTGATTGCCCTGCGAGACAGAGCATGTTATCGCAGATACAGAGATTATAAAGACGGTCATTCAGGGAAGTAAAAGAGTTCTGATTATTAATACCGGTAAGGATTCCCGCGATACCAGAATCATCGTAATAGGCAATTATTCCAGGACTATGATAAACAATATTTTTGGGCTGCATATTTTTTATATCAATAGTCTGTATTAAATTTTGTTCACTGGTTTCCTCATTTATTAGGCGTGAAAAGTGTGTAGTTTTAATATTTATTTCAGCGGTAACCATATTGAATGGCTGGGTTGGTTTTATCTCAATATTTTTAATTTCTGGTAAAAGATTTTCTTTGATAATCGTCGCTTTTCTTAAACCCTTCTCAAACCGACCGATGCGAATGTGTTCGCCCCAGACTCCGATCTTTTTTCTACTAAAAATTTCTTTAATCTCTTCCCGGGATAGGCGCGAGGAGATTGAATTATCAAGATTGTAAACAAAAACATCACCATTTCTGTAAAACTCGGTATCTTCAATTGCTGGATTTTCCACAAATCGCAAACAGTCCTTTACCCGTTCCAGGATTCTTTCCCTTGTTTCAAGATTGATACGCCTTGTTGAATAGGTTGCACGAAAGTTTACAATGCAATCAAGGAAACCACACCTGTAAAACACCTTAAGAACCTGGTAAAAGTATGTATCATCAAGCCAACCATCAAGAATAATCAATTTTTTGTTTGCATTTTTTTGAATAAAATTATGTAAAAATTCTGAACCAGAAAGGCCAACTTCAATCTGGAATCCGGTATTTGCATACTGTCGTTCAATGTATTCCCGGACATACTTCGGGTCAAGCATCTTGCTGAAAAGTGCCCTGTCTCCGGGATTATCACGCATAAGATAGAGAATTTCTTCTTTTGCAATATTGCCGAAACCATTTTTTATGGTTTCGCAAAAATATGTCTTGCCGGTCCCGGAATCGCCAGTTACTGCAAGGACTACAGAATGCTTGATACCAATAAGATGTAAAATAGTTTCTGAGAGTTCATACAGACCAATACTGCTTGGCTTTAAAGCAAGGATGGGTGTCTTAGGAATATATTTAAGGTTAAGGCTATCAATAATTTCATAGAATCCGAGTTTTTTAATATTATAAATTGTTTCTTCAAATAATTTCTTATCAGGTTCGTTCAGAAGGTCTAATAATGTAGTAATAATCTTAACATCAATACCTCCAGATTCATTTTTCTGAGCAGCACCAATCATTCCGAGGGCCCAGGCGAGATGAATTTTTATCTTATTATCTCTGTGATTCCTTAGTTCTGCTAAATCATCAATTTCATCCTTTGCATTAATACCACATTTGCCAATTGCCCAGATTGCCTCAATCTTTATTTCTGTGATAGGCTGTCTATGCTCCATTTTTGGAGGTTTAATATAATCGGGCAGTTGTAAGATTCTTTTTAAATTTTCTGGCAGATTTTTATAACCAATGTTACCAAGGGCATAGATAATATTGCCGACGAGATTGACATAACTGGGTTCAGTTTTATGCAAAAGATTGAGCAGGGTTTTGGTGGAACGGGGGTCATTTAATCCTCCGAGCAAGGAGATGATATTATAATGAAGGCCGGATGAAATTTCAAAATGGGTTGTATTAAGCAAATTCAATAAAGGTCTTAAAAGTGCCTGTGCTGTGGACGCTATAGATTCAAGGTCAAAATCAATCTGTGTGCCTAAGACAGTATAGAGTTCATCAATCTTTTTATTTTCTATAAATATATCTTCAAATCTCTCCAGCTGTTTATTTATTCTTTCTTCGTCAAAGATAATTGAGCACACCCTTTCAAAAATACCATTTTTTTTATTGAGCATTTGCTCATAGATTGTGAAAAAAGTCATTAGCAATTCCTGGCTTTTAAATTTCTCATTGAGTTTGCTTATGAATTCTTCTTTTTTATTTTGATACTCTTTCTGGCGTCTTTTTTCTTTATAGTTCCAGTCCGGGATATGAATCCGGGTATTCATTAAATAAAAATGGTATTCAACCAGCAAATACAGGAGTTCGAAGATTTTTAAAAACAGGCTATCTACATTTGTGGTGATATGAGCTGTGCCTGCTAATTTTTTTATCAGTGCTTCTGATTTTTCATTAGTAATTATGGGTTCAATCAAGGAAGAGACCTGATTTTCATAATCCGGTCTCTGATACGCTTCCCAAAGCCGGAACCAGATTTCACTTGATATTATTTCAGTAATTGTTTTGGGTTCTTTTTGCCAGTTTCCTTCTTGGTCTAAATAATATACATCGTATGGGTCATAGCGATTTAATAATTCTATAATCTGCGTTATATAATTATCAATGGTTGTATTATTCAACTTTATCTAACATTTTACAAGGTTTTTTAAATCTGCATCCAGATTTGTGGGTTTCAATAGAATTAGCCAGCCCTCATAATATGGGTCGTTTGTTAACTTATCAAGTTCTTTGTAAATCCCTTCATTTATTGCAATTATTTTGCCAGAAACCGGGGTCCATATACGGAATGTGCGATTATCAATGGTAGTTATCCGTGCACAGGCTTCGCCCTGATACCGGATTTCACCTACATTGGGGAGTTCTAACATCGCTATTTCTTTCATATCTTTTATCAGTCTTTCGTGAACCCCAATTCTCACATTTCCACCGCCTTCTATTTTTGCCCAGCAATTGTCAATAATACAATAATAGTCTGCAGGAATCGGTTTTAATTCTGGTTTTTCCATTGAATAATATTGTAAAGCACGATTAACCAGGCTCCGTAATTCATCAGGGGTAAATGGTTTGGGAATGTAATCAAAGGCACCCAATTTTATTGCTTCCACTGCCGTCTTAATGGAAGGATAACCAGTAACCACTATGAATTGCACATTAGGAGTTTTTTCCTTTACTCTTTTCAATAATTCTATACCAGTGATATCAGGCATCATCAGGTCCGCAACAATTAAGTCATATTTATTTTCGCTGTGCTTATTCAGCCCCTCTTCACCGCTTAATGCAGTATCAATAATATAACCCTGGTCTTCCAGGGCGCTGGCAATGCTTTTACAAACATTTATTTCATCATCAACAATAAGAATTTTCGGTTTTGTTTTCATATCAATCCCCCGTTAATTTTAAAACAAAATTATGAGAGGCAATGAATCTCATTTAATCTCCTCATTTACTGGCAATTTTATCCTTACTAAGGTTCCTTTGTTTACTTCGCTTTCTACTTCTATACTCCCTTTATGCTGTTGAATTATACCATAACTAATTGAAAGTCCCAGACCAGTTCCTTTTGATTTCTTTGTGGTAAAAAATGGGTCAAAGATCCGGTCTAAGTTTTCTTTGGGAATACCAACACCGGTATCCTCAATCTCTATGACAGCATACTTCTTATCAGAAGACAGAGATGAGCGAATTTTAATATACCCACTTTTGGGCATTGCATCAATTGCATTTAACAGAATATTGGTGATAACCTGTTTGATTTTGCCTTCGTCAGCCATAATTGGTGATAATTCTTCATCCAGTATTATTTCTTTCTTTATATTATTCGCCAGAAGCATACTTTCAAATAGCATCAATGTTTTATTTAAAACTTCATTTATAGAAATTAATTTCATTTCAGGAGGAGTCTGCCGTGAAAATTCTAAAAGTCCACTCACAATCTTGGCACAGCGCTTAGTTTCATCAATCACCATATCAAGTTTTTCTTTAACCTTTGAGTCTTCCTGTAATTTTTCCTTTATTAAATGGGCATTTATCAAAATTGAAGTTAACGGGTTATTAATCTCGTGGGCAATTCCAGCAGCAAGTCTGCCTATTGCAGAAAGTTTTTCTGTCTGGATTAACCGGTCCTGGGCACTTTCCAGTTCCTTTGTTTTTTCCTGGACCTTTTGTTCAAGGGTTTTTGTAAGGTTGACATAACCCTCGGTTACATGCTGGAGGGATTGCACCATCTGATTAAATGATTTGATTAGTTCACCGATTTCATCGTCTGAACTTATCCGGGCACGGGCTGTTAGGTCACCCTTTGAGACCTTTTCAGTAAGTTGATAAAGTTCATTGATTGGTTTTGTAATGCGTTTTACAGTGAAGAAAGAAATGATTGCCAGGGCAATAATACTGGCGATGGCAATCAGCACAAACATAGAAACTACCCTGTTTTTCAAATAAACATAAGGTGCCTCAAGCATTCCCACATAAAGTATGCCAATTATTTCATTATTTATATTCCTGATCGGCTCGTAGGCAGTGATAAACCAGTCATTCACAACAAAAGCCCTTCCTATCCAGGGTTTGCCATTAATGAGAACCTGGTCATATACTTCCTCTGATACCCTTGTTCCGATTGCCCTTTCTCCTGAAGCATCGCGGACATTGGTCGTAATACGGAGGTCTTTTAGAAAGATAGTCGCAGTTCCGATTTCCTTGCCGCGGAATCGCTCATCCTTATAAACAATATCCTTTATTTTATCAACAATTTCAAAATTTCTATTCAGCAATCTGCCGCCATAGACAACGCCAATTAGATTATTATTGTCATCAAAAACTGGTGCTCCAGCAATAATCGCAAGAGCAGATGATTCAAGGGTATCTTCACGGGGTTTTGCCTTGGGCGTGGGCAATATCTTGATTTTTGCCTTTTCGCATAGCCTTTCGCTTTCCCTTTTTAGTTCGTCGGATGAAATTATCATTGTGGCATAAACAGATTCCTTTGTCTTCAAGACTTTTGCAAGTATTTCGTTATCAGGAAAGTCATTATAATATTCCGGATTTTCAGTTCTAAGAATTACACGCCCTTTCTCGTCAGTTATGTTCAGAATGTCCATATTTTCGTCTTTTTTGACTTTTTGCAATTCACTGAGTAAAAAACTGCGGTTTTTTTTGATTAGTGCCTCTTTAACAAAATAACGACCCGCAGTCAGCCTCACTATGTTTTTGATTGTTCGGCCTTCTTCTTCAAGTACCTCGCGTGCAGTATTAAGGTCAAGTCTAACTTTTTCCTGTCCTTGATTAATTATAGTAGTTCCGATTATCTGTATGCCCGTAAATGTGGATAGAAAGATTCCGATTATGATAACTGTTGAGAAGATAAGGATTAACTTTGTCTGTAAGGGGAAATACCTGCGTTTCATTGCTCGTTAATTATATGGATTCTATACGCTGTGTCAATCCAGAATTCTGTGCTGCATCGACTTAGTTGCACAGTGACAATATAACGGCGTTATTTATGGCACATAGTATCTTGAGTAATCACTTGACTTTATGGCTACAGGAACTAATATTATAGGATATGGTGAGGATAATATCTCGCATTTTATTATTCTTCTTATTACTCCTATTAATTTTCTTTGCTATTCCTTCTGATAGAAAATCGCTATACCCTGATTTCTCATCACACAATATCTACGACCGAAATGGAGTCTTGCTGAGAAAGGTTCTGTCAAGGGATTATAAAACCAGTGTCTGGAAGAATTTAAAGGATATAGCACCTGAGATGATTAAGGCAACCATTTTAAAAGAAGACAAACGATTCTTTTTACACAATGGGGTTGATATTATCGCACTTTTGCGGTCGCTTTATGACAATCTCAGGACTCGCAGTATTCAATCAGGTGGTTCAACAATAACAATGCAGGTGGCAAAGATAATTTTGGGGAATAATAAAAGAAATGTTTTTACGAAATTACTGGAAATGGTTTACGCCCTGAAATTGGAATTGCATTTGAGTAAGGCAGAAATCCTTGAAATATATCTGAACCGTGCTCCCTATGGTTATCAAACATATGGGGTAGAGGCAGGTTCACAATTCTACTTTCAAAAACCTTCAAACCAGTTATCACTTTGTGAAGCCTGTGTTCTTGCAGCAATACCAAAGGCACCCACAGCCTTGAATCCATTTAAGAGCCCTGAAAAAATTTTGAAAGAAAAGAATAGTCTGTTAAAAAAACTTTTATCCTCAGGCATTATTGACTCAATAGCATACTTCTGTGCTTTGAATCAACCCTCTAAAATAGACAAAAATTCATTTATATTTGAAGCACCACACTTTGTGGACTTTTTATTAACCAAAAAGACCTCTAAATCTTCAAATATCACATCAACAATAGACATAAATTTGCAGAGAAATTTGGAGAAAATGGCATTTTGTTCAATTGAAAATTTAACAAGATATAATGTTGGTCAGGTGAGTATCCTGGTGATGGACACAAAAACCGGAGAAATACTTGCTATGGTCGGTTCAAAGGATTATTTTGATGAAAACGAAGGTCAGGTAAATGGTTGTATTGCACTCCGGCAGCCTGGCTCAAGCATAAAGCCATTTCTCTATGCACTTGCCCTGATGAATCAGATACCGATAAGCTATCTTATGAACGACACAATAACTGAATTTCGGCTGAGCGATGGAACAGTTTTTGCACCACGAAATTTTGGTGAAAAGTATCACAGATGGGTTAGGGCAAGGGAGGCATTGGCGTCTTCTTTTAATGTTCCTGCAGTTCATATCCTGGAGCGATTGGGCATTGAGAACTTCTATAATTTTCTTACGCAACTGGGCATAACAAGTTTATACAAGAAACCAGATTTTTATGGTTTGAGTCTTTCTCTGGGTGGTGCCGAAATAAGACTCCTTGAACTTGTGAATGCCTATCGTGCGATTGCAAACACAGGTTTTTTCTCTGAATACAAAGTGCTAAAGAATGAAAAAAAGAAAATAGGGGAGAGGGTTTTTTCTGAAGAAGTAGCATATATCATAACTAATGTTCTATCAGATAATGCAAGCAGAATAAAGGCGTTTGGTGATGATTCACCGCTAAATCTACCTTTTCCCTGTGCAGTAAAGACCGGAACCACAAAGAATTTCAAAGACAACTGGTGTATTGGTTATACAAAAAAATATACAGTAGGCGTCTGGGTGGGAAATTTTGATGGCTCTCCAATGAATGGTGTTTCTGGAATATCTGGTGCTGCGCCCTTATTCAGGGATATTATGATTGAGTTACACAGGGATGAATACCCTGAAGATTTTGAAGAACCAAAGACATTGATACACGCAAAAATATGCGCAAGGACAGGAATGCTTGCTAACGAAAATTGCCCTGCAATTGAAGAAATCTTTATTCCTGGCACTGAACCAAAAGGTAGATGTTCTTATTGTCGGAGTTTGGCTGACAGCCGCAAGGGGTTTCCCGGCATTATTGAAGTAGAACCTGTAAGGGCGGAACCTGTAACTGACAGTATTGGCAAATTCCGCATTCTCTATCCACAGGATGGAGACATCTTCAAACTTGACCCCCATATTCCATACAAAAATCAGGCGATTGTATTTAGAGTGCAAAAAGATTCAAGTATCATATCTTTTTCTCTTTATCTGAATAAACGAAAGATATGCGAGAATACTTCTACTTACATTTGGCAACCAAAACCCGGGAAATACGAACTTGAAGCAAAAGCCCAGATTGGATCAAAAACATACGAAGACAAAGTTGTTTTTACGGTCAATTAAGAAGTTTATGTATGAAAAATCATTTTGAGAGCAATAACAAAAATCAGGGCTGGCAGGAAATCACCAACTTTTATGTCTTTGATTCCCAATAGTCTTACGCCAATAGCGAATACCAGCATGCCGCCCGTGCCGGTGAAATCATTCAAAAATGCGGGCTCACCGAGAAAATGCAGTTGACCGGCAAGCAGAGTCATAGAACCCTGAAATAAAAAGACGACAATCGCAGAAAAAATGACGCCAATGCCCAGGGCAGAGGTCAGGATTATCGCAGAAATACCGTCCATTATGGACTTTGTGATGAGAAGTTCAGGTCTATGTAAGAGCCCGTCCTGAATACAACCAAGAATTGTCATCGGACCTATTGAGAACAGGATGCTCGCAGTAACAAAGCCCTGACTGAATCTATCTGATTCCAGAAATCTTATGATTTTCTGCATCTTTGCGCCTATTTGTTCAATTAATTTTTCAATATTGAGCAATTGACCAATCACGCCACCCAATACTATACTCACCAACACTATCAAGGGTTTCTCCATTTGCAACCCAAGTTTCAATCCCAGAATACATGTGAAAAATCCCAATCCAGTCATCACAGTCTGTCTTAGCTTCTCAGGGATGCGTGTTTTGATAGCGGTACCGACCAGACTACCCACGATTACGCTAATTGTATTGGTTATTGTTCCAACCATAGTTTTATTATATGCAGGAACAGAAGAAAATCAATTGATTATTGACTGCCATAATATTCAAAATGTCTTTCTTGCGTATTAATAAGCAAATCAATCTGACCGAATGAGGTAAAATCACCTTGCAATCGGGGAGAAGCAAATCAAAAGTTATCTTGATTGGTCTCTATTTGAGTTTACATAATATATATTATCAGACATATTCAAGGCACCAGACCAACACCTGTTAAGCGCCAAATATGGACAGATACAGCACTATTGTTATTGACATTTCACAGAATTTTCGTATAATAAAGCTGTGATTGAAAAGATCAAAATGACAACTAATGAACGATGTCAGCTCGTTGACATCACTTCTGAAATCAGAACAATTGTTCAAAATAATAAAGTGAAACATGGTATCATTTATATATATTGTCCTCACACAACGGGCGCTATAATAGTAAATGAGAACTATGATCCGTCTGTTCAGAGTGATATTACAGAAGCATTGAAAAAGATCATCCCCTATCGAGCTGGTTATTCACATTCAGAAGGAAATGCTGATGCTCACATTAAAGCAGCGATAATTGGTTCATCAAGGACTTTGTTTATAGAAAACGGAAAACTTGGCCTTGGCACGTGGCAGGGAGTATTTTTTTGTGAGTTTGACGGTCCAAGGACGAGAGAAGTCTGGGTAAAAATCATTGAAACAGAAACTTAGGTAATAATTTGAAGGAGGCATAATGCACAAGAAATTATTTATTCCTGGACCAACTGAGGTCAGGGATGATGTATTACAGGCACAGGCAAAACCAATGATCGGTCATCGGTCAAAGGACTTTAGTGCACTGTATGAAGGCATTGTGAATAAAATAAAAAAGGCATTGAATACGCAGAATCATTTGATAGTATTCACATCCTCGGGCACAGGAATAATGGAAGGCGCAATTAGAAATTGTGTTTATAAAGATGTACTTTGCTGTGTTAATGGTGCATTCAGTGAACGCTGGTTTAAGATTGCAAAGGCATGTGGAAAGAATGCTGATGAAATCAGGGTTGAATGGGGAAAGGCAATAAAACCCGAGATGATTGAAGAAAAACTGAAACAGAAGAAATATGATGCGGTGACGCTTGTTCACAATGAATCATCTACAGGTGTACGGGCACCGATTGAGCAGATTGCTGAAGTAATGAAAAAATACCCGGATACATACTTTCTCGTTGATACAGTCAGTTCATTAATGGGTGATAAGATTGAGATTGATAAACTCGGTATTGATGTATGTCTAACAAGCAGCCAGAAATGCTTTGCCCTTCCGCCAGGGCTCGCTGTCTGCACGGTAACGCAGAGGGCACTGGAAAGAACCCGCACAATTCCTGACCGTGGATATTATTTTGACTTTGATGCGATGCTCAAAAGATACGAAAAAGACCGCCAAACACCCACCACACCGGCTGTCACATTACTTTATGCAATGGATAAACAAATGGACAAGATTCTTGCCGAAGGGATGGAAAACCGCTACAAACGGCATCTGGAAATGGCGGAGTATGTAAGGAACTGGGCGAAGAAACACTTCGCACTCTTTCCAGAACCGGGTTATGAATCGGTTACATTGACATGTATTGATAATACAAGAAAAATTACTGTGGCAGATTTAAATGCCGAGCTCGGTAAGCGCGGATTTCAAATCTCCAATGGCTATGGCGACCTGAAAGAAAAGACATTCAGGATTGCGCATATGGGCGACCTGACGCTTGATGAAATTAAGGAATTGCTCAGGAACATAGACGAAATCCTGAAGTTTTAATAAAGATTGACTTATCCAAAAGGGGTGGAATATTTGTACCACCCCTTTTGTTTGTATAATTATGAGAACAAAGACCTGGACCGCAACCGAAGTTCCGTTTGTGGGCAGGCAGGATGTATTAAAATTATACAGAGAAAGTCTGCTTAAGATTCTAAATTATGAGGGCAGGGTAATATTAATCTCCGGCATTCCTGGTATTGGAAAAACAAGAACCATACAGCAGTTTTCAAATATTACAGATAATGAACTGATATACATATTTTCAACCAGCATTGAACCAAACATCAGCCTCAGTGATTTCTTTGTTCATATATTGAACATCTTTCTAAATAGACCATTCATATCTGAGGCTGTGCGTGCTGTATTTGACGATGAGTTATACGCAATATATACCGATCGTTTTCCTTTTTTAAAATCAGTATTCCCCTATGAACCACTAAAGAAACCAAATCTTGATATAACACCTGAAAGGGTTTTCAGATTTTTAAACAATCTTGCCACAATTCATCCCCTGGTCATTCTCATTGATGACTTTCATAATGCAGATTATGAGTTAAAGAACTTGATTAATCTCCTGGTCAATAATATTCAATCCCTTCCTGTGCTTCTTGTATTGGGCTGCCGACCAGAGCAGGGCATAATCTCGTGGATAAATAGATTGAAACCAGCATCTCCCCTGTTCCCTGTAGAACTCCCACCGCTGACAGGAGATGATATTGAAATGGTTAACAGAGTTATGTTCAAAAATGAACTTCCTGAGCAAGTCTTTTCATGGATTTACGAAAGAACCAGAGGAAATCCATTATTCACAAGAGAGTTTATCTTCCATCTGATTAGGCAGGGCATTATATACTTTGACACGAACAGTAATAGATGGAGAATAACAAAATTGTATAAGCATGTTACTTTCCCTGAAACACTTGAGCAGATGGTCAACCAAAAATTATCACAGCTCACCACTGATGCACTGAGACTTATAAAAATCGCCTCTTTGATTTCAACTGAAGAGTTTGCGATGGAAATGGTAAATCTTGAGGTCAGCACAAAGGCTATTGATGAAATACTACACCTGCATCTTCTGTTCAAGCATAACAATAGATTTAGATTTCTCCATCCATTAATCAAAGAAATAGTTTATGATACTATCTCTTCCGTGCAAAAGCGAAAACTCCATAATGACCTGGGCAATTACCTGATGAAAAAAGGAATGACCGCTGAGGCAATAAATCAGTTTATGCTGGCAAGAAGAGACGATATGAAGTTATTGAAAATATTGGAAAAAGAAATAGAATCATGCAAAAAGAACAAAGAATATCAAAGGGCTCTTCGTTATGAAGAGTATGCACTGAATGTGCTATCTACAAAAAGAGATTTACTGACAATAAAAATGATTCCGCTGTTTGTTAACTCAGCAAATTCTTTGCGCCGTATTGGCCGCTTTTCTGATGCAATGAAATACTACAATATTGCAGCAGGCTTTTTAGAAAAGAGTCAGCACAGAAAAGCAAAAAAATTGTTGACTGTTGTATATAAGGACCAGACCTATGCTGAACTCAGACTCGGAAATTATCATAATGTCATAGATCTTGCTGAAAAGGTGAAAAGATTGTATAAAAGATATTTGCCGGATGCTCATTATTTCCTCTCAGTTGAATCAAATCGGGCATTTGCCTGTGCAGATATGGGGAGGTATGAAGAGGCGTTAGAGATTGCATTAAGGCTCAAAAGTGAGTTTGGCAACACGAGAGACCTCAATCAGCAGTTCCGGATCCATTATTGTATTACAATGGTGTATTTCAGAATGGAAGACTGGCAGAAGACAATCTACTGGTGTAATAAAACCCTGGCAATTGCAAGAAAGATTGGTGATGAAAGGTACATTGCAGCAATGTGTGGAAACCTTGGCATTGCCTATATGCTCACTGCCAGATTTGAAGAGGCAGAGAAGTATTTATTACTCCATCAGAATACAAGCATTGCGAATGGCTGGAAAAGGGAAGAATTCGTATCTTATTTGAATTTTGGTAATTTTTACTTTTTTCAGGGTTATCTGAATCGCGCTGAGGAAGAATTCAAAAAGGCACTCACAATAACTGAAGGGCTTGGTTTTAAGCCAGACCTTATCAATATGTACTCTAACTATGCATATTTCCTGATTTTTAAGAATGATTTCAAAACTTCAACAACCTTTTTGAATAAGGCTATGGAGGTAGCCTCTAAGATGGAGGGAGGCAGTATCAACAAAAGCCATTATGTCTATCAAGGATTTATCCAGGCATTGAACGGTGAGTCCAGGGCATTGAGTAACACAATAGGCATACTCCAGGAAAAGATAGGTAAAAAAAATGAAAATCAAGAGGATTATCTATTGTTAAAAGGCTTTGCTGAACTTGAGGAAGAAAAGAAGTCACACTTCATAGAAAAAGGTTTAGAAATAGTAATTAAAAATAATGATGTGGTAAAGTTAGTGCAGATGCTCATTATCTGCAGAAATGTTTTTGGCAGACACAAGGGGTTGAAAAAACAAGCTCAGGAATATGAAAACCGCGCCATTAGATATGCAAAAGAGCATAATATGATGGGCTGGATATATTTACTCATGCCCAGCCTTAAAAGGAAACAGACATATCCGCTAAACATATACACTTTTGGAAAACTGATAATTGAACTACCGGATAAAATACTCGTGCGAGAAAAAGAATGGCAATGGGCAAAACCACGCCAGTTATTCACAATTCTTCTCAGTGCCTATCTGAAAGACCAAAGACTGACCAGAGACCAGATAGGCGCTATGCTCTGGCCCGAACTTGCAAAAGATAAACTTGTTAATAACTTCCATGTTTGTCTTAATCAATTGAAGAGCGTAATTGGCAAGGAGTATATTGAATATGAAGAAAGAAATTACCGTCTCGCCAATGTGAATGTTGATGCCAAAGAATTTATCAATCTCGTTTCTGAGGCAGAGAAGTCGTATAAGCAAGGCAAGATGCACACTGCAGAATATCTTCTAAATAATGCAACTAATCTATACAAAGAAAAATATCTTGAAGATTTCTATGATGACTGGAATCTTGATATGAGAGAATATCTGTATGGACGATTTCGTCAGGCAGGATTCTTGCTTGCTGACATTTATCTAAAAAAGGCGAACACCCAGAAGGCAATTGATATAGCAACAAAGATACTTTTGATTGACCCCCTTGATGAAGAGGCGCACAGGCTCCTTATGTCTGCCTATATAGAGGCAGGACAAAAGGCAAGGGCAGTTGAACAATATAAGAGATGCGAAGCGATATTTATTAAAGAACTGGGTTGCGAACCATCAGAAAAGACCAGGGCACTATATCATTGCATCTTAAAATAACCATCTGATATCCCTTTATTTTATTTTTATCCTTGATTGCCCTCAATTGCCTTTCCCTTTTAATTTAATACCTTCCCTAATACCCCCTGATTATAATATTGATATGAAAAAAATATTGAAAATCTGTCCACATTGCGGATTTTTTGTACTGAACATAAAAAATAAGTTCTGCCCAAATTGCGGTGGTGTTTTGATTAACAAATGCCCAAAATGTTCTGCATCACTAAATTATCCACTGGCGAGGTTCTGCGCAATATGCGGGGTAGATTTAAGAACTAATAGCAAAAAGAAAAAGGAGGCGTAATGAAACAGACACTCTTAGTAATCCTTGTTCTATGCAGTGCTTTCACAGTCTGCAAAAAAGAAGAACAGGGTGAATATGACTATCTTCTGCGTGAATATCAGGATGTCATATTTCCCAATTCAGGTACAGCAGATGCCTGGGTCACAATCATTGGTGGTAATCACACTGGTCAGTATTATGTTGCTCCTGATGGAAACGATGACAATCCAGGTACTGCAGACCAGCCATTCAAGACCATTGCTTATGGTGCTACTCAAGTCCAGTCCGGCGATACCCTTGTGGTCTTTGCAAGAGATCGCAATGCAAGGCCTGTAATTGCAGGACAGGATAATCTAATCTCTGCGTTTGATATATCAAACTGCCAGTATGTTAGACTTGAAAATCTTGAGATAACCAGTAATAATGGCAGAGAATTCCGCGAGGCAATTTCTGGAACAGGCGGCCCTGTTAGCCATATTGTCTTAAAAGACCTCTATATCCATCATATAGATGAATTCGGGATTGATATTGGTGACGCGAATGACTTACAGATCTTAAACTGCAGGCTAACATATTGCGGATTTGGGTGTATTGGCGGACCCGCAGGCCAACAGGGTGGTCTGCGCAATGTCTTAATAAGGGGTTGCGACCTTTCCTATAGCGGGCATTATTATCAGGGTGGTGATGGTTCAAACCGTCCTTATGACCGGCCTGATGGCTTTGGCATAGAGGCATCTGAAGGGCCCATAGAAATCTGCAATACCACAGCCAGCCATAATTATGGAGATGGCCTTGATTCAAAGGCAAAAAGGACCTATATCCATGAGTGCCTTGTGGTCAATAATACCTGTGATGGTGTCAAATTATGGGGTGATTCATCAAGGGTTGAGAATACATTGATATGTGGCAGAGGTGATGGCGATGCCACTACCACGCCGTGGTCGCCGATTGTCATAAGCACAGAAAACAATAATGCGTATTTTGAGATTATCAATTGCACAGTTGACGACTCTATAGGTGAGAATTACATAATGCATGTCCAGTATGACACTCCGACTATTGCTGTAAACCTGCGCATTGTCAATACGATATTCTGCAGTCGTGGTAGTAATGCACCTGTAATCTGGCTTGCCGAGCAAGTGAACTATGATATTACTTATAACCTCTTCTATGCTCCTAAGGACGATCGACTTCTAATACAGGGTAATACAACCTACACATCTGCTGAAGTTGACCAGATTGGCACAGGCAATATCTATGGCAACCCTCAGTTCAATGCGGTTGCCTGGGGAAATGAAGGCAACTATCATCTGAAAACCGGAAGCCCTGGCATAGATACCGGAGACCCGGCGTCTGCACCAGCAATTGACCTTGAAAACAAATCAAGACCCCAGGGTAGTGGCGTAGATATGGGATGTTATGAGCAGTGAGATGTCTAAAAGAAAAAAACTTACTATAATGCAATTTTCCTCTCCCTTGACGGGAGAGGATTAAGGTGAGGGTGATAATATTGATTCCCCCTCACCCCTACCCTCTTCCACAGGGGGAGAGGGATTTGCTATATCCGAGGAGGAAAAATGAAAAGCATAATAAGATACGCAATAATGTGTATGTTTCTGTCCGGTATCTTTGCGTTTGTTCCGGCAGAACAGGCAAACAGGGTTGAGCAGTTAACCACACCAGTTGAATACTATGACCAGACACCCCAGTTGCTTGATGATAGATGGGGAAATGATGTGCGCATTGGCAATATGGATTCAACATACGAAGTGGAACTTGATATTCACCGTCAAACCGGAAACCTATTCTGTGCACTTTTAGGTCCCTACGGGAACAGTTCCGAGGTGCATGTATATTTTTCATCTAATAGCGGAGCAAACTGGACCTACAAGGACACTCCTTTTAGTGGCAATTTTAGAATAAATTCAGTCGCTGCAACGGTTGTACGCAACCATTTCTATGTAGCGATAACAGTTGCGTCTAATACCCGGGCTCATTTATATAGATACAGAACTTCAGATGGTACAAGGGAAAACTTTAATAACGGTGCTCAAAACATTACTGTATTTGTTGCCCCGACTGGAGACACAATTAGAGAGATCGCTCTTGTCAGTGATCAGGATTTTGACAATGCGTGGATGAATCTTTTTGCGATTACAAAAAATGGCAGGCTCAGATACTTCTATAGTGATACTGCCGGTATCAACTGGACTGAAAGCCCGGCAACCGGGGTCACCAATGCCAAATGCGGGTTGGATGTCTGCACAAACGAAGGCTATTCAAATTATTATGCCCTCGTGACATACATTACAACTGGCGACACCTTGCAGATTGACGGCTTTGATTATGCTGGGTATCGTACTGCGCTTGCGCACTACTGGGTTGGACCAAATGCACGTTTCTCGGCTGTGGGAGCTTACCATGACACAATAATAACGACTTTTGAGAAAAGCGGTTATGCAGTGGCATATTATATAAAGTATGCGGGCTCCAATAATGGAGGTTCAACCTGGTTTACCTACAATCTCACCGATACCACTACAGCTGCCTGTTGTCCGGATATTGCCTGCCGTGACCATGGTGGTCAGGGTGCGGTGTATGCTTATGGTTCAAGCAGTGACCGTAGGTTCCGCTTTCGGTGGCGTCCTTACCAGGGTTCATGGTCCACAGTTCAATTCGGTGATTATCAGCCACCAAACAATATAAGACCGGCAATTGAATACCTGGGCAACGGAATATACGGCACCATTTATGTAAGTTATTCCCCAATCTATGGTGCTGCATACTTTGACCGTAGTGACTGGACTGGAATCACTGAAGCGCATTCTGCACAGGGCTATGCAAAATTCATTAACCTCTCCCCTAACCCTTCAAATGGTCATGCAAAGCTTTCGTATTATCTGAACAAACAAGGACCAGTGCGAATTTCGCTCATTGATATATCAGGTAGATTAGTAAAAACTATTGCCAGCGGAACCAAACCAGCTGGCAAACAAACAATTGACCTTGCTGAAGATGATTTGCCAAACGGGGTTTACTCTATCCGTCTTGAGACACCTTGTGGTTCGTCATGCGAAACTATGGTAATTGTTAAATAGATTCCATTGATAATAATATGCTATTGACATTGAAGAGAAACCGTGTATAATTATAATGCAAATCAGCAGAAAGGAGATAATATGAAACAACTAATGCTGGTAGTAGGTGTGATAGCCGGATTTGTTTTTGCAAATCAGGCAGATGTAACAGTGGGGGTTGTTGAGGATAATAGTTATTCCTTACCAACCGTTCAAATCAATATTCCAGAAAACTTCAATCCACAGGAGATTGAAATACAGATAAAAGAAGCGCGAAAGAACGGCGAAATTAAGAAGGCAAATGAACTTTCAGAGCAGCTTCATCAATGGTGGTTGAACAATAGAACAATCGAAATTCATCCAGCAACAAGAGGTTCAAACCTCACACCAGGACCAGATGTTAAAGAAGAATACCGTTCAGACAATAATCCTTCACCTTTGTGGACAACTGATATTCGCATTGACCCGCATGATGAAGTATACGGTGTCAAAATTGCCTCGCTTTCAAATGGTCACATCTATGCTATTGCAGTCTGGGATTCAAGCGGCCAACACCATATACTCGTTAGACGTTCAACAAACCACGGGTATTCATGGACAACATATTGGAACCACAATTTCACGAGTTCGTATTATGTCTTTAGTCCTGGAATCCGTATCATTAATGATACAATCGTCATGTGGTATATTCTACAATCAAGGAGCAGTGGGTATGAAAGAACCTGGTTCAGAACCTGTTTGCCTGGTGCATCTGATAACTGTATTTACTATGGATCACCGACCGGTGATTTTAACGATAGATATTACTACAACCTTGATCTTACTGATGACTCTCCGATTTATGCTTCTCCCTATCTTTATGCAACCTGGACTACTGAAAACACCACAGGAACTGATACAACATGGGTATGCTTTGCTCGGTCAAACGAATTGAATGTCGGCACCTGGGAAATTGGACCAATCAATCTTGAAAATACTGTTGGTAATAATATCTATTTTCGTGGTACGAAGATCGCCTATGGTTCAGATTCTGATAGAATGTGGCTTACAGCCTGGCTCCACCCTTACGGTTATCCTTCAACATATGACCGCGGTGTCTTTGGATGGTATTCAACAAACTACGGTTCAACCTGGAGTAGTTATGTGGATATCGCATCTACTGACGATCATCTTGATCAATACGATCATGCAATTGCTGGTGCACACAGCAACACGAACTGGGTATTGCTTGCCACACAGGCAGACACGACAGGTGAGAATTCGGATATCTACAACTGGTATTCCACGAACGACGGAGCAAACTGGACATCAGCACCCTGGGTGGTACCGTATCTTGAATTTCTGCCCAGTGTATATGTTGATAACAACAGCACAGCATTCTACGCATGTTTCAGACAGGATCTGACTGGTGAGGAAAGAGTTAAATACAAGGTTGGAAGTATTAGTAATCCCAACTCCTGGACAGAATCAGTGACAATAAATGATATTACAGCACATGACTTGAGTGGTGTCTACGGACCTTCTGTAAGTTATAATCCTGCAATAGGTGATGCGATAATAGCATGGACAGATTTAGAAGGCGGTTGGTATAGTATATGGTTCGACACTGAAGGTGCCTGGGGAATCAATGAAGGTGAAACACACGAAGACATAGAGAGGAGAATTTCTCTCAACATAGTGCCCAATCCATCAAATGGTATTACTCATCTTTCATACACCCTTAGAAGAGCCGGTAATGTCAAAGCTGCAATATATGATGCATCAGGCAGGGCTGTTCGTCATGTCGTAAACGCAATAAGACCCGCCGGTACTTATACTATAAACCTGGATAACCATGATCTACCAAATGGCATCTATTTTGTGAAATTGGAAACCTCTGATGGTACTGCTACAAAATCTATGACGGTTGTGAAATAAACAAACCAAAAACAAAAAGGGGATGGCGTTGCCATCCCCTTTTTGTTTACCTCTCCCCTATTTTCGCTTCAGAAATATGCTTTCATCAATTCGTCAATTATCTGGTCTGATTTTATTCCCTCGGCTTCTGCCGTGAAGTTGGTGATAATCCTGTGACGCAGGACTGAATGCGCTACATAGCGAACATCTTCAAGATTAGGAGAAAACCTGCTGTCCAGTGCTGCCTTTGCCTTCGCACCCAGAATCAAGTATTGCGATGCCCTTGGACCTGCACCCCAGGCAACATATTTTTTCACAATCTCCGGTACTTCTTTACCTTCAGGTCGTGTCCTGTTAACCAGGCATACCACCTTTTCAATAACCTCATCACTCACCGGCATTCTCCGAATGAGTTTCTGTATACTCATAAATTCCTGCGCACCAATGACCTTTTTCAAATCTGCCTGGTAGGCAGAAGTTGTTGTCTTTACAATTTCAATCTCTGCTTTTCTATCAGGATAGCCAATATTTATTGTGAACATAAACCTGTCAAGCTGTGCTTCAGGCAAGGGATAAGTGCCTTCCTGCTCAATGGGATTCTGTGTGGCGAGCACAAAAAATGGCACTGGTAATGGATATGTCTCTCCTGCATAGGTGACTTTGTATTCCTGCATTGCCTGTAATAATGCGGATTGTGTCTTTGGCGGTGCACGGTTTATTTCATCAGCAAGAACGATATTGGCAAAAATCGGACCCTTAATAAATCTGAAATTTCTTTTCCCAGTTGTCAGGTCTTCCTCAATTACTTCAGTGCCAGTAATGTCTGAAGGCATTAAATCAGGCGTGAACTGAATCCTGTTGAATTTTAAATCAACAATCTGGGCAATTGTGTTAATCAGCATTGTCTTGGCTAAGCCAGGAACACCAATGATCAAAGAATGCCCATTACAGAACAATGATATTAGAACTTCTTCAATCACACGTTTCTGTCCAATGATAACCTTGCTGATTTCAGTATCAATTTTTTTGAAATTCGTGCTTAATTCTCTTAATTGTTCGGATTCGTTATTTTTGCTCATTTCCTATCCATAATTATTAACCACAGGAAGTTTTCCCTCATGGAAGTCCTTTCTCATGGCTTCAAGTGGTTCTTCCTCAATACCACGATAACGTGCAGCAGATTGAATAATACTATTGGTATTCGCAGAGTTGATTTTGTTCATAAATTCGCAATAGTTCAAATCTCTGAGCAGATGATGGTCAATGATAAGGTTTTTAACCTTAGTATTTGTTATGATTTTATTTATATATCCCGCAGCGCAATCAATATCGTTCTTCTTGTAGTAACTACCCAATAAATAGGTTGAGGGACCATCAAGAAATAGAATATCGGGTTGAATGTTTATTATTATTTCAACAGCTTCGTTATCTAATGGACCCTGAATATCAGAACTGAACAAAAATCTTGAGTATTCTTCAACCGTAACCAGAATTACATAACCAAGACGGTTAGAAAGTCCGTGGAACACTGGTTTTGAAAAAAGCAACTTTGTTTTGCCGAAGGTAAAGCTGGTGCTATCAGCAATGGTAATAGAGCGAGGGATTCCTTCTATTTGGGTTAGAAAAAACGCTGCCCGATTCTTCTGGCTTTCGTTAATGTATTGGTGCGGATTTTTAATAAAAATATCTTTGTTTCTGTATATTTCTGGTTCATTGGGATTATGATGGTCATAGTGGTAATGTGTTATTACTACTATATCTGAACATGCTACCCATTTCTTAATGTCATCCCAGAGTTTTCGGTGACGGTCAATTTCAATCCTATGTGGAGGTAAGGAATATCGGTCAGGAGAAATTGATACACCGGGATCAATGAAGATTTTGACATCATTAGTTTCAACATAAGTTGCCATACTACGTGCACCCATGCTGTCAAAAGCAACCGGAACAATTTTCATTTCAATACCTGGTGTTATTCAAGGTTTCTACCTGTGATAAGACTTCTCATATTTTTTTATAATTGCAAGACGCCGTCTGTGTCTTCCACCTTCAAATCTCGTATTAAAAAAAGTTTCAATAATTGGTTGCCACTGGCTTTTGTGTGTGATAGAACGTGCCGGCAGAACAAGAATATTGGCATCATTATGCGCCCTTGCGTAATAAGCAATCTCTTTGTCAATACATATCGCCGCTCTGACATTCTTTACTTTGTTTGCCGCAATTGCCATGCCCTGGCCACTAAAACAAATGATAATTCCAAATCTTATTCTCTTCCTGGCGACCGCATGGGCGACCCGCAAGGCAATTTCTGGATAATCGGCAGGTTCATCTGAAAAAGTTCCAAAATCAACAACCCTGTGCGAATGTTCAATCAAGAATTCTTTTATTCTTGATTTTAGCCTGAACCCACGATGGTCTGCACCTATACCAATCTTCATTTAATCGTTTAGTCGCCTGATCGTTTACTCAACCTTTGTGAGCCAGCCATGTTTGTCTTCTATTCTGCCCTCAATAATATCAAAGAAATATTTCTGAATTTTTTTCGTGATTGGTCCAGCCTTACCTTCACCAATGGTAATTTTATCAATGCTTCTTATGGGTGTTACTTCGGCTGCTGAACCTGTAAAGAATACTTCATCAGCAAGATAAAGGAATTCGCGGTTTAACATTTCCTGAACCAGAGGTATACCCAGATCTTTTGAAAGTTGAATCACTGTATCACGAGTAATACCAGGTAAAATGCATGCGTGGAGTGGTGGTGTGTATATAACTCCGTTTTTTATCGCAAAAATGTTTTCGCCTGAGCCTTCACTCACATATCCGGTATTATCAAGTGCAATACCTTCAACGAAACCATAACTGATTGCCTCCATTTTAATCAATTGCGAATTCATATAGTTAGCACTGCACTTTGCCATTGCTGGAAATGTATTGGGTGCCATTCTGTTCCATGATGAGACCATAACATCAATACCATTCTCAAGCGCATCAGCACCAAGATATTTTCCCCATTGTAGAGTTGCGATTGCAACACATACCGGACATGGAAAAGGATTTACCCCAAGTTCATTGTAACCCCTGTAGGCAATTGGACGGATATAGGCAGATTTCAAGCCATTCTTTCGGACCAGCTCAACAATAACATCATTGATAAGGTCTTTTGAATAGGGTATCTCCATACGATAGATTTTTGCTGAGTTAAACAAACGTTCGGTGTGTTCTTTCAAACGGAATATCACAGATCCCTTTGGGGTATCATAACACCTCAAACCTTCAAAAACACCAGTTCCATAATGTATTACATGAGACAAAATATGGATTTTTGCTTCATCCCACTTAACATAATTTCCATCCATCCAGATGTATTCAGATTTAGGCATCGCCATTATATACCTCCTTGTATTTTGAAGTACACTTTTTTTGACACTCATACGAAGCAAAGACCGCAATTCTTATCATAGTGAACAGATAACTATATTTAACTGGAGAAAAAAGTCAAGTTTTTTGAATAAACAATTTATTGTATAATTCACCATACTGTCTTGCCGAGCGATTCCAGGAATAATCGTATTTCATACAGACTTCAGAAAGATTTTTGAACTTGTCTGTCATAAAATAAACTGTCCGCGCCTGAGACAGGGCTTGGATCATGGATTCTGCAGAATATGATTCAAACAGGAATCCGTTGCCAGAACCAGCCGCGGCGTCATATTGAAAAACCGTATCAGCAAGTCCTCCAGTTCTATGAACCACAGGCACAGTGCCATACCTAAGACTGATCATCTGTCCCAGACCACATGGCTCATATTTGGAGGGCATCAAGAAAAAGTCGCTACCTGCGTAAATGCGATGGGCGAGTGTTTCATCAAATTTGATACTTACGATTATTCTGCCTGGATATGCTTCCTCAAATTTTTTGAGTCTCTGGCAGTATTCTTCTTCTCCAAAACCAAGGATAATAATATTGTAGTCCAGTGCCATGATATCATCAAGTGCCTTCAATAAGATATCAAACCCTTTTTGACCAGCAATTCTTGAAACCATGCCGATAAGTGGTCTTGCAAATTCAAATAGGCATTCATTGGTGAGTTCAAATTTATTCTTCAGCTTACCTTCATAATCAGAATATCTTGCATAAATTAACGCATCTGTTTCTGGATTCCAGGTACTGTAGTCAATGCCGTTAAGAATGCCAAATAACTTATGATTGTATTTCCTTAAAACACCATCAAGTCCAAACCCATTTTCATAATTCTGAATCTCCTGAGCATAATTTGGTGAAACAGTTGTAATAATATCGCTGTATATGATACCGGCTTTCAAAAAATTCATATCACCGTAGTACTCTATACCTTCAATATCAAAATAATCCCACTCTATACCGAGTAGCGGAAATTTCTCTTTTGGAAATCTACCCTGATAGCCAAGATTGTGGATTGTGAATACGGTCTTGGCACTAATGTTATTTCTTCGTACCAATAGCGGAATCAAACCTGTTTGCCAGTCATGACAATGGACAATGTCAAATTCAATTTTATCCAGTAACGCAATCACACTTTTTGCGAACAGAGTAAAACGTTCACAATTATCCGGATAATCTCCTGCTGGTGTGCCATAGAGACCATCACGGTAGAAGTGCTCGGGGCTGCTGACAAAATAGGTCCTGTCCTTTCTGAAAATTTCAACCTTTTTGATACCGTTCAGTTCTACATCCAATTCCAGAATTTTTTCTGCATCATATTTCTTATACATAGGCATAATTATACAGGTGTCAATACCCAGTTTTTCAAGATAAGTGGGAAGTGTGCCGGCTACATCAGCAAGGCCCCCTGTTTTTGCATATGGAACTGCTTCTGAAGTGACAAACACGACTTTCATTGATTTCGCCATTGATAGTTTTGAGATATCATTTTAAGTGCTGTATCTTCAAAAAATGTTCTTTAGATATGCGGCTGAATCTTCAGGCGCTGTTGGATTAATGTAGAAACCTGTTCCCCATTCAAAACCAGCAATGCGCGTAAGCACAGGAATAATTTCAACGTGATAATGATAAAATTCTATTCCTTTCAGCGTGATAGGGGTAGTATGAATAACAAAATTATAAGGTGGTGTGTTAAGTGCTTTTTTCAGACGAAGCAAACAATCTTTAAGAATGCCTGCAAGGTCGTAAAGCTCCTTTTCTGAGGTATCTTCAAAATTTGAAATGTGACGTCGGGGCATTATCCAGATTTCAAATGGAAAACGAGGCGCAAAAGGACAAACAGCTATGTAATTGTTATTTTCGGAAACCATTCTTTTACTCAACTTTGTTTCTTGAGTAATAATATCGCAGAAAATACACCTGTCCCTATACTCAAAATATCTCTTAGCGCCATCCATTTCTTCCATAACCCTCTTTGGAATTACTGGAGTTGCTATTAATTGTGAATGGCTATGTTCAAGTGACGCTCCAGCAATTGCCCCAAAGTTCTTAAAAATCATTACATAACGCAATCGCGGGTCTTTTTTCAGGTCAAGCATTCTCATTTGGTATGTATAAACAATCTGGCAAAACAAATCCTTGGACAGGTCAGCAAGGTCGTATTGATGTTCATTTGTTTCAATAATGACTTCGTGCGCGCCAATACCATTCATACGGTCGTAAATTCCTTCACCGCGGCGGTCAAGGTCGCCTTCAATCCGTAACGCAGGAAACTTATTCGGGATTACCCTGATAGTCCATCCTGGCGTATTGGGCGCTGTGTTGCTATCTCTAATCGCATAAATTTCAGGTGGTGTTGCGTTCTCATTACCCGGACAAAAAGGGCACTCGGCCGGGCTGATTTTCTTTTCTTCGGGTGCAAATTTGAAATCTTTTGGTCTTTTTGCCCTTTCGGTTGAGATAATGACCCAGCGTCCAAGAACCGGGTCTTTTCTTAATTCGGGCATTATTCCTCAGAAATTGTGTTTGAACTATTATTCCTCTGGCTTAACTTCTTCACCTTTTTCTTCTGGCTCCTTAAGTGCTGGTTCAGGAAGCAATATTTTTATGTCTGCCTGTTCTCTTATTTTTTTCAAATATTGATCCGCTGTCTCGCGCTGTTTCTGCCTGAGCAAGTTCATTTCAATTCCTGCCTTCATTTCTTCAAAACTCCGATAGGTTGCAGGAGTATGTTCAGTTTTTGTGATTATTGTCCAGTTTGAATCACCCACAAGGAACACTTTGCTCAATTCTCCTACTTTCAATTTCCATGCCACATCCTCAAATTCCTTTGGACGTGTACCTTTTCTTAATATTCCAACATCACCGTTCCGTTGTTTTGTGGAAGCAACTGAGTAAACCTTTACCAGAGAATCAAACATTGTTAGGTCACTGACATGCGCCTTTTTGTTGAAGAAGGGAATAATGGATTTTCTTTCACCATAGTATTTTGCCAGTTCATTCCGGATTTTTAAGGCTTCATTTTTACTATTGACAACAATTTCCTTGCACCTTATGGTCTCCGCTACTTTCATATCTTCAATATGGTCCTTGTAATACTGTCTAACCTCTGCAGAATCAACACTCGTGCCCTCTATTACTATTTTTGTATATAGGCCCTGTTCCAGGGACCTTCTAACAGCATCATTGAATTTAGTAAAAAAACCTTCGTAAAGATAGTACTTGTTTTGTTCAGCAACTTCTAACTGCAATTGCTCTTCAATATAAGACTCCAGAACTTTTTCAAATTCCTCTGGTTTTGAAATATCCATTTTTGCGAAGATTGGTTGCGATGCATTTTTGAACTCCACATCTATGTAATAAACTGGTCTGCCATTAATCAATGCTACAACAAGCGAGTCTTTATTAACAGGCATTGAATCATGGAAAAAGTTTTCCTTATGAATTTCAACTTTTGCCTTTGATTTCAGGTCTTTCAAGAATTTTGCTTCTATCTTCTGCGTCTTTTCTGCCCGCACTGCTGCTTCAACCTGATTTTTTACTTCGTCAAAGGTACGCAGCCGCTCTGGTTTTCTATCATAAACCATATATAAGCCGTATTTACCATCTTCTATTTTGATAATATCAGAGATCACATTTAATTTTATTTTAAACAATTGTTCTTCCACTTCTTTTGGTTTACTACCAGGAATAATAATACCCATTTCACCGCCACCATGTTTTGTTGGTGCTGTAGAATACAACTTTGCAAGAGTATCAAAACTATTTATGTCTTTTCGCAGTGAATCCTGCAGAAATAGCGCGAGACTTTCAGACTCAACGACAATCTCTCTTCCTCTGACTTCTTTCTGCACTTTGTAATTGCTTTTATTTCTATTGTAATAAGCGCGTAATTCGTTGTCTGTGGGGTCCGCTTTGGCAATTACATTTACTGCTCTCACCTCTTCAAGTAGCAGTTTCTCACGAGACTGTTTTATCATGTTTTTGTATTCGGGCATTGCCTTGACATTATTTTTCAATCCTTCTTTGTATAGTAGCCTTTCCAATATCATCTGATCAAGCATAGCTTTCTCATCTCTTTTAGCAAAAGGAGACTGCTTGGCAATTCTTTCATCAAGTTCCAAACGGGTTATTCTATAACCATCCACAATAGCTGCAGTATCCTGATAGTTCTTTTTAAAACAGCGTTCTACCCCGGCCAGGGCAAATGAATCAAGGGGTGATTTTCTGAAACGAGTTGCAACTATTTCGTAGGTCTTTGCTGCACCAAGATAGTCTTCCTGTGATTCAAGAACCAGACCGAGGCGATAATAAACCCAACCATCTTTCTGTGGATATTTATCTAATATTTCTTGATAAACCTGCTGTGCCTTCAGAGGTTCATCAAGTTTATCATAATAAAGATCACCAAGTTCAAGTAGCCATTTATAACCAGGCTTTTCACCCATCATTTTTTTACAATATTCTGCTGCCGCTTCATATTTTTCACTCATAAGTAGATTTACATAATCTTGTGGCAGAAGATTAATCAATAAAGCAAATAAAATCATGCTATTACCTCCTTTCAGATAGTTATTATATTCACTTATTAAGTTTCGTCAATACCTGATTTTACTGCTGGATACACAATGCCCATATCTTTGTAATGCGTCTCAATCCGTTCAAGCACATAGTCAAGGTCATTGCGTGAATGCTCAACAGAGATCACCAATCTTACCCGTTCCCTGTTTACACCCACAATTATTCCGTCATGAAAAAGGCGTCTGGCAAAACTCTCTGCTTCGTTATTGTTGTTAAGAAAAATAACAATAATTGGAGTCTCACTCATTGTTTTCAAGCCAATTTGCTTGATACGATTGATGAAGAAACGGCTGTGTGTCCAGAGTTTTGAAAAAATTGCTTTGTTTTTTGATTCATTACTTAAAAGGTCAAGTCCGGCAATATTGACTGCCATCATGAAATCTGGTATCTTAACGGCTAAATCTTTGATATTTTCATTGATTTTATTCACAAGGTATTTTTTCGCACCCACATAAGTGCCATAACCACCAAGAAATTTACTAAAACTTCCTATTTCAATATTGATTTCTTCATAGAGATTAAATAGATCAACAAAACCCCTGCCGTCTCTTCCCAGCAGACCGAATGAATTCAATTCATTGGCGACGATAGTTGCTTGATTTTCCTTTGCAATGCGAATAATCTCGTTCATACGGCTCGTATATCCCAACCACTCGTACAAACCATCAATCACAATAATTTTTTCAGAATGTGCACTGAGTGCCTTTGCCAGATGTTCAAGATTATTATGATTATAAAACTCAACATTCCGGTACTGCAATAAAGCACAGATACTCGGTGAAGTTTCATAATCAACAAAAAAAGTTGTTTTTGAACCAAAAATTGAAAAAGCTGCATAAACTGCCGATATTTCATCAGGAAAAATGATTATTGAATCCAATTTCTTAAATGTGCTCATTGCTGTCTTAATGTTTTCTAATAAAACTGCAGAGGAACTGTTTTTGGATAGATTACTATCAATATTCAATTTTGCAGTTTCAACAAGATAATCATTATTGCATCTATTCAAACAATCAAACTGCGAAAAATTATAGTATTTTTTGTTATTATAGACAAAAACGGCGTCGCCAGGCAAAAATGGTGGTGCCTGTTCAGAGTCATTAAATAGGTTCACCTGATACGGCTTCATGCAACATTCCTGCCACAACACTTCTTATATTTCTTGCCGCTACCGCATGGACAGGGGTCATTCCTGCCTACCTTCAAGCTTTTTTCCTGTGTTGTTCCAGGTTTTGACTGCCTGGTTGGAGTAATATCACCGCCATTAACTCCTGGTTTGAATTCGCGCGTAACCACGGGTTTTCTCTGAACCGGTTTCGGCGCAGCGCGGAAAATGATTCCAGAAACATCGCGTGCAATATCCCTTAGAAGTTCATCAAACATTCTGAACGATTCCTGTTTGTACTCAACAAGCGGATCTTTCTGTGCATAGGCACGCAAGCTTATCCCTTCCCTGAGCGCATCAAGGGCATAAAGGTGTTCACGCCAGCGATTATCAATAGTTAACAATAATATGGACTTCAGCATTTCATTAAAAGTTGCCTCATCATAGTTCTGTTTTCTCAATCTAAAGTGCTCTTTTACCCTGGCAAGCAACCTTTCAAAAAGTTCAGTCTGTTTTATCTGTCGTCGTTCATTGTCATCAATGAAAAAATTTACCAGAAACAGCTGATTGAATTCTCCAGTTAATCCGTCCCAGTCCCACTCTTCTGAAGGCTCTTTCTCGTCAGTATACTTCAGAATCATATCTTCAATCGCATCCTCAAAGTTCTTAAATAGCATTTCTTCAAAATTGTCACCCTTTAATATTTCATCGCGCATTTTGTAAATTACCTCTCGCTGACGATTCATTACATCGTCATATTCCAAAAGGTGTTTTCTTATTTCAAAATGATTTTCTTCAACTCGTTTCTGGGCGTTGGCGATTGCTCTTGTTACGAGCGGGTGAGTCAACGGTTTCTGGTCACCACCCCCAAATCTATCCATGATATCGGCAACACGGTCAGAACCAAAAATTCTCATCAAATCATCTTCCAGAGAAAGAAAGAATCTTGATGAGCCGGGGTCTCCCTGACGACCACTTCTTCCCCTTAATTGGTTATCAATTCTGCGTGATTCGTGTCTTTCAGTTCCAATAATGTAGAGACCGCATGGTAAATCAGCAAGACACTCTTTTTTTTGCTCATGGGAGCATTCTTTGCAATTATGGTCCGAACAATAAATGCAGCACTTATCACATTGGACAACGCCCTTGCCCAGTTTAATATCAGTTCCTCGGCCTGCCATATTCGTGGCGATTGTCACAGCACCGGGTTGCCCTGCCTGGGCAATGATTACTGCTTCTTTCTGATGGTGCTTGGCATTAAGTACATTGTGTGGGATTCCTTTTCTTTGCAATAAACGGGATAGGACTTCGGAAACTTCCACAGAAGTTGTGCCAACAAGGATTGGCCTATTACGAGCATGCCATTTTGCAATCTCCTCAATTATTGCATTATATTTTTCTCTTTTTGAGCGGTATACAATGTCCTCATAATCAATACGGCGCACAGGTTCTTTAGTCGGAATTTCCACAACATCAAGTTTGTATATCTGCCAGAATTCATTTGCCTCTGTTGCAGCAGTTCCTGTCATGCCCGCAAGTTTATGATACATTCTGAAATAATTCTGAATTGTGATTGTCGCAAAAGTTTGTGTTTCCTCCTGAACACGCACCCTTTCTTTAGCCTCAAGTGCCTGGTGCAAACCGTCAGAAAATCTTCTGCCCGGCATTAACCTACCTGTGAATTCGTCAACGATAATAACCTTGCCATCCTGAACAACATACTCAACATCTCTTTCAAACAGAGAATACGCCTTTAATAATGCCCTTAAGTTAGCAAGAACTTCACTCTTTTTCGCATATTCTTCGTATGCCTTTTCTTTCGCAACAAGTTTTTCTTTAGGTGATAAATTTTCATCTTTTTCAATTCTTCCAATCTTTTCACTCAAGTCAGGTAGCACGAACATTTCAGGATTATTCGGTGAAATAAAAATTCTGCCCTTTTCAGTTAGATCAACGATATGGGATTTTTCATCAATTACAAAATACAACTCTTCATCAATCTTGGCAAAATTTTTATCTCTTAACAGGGTGAGTTCAGTATCTTCAATCAATCTCTTTATCCCTGTTTCCTGTTCCATTTTCATTAGTTGTTTGTTTTTTGGTGAACCCCGGCGTGCCTGTAGCAATTTCAAACCGGCTTCTTTTTCTTTTCCTTCATCAAGCAGTTTTTTTGCCTCCTGCACAATCCTGTTAACAAGAACAGTTTGTGCGGAACTAAGCCTTTGCACAATTGGATTTAATTCATCAAAACTTTTTGTTTCCCTTTCAACAGGTCCTGAAATAATCAAAGGTGTCCTTGCTTCATCAATCAAAATGCTGTCAACCTCATCAACTATTGCATAGAAATGTCCGCGCTGCACTTTATCCTCAAGATGCCATACCATATTATCCCTGAGATAATCAAAACCAAACTCATTGTTTGTGCCATAGGTGATGTCACAATTATAGGCTGCTTTTCGTGGTTCATTTTCCATCCCCTGCTGTAGGACACCCACTGTTAAACCAAGTGATTCATAGACCGGACCCATCCATTCACGGTCTCGTCTTGCAAGATAATCGTTCACAGTTACGAGATGGGCACCTTTACCAGCAAGGGCATTTAAGTACAATGGCATTGTTGCAACAAGTGTTTTTCCTTCACCGGTTTTCATTTCAGCAATTTTACCTTCATGTAGAACAATTCCACCGATGAGCTGAACATCAAACGGAATCATATTCCATTCTGTTTCAATATCAACGACAAACCATTTTTTACCAACCAACCTGCGGCAGGCTTCTTTTACAAGGGCAAATGCCTCGGGTAGCAGGTCATCAAGTGATTCTCCGTCGGATATGCGCTTTTTGAAATCTTCTGTTGTTTTTATTAGATCTACATCCTTGAATTTTTCATAAAAACTATTGATCTGGTCAACAATAGGCCAGAGCCTTTTAAGTTCGCGTTCAGTCTTGGTACCGAAAACCTTGGCTAATATTTTCTGAAGCATTTGAATCTCGTATTATTATATTGAAGAAACACGCATTGTCAACTACTTAAGATTCTGAGTCCTCTCCACTTTTTATACTCCCTCAGGAAGTAGACAGCAGCGAAATTTAATTGATTTGCACCTCCCTGCTACCAG
>FWPV01002004.1_pt1 | contig 51967 bp, 53 predicted proteins | sample 2228371 | NCBI WGS metagenome assembly FWPV01 (sample SAMEA103939776, study PRJEB20133) | metagenome
GGTTTTTGACATAGACGGCACGATCGTCGTTGATTTCAAGCAGTCGGAGTTGAGGGCTGTGTTGGGCTTGGAGCCGGGCGAATAAAGCGGTTTCGGCGATGGGCATTGGCGCATAACCGGCCCCTGAGCGGGCAGGTGGCCTGAAGCATAACGACTCTGGGCAGGTTCCCAGAGTCGTTTGTTTATCATGCTTTTGGCGCATCTGCTTGGAGTTTGGACAACGGACCCGGCCACTTTGTCCAAACCCCAATCGCCCCGCCTTGCAAGATTTGGCAATTGCGAGTATAATTTATGTGCTGTTCGGGGAGTTGACAAAACGAAAAAATGTGGTACAATAATACTACATGTTGTGGATCATTTTGCATAGGGCACTAGGAATAGGGACATGATTGCAGTGTCTATTATCAAGCGGCGCTGGTGCTGGTTGTTGGTGCTATTGCCGGCCCTGTTGTTGCTCGGTTGTATGGGGGATGAAAAGGGGGGGCAGACGGTTGAACCGGGGCAGACGGCGGTGGTGATCGTCTCCACAGTCGAACCGTCGCGGCAGGTGTCCACAGCACTGCCAACTGAGGTTCCGCCGACGGCCACGACGACGCCCACTCCCACCCCGCCGGCGCCGCTGGCTGCGGTGGTGAACGGTCAGTACATCTTTTTGGCCGATTACGAGCGGCAGGTAGCCCAGTTGGAACAGGCTATGCTGGCGCAGGGGCTCGATCCAGACACGGAAGAGGGGCAGGCTCAACTGGCAGAGAAGCGACGGGAGGTGCTCGAAAGTCTGATAGACTATGTGCTGATCGAGCAGGGGGCTGTTACCCTGGGGGTGGCGCTCAGCGATGAAGAGCTAGAAGCGCAGATGGCAGCAGACATCGCTGCCGGTGGAGGGGAGGAAGCCTTTGAGCAGTGGCTCCAGGCGACCGGGCAAACGCGGGAGGAGTACAAGGAGAGTTTGCGGCAGGCTATGCTTGCCCAGCGGGTGTTAGAGGCCGTCACGGCCAATATCCCTGATAAAGTCGAGCAGGTCCACGCCCGGCACATCGTGTTAGGCAGCGAGGAGGAAAGCCGGCAGGTTCTGGAAATGCTACACACGGGAGCCGACTTTGTGGTTCTGGCCCGCGAACGTTCGCTGGACCTGGCGACCAGGGACAATGGCGGCGACTTGGGCTGGTTCCCTCGCGGTCTGGTGGATCCGGATCTGGAGAATGCAGCTTTTGCTTTGCAGCCTGGCGAAATCAGCGATCCGATCCTGCTGAGCGATGGGTATCATATCCTCCAGGTGGTGGAACGGGAGGCCTGGCGCCCCCTGTCGCCCGAGATGCAAATGGATCTCAAGCTGTCCGTTTTCGACCGGTGGCTGGCAGGGCAACGGGATGCGGCAACGATTGAGCGCATGGTGAAAGAGTAGACAAACCGGATATTCTTTGGTATACTACATGGGTACCGGAGGGTGAATGCGCTCGCGTCGAAACAAAATTATTGTGCTTCTGCTGGCCGGCATCGTTCTGTTGTTGATCGTGGCCGTGGTCTCGGCAGTGCTGTATGTGGTGCTGAGGCCCAAGCCGACGATCGTGTCGGGTTGGCAAGACCCTGTCGCTGCCGTTGCTACCGATAGAATTGTTCCAGAAGTGGCGTTGTATCCCCTGGCGGGGGCGTTGGAACTGGATGCGATTGACCGGGCCATTGACGTCGGTGAGCTGGAGACGGCATACGCGCTCCTGGTCTATGGTCTAGACCTTTCGGATGCGCAACGCATCGGCCGGCTGATCCTGTTGGGCGGGCGGTTGGCCGAGGTAAAGCAGGTGGAGCGGGCGGCGCTCTGTTACCAACAGATTTATGACCTGGCGGTTCTCAGCCCCAGCCTGAACGACGCGGCCCGGGCCGACGCCCTGCTGGCAGCGGGAAAGGGATGGGCGTCCCTTGAGCAGGTGCCCCAGGCGCTTGGGGCCTATGATCAGGTGTTTGCCATCGCCATCCATAGCCCATATCTGCAAAGGGCTGTCCGTCGCGATCTGCTCAGCACGTTGGAGATGGCCTACCGTGGCCTGGGGAGTGGGGAGAAGGCACAGGTTTGTCGCCAGCAGATCGAAGATCTGGACCAGGGAGGCTTCTGGCCGGTGAGGGCGCCGGAGGAGTGGCCTGAGCCGTCACCGGAGGGAGAACCGGTTTCGTCTGCCGAGGTGGGGGCCGTGGAGGAGAGCCGCCGGCAGGCGGCCTATGCCCTGCGGGAGGCCGCAGAAGGTGGCCGGCAGCCGCCGCCCGAGCTGGTGGACAGCCTGGCCCAGGCCCTGTTGGCCGAGGATGAGGCCAAATCGGCTTTCTACACCCAGGAGTTGGAGGGTACCACGCAGCCGGCCCGGCGGATCAACGTGCATTGGCAGCGGATCCGCTGGCTGACACTCAAAGCCCAGGTGGCCAGCCGGGGGTTGGGCCTGTCTGTTGTGCCGGCGTGGGAGGCCGACGTGCCCGGCATCCGATCGGCCTTGAGCAAGGCATATGAGGACCTGCTATTCGACTATGAGGACCTGGTGACAGCACTGCCCGATGTTTCTCTCATCGGCCCAAGCCGCTATCAGGTGCGCTGTCGCATCACCTTGGCCGGTCGGTTAGGGCAATATCCCAATTTCGGGGCCCAGCAGATGGCAGACAAGGTGCGGGATGCGGCGACCGCCCTGATGGCTGCGGCTACGGTAGATCGGCTGTATGTGGATGCGGTGGTGGAGGATGGGAGTTTGCGTTTTTTCCTCAACCCCGCCACCGCCTATGGGCTGCCGGCCCCGTCACCCTGAATAGGTGCGACATGACAAAGGAGTAGTTCCATGCTGGATCGATTTGATGACAGAACTCTCGAAATCGCGACAGTCGTAGTGGTCGTCATGATCGCTCTGGTCATCCTGGCCTATGCGGTTATCTACTTTAACCCGTGGGTGGGCTTTAATCCGCTAAAGCCCCCTACCCCCACCCTTGAGGCCCGGCTAACGCCCCTTCTCGAACCCACCTGGACGCCGACGGCGACGCCGACCGCTACCGACACACCCACCGCCACGCCCACCTGGACGCCAACGCCAACGCCGACAGACACTCCCACGCCCACTGCTACGCCAACCTGGACCCCCTCCCCTTCGCCCACGCCGACGGCCACCAACACACCCAAGCCTCCCCCGCCACCCCGCCCCACCGCCACGCCCACCCCCTGGCCGTATGACTATACCATCGCCGAGGCCGGCCCTGATTGCAACAAAACATGGATATGGGGCTATGTGGTTGGGGCCGATGGGTTAGGGGAACCCAATGTCCAGATGCGGGTAGGCAACGACCAGGGGTGGCGTGCCGACACCTGGACCGACGTAAACGGGTATTACCAGTTCGATTTTGCCACAGGCCCCCAGGCAGGCATGTGGTTTGTGCGGGTCTTCAAGGGAGGACAACCCAGGTCTTTTCAGTTCTGGTTCAAATCCAGCGCCGGTTGTGATGGCCCATACAGTTTACAGCAGTTCCACATAGATTGGCGGCATCGGTAAGGAGCATTTCGACTTCTGGTCTCTAGGGCCTGGGTACTATTGACCGGAATGGTGAATAATGGTACAATCCTAAGGGACTGCCTGCAGGCTTTCCGTTTAGGAATGCTGCCCGGAGACAGGCAGAGTTGCAGCCGAAAAGGCGATCACGTAGGGGGAACGATGAACAGGTCCACTTTTCCGAGTCAGAAGGTTGGTGTGGCCGGGATAATTGTGCTCCTGGCTCTGATAATGGTCGGTCCGGTTGGCGCCCTTTCCCTCTTTCAGGTCACGCCGGAGCCTACCCCACGCTTTACCCCAACACCCGCACCCTACTTGGAACTGAACCCGGTGCAGGGCATTGCCGGTAACCCTACACCGGTGACCGCCAGGGGGGGCTCTTGGGCAGCCGGCCACACCGTCCGCCTCTATTGGGATGATACGACCGTGTTTCTCGGCCAGAGCCAGATTCGGGGGGACGGCACATTTGAGATCGGTTTTACGACGCCGACCGACCCGATCCATGCCACGGTAGGAGTGCACACGGTTCTGGCCATCGCTACCAACGGCGATCAGGCCCAGGCCGGCTTTGAGCTGATTGCAGCTACCCCCACACCCACCAATACGCCGATTACACCCACCCCTACTGTTCCGACATCAACCCCAACGCCCATTACCCCTACACCCACCCGCACCCCAACCCTTACTCCCTCGCCCACTGCCACACTCCGGCCCATTACGCCGATGGTGACCATCACCCCTATCCCCCCCACGCGGCGGCCAACTTCGGTTGCCACCGTGGCCACCAGGGCTCCGACGGCTACTCGGACGAACACGCCGGTGCCGGGGACCCCCACTTCGACCTTTACGCCGTCGGTCACACCGACCATCACCAACACCCCAGGGCCGGGCACCCCTTCGGTTACGCCGCAACCCACAGCCACGCCTGTCCAGGAGGCCCCTGAAACGGGATCGGGCTGGGGGACCATTTTCCTGTGGGGGTTTGTTCTGGCCGGGTTGCTGGTGGTCTTTCGCCTGTTGCGGGTGCGGAGCGTGCAAAGCTAGGGACCGATTGGCCGGAGTAAAGCCACGGGAGAAGGCGTGTGGGCCTTCTCCGATCTTTTTCCGGCTTTTTTGCCTGGGAAGGTTGCAGCGAGTAAAGGCCATGGGAGGTAAGAAATGCAGACCAAAAGCTTGCTGGTCCTCAGTTTGGCGCTGGCCGGGATTTGGATATTCGCCATCTCGGCATCGGGCACAGGGGCGCTGGATAGCGCCCTGACCGACCCTCGCCCAACTCCGACCGCAGCCGCGTTGCCGCCGGATTACTCCCTTTCTTCTCCGGCTCAACCGGAGGCGCTGCCCGACTTGGTGGTGACGAACATTCAGCTCGCACCGGCCAACCCCTATGTGGACCAAGAAACCAAGATCTATGTGACCATCAAGAACGTTGGCAACGCCGACGTCCAACCGGGAAACAACTTTTTCCTCGATTTCTACGTGAACCCGCCGACCGATGACCTGCGGGGCCTGCGCGGCGATTTTTACTGGCCGGTACAGGGCTATACCATGAAAATGGGGCAAAGCGCTGTATTTGAGGCTGTGTACGTTTTTACCGACAGCGTTTCCTACAACTTGTGGGCCCAGGTGGATACCCCCACGCCGCCATTGCGCCCCCTCGGCGATGTGGTGGAATCGAACGAAGACAACAACATCCTGGGACCGAAATATGTAACAGTCCGCACCCATTATGCCTGGGTGCAAAAAGACCATGTGGACTTTTTCAGCAACATGGCTTCAACCCTGGATGTGGTGCCGGTCATGGGCACCGTGGGCATTATCACCAACACCCCTGGGTTGGAGATCATGGGCGACAGCGCCCTGGCCTTGGGCATCTTTGAGGAACCTCCAACTACGAGGACGTGGGGGCTGGCGACTATCCCCCCTGCCGACATGGCGGACTATAACATGATTAACCCCGACACTCAACTCAATGAAACTGTCAAGAATGACCAGCGATACCCATTCATTCATGCCCAGGGCAAACTGGTGGTGGCGGTTTGGGAAGATGGGCAAAATGCGCCCATCTATGGTAAAGACATCTTTATGCGCTGGTCAGATGATGAGGGGGAAACCTGGCAGGATCCGATCCAGGTCAATGAGACCTTTGGAAACCACGATCGCAACGATCAGAAAAGCCCGGCGGTGGCAGTAGCGCCTGATGACACCATTGTTGTGGCCTGGCAGGACCATCGCGATGCCAGCTTTGACATCTATGTTCAGATCTTTACCTATACGGGCACCACCATCTATCCATGCCATGCCAATGGAGACTGCTCCTCGCCGTGTGACCTGGCGGCAGAAGCGTGTAACTTTCGGGTGGATACTGATGCCAATAACCGGGATCAGATCTTGCCTGACATCGCGGTGGATCCGGACAATATCTTTTACATCGTCTGGCAAGATCGGCGCAACAACAACGACGACATCTTTGCCGTGCGCTCCTATACTTCGACAACAGAGTGCCCATCGGATCGAAAGGGGCTGGGTTTTGTCCCCCACTTGCCGGTGGATCAGACCGCTTCGCCTGAGCAGATCTATCTGTGTTGGGGGGACGACACGAGAATTCACGATGACCCGGCCATGACCAAGCAGTCATCGCCTGCTGTCACCGCTATATCAGGACTCAAGGTCACCGGTCTTGAGTATATTGTCGTTCCGCCGTCGGGGCCTGGTGAACCCCCCCAGCTAGTCGTCACATGGGTCTATTCAGAACCGGTCACCTACGTGGCGGTCACCTGGGAAGATTGGCGGGAGGGAGATGCAGACATCTATCTGACCTATTCAGAAGATGCTGGGGAGACCTTTGTCTTGGACGAGCGATTGAACAACGACAAACCGACCAATTCGACCAACGGCATCGCTCAGCTCGCACCGGCAGTAGCGGTCAATCAATGGATGAAATGGATCTATCCTGTCCTGCCTACCCCTTATGGTGATGCCCAGGGGAAGGCTCAGGTACCGGTAACGACGATGCATGTGGTTTGGCAAGACTTTCGGCATAGTACAGATGCATTGCTGAGCAACAATCCGGATATCTACTACACCGCTTTCACCATCGAACCGGATGAGAACTTTCCCTGGCCGCTGGTTTGGACGGTGGAGACCGAGCAGCTCCAGGTCAACAAGAATGACTCGCGTCCCTGGCAGACCGGTCCGGTGTGGCAGGGGGATCCAGATGTGGCGGCCACTGCCAGCGGGTTGACCTTGGCCGATTCGGAAGGATACAACGTCTATATTGTTTGGGCCGATGGACGCAACTATGGTGGCGAGCTGACAAACACGGACATCTATTTCCACCTTTTCAGCACTGTGGGCCAGCCCACCGAGTTTGTAGGCGGGAACAACATTGTCGTGAACAACAATGCCCGTCTACATAACTTTAGCAGTGCTGCTTACACAACTTATCGTAAAGACCTGCCTCCCCATGCTCAACAGCGGAACCCTTCCATTGCTGCAACGCTGATCGCCGATTGGCCGACCATCTTTGGCGGCTATGTCTACGTGGCCTGGGATGATGACCGGATCGCTAATCCGTTCCAGGATCGCAACATCTACTTTACCCGGTCGAATATGCTGTTTGGCGGCCATAACCGGGTTTATACGGCTCCATCTGGAGCTCCTCCCAACACGCCGGGTCAGGGGGTACGGTATGGTTCAGGGGCGTTTGTTTCTGAAATCTTTGACAGCGGGTCGCCGGATACGATCTGGTATGTCATTAATTGGCATGCCGTAACCGATAGCGGCACCTATATCACCCTGCAAACGCGGGTGGGCAACACTCGCCAGCAGGTGTTGAACAGCGACTGGTACCCCAAGCGTTTTCCTTACCCAGATGATGCTATCAGCAAAGGATCCCCGTTGCAAGGGTACGATGCGCCTGGACAGCATATTGAAGATGCGAGTGGAAACTATTTTCCCAAGGCCCAGTTCATCCAATATCGGGTCAATTTCTGGGCGCGCAACACATCCACTGTGACCGATACGACTGTCTTGAAAACACCCTTTCTGTACGATGTAATCCTGCACTACGAGCGTCCGCCGGTTGTGTATTTGCCGGCCATTTACAAGAATGTGCCCTGATCGGAGGTGTGTATGTTGAAATTGGCCATCACCGGCAAAGGCGGCGTGGGCAAAACGACCCTGGCCGCCCTGCTGGCCCATGTGTTTGCCGGGCGCGGCCACAAGGTTCTGGCCATTGACGCCGACCCGGCCACCGGCCTGGCGGTTGCCTGTGGCGTGCCGCCGGAACAGGTGGCCAGGATCACCCCGGTGGCCGATATGGAGGACCTGATCTATGAGCGGACCGGGGCACGTAAGGGTGAGACCGGCGGCTTTTTCAAGCTAAACCCCCGTGTAGACGACATTCCCGACCGGTTCGCTGTGGATGTGGGGGGCATTCGCATTCTGACTATGGGCACGGTCAAGGCTGGCGGCACGGGGTGCCTTTGCCCGGAGAACGCACTGTTGCGCTCTCTGGTCACCCACCTGCTATTGCGCCGCGATGAGGTGTTGATCATGGATATGGAGGCCGGGGTGGAGCACCTGGGGCGGGGCACAGCCGGCGCTGTGGACGCCTTTATCGTCGTCGTTGAGCCGGGCCGCCGCAGCCTGCAGACGGCCCATACCATCCGTTCGCTGGCCCAGGACCTCGGCATCCAGCGCATCTATGCCGTGGGCAACAAGGTGGCCTCGGAAGCGGACAGGACCTTTATCGCCGAGCATCTGCCCGAATTCCATTTGCTGGGTTTTCTGCCCAGCGACCCACAGGCCATCGAGGCAGACCGGCAGGGCCAGGCGGTGTTTGCCGTCGCCCCGCAGCTTGTGGCCGAGGCCCAGGCCATAGTTGACCGTTTGACAGCTTTGTGAGATAATGGGGGTGAAGGGAGGGTGAGGTATGGCCGATCGGCAACGGGTGTCGTTGGGTGTCCCTGGCCTGGATGAGATGCTGGAAGGTGGGTTGCTTCCCGGCTCGATCGTGTTGATCCAGGGGGCGCCGGGCACGGGCAAGACAACGTTGGGTATGCAGTTCCTCCACCACGGCGTGACGGCGGCCGATGAGGCCGGTTTGCTGGTCACGTTCGAGCAGTTTCCCCACACCCTATACCGCGACGCTTTGACCCACGGCTGGAATTTGCGCGAGCTGGAGCAGGCGGGAAAGTTGCGGATTGTGTTCACCTCTCCCCAGGTGTTCCTTTCCAGCCTGCAATCTCCCATCAGCCCTATCAGCTCTGCCCTCCACGACATGGATGTAAGGCGGATAGTCATTGACAGCGTCACCCATTTTCAGACCCTCACTACCGATCCGGTTGATCTCCGGGCGGTCTACAACCATCTGATTAACGGCCTGCGCCGCGAAGGGATTACCTCTTTGCTGCTTAGCGAAGACAGTGGTCCTGACTTTGTGCGGACCGATCGGGGTCGCCTGGCTTTTGTGGTGGATTCGGTTATTTTGCTGCGCTATGTGGAGATAGATAGTGTGATGCAGCGGGCCGTGGCTGTGCTCAAAACGAGGGGCAGCAGCCACGATAATTCCATCCGCCGTTTTGAGATCAGGCGGGGTGGGTTGGCTGTGTACGAGGCGTTTACAGGCCGTGAGGGGTTGCTCAGTGGCATCTCGCGGCGTGCAGCGGTGTGAAGCTATTGCTGCGCACCGGGGTTGGATCAAAAGCTCCGCCTGGCAACCAGGCGGAGCTTTTTGCTTATGGTCCTGTTGGGCAGAGTGCCTCTCCGCCCGCTCAACTGTTCAGTACCTGGTCAATGGGATAGGCGTGCATCACGCGGGTGGTCTGGCGAAAGTTCATCTTTTTCCAAAAGTCGGCGTCGCCGGGCACGATGACCGAAATGCTGCCTGCCTTCCGCTCTTTGAAGCGGCGGGCGATCTCTAACACCAATGCCCGGCCAATCCCTTGCCGTTGGTAGGCCGGGTGTACTGAGGCCAGGTAGATCACGGCCCGCGACCCATCGCAGGTTCCCCGGATCATGCCTACGACCTTGCCCTCCACTTCAGCCACGAGAAACTCGGCGGCGGCGCACTGGTGGACGCGCAACATCGCCTCCGGCCCGTCAATGTCTGGGTGACCATACTGTTGATTGGCTTTCAGAATGTCCACCAAAGCATCTACATCATCTGGCCGAAAGTCACGGATTTGCATGGCCCTGCCCCCCTCCTTATATTGTGCCTGGCCTCAGGCAGGCATCGCCAGCTACCCGGCAACGAGGCAGTGAAAGGTCAATCTGACTTTGCCTGCTTGACTACACTTCGCCGGCCTCTTCTTTTGGTTTCTGCTTCTCTTCGAGCATGGAAAGGAGCTCTTCTTTCTTTTGGGTGGCGGCTGTTTTGCCTTCCTCTACCGCTTGTCGGACCCTTGTCTGCAGCCTTTCCGCCTTTTCCCTGGCCTGGGTCGAGATAGCCTCGACCTTTTCCCTGGCTTGATCCTGCATCTCCTCAGCTCGCCTTCGGGCTTCTACGCTGAGGGTATCGGCACGTTCTTTGAGCTCGATCCCTTTATCGCGGATCAGGGTTCGCGTCTGCTCGCCCGATTGGGGGGCCAGCAAAAGAGCTGCTGCGGCGCCCACCAAGGCGCCTACCAGGAATCCGGCAATAAAATCACCGCTACAACTGTTTTCTGCCATTTGATCTACCTCCTTAATATCTTCAATAGTTCGCCTGGGAGAGAATCTGTTCCGATTGTGCCTGGCCTACTCCTGCCCTGCTTCCGGAGGGGCGGCTCGCTGCCGTTCCCTCTTGCCCTTGCTGCCGACCAACGCCTTGAGCGTCTGCCGTACGGCCGAGGCATAGCCGGCGATCGTGATCATCGGGGTTACCACGGAGGTGCTGATAAACGAAGTGGTGCCGCGCACCGTGCTGACGGTTTGATTGGCCGAGTCGAGGATCGGCTTGATCTCATTGCGCAGCAGGGCGATGAGGCTTTGTAGCTGAAAGATCAGGATTACCAGGAACAGGCCGATGATGATGGTCACCAGGGCCAGGATGATGATAAAGATGTCGCGCAACACGGCTGTAAACGCGGGGTGGATAGCCAGGCCATAGCCGGCTGCGCCAATGGCAGCCAGAGCGACAACGACGATCAATCCCATCGCGACGGTTCGGCCGATCTTTTTGTGCTCCTGTGGTTTTCCCTCTGGAACGGTCTCTTCGATGCTTTCTATCACCGCGTTCTCCTGCGTCAGATTCCGGTCAATTGCCCCTATTATAGCACAGATTGGGAGGGTGTCAAAAGGCACGCCGGTGACGTTGCTCCTGGTCGGCTACCCGGCATAGCAATAGAGGCAGCGATGGCAGCGCTGCCACTGGCTGTAGAGGCCCACGTCAAAGTAGGCGGCACAGCCACAGCCGGGGCGGCTGCCCGTTGCCGGCACGCGGCCAGGATCGCGCCTGGAAAGGGCAACGAACCAGCTATAGTCGCCGCATGTGGCCGGCAACAGGCCCGGCACCCGCCCCACCAACCCGGCCGACTCGGCGCAGGCCGAGATGCTCAGGCCGTATTCGCCCGCGATCTGGGCTAGATGGGCGGCAGTATCGGCGCGCCAGTCGTCGTTGTAGCCGGGCATTCCGGCCGCCCAGCCAGGCAACGCTGCAGCCAGCCGGGCATCCACCCGCTTGTAACGGCCCGGCGGGGCGATAAAGTTGATGACGCAGCGGGTGATGCCCAATGCCATCGCCTGCTCGGCCAGGCGGCGGAAGCGGTCAGGGTGATGCACGGTGGGGATGATCGGGTCGTAGCGCCATTTGAGGTGTTCTGGCCCGCCAAGCAGGGCAATGAGCGCCTTCACACCGGCAAATGGCTCAGCCGGGGTATGGGGCTCCCAGATGGTGCCGCTCAGGCCGGTGACGGTCACCTGGGCGGCCAGGGCCGTGCCCTCATTCTGCAAGCGTTGCAGCAGGGACTTGCCCCGTGTCAGGGCCGAGGCAGCATCCTTGGTCCAAAGCTGCACGATCCAGGGCGGGCCATAGGTTTCGACCACCGCCTGTAGGTTGTCCCATACCCGTCCGATGCGTGCCGGATCGGTGCGGCGGGTAATGTCAATGTAGGTTGCGCTCCCTACCCGTTCCAGATAGCGAGCATAATCTGCCAGGTTAAAGACAAAGCCCATCCTGATCTTGGTATCTGTTTGCCGCCGAGTCCTCGGAGAAGCGGTAAACGCTCACGATCTTGTCAGATTGTAACACAGGCATCAACCCTTGGCAAGTGCCTTGATTTGGAGGGTGCCCGTCACTTTGTAGCGCAACTCTGCAGGAGTTGTGCTACTCTCACGCAAAAATTTGGATGCCCGGTTGCCTTGGCTGGCTGCCTGGGGGCCGGGGCTTGTTCTGTGGCCTGTCTTGTGCTACAATAGCCCCGTTTTGAGGCAAAGGTGGACATCCAAGAGCAGGTGATCGCCTGGCTGGCACAACAGAATCTTGCAGTCTATTTGGTTGGCGGTTGTGTGCGTGACCGGCTGCTGGGCCGCCCTGTCTATGACCTGGACGTGGCAGTAGATGGCGACGGCCTGGCCCTGGCCCGTCGCCTGGCAAACCGCTTCAAAGGGGCTTACTATCCGCTCGACGAAGCGCGGAGCACCGGCCGGGCCATCCTGCGTGGCGAGGGGGATCGCCGTTTGGTGGTGGATGTCGCTCGCCTTCGAGGCCACGACCTGGCCGCTGACCTGGCTGACCGAGATTTCACCATCAACGCCCTGGCGGCCAATGCCCGCGCCCCTGGCGTGATCATCGATCGGTGCGATGGCCTGGCCGACCTGGAAGCGCGCCTCATCCGCCCGGTGTCGGAAGCCAGCATCCGCAACGATCCGGTGCGCGCCCTGCGGGCCATCCGCCAGGCAGCGGAGCTGGACTTTGCCCTGGCTCCGGAAACTAAAGCGCTCATCCGGCGCGATGGGCCGGCCCTCATCCATGTTGCCGGCGAACGGATCCGCGATGAGCTGGCTCGCCTGTTGAGCCTGTCCTGTGCTGCCCCCCATCTGAAGCGTCTCGACGACCTGGGGCTTCTCACCCTCCTTTTTCCCGATCTGGAACCGCTGCGCGGCCTGGCTCAACCGCTACCCCATTACCTGGATGCCCTGGCTCACTCGCTGGAGACGGTCCGCGCCCTGGAAGACCTTTTGGATCAGCAACAAGCAATGCCCAGCACCCAGTATCTGCTACCTTTTGCCGATCGGATACAAAACCACCTGGCCCAGCCGTTGAGTGAATCCCGTCCCCGGCTGGTGACGCTCAAGCTGGCGGCGTTGCTGCACGATACCGGCAAACCGGCAGCACGCAGCGTGGGTGACGATGGGCAGGTTCACTTTTTAGGCCACCACAAAGAAGGGGTCAGGCTTGTGGAAAAGGCACTGCGGCGCTTGCGTTTCAACAACGCCGAAGTGCGTCTGGCGGCGACTATTGTTCGCCACCACATGCGCCCCTTGCTGTTGGCCAACCAGGCAAGTGTCTCGGCCCGCGCCGTGTATCATTTTTTCCGGGATTGCGGCGATGGCGGCGTGGAGGTATTGATCCACGCCCTGGCCGACCATCGGGCTACCTATGCGCCGGATGCCAGGGATGACCGTTGGCCTCGTCTGGGGGAACTGGTGGCGCGGATGCTGACCGACTATTGGGAGCGCCAGGCCGAGCGCATAGCCCCGCCGCCGCTTCTCGACGGCTACGACCTGTTGCGCGAGTTTGGCTTGCAACCCGGCCCGCACATCGGCGAGCTGTTGGAGGCGATACGTGAGGCGCAGGTCAGCGGGGAGGTGCACAGCCGGGAGGAAGCGTTGGCCCTGGTCCGCGATCTGTGGGCTGGCAAGCGCGAGGGACGCAGGTGGTGAGAAATGCCCGTCTCGTCAATCAGGTTGTCCGCCCCAAAAGCGACGCGGCCAGCTTCCGCAGGGCCATCTGTGCGGAGTTGGCGATGCCGGTTTGCTCCAGGCTGGCAAGGGCCTGGTGGTAGTACTTTTCTGCCAGCTCCTCGGCATATTGGCGCGCCTTTGTCCGGTCCAAAATGGCCAGGACGGTCTTGATGGCCAACTCGTTCAGAGGGCCTGGTCGGCTATACAGGTCAATCAGTTGCCAGGCAGAATGGCGCTCGTCGGGGTGGTTCAGCACATAGACCACCGGCAACGTCTTTTTTTTGTCACGAAGGTCGGTTGCCGCCGACTTGCCGGTCATTTGCTCGTCGCCCCATATTCCCAGGATGTCATCCTGAATCTGAAAGGCCAGTCCCAGGTTCTCACCAAAGTGGAAATAGTGTTCGATCAGCGCCTGATCGTCGGTGGCAAGAATGGCTCCCAACCGTGCTGAGGCGGCCAGCAACGCTGCCGTCTTGCGGCGGATCATCCACAGGTACTGATCCAGGTCCACATCCAGGTGTTCCTCGAAGGTCATGTCGGCAAATTGGCCCTCGCACAGGGCCAGGCAGGCCAGGTCGAGGGCCAGGGTTGCTGCCTGACAGCGGTGCAGGGCCACCCCTCGCTCCTGCAGGCGGTGCAAGGCCAGCCGTGCCAGCACAAATAGCCCATCCCCAACGTTGATGCCGTGGGCCACACCCCACAGGTCCCACACGGCGCGCCGCCCCCGGCGGAAATGGCTGCCATCCTGGATGTCGTCGTGGACCAGGGAAAAGTTGTGGACGAGCTCCACGGCGCTGGCGGCGGGCAAGGCCTGTTGGGGATCGCCGCCGGCTGCCTGGCACGAGAGCAGGCATATCATGGGCCGCAGGCGCTTGCCGCTCTTGACCTGTGCCGGTTGCAGGCGTTCATCGGTCCAACCCAGGTGGTAGCGCATCATGCCGTAATAGGTTTGCAGGCTATGGTGGGCGCTCTGGACAATTGACTGGAGTTCGGCTTCGACCTGGGGGAGGAACTGCTCAAAGGCTTCGTTGAGGCTCATGGTGGTGCTCCTGTTTCTATGGTGCAGGGTCGCAACAGCGCAAGGCAGGGGTGCCTTTTAGCTCTTTAACGTGGGCGATGCCAAGGCAGAACATGACTGTGCGCAGCACATCGGCCATCTCTGCGGCCAGGTCGGCCACGGCCTGGGCTGAGATGTTGGCGGCCTTTAGGAATGGCCCGGCTAGGCCGCCGAGGTCGGCACCCAAGGCCAGGACCTTGGCCAGGTCCATACCGCTGCGCAGGCCGCCGCTGGCGATGAGGGGCATGTCGGGCAGGGCAGCGCGCACCTGGACCAGGGCCTCTGCGGTGGGGATGCCCCAATCGGCGAATTCGGCGCACAGGCGGCGCTGGCGGTCGCTGGGGGCACGGTACATCTCTACCTGGCTCCACGACGTGCCGCCGGCCCCGGCCACGTCAATGGCCGCCACGCCGGCATCTGCCAACCGTCGGGCGACCGGGGCCGAAATGCCCCAACCGACCTCTTTGACCACCACCGGCACCTCTAGCCGGCGGCAGATCGCCTCGATTTTGGACAAAAGTCCCTGCCAATCGGTATCGCCGCCGACCTGCAGGGCTTCGTGGAGGGGGTTCAGGTGCAGGATCAGGGCGTCGGCCTCGGTCAGCTCCACGGCGCGGCGGCACTGGTCCACGCCCAGGCCGGTGTTGATCTGGGCAGCTCCCAGGTTGGCCAGGAGGAGAATGTCGGGAGCCAGGTGCCGCACGCGAAAGGTGTCGGCCAGGTGGGGCGCTTCGAGGGCAGCGCGCAACGATCCCAGGCCCATGGCGATGCCGGCCGCTTGCGCTCCTGCGGCCAGGTGTTCGTTGAGGCGTTTGGCCTCGGCGGTGCCGCCGGTCATGGACGAGATAAGCAGTGGCAGCCGCAGCCGTTTACCCAGAAAGGTCGTCGTCAGGTCCACATCGCGCCAGGCGATTTCGGGCAGCGCGTTGTGGGTAAAGCGGTAATGCTCCAGGCCGGTGGTGAGGCGAGGAAAGCTGACATCTTTTTCCAGGTTGATGTATAGATGTTCTGCCTTTCTCTGTTCCAGCATCTTTTCCCCCGTAACTCCGGCCCTGTTCAGGTGTTTTGTTGTGCGTGTTATACTGTGCGAATCTTACCAAAGGTAGTACAGAATGTCAAGCGAGTTGATAGAGCTAACCGCACCTGGTAGAATCCGGTTTGTCCAGGTTAGGGGGTGCTGTGGATGATCTGGAAGGTAGCTCCATAACCAGGCCTGAGCAACGGTGGCGTTCCCCACCACCTGATATGACCCTGGCGCACGGTCAGGTCCATATCTGGCGGGTGGCGTTGGACCGGCGGGCGGCGCACCTTCAGCAGTTCATGCATTTGCTCTCGGCAGATGAGCAAGAGCGGGCTGCGCGCCTGTACCTTGAACGCGATCGCCGCCGGTTCATTGTCGGACGGGGGGTGCTCAGGACGATCCTCGGTCGCTATCTCGGTATTGAACCGCACCAGGTGCAGTTTTCTTATAAGCCTCACGGCAAGCCGTATCTGACAGCGAGTCCCGGCCAGATGGCGCTTCAGTTCAATGCGGCCCATTCCCACGAGTTGGCTCTGTATGCGTTTGCCTGGGGCTGCCAGGTTGGCATTGACGTGGAGTATGTGCATCTGGTGCCGGATGCCGAAGAGATCGCTGCCCGGTTCTTTTCGGTGCGGGAAAACGCGGCGCTGCGCTTGTTGCCGGAGGAGCAGAGGCAAATGGGGTTTTTCTACTGCTGGACGCGCAAAGAGGCGTATATCAAGGCTATTGGCGATGGGCTATCTTATCCTCTGGACCGCTTTGATGTCTCTCTGGGCGGCGAGGAAGGGCTGCAATCCCTGGACATAGACGGCGACCCTGGAGAGTCTGGCCGTTGGTCTCTGCAAGCGTTCATACCTGCTCCTGGCTATGTGGCAGCACTGGCTGTAGAGGGCCACGATTGGCAGCCCGTTTACTGGCAGTATCCGGAGGTGGAGATTCTGGCCCCAGGTCTCAGCCTTGGAGGGAGCCGCTGTAGATGATAGATGATGGGCACAAGGGATAGATTTGACGGCTTGCCTTTTCTATGCTACAATCCGGCCCAACTTGGCGATCAGAGGAACATTGTATGTTTGGTGCCATGTTCCATACCTGGTAGGGTGTGGCCGTCTCAGGCGCTGACTGCCGGGTGTTTGAAATCAATCTTTTAGGAGGCGAAAAGGATGGACCTGTTTGAAAAAATCAAAGAGATTATCGTCGAACAATTGGGGGTGGACCCGGACAAGGTCACCATGGAGGCGCGCTTCAAAGAGGATCTGGAAGCCGATTCTCTAGACCTGGTCGAGCTGATCATGGCCTTTGAGGACGAATTCGGCGGCGAGATCTCGGACGAGGAAGCGCAGCAGATCAAAACTGTGGGCCAGGCTGTCGAGTATATGAAGGCGCGGCTAGAAGCCGGCAAATAGCCTTGGGCCCGCCGGGGCTTTGCCAGGGGGGCGGCCCTCAGTGATCGTGCTCAGAACGCACCAGGCCCGCACTTGTCGTCAGACAGGCGCGGGTTTTTGTGTTTTGCTGTTTCCATGACCGGCGATCTGATCCCGCAGCCTGGACCGGCCATCAGCGCTATGGTGTTGGCCGGTGGCAAGAGCTCACGCTTTGGCAAAGATAAAGCGTTTTTGTCGGTGGGAGGGCAGCCATTGGTGGCCCGCACGGTGCATCAACTGGCTGCCCTGAGCGACGATCTCATTCTTATCACCAACGATCCACTCCCCTATGAACCGTTGCGGCTTCCCGTGCGCCTGGTGCCCGACGAACGGCCGGGCGAAGGGTCGCTCATGGGCCTCTATTCCGGCCTAAAAGCGGCGCGTTATCCCCATGCCCTGGCTGTGGCCTGCGATATGCCCTTCCTCAATTTGTCCCTGTTGCGCTATATGCTCTCTCTCGTGACCGGCTACGACGTGGTCATTCCCCGTGTAAGCGGCTGTTTGGAGCCACTCCATGCCATCTATAGCAAGGGGTGTCTGCCGTTCATGGCCCGTCTGCTGGAACAGGGCCAGCGCCGGATCATCGCCTTTTTCTCCGAGGTAAGGGTTCGCTGCGTAGAAGAGGAAGAGATAGATCGGTTTGACCCCCAGCGCCTGTCGTTGTTGAACGTTAACACCCCGGCAGACTGGGATCGGGCACAGAAATTTCTAGAGAATGATAGATAGTGGCAAAATGAAATAGGATTCTGTTGATGCTGCGTTGACAGGTGAGCCTTTCAATACTCATAGCAGCTCCCGCCAATGAACTCACGCAGGTGCGAGGTAGGGGGGATGGCCTCTTCGTCCTTTTCCTCTATCGGCGCAACCGCCTGAAGCAGGTTGTAGACACGTACAGCGCGGGTATAGGCGTCTTCTCGCAACGGATCGTCTCGATAGTCTTCCACCCATTGGGCGAAATGGTCCAGCAGCCGGCGGCGCATGACCGGCAGTTCATAGGGCACTGCCCCGTTGATGACATAATCGGTCGTGTTGGCGTAGGGGATGATGTTGCGCATCTCGCTGCTGCGGACATAATGCCAGTGTTCCAACGTCCGGCGCGGATCGTAGGCGCGGTAGGCAGCGTCGCGGACCATGCGCCGCATCAACCGCAGGTCGGTCCAGCGGACCATGCGCCCGTCCGGCCCTTTCATCTGTAGCAGTGGCTCGATATATAGGGAAACCTTTTGCTCGTCTGGCACATCCTGGGTCATGGGGGGGTAGAGGCCGTGCAGGCTGTCAATGAGGATGATGTCGTTCGGCCCGATGCGCAGTGGGGTCACGTCGTTGTGGCGTTTACCGGTCTTGAAATCGTAGCGGGGCAGCAGGACCTCTTCCCCGGCGATGAGGCGCACCAAGTGGCGGTTGATGAGCTCCAGGTCGAGGGCCTGGGGGGTTTCAAAGTCATAGTCGCCGAACTCATCCTTGGGATGCAATTCCAGGTCGAAAAAATAGTTGTCCACGTTGAGGGTCACCAGGCTTAGCCCGGCCCTGGCCAGCCGTTGGCCTAGCTTGATGGTTGTCGTCGTCTTGCCCGACGACGATGGCCCGGCAATAATCGCCAACCTGATCTGGTCCCGCCGCTCGATGATAAGTTGGGCAGCGGTTTCGATATCCTCTTCATAACAGCGGTCTGCCTCCTGGACGATGTGGGGGAATTCGCCGGCTGCAATGCGGGCGTTGAGCCGCTCAACGGTGTACAGATCGTGGTCCACCGCCCAGCGCAGTACCTCGTAAATTTTGCGCCAGGGGATATTGCCCGTTTCGCGGTAGCCGCGCCCGGCCTTCTCCCGTCGCAGTCTGGCCCGCTCCTCGCGGTAGAGGATATAGGCTTTGGCCACCTTGGCGTGGCCGTTTTCAATCAGCACCTTTTCGACCACGTCCTGGATCTCTTCGACGGTTGGGAAGTGGCCGGGGGGAATCGTCTTTTCCAGAATGTCCACTACCTGTCGGGTCAGTCCCTCGGCGATGGTCCGGTCACGGCCGCCGACGGCCACCGCTGCTCGGTAGATAGCGTTGGTGATCCGCTCCGGGGTGAACGGCACCACGGCGCCTGTTCGCTTGATCACATGAGTAATCGTGCTCATCTTGCCTCCTGGCTGAAGGAAACAGGGGAGCGGAATTGCTTCCACTCCCCTGTGTGGTGGAGATGGCGGGAGTCGAACCCGCGTCCAGAGAATTCGAACAGAGACATCCTACAAGCGTAGTTGACCTTTTACCTCTCACCCGGTCGGCCGCCGATCAACAGGCTGCCATCCGGGCCAGCCGATGCGGGGCGCATGGTCTCCCCGCCTCTGGTCCCACGTATCGGCGTCGGTGGGAGGGCACCCTCAGTTTCCTCTCGCCTGCCGATCTTTCCCCTGAGGGCGGGAAAGGACAGACGTGACCGTCAAGCGGTCAAGCTTTCACGCTACCGATTACGCGGCCAGCGCGAAAGCGGGTGCAGTGCGCTGTTTGGCACTTTTGTTTTGCCCGGTTTTCACGCGGTCCAGGCGCCTCGGCTTGCAGTCTCGGTCCAGCCTTCCCTGTCGAAACCGTTTCATCCCCAAGCTGGCTGACAGGAACATTATACCACAATTGGGTCAGACCCTCAAATTTTGCCAGAGGGTTGATCGCTCTACTCCTCGATTTGTATCTTGAAGCGCGAAATCAAGGGGCCCAGGAACCGCTCCAATTCGGTACGGGTCAGGTTGGTCTCGTAGAAAAACCGCCAGCGGGGAGGCCGTGGGTCCCAGTTGAAAAAGCTGCATATCCCATGCTCCCGCAGCCGCGCTTGAATCGCCGTCGCGGCGGCGATGTCACCTTCTCCGCGAAAGGTATAGCAGCGAGCATAGATCTTGTTCCACGCGGACACCGGCATCTCCTCAAGCGACCACCTTTCGCCCCGGCCTTGTCTCACCTGTGACAAAGGCGCCCCAAGCAATTTTAATCATAACCGATTTTCGGAATTTAGTCAAGTGCCGGAGGCACCTCATCAGGCCCACGACCGTGGCCTCGGTTCGGGTCAGTTTGTCCCTCATCAGGCCGGGTTGGAATTTCGCAAGGTTCGATTTCGTAATTGGGGGACAACTATGGTACAATAGAAGCAGCTTGTGGAAACCGGCAAAGAGGAGAAATCCGTGGCAACCAACCATGGTTTTGCCCCTTGTTCCGGGGCGAAAGGAGCAGTGGGCCTCGTTTCGGCCAGCCGTGCCGGCGTGGCAGAGATTGCCAGCCTGCTAGCGCGAGATGGAGTGGAGGTCTCCCAGGCTCGCGTTGTGACCGGCCGCGATTTAGATCGGGAAACCGGCGGGGAAGGCATGCTGGCCGGGCTTTGCGCGCTGCAGGCCGACGCCTCAACCGAGGTGATCGTGCTCCTATCTGGCACTCCCGTGGTGGCGGCTGCCGATCGAGTCCTGATGCAGGTGCGGGCTAGCGACAAGCCGACGGTGGTCTGTTTCCTGGATGTCGATCAGCGGCTCATCTGGCGAGCAGGAGCTATCCCGGCCGCCCGGCTCGACGAAGCAGCCATGCGCGCTGCGGCCTGGGTGCGGGGTTGGGATCAGGCTCTGGTCTCTTCCCGGCTGAGAAGCCTTGACGAACAATGGGCGGCCCTGGCCGACGACCTGCAAGCCGAGATCGGTCCCGGACGGTTTCAGCTCCGTGGGTTGTTCACGGGCGGTATCCTGTGCCGAGAAGCGCAATTGATGCTCGCCGAGGTGGTCGGCAAACCGATAGAGGCTACATTTTTGGACCTGAGCTTCGACCCGGCCTCTCAATTGCGTGCCCTGCGGGCTGCCTTTGCCGATCCCAAGGTGGCGCTGATCCTCCTGGACGTGGTCTTGGGCTACCGCACCCTGCCCGATCCGGCCGGTAGCCTGACCGGCGTGCTGGATGAGGTTCGTCGGCGAAAAGGGGGGGATGAGCCGCTGGTGATTGCCCGTGTATGTGGCGGGGGGAACCTTCAGGAGGTGGCCGACCAGGAGGCGCGATTGTGCGCTGCAGGTATAGTGGTGATGCTCAGCAATGCGGCAGCGGCGCGGCTGGCGGGGATGATCCTGGCCCGGCGGCCGGCGCTGTGACCTCAGCCGGGGTGTTGCCGGCTCAGCGGTTGTGGTGGCGTCTGAGGAAAGCGACCAGGCCTGTCAGCCCCAACCCGACCACCACAGCCAGCCCGACCAGCAAGGCCAGGATGGTCGCTATTCCTACGCCGGCCCACGTCTGCGTGGCAACATCAACCGGTCCTGGTTGAGTGGCCAGTGAGATCACGGTCAGCCCGGCGGCCAGGCCGTTCCATGCCGCGTGGACTCCCACACTGGCGGCGTACAAGCCTGCTGTCCGGATCAAATTCCGCCGCCCCACGATCTGGTACCAGGCCAGGCCCATTAGCCCGCCGGTAAAGCAGTGCAGCAATGTGGCTCCCAACCGCAGGATGGCCACCGGCACCCACGCGTCGAGGGAGCCGGCTGTGTTGAGCAGGTTCTCGGTCAGGGCAAAGCCGGCCCCCCCGGCCAGACCCCACATAAAGGCGCGGGCTGGTCCAGGGCGCTGCCAGGCCAACAGCCCCACCCCTACCGTTTTGATCGCCTCTTCGACGAGGGGAATGACCACCACCGCCACCAGGGAAATAGTTGCCAGAATGACAGGCTCCTTCGCCAGGCCGAGCAGCCGGGCCGGGTCTTGAAGCCATGTCGGGTCCTCCAGGCGTGTGGCCAGGGCCTGGAGCAGATCCAGGCCGCCAGGTCGAGCGGCTACAGCGGTGAAGGCAGCCAATGCCAGCCCCAGGATGATGGCCAGCTCGATGGTGAATGCCAGGCTTGTCGCCAGAAAGGCCCCGCTGCTAACCTGGAACACCATTTCTCGCCGGCGCACAGCACCCCCCAGGCTGCGGCCTACCAGGCTTAGCACGATCAGGGGGGGCAACGCCCCGGCGGCTACATGGAAAAGGGGGAAGGTAAAGGCCGGCAAAAGGTCTAGCGAGAGGATAATCTGGCCGATCAATAACACCAGCGGGTATAACACCCCCCATACCCAGATGCGCCGGGGCCGGAAGGGGGCAGATGCGCGGCCCTGTAGCGACTGCCAGGCGTGCCAGGCCAGCATCAGGCCCAACCCCACGGCCAGGATCAGGAATGATGCGCCGAGTGTGACCGTCAGCAGCCGGTCGGCCGGCGGGCCAACCAGGCCGCTCAGGATGCCGGCGCCGCCCACCAGCAGGCCGAGGGCAACGATGCACAGCGCGCTAATGAGGAGCAGGGCCTGTACCGGTCTCAGCATGGAAGCCTTCCGCTCCTGTCACTATTGCTAGCCTGCTGCCAGATTGTGCTCTGTCTGTTCACTTGACCCTTCCTCACATTGCCACGACTGTATCACATTTTGGCTTCTTTGTCCAGCCCAGGCCTATCCCACTGATTGGCCCCAGGCGGCAATTTGGTGTATACTACACGCTGCTATGAAACGTTTGTGGCTTGACCTGCGCACGCTGCCGGCGGAGATGATCCCGAGTTTTATCGGCCTGGTGTTGTTGATGGCCGTGGCGGCCGTCCTGCCGGCGGTGTGGCTGACCCACCGCCAGCTCGAACGTCAGGCATGGGCCCAGGTGCAGCGCGGGGAACGCGCCACCCAGGCGCTCTACACCGCCATCCAGGAGGAATTGGCCGGCCTAGCCACGTTGACAGCACAACGGCCAACCCTTCACCGGTTGTTGCTCCAGGGCGATGGGGAAGCACTACCGGCTTATCTGCATACCTTGCGGCAGGGGTTGGGGTTGGACCTTGTGCTCCTCTGCAAGTCGGGGCAGGCCGTAGCCCAGGCTGGCGAGGCAGGCCCGACTGGACTCTGTGCCGGGCAGGAATGGACCACTTCCTACGTCGTCGCGGCAGGTAGCCCGCCTCAAGTGTGGCTGGTGAGCGCCCATTCTCTGGAGGAACCGGCCGTTTCGCCGTGGCAGGTTGTGGTGGGTCGGCTTCTGGACGATGACCTGGCTGTGCAGATGCGCGCTCAGACCGGGTTGGAGCACACAGTTCTGGTGGCCGGCCAGCCGATGGCCACCAGCCTGCCTGCTCGGCGATCGTTGGCCGCTTTGGTAGCTCAAGAGGGATCTCAGAGCCGCTTTACCCTGAACGGCCATCCCTACTATGCCACCCGCTTTTCGTTGGATGCTCCAGACCTGCAAGCCGAAGTCGCCCTGGACATATCAGACATCGTCGGCACGCAGCGCCGTCTGGGGTGGGTTCTGGTGGGTAGCATTGTGGCCGTGACGGTTATCGCCTCTCTGTTGGGCACCTTTTTGGCCCGGCGCATTGGTGGCCCGCTGGCCCGCCTGGCCGATGCTGCTGCTGCCATGAGCCGGGGGGATCTGGAGGGGCCGCTGGGTGTCGAAGCCGGCGTGCGAGAGGTGGCGTTGGTAGCTCAGGCGCTGGAAGGCGCCCGCTCGGACCTGAAACGCTCCCTGGTCGAGCTGCGCCAGGAGAAGGCCTGGACCGACCATCTGCTGGAGGCGATCGTTGAGGGCATCGTAACCTTGGACCGCCATGGCCGCATCACCTTCTTCAGCCACGGCGCGGAGCGGATCACCGGTTGGAACAGAGATGAGGTAATAGGCCATTCCTGCGACCGGATATTCCAGCCGATCGAATCTGAGGAGCCGTTCAGCCAGCTCATCCCCCCGCCCGGCCAACGGCGCAAAATCCCGGTGGAACTGCGCGACGGACGGCAGGCGATCCTGGCTTTTACCGGTGCCCGGCTCCTTCCGCCGGAGGGCGGTGACGCCCGCGTGGCCCTGGTCTTTCGTGACGTCAGCGAGGAAGAGGCGGTTCACCGTCTCCTGGGCCATTTTTTGGCCAACGTGGCTCACGAGTTCCGCACACCGCTTTCGGCCCTGGCCGCCTCGGTGGAGCTGCTGCTGGACCAGGCTCCTGACCTCAGCCCAGGGGAATTGGGGGAGCTGTTGACTTCATTGCACCTGGGGGTCTTGGGGCTACAGACGCTGATTGACAACTTGCTGGAAAGCGCCAATATCGAGACCGGCCATTTTCATGTGCGGCCTCGCCCCTCCAGTCTGGGGGATATGATTGCCGAAGCAATCGCCATGATGCAACCGCTGCTGGACAAACATGGCCAGCGGCTGGTAGTCGAGCTACCGGCAGCCATTCCGGTGGTCCATGCCGATCCCCGCCGAACGGTGCAGGTGCTGGTCAATCTGCTGTCGAACGCCAGCAAGTACGGCCCCGACGACGCCGTGATTGACGTGCGGGCCACGGTAGAAAAGGAATGGGTCCGGGTGGCGGTTGCCGATTCAGGCCCAGGCGTGCCGTTCGAGCAGAGGAAGAACCTGTTCCGGCGCTTTGTGCATCCCCGCTCCGGCGGCAATAGCGCGCAGGTGGGGATCGGCCTGGGGCTCTCGGTCGTCAAAGCTATCATTGAGGCTCATGGTGGGGAGGTAGGGATTGACGATCGTCCGGGCGGGGGGGCGACCTTTTGGTTTACGCTGCCTTTGGTCAGTAGCTGACTGCTGGCTACTGGCCGCTGATTGCTACTCATGAAAGCACTGATTGTAGACGACGACCGTGTCCTGGCCGATGTGTTGGCTTTTACCCTGCGGCGGGAAGGGTTCCAGGTGATCCTGGCCCACGACGGCCAGGCGGCCCTGCAGCATTGGGCAGAGGACCGGCCCGACCTGATTGTCCTCGACGTCAATCTACCCCGGATGGACGGTTTCCAGGTGTGCCGCCGCATCCGCGAGCAGGACAATGTGCCGATCCTGTTGCTCACCGTGCGTGGGGAGGAAGATGACATTGTCCATGGCCTGGAGTTGGGCGCCGACGACTATATCACCAAGCCCTTTAGCCCCCGCCAGCTGGTGGCCCGCGCCCATGCTGTGCTGCGCCGAGCGGGCAAAGGGGCTCCCCCTGCCATCCGCTGTGTGGGAGAATTGGTGCTCGACGTCAGCCGCCGGGAGCTGCGTCTGGGTAACGGCGAGCCTGTATCGCTGACCCCCCTGGAAAGCCGGCTGCTGGACTACCTGATGCTTAACGCCGGTCACGTTCTGACCGCCGAGGCGATCATCAACCATGTCTGGGGGCCTGAGGGCGGTGACCGTGATATGCTGCGCCAGCTCGTGCGCCGGTTGCGCGCCAAGATCGCCCAGGCGGGCGAGCCCGGAGCAACCGAATCGGATTATATCGAGACCGTGGCCGGCTTGGGCTACGGCCTGATTGCCTCTCCCTCTTCGCCGGCCCAGTAGCCCCCTGTATCTCCCTGTTACGTTTTATCACAGCTTTGTCACAACTTCATCACGGCCCTTGTCATGCCGGTATGGTATGTTCTCATCCAGAGGGTATGGCGAGGGCTGTCAAGAGCCGTTGAGAGATTGGGGGTTGGAACCTTATTCTGTGAAAAACTATCAGATTCCGCCTGGAACTTTGCCTCATCCTGGGCAGTTCTGGGAAGATGAGGTGTGCCGTGCCCGGCGGGTCCTGGTTGTCGCCTTTCCGCAGCCCATATCTGGCCAGGTGTGGGAGTACGTCCAAGGTGTGGGCCGGCTGCTGGAAGCTGATGTCAACCACGTAGAGACCGCTGATGAATTCGAGGCGTTGTGCGGGGCAAGCGATGGGCCGACTTTGATCGTCCTCGGCTCGCAGGACCATCCTGTGTTAGGCCGTCTGCTTGCAAAACAGGCGGATCCGATCTCCGTTGGGGAGCAGACCGATGCCCGATGGACGGCGCTCGTGGCTCAACAGCCCCGCTGGCCGCTGGCCAATCTCCTTCTTATCCTGTGTGGTGAGGAAACAGACAAGGCGGCTGTTGAGTGGACGGTGCGGCTGGCCTGTCCTGCCGGCAGTGCAGTCACCGTCTTGGCCGTAGTGGCGCCGGTGCCGTTCGTGGAAAGCTGGCGGGGTTGCATGGACAAGGGCCTGCCGGCATTGTTGACAACCGATACGGCCTTGGGGCGCTGGATGCAGCATGTCGCCGGTCATCTGGTAGAGAAGGGGATTCCAGGCACATTGCGGTTGCGCCAGGGGCCGCCCGGCCAGCAGATCCACCAGGAGGTGATCGAAGGGGGCTATGACCTGATCGTAATGGCCGCTGCACCCTGTCACCGATGGCAACGCTGGTTCAAGGAGGATTGGCCGGGCTCCCTGTTCCGTTGGGCTAACCGTCCGGTGCTGGTGGCAGGATTGGGCTGACCGATGGCCCACCTGAGCAGCTCATAAATTAACGAGAAAGGAGATTGAAAAATATGAAAAAGGCAAGAATTATTCTGGCGATGCTGTTGCTCTTGGGCGTGCTATCCGCAGCGACTGGCTGTGGCCCGGCAGGTACCCAAGAGGCGACCTCTCCAGAAGGGGCGCCGGAGGGGACCATCGCTGTATCGGGAGCCTGGGCGCTGTACCCGATGATGGTTCGTTGGGGTGAAGAGTTCCGGAAAGTGAACCCCAAGGTCAAGCTGGATATTTCAGCCGGTGGCGCCGGAAAGGGGATGGCCGATGCTCTGGCCGGCGCAGTGGACATTGGTATGGTGTCCCGCGATGTTACGCCGGAGGAAGAGGCCAAAGGGGCGTTCTGGGTCCCGGTGGTAAAGGATGCCGTTTTTGTCACGGTGAATGAAAAGAACCCCGTTTGGGAGGATTTGCACCAGAAGGGCATGAGCCAGGACACATTCGTTGGCATCTACATCACCGGCGAGATCAAGACCTGGGGGCAGGTGGTGGGCCGGCCGGAGGTGACCGATCCGATCCACGTTTATACCCGCTCCGACTCGTGTGGCGCAGCCGAGACCTGGGCCAAGTATCTGGGGGGCAAACAGGAAGACCTGCTGGGTGTGGCCGTTTATGGTGACCCCGGTCTGTTGGACGCAGTAGTGAAGGATCCGCTGGGCATCGGCTATAATAATCTGAACTATGCCTTCGATGCCCAGACAGGCAACCCGGTGGCCGGGGCGCGGGTGGTGCCGATTGATGTGAATAGCAACGGCCAGGCCGACGCGAACGAAGTTACCGACACCAAAGCTCAGGCGGTCGAGGCGGTGGCTACCGGCCATTATCCCTCGCCTCCGGCCCGCGACCTGAACCTGGTGACCAAAGGCAAGCCGACAGGCCTGGCCCAGACCTTTATCATCTGGATCCTGAGCGACGGCCAAACCTATGTGGATGAGGCGGGCTATATCCCCCTGTCGGCGGAGGCGTTGAACGAGGCGCTCGGGAAGGTCCGGTAAGGCTTGTCCCATCTTTTTGGGATAGAGGGTGGAGGAGTGGCCGAGCAAGGCATCCGGGTAGCACGGGTGCTCGCGATTCGGAAGAGGCGACGGCGTAAGGACCATCTGGCCCGATGGCTGACGGGCCTGTTGACCCTGGCGGCGGTGCTGTTGGTGCCGTTGCTCGCCGTCGCCCTTTTCCTGCGGGCCTGGCCTATTCTGGCTGCCAGGCCGGTGGAGGAGCTGATCTTTTCTACCACCTGGCGGCCCCAGAAAGGGGCCTTTGGCTTCTACCCGTTCATCATGGGCACGGTGTGGGTGACGGCGGTGGCGATGATCATCGCTGTGCCTCCCTCGTTGCTGACCGCCATCTACCTGGCCGAATATGCCCCGCCACGGCTCCGTTCGGTGGTGAACCCGCTCATTGACCTGTTGGCGGGCATCCCGTCGGTTGTCTATGGGGTGTGGGGGGTGTTGACCATTGTGCCCTTTGTGGGCAGGGTTGTGGCCCCGGCGCTGAACCGCTGGCTGGGGGTGTTGCGGCTATTCCGCAGCGACAACCCAACCGGTTACAGTGTGCTAAGCGGTGGCCTCGTGCTGGCGGTGATGGTCTTTCCTATTATCATTGCTGTGGCCCAAGACGTGATCCGCGCTGTGCCCCAGGGGTTGCGCGAAGCGTCGCTCGCCCTGGGCGCTACCCGCTGGCAGATGGTGCGGAGTGTGGTCCTGCGGCGGGCCTGGGCCGGGGTGATGGCCGCCGTGGTGCTGGGCTTCTCCCGCGCCTTTGGCGAAACGATGGCCGTGTTGATGGTGGTGGGCAATGTGCCCCAGGTCCCCCGTTCGATCCTGGACACGGCCTATCCCCTGACGGCGCTTATCGCCAACAATTACGGGGAGATGATGTCCATTCCCCTGTATGATGCGGCCTTGTTGGGCGGGGCGCTGATCTTGCTGCTGATTGTGCTGATCTTTAATGTCGCTGCACGGTTGGTGCTGGTGCAGTTGGTGCGGAGCGAGTAAGTAAATGAGCGGGAGAAAAATAGAAGAAATCGTCTTCAAGATCCTCATGCTTGGCTCGACAGTGGGGGTGGTTGGCAGCCTGCTGTGGATCCTGGGTACCATCGTTTGGCGGGGGTTGCCGGCCCTGAACCTGGCCATGCTGACCCAGACGCCCAAAGGGGGCTATTATCTGGGCCGAGAGGGGGGCATCCTCAATGCCATTGTCGGCTCGCTCTACCTGGCCGGGGGCGGAACGGTCCTGGCCCTCCTGGTCAGCCTGCCCATTGCCCTTTATTTGCATCTCTATGCCGCCCGATCCCGCTGGGCCGAGGTCGTGCGCCTGGCTATGGATGTGCTGTGGGGGGTGCCCAGCATCGTTTATGGAGCCTTTGGCTTTATCATCATGCTCTGGCTGGGGATGCGGGCCTCGCTTCTGGGCGGCATCATCACCCTGGCGCTTCTGGAACTGCCCATCATGGTCCGTGGCATGGACGAAGCGATCGCTATGGTCCCGCCGGCGCTCAAAGAAACCTCCTATGCCCTGGGGGCTACACGGATTGAGACGGCCTTGAAGGTGGTGATCCGGCAGACTGCACCCGGCCTGCTCACGGCGGTGCTGTTGGCCTTTGGGCGGGGTATCGGCGATGCGGCTTCGGTGCTGTTCACCGCCGGCTACACCGATCGCCTGCCCGATTCCCTTTTGAGCCCGGCTGCCTCGCTGCCGCTGGCCGTTTTTTTTCAGCTTGGCACCCCCTTTCCGGCGGTGCAGCAGCGGGCCTATGCCTCGGCCCTGGTGCTGACCGTTATCGTTCTGACTCTGAGCCTGATTTCACGGCGGCTGGCTGCCCGGTTGACAAAACATGTGATCCGGTAGAAAATAGGGAATTGGAGGTTGGGCTATGGAGCCGGTGATCCGAATGAAGGGTTTGAACGTGTGGTATGGGGAGCAACAGGCGCTGAAGGAGATCAACGCCGAGGTCCCGGCGCGCAAAATCACCGCGATTATCGGCCCATCAGGTTGCGGCAAGACGACGCTGCTCCGCTGCCTCAACCGGCTACTGGAAGAGACGGCGGGGGCGCGGGTGAGTGGCCAGGTCTTTCTCAACGGCGTGGATATCTATGGCCGGGGCGTGGATGTGACCGAGGTGCGCACCCGGGTGGGGATGCTGGCCCCCAAGCCGTTCCCCCTGCCCATGTCAATCTATGACAATGTGGCCTACGGCCGGCGCATCCACGGCTTACAGGTGTTGGACAAAGGCAACGGCCGCAACCTGGACCGCATGGTAGAGCGCTACCTGCGGGCCGCCGGCCTGTGGGATGAGGTCAAAGATCGCCTTCGCGCGCCGGCCTCGGGGCTGTCCACCGGACAGCAGCAGCGGCTTTGTCTGGCCCGCGCTCTGGCGGTGGAACCGGAGGTGCTCCTCTGCGACGAGCCCACCTCGGCCCTGGATCCGATCTCGGCGCAACGGATCGAGGAGCAATTGCAGAGCATCAAAGAAGAGACGACAATCGTGATCGTCACCCATAGCTTGCGGCAGGCCCGCCGCCTGGCCGACCATATCCTTTTTCTCTGGCTGGGGGAGCTGGTAGAGACCGGGCCGGCCACTCGCTTTTTCGAACATCCTCAGGATGAGCGAACCCTCCACTATCTGGCGGGCGATATTGGGTGAAGGGTAATGAATGAGATGAGTGAACAGCGTCTGCCGGCGATCGGCCGGCGTCGCCTGGCGAGCTGGTTGCTGGGCCTGGCGTTGCTGGTTGTGGTGGCTTTCTATGTCCTGCGGGCGGTGCTGAACGCCCAACACACCCCGATCCATTTGGTGGTCTATGCCTTTAGCACCCAGGAGGAGGTGTTCGGCCAGGTCATCTTTCCTGCCTTCGAGCAGGCATGGGAGGCCGAGACAGGGCGTGACCTGACCATCGAAGGGGTGTTCGGTGCTTCGGGGACGTTGGCCGGGCAGATCAATTTAGGTGCCCCGGCTGATGTGGCGGTCTTTAGTAACGCCCAACATGCCGACTGGCTCAAGGTGGGGCGGCGGGTGCGGCGCGACAGCCAGCCAATGGTGTTTGGCTGTACGCCGATGGTTATTGTTACCCGTGCCGGTAACCCGCTTGGCATCACTGGCTACGACGATCTGGCCCGACCGTCACTGCGCCTGATCCATGCCGATCCGCGCGCTTCCGGCGCCGGCGAGTGGGCTCTGCTGGCCGAATATGGCAGCGCCCGACAAGTGGCCAACGATCCGGCGATGGCCACGGCTCAGCTCAAGGCGATCTGGGGCAATGTGCGCTTGCTGGCTCCTTCGGCACGGGCGGCGCTGAGCCTGTTTGAATTGGGGGCTGGCGATGCGCTGGTGACCTATGAACAGGATGCCCGCCTGGCGTTGGATCGGGGTGTTCCCCTGGAAATTGTGCTGCCGCCGCACACCGTCGTTGCCCAACCGGTGATAGTCATCGTGGATGACAATGTCACCAGGGCCGAGCGGCCGGTGGCCGAGGCGTTCGTCGCATACCTGTTGAGCAACACCGGCCAGCACCTGCTGGAACGCTATTATCTGCGGCCGGCCGATTGTCAGAGCAATGTCTTCCCTCCCCTAGAACAGCCGTTTACCGTGGGCGATCTGGGCGGCTGGTCCCAAGCCTATACCGGGCTGCTAGAACCACTGTGGCAGACCGAGGTCGAACCACATCTCCATCTGGAACCGATTCCTACATTGCTGGACATAGGAGAATGAAAATGGAAGCCCCACATGATCCGGAAGCGGCCTTGTCGGTCCCATCGCAACAGCCCGCTGTGAGTGGTTTGGAACTTCCCCTGCCTGTGCCTGAGGTAAGGCGTGCCTGGTGGACAAGGATCCATTTTGGCAAGATCGGGCTGTTTATTGCCAGCCTTTATCTGTTTATCCTGGCGATTACCCTGATGAAGAGTGGGGCGCGTGGCATCGCGCCGTTGGTACGCAACCTGGTGACGGTGGGCAGTGCGGCCAATGCCCTGGGGTTCGGCTGGCTGTTTGCCTATGTCATCATGAGCGGCTCGCCGGTGGCGGCGGCCGCCTTGACCTTTTTCGACGCCGGCGTGGTGGACAAATTAGGGGCCTTTGCCATGATCACCGGCAGCCGGCTGGGGGCCAGTTTCATCGTGCTGTTTCTCGGCTTCCTGTACGTGTTGCGCGGCCGCGACCGGTCCACAAGCTTGAGCATGGGGCTGCTGTCGTTAACCGTCACGGCGGCTACCTATCTGCCAGCCCTGGCCTTGGGCGCGTTTATCCTCCACGCCGGCCTGTTGGACAGCGTGCAACTCTGTTCTGGCGCACTGCTAGAGTCGGTCGTTGATCTGGTTGTGAACCCTGTTGCCGGAGTGGTGACCAGCCTTTTGCCCCAGTGGGTGGTCTTTCTGGTCGGGTTGGGGGTGATCCTGATCAGTTTCAACCTGTTCGATCGCTGTCTGCCGCAGATGACTCTCAAAGAGAGCCAACTGGGCTGGATGTCGCGCCTGGTCTACCGACCGTGGGTGATGTTCATCCTGGGGGCGCTGATCACCACCATCTCTATGTCGGTCAGCCTGTCGCTCAGCATCCTGGTGCCGTTGAGCGCCCGTGGCTTTGTCCGGCGCGAGAATGTCATCCCCTACATTATGGGGGCCAACATCACCACCTTTGTGGACACGCTGCTGGCGGCGGTGCTGCTCGGCAATCCGCCGGCGTTTACCATCGTCTTTGTCGAAATGGTCAGCGTTACAGTGATCTCTGTTTTGATCCTTGTCTTTGCCTATGGTCCCTATCTGCGGACGATGCTTCGTTTCGTCAAGTGGGCAACAGCCAGCAATCGCAACCTGGCTCTGTTTATGCTCATCATTCTTGTGGTGCCTGTGGTTCTACTGGCGCTATAGCCGTGGGGAGGAGGCTGTGCAGCCGATGGGGCGTGATGGCCTCAGGCAGTGGCTGACCGAACCGATCTATTATTATGGAGTGGAGTTTGCTATGCGCATCTTGATCGCAACTGATGGTTCATCCTATGCTAGCGTTACTCTGCGCCTGGCGGCCTACCTGTTGCAGGGACATCTAGCCGATGAGCCTCCGGTTCTGCTGACCGTGGTCGGCCACGAGGCCGAGCGCCCTCAGGCCGAGGCGGTGCTGGCGCACGCCTGTGAATCGTTGGGGGTTTCTCAGGTGCAGTCCAAGGTGCGGCTCGGCCGGCCGGCCAGGGAGATCGTCTGTGAAGCCAATGAGGGCTACTATGGCCTGGTTATCATCGGCGAGAGGTGGGGCTGCGATGGCTTGATTGCCCGCTTTCTAAAGGCAACGACGGCGGTGCGGGTGGCAGAGAGGGCGTTGTGCCCGGTTCTCGTTGCCAAAGGGCGGGTTAGCCCGATCGGCCGCATCCTGCTGTGTGACAGCGGGGCCAAAAGCGTCGTTGAGGGGCAGCGAGTTGGCCCTTCGCTCCTCAGCCGCTTCACGGCACAACTGGCGGAGCTGCTTGGGGGCGAGGAGGAGGTCACCGTCCTGCACGTCATGTCGCAGATCAGCGCCGGTCCCGGCGTGCGGGGCAAGCAACTGCGGGCCGATGTCGAGGAGCTGATCCAGGAACACGCGCCAGAGGGCGTGCTGCTGGTGCGAGATGTCCACGCTCTGGAGCGGCCGGGGGTCCATCCCCGGCCCAAGGTGCGCCACGGCCTGGTAGTGGATGAAATTGTGGATGAGGCCCGTAGCGGCGACTATGACCTGGTGGTCATCGGTGCCCATCCGGCCACTGGTTGGCGGCACCTGTTGCTCGAGGACCTGGCCCGCGAGATCATCCTGCGGCTGGACCGGCCGGTGCTGGTGGTGCGTTAGTACCTTGAGAGTGAAATCCTTGCACATCGGGCAAGAAAATCAACTGAGGTTGGGAAACAGGTACTATTGACATACCGCTGCCTTGATGGTAAAGTAACTGGCATGGAGGCGCGGAAGCTGTTGGATACACATCTTGTTGCCGGCAGATCGGGATCGGACATTGACGGCGGGGAAAAGGTGATTCCCTGGGCGGAGGGCAACGGTCTGTGGCATATGGTCTCACAACTGATCTCTGACTTGCCAGGGGTGGATATTGCCACCCTTTTTGTGCAGAACCCCTATACCTGCGACTCGGCTGAGGGGCTGGCCGGCCGAATCGGCCGTCAGGTATCGCAGGTTAGGGCGGTTTTGGACGGGTTAGCTCAGGCCGGTCTGCTCCAGGTGATAGACCTGGGAGATCTGCGCGTTTACGAACTGACCGACGATCTCCATTGCCGGCAGACGTTGCAGCAGTATGTGATCTGGCTGCGAGAGGGGTATCATTGGACACGAATGGCGCTGGACTTGGGATAGCCCGGCAAGAAGTGGGCTCCTGAGGGGTGCCTTTCCTGACTGTGCGTGAACAGCTCTCTTGATTCCTGGTTGCGCGAGGGGATCGCCGCCGCCCGGGCCGGCCAGGCCGAGCGGGCCCGGTTTTATTTGCAGCGTGTCGTCGAAGCCGATGATCATGTAGTGCAGGCCTGGTATTGGCTCAGCCGGGTGGTTGAATCGCCCCACGAGCGAGAGGTCTGCCTGGAAAATGTGCTGGCCCTCGACCCCGGCCACACCGCCGTTCAGGCGGAACTGGCTGCCCTGCGCCGCCAGAGGGCCGAGGCACAGGATGCTCTTTTGTCCAAAGAGGCTATTGCTGCTGCCATCCCCCGCACCGACGAAGAAGACCTGATCTCTGATGCTGCGATCGAGCCGCTCCCTTGCCCTTACTGCGGTCAGAGTACGGCAGCACAGGACCGCCAGTGCCCTGGCTGTGGCCGTGACCTGTATGTCCGCTTGCCCAGGTCAAAAGATCACTCCGTCTATTCCATCGGCTTGGTGCTGGCCTGGTTTACTCTGGCCAACAGCCTGTGGTTGGGGTTGGTGGTTTATTATCTAAAATGGCGGCTTTCCTCGGCATTGGAGGCCTCGCCCGGCGCGGTTAGCACCTTTCAGTTGCTGCGCGCGCTGCTGGGGCTGGAGGGAGATGCATCGGCAGCGGTGGACTTGCCATTTGTGCCGGTGCTGCTGGTCGGTAGCACAGCCTTTTTGCTGAGCCTGATCGTCACCGTGGGGCTTTACCGGCGGGTGCCCTTTTTCTACTGGTTGACCATTGCCGTTACGCTGCTCTATCCCCTGGCCATCATCTACCGCCTGGCCCAGGGGGAGTCGTTCTCACTGTGGGTTCTGATCCTCAACGGCATCTTTTTCCTGGCAGTGTTGAGTTTTGCTTTTATGGCTCACGAAGAGTTCGTGTGGGTGGAGAAGCGGCTGGCTGCCGTCGTGGACAAGGATGTAGACAGCCCGTCGTCTCTCTATGCCCGAGGGCGACGGCATGCCGACCAGGGCATGTGGGCCAGGGCAGCGGCCCACTGGTCCAGGGCGGTAGCTCTAAGCCCCGGCCATCCAGACTATCGGCTGGCCCTGGCTTTGGCCTATATCAACCTTGGCCAGCCGGAGCGGGCGCGGGAGCATATTCAGGCAGCACTGGAAATAGAGCCGGGCCACCCTCAGGCTCGTGAGCTGCTGGACTTGATCGATCGCTGACATGGACGACTTTCTGGAACGCAGCCTGCTGACCGTCAGCAAGCCGGCCCGCTATACCGGGGGCGAGTGGAACAGTGTGAATAAAGAGTGGGCGGCGACCGATGTGCGCTGGGCGCTGATCTTTCCCGACACCTACGAGATCGGCATGTCTAACCTGGGGTTGGCCGTGCTGTACGATCAGCTCAACCGGCAGGAAGGTGTGCTGGCCGAGCGGGCCTATGCCCCGTGGGACGATATGGAGCGGCTGTTGCGTGCTGCGGGGGTGCCGCTCTTTAGCCTGGAGAGCCGCCGTCCCCTGGCCGAGTTCGATGTGCTGGGCTTTAGCCTGCCCTATGAGCAGCTCTACACGAATGTGTTGAATCTGCTCGATCTGGCCGGATTGCCGCTGCTGGCTGCCGAGCGCGACGAGCGCCATCCTCTGGTCATTGCCGGCGGCAGCGCGGCCTATAACCCGGAGCCGTTGGCCGACTTTGTGGATGCCTTTGTCTTGGGCGATGGGGAGGAGGTGGTCCACGAGATCACGGCTGCTATCCGCGAGGCCAAGCAGGCAAGGGCAAACGACCGCCTGGCCCTTCTGCGACGCCTGGCCGAGATCGAGGGGGTGTATGTGCCCTCCTTCTACCAGGTGACCTATCACGCCGATGGTACGGTGGCCGAGGTGCGGCCCACCGTGGCCGAGGCGCGGATGCCGGTGCGCAAACGGATCGTGGCGGTGCTTCCGCCACCTCTCACCCGCCCCATCGTGCCGTACATAGACACGGTCCACAACCGGGCGGCGATTGAGGTCCGGCGGGGCTGTAGCCGTGGTTGTCGCTTCTGCCACGCCGGAATCGTCTACCGTCCGGTACGGGAGCGGCCCGTGGCCGAGGTTCTGGCTGCTGTAGACGAAATCATCGCCCATACCGGCTTTGAGGAGGTTGCGCTGCTATCGCTCAGCTCCAGCGACTATAGCCAGATCGAGGTCCTGGTGCGTGAGCTGGCCGCCCGTTACAGGGAGCAACCCCTCTCGATTTCGCTGCCTAGCCTGCGCATCGAGTCGGTGTCGGTGGCGCTGATGGAGCAGTTGCAGGCAGCGGGGCGGCGCTCCAGTTTTACTTTTGCGCCAGAGGCGGGCACCGAGCGGCTGCGGGGCGTCATCAACAAGCCGATTGCCGACCAAGATCTGCTGGCCGTGGCCGAAGAGGTCTATCGCCGGGGATGGAAGACGATCAAGCTCTACTTCATGATCGGCCACCCAACCCAGACGTTGGAGGATGTGGCGGCTATTGCCGACCTGGCACAGCAGGTGCGGGCGGTGGGGCGGCGGGCTATAGGCCACAGGGCTCAGGTGCACGTCAGTGTCTCGACCCTCGTGCCCAAGTCCCATACCCCCTTCCAGTGGCTCCCTCTGGCCGACGAGGCCGATGTCCGGGCACAGCAGGATTACCTGAAAGACAACCTGCGAGGACCAGGGCTCAAGTTGAGCTGGAATCACTATCAGGAGACGCTCTTGGAGGCGGTGTTGTCGCGTGGCGACCGGCGGTTGGGCGCGACCATCTATCGTGCCTGGCAACTGGGCGCGCGGTTTGATGCCTGGTCCGACCACTTCAAGGCCGATGCCTGGCGGCAGGCGTTCCGTGAAACCGGCCTGGCCCCCGAATTCTATGCCCGGCGGCTTCGGCCTCTGGATGAGCGTTTCCCTTGGGACCATCTGGACACCGGCGTGACAAAAAGGTATCTGGTCCGGGAGTATCAGGCGGCGCTGCGGGGCAAAGTTCACCCTGATTGCCGCGAACAGTGTGCGGCCTGCGGCATCCTGACCGCTTTTCGCCGGGAACGGGCCGGGGCGCCGGACGGGGTGTGGCTCTGCCCGTCTCTGGCGAATGACGAATGACGATTGACGATTGACGAATGGCGAACGACAAAAGCCCCAGGCAGCGGCTACGCATCATCTTCGCCAGGGGCGAGCTGCTAAAGTATATCTCTCACCTGGATCTGGCCCGGGCGTGGGAGCGGGCTTTTCGCCGTGCGAGGCTGCCGCTGGCTTATAGCCAGGGGTTCAACCCCCGGCCTCGCTTTCAGATCGCTGCCGGGTTGCCGGTGGGTGTGGCCGGCCAGGCGGAACTGCTGGATGTGTGGCTGACCGAAGTGCTGGCCCCCGACGACCTGCTGTGCCGGCTGCGGCCTGTGTTGCCGCCCGGCCTGGAGGCGTTGGCTGCCGAAGAGGTGGATTTGCACGCTTCATCTCTCCAGTCACAGTTGCGCGTCGCCGATTATCAGGTTGTGGTCTATACTCAAGAACCGTTTGAAATCATTCAAGACAGGCTGAAGAGATTGCTAGATGCTCCGACTTTGCCCCGTCGCCGCCAGCACAAGGGCAAATGGCAGACCTATGATCTCAGGCCCCTCATCTACGATGCGATTGTGGAGCCGGGCGGTGAAGGGTGCCAGGTGTTGCATCTACGGTTGCAGGCCAGCCCCCGCGGGGCCGGTCGCCCCGATGAGGTGATTGACGCCCTGGGCCTTTCTCCGGTGGTTCACACTATTACTCGGACCAACCTCCACTTCGAGTTTGACAAATAACCAGGTGGTGGTATAATCTGCCTTCGCAAACATGGCGGCGGGGTTTGCGGACCCTACCGCTTGTTGATGTCATAGTTTGGAGGAAAGTCCTCATGTATGCAGTCATCAAGACGGGTGGTAAGCAGTACCGGGTCAGTCCCGGCGATTCGATCGAGGTCGAGAAGTTGCCCCACGAAGTAGGGCAGCAGATCGAGCTGGATCAAGTGCTCCTGGTGGCCGGCAGTTCGGGCGCCAGGATTGGGCAGCCATTGGTGCCAGATGCCAGGGTCAAGGCTACGGTGACCCGCCAGGCAAAAGGTCGTAAAGTGATCGTGTTCAAGTATCGCAACAAGAATCGCTATCGGCGGCGAAAAGGGCATCGGCAGCATTTTACCCGGCTGCGGATTGACGAGATTGTAGCCTGAAAGGTCTGTCAAGCCTGGAAGTAGAAAGGATGGTGAACGATGGCACATAAAAAGGGAGGGGGCAGCACCCGCAACGGGCGTGATAGCCATGCCAAGCGCCTGGGTATAAAACGCTTTGACGGCGAAGCGGTGACCGCCGGCAGCATTCTGGTTCGGCAGCGAGGCACCAAGTTCAAGCCGGGCGAAAATGTGGGTGTCGGGCACGATTATACCTTGTTTGCGACCATTGATGGGTATGTCAAATTCGAGACGATCCGCGACGGGCGCAAACGGGTGAGCGTCTATTCTGAGCGGGTTACAGCATAGGAAGGCAGACCATGAAAGACAACATTCATCCGACCTATTATCCGAACGCCACGGTCATTTGTGCCTGTGGCAATACCTGGACGACCGGCGCTACGGAAAAGGTGATCCATACCGATGTCTGCTCGGCCTGTCATCCCTTCTTTACCGGCGAACAGCGCATCGTGGACACGGCTGGCCAGGTGGATCGGTTCATGCGCCGGCTGGAGAAAAAGGTGGAACTTGCCGGTCAAGAGGGGGCCTGATCCCGAAAGACTAGAGCGAGGGGCAGAGGAAACGCTTTGCCCCTTTTTTATTCTTGGGGAGAAAAGATGGTCCACAGTTATAATGGAGGATGGATCGAAGTCATCTGCGGCAGCATGTTTAGCGGCAAGACTGAAGAGTTGATCCGCCGTGTCCGCCGTGCCCGTATTGCCAGGCAAAAGGTCCAGGTCTTCAAGCCGGTCCTGGACAATCGCTACCATGTCGAGAAGGTCTCGTCGCACAATGGGCTTCACTGGGAAGCGGTGCCGGTAGGCAATGCCCAGGAGATCTTGGAGCGATTGGAGCCGGATACGACGGTAGTGGCGGTTGACGAGGCCCAGTTTTTTGACTGGAGGCTTTCGGAGGTGTGCAGCGAACTGGCCCGACGTGGCCTGCGGGTCATCCTGGCCGGGTTGGACATGGACTTTCGGGGCGAGCCGTTCGGCCCCATGCCATTGCTGATGGCCGAAGCTGAGGAGGTGACCAAGCTGCAAGCCATCTGTGTAGTGTGCGGCGCGCCGGCCAGCCGTACCCAGCGGCTCATCAACGGCCACCCGGCTGCCTATGACGACCCGGTCATCCTGGTTGGCGGCAGCGAGTCGTACGAGGCCCGGTGCCGCCATTGCCACGAGGTGCCAAGAAGACAGGAGTAACGGCAGGCCAATCTGCTGAACGGTCAAGGGGCCAGGTGTACAAGTTGACGCCTGGCCCCATTTCTGTTACAATAATCCCGGTCTAGAGCCTGGCAAGGGACTGGGCGAGCCTTCGCCAGGCCGAGAAGCGTAGAGGGAACCACCGTGCGCAAGATAGCGATTGTGGGCTTCAAGGGCGGGATCGGCAAGACCACCACCTGCGTCAATTTGGGGGCTGCATTGGCCCTCCGTGGGCGGCGCGTTTTGTTGATAGACACCGACACCCAGGCCAACCTCTCGCTGGCTCTGGGGATTGACAACTATGAAAAGTCGTTGTCCGACGTCCTGATCCGCAGGGTGCGGGCTGTCGAATGTGTGATCCCGGCTAGGGAAAACCTCGATCTGTTGCCCAGCGATCTGGGGTTGTTCAAAGCCCAGCAGCGAATGGTCCTGGAGATGGCCCGCGAAGAGATCTTTCGGGAGCTGTTCGCCGACTTGACCGGCTATGACTATACGTTGCTAGATTGTGCCCCTTCGGTCTCGCTGTTGACGGTCAACGCTGTGGCTTACGTGGAGGAGGTGTTTATCCCGGTTTCGATGGAGATGCTGGCCCTGGCCGGCGCTCGATATTTCATGCGCTATTTGCGCGACATAAGCCGAATGCTGGGCAGTGGAGCCTCCATCCGCCTGATCATCCCCACGTTCTACGACCCCCGCCGCCGTGTCAGCGAGCTGGTGCTACAGGCGCTTATCCAGGACTTTGGGACGCGGGTTACCCACCCCATTCGCATTGATACCAAACTGTCGGAAGCGCCAGGCGAGGGCAAGACCATTTTCGAGTACAGCCCCGGTGGTCGCGGGGCAACCGATTATGCCCGGCTGGCCGACCTGGTCGAGGGGATGCCGCCTCTGGCGAATGGGGACTGAATCGGAACAGTACACATAGAAGAAAGGAGGGACCGATGGCACGTGTAATCGCTGTCGCTAACCAGAAGGGGGGCGTGGGCAAAACAACCACGGTGATCAATCTGGGGGTGGCCTTGGCTCAGCTACAGAAAAAGACGCTGGTTTTAGATCTGGACCCCCAGGGCGCTTTGTCGGTGGGGTTGGGGATAGATGGGTACGGGCTACAGAATACAATCTATACAGCGTTAATCAACCCCGACTTTCCGGTCAACCGCATTGTCTATCCGGTCAGGACCTATCTGGACCTGATCCCGTCCAACATTGAGCTGGCGTCGGCTGAGATGGAGCTGATCGCCGAGATTCGGCGCGAGTTTATCCTGCGCCGCGTTCTGGAGCCCCTCTTGCCGTGGTACGACTTGATCTTGATCGATTGCCCGCCCAGCCTGGGTTTGTTGACGGTAAACGCCTTGTGTGCCTGCCAGGAGGTGCTCATCCCGCTGCAATGCGAATATTTTGCCATGCGCGGCATCCGGCTGTTGCTCGAGGCCATCGAAAAGGTCAAGGGGCGCCTCAACCCTGACCTGGAGTTGGGGGGCATCCTGGCGACGATGTACTCGACCGGCACCACCCATGCCCGCGAGGTGCTGGATGAGATCCGCACCGTCTTTGGCGACAAGGTGTTTGACGTGGTGATCTATAAGAGCATCCGCTTTGCCGAGGCGTCGGTGGCCAGCCAGGCGATTGTGGACTATGCCAGCAAGCACAAGGGGGCCGAGGCGTACCGCAGGTTGGCGAAAATAGTTGCCGGGCAGTAGTTGCGCCCTATTTTAGCCGATCGGATGCCCTTTTCACCCGCAGGCGAAAGCCGTCCACGGCCACGATTTCCACCGCCTCTCCCGCTGAAATAGAGCCGTCCACGGCTGTGGCGTGCCACAATTCCCCTTTGACGAACACGGTGCCGTTGGGATCCAGGGGGGTGCGCGCCTGGGCTATCTGGCCGATCAGGCCCTCACGCCCTGTCACGGGGGGGCGCTTTTGCGCCTGCACCACCTTGGCGATGGCAAAGGCAAAGAACAGGCCTGTCGCCAAGGCTACTGCCACGACAGCGGCCAGCGAAACCCGATACAGGGGCGAGTTAAAGAGGATCAGCGCCCCGGCCACGAGAGAGATGATCCCTCCGGCTGTCAGGACGCCGTGGGTGGGTGCTTTGATGTCGGCCAAAAAGAGGATAAAAGCCAGGACGATAAAGAACAGACCGGCATAGTTCACGGGCAAAACTCCCAGAGCATAAAAGGCCAGCAAGAGGCAGATGACCCCCACGATACCAGCAGCGTACCCACCCGGGCTGGACAGCTCGAATAGAATGGCATTGAGGCCCAGGGTCAGCAGGATAAAGGCGATGGTTGGGTTGGTGATGATGTGCAGGAACTGCTCGGCAAAGGTCATAGGGAGCTGCTGGGCTGTAGCGCCTGCCGTGTGCAGGGTTATTTGCCGGCCTCGGACCTCTACCTGGAAGCCATCCATCTGGGTCAGCAGGTCGTTCAGGTTGCCGGCGATGAAATCAACGGCGCCGATCTCCAGCGCCTCTTGAGCGTTGAGGGCCTTGGCCTCTTCAATGGCCGCCTCGGCCCAGGCTACAGCTTTTTCCCCCCGCCGTTCGGCCAGGGCTCGCGCCTGGGCTTTCAGGTCTTCTTTGACCTTTTTTTCCAACGTCTCGTTCAGGTCTTCCCCTTGCTCGCCCACCGGGCTGGCGGCCCCGATGGTCGTGCCGGGGGCCATGGCTGCCACATGCGCGCCTAGGGTAATCAGGGTCCCGGCGGAAGCGGCGTAGGCCCCTGCCGGATAGACATACACCACCACGGGCACATTGGCCTCCAGCAACGCCTGGACGATTTTTTTCATCTGGTTGATCTGGCCACCAGGGGTGTCGAGCATAATGATCAGCGCTTCTGCGCCGTCGTTCTCGGCGGTGCGGATGCCGCGCTCGATGTAGGTGATCATGATCGGCGTGACCGGCCCCTCGATCTGCAAGACATCCACATGGCGCGCCTCTTGCGCGCCGGCACCGCCTGCCATTGAGAGAACAAGCCCTACCCACAACAAGAGCTTCCACCAGTTTTTGTGTTTCATCTATCGGCCTTTCCCAGCATCTTTTACCCTGATTATACTCCGACTTGGCAGGAAAAACAAGACCTCCGAGGCGCTTGCGCAGGTCCTCGGAGGTCTCTTTGTTCTGCCTTGCTACTCGGCCAGCAGTGCCTTGAACTCTTTTTCCAGCAGCGGCACCACCTCGAACAGGTTGCCGACGATGCCATAGTTGGCTACCTTAAAGATCGGCGCTTCGGGGTCCTTGTTCACCGCAACGATGACCTTGGAGGTTTTCATCCCTGCCAGGTGCTGGATGGCCCCAGAGATGCCGCAGGCGATGTACAGGTTGGGGGTGACCGTTTTTCCGGTCTGGCCCACCTGATGGGCGTGCTCGATCCAGCCGGCGTCTACCGCTGCGCGGGAAGCGCCCACGGCTGCCCTGAGCGTCTTGGCCAGGCTGCGCACCGGCGCAAACCCCTCTGGCCCGCCGACACCCCGCCCGCCGGAGACGATAATGTCTGCCTCGGCCACATCAATCTCGCCCTCGCCAGCGCCAACGATCTCCACGACCCTGGCCCGCACGTTGCCCACCGTGGCTGCCACCGGTTCGATGTCGGCCTTGGCGCCGGCCTGTGGCTCAGGGGTAGGCAGCACGTTGGGCCGCAGGGTCGCCATCTGCGGGTCCCCGACCAGTTTCACCCTGGCCAGCGCTTTGCCGGCATAGATGGGCCGCGTCGCCACCAACTGCCCGTCAACGATTTCCAGGGCGGTGCAGTCGGCGGCCAGGCCCACGCCCAACCGCGCTGCCAGGCGAGGGGCCAGGTCTTTGCCCATAGCCGTCGCGCCAAGCAGGAGGATTGCCGGTTCGGCTTTGCCGATAAAGGCAGCCAGGGTGTTGGTATAGCCCTCACTGGAATAGCGTGCCAGGGCCGGGTCGTCGGCCACATAAACTTTGGCAGCGCCATATTGCGCCAGGGTCTCCGGCAGGTTGCCCAGGCCGGAGCCTAACAATGCCGCCTCGACGCGGCCACCGAGGGCAGCCGCCAACCTGGCTCCCACGCCCAACATCTCGAAGGAGACCTTTTTCAGGATGCCGTCTCTTTGTTCAGCAATGACCAAAACATTGTTCGCCATGATCGCCTCCTAGATGACCTTTGCTTCTTCGCGCAGCAGGCGCACCACTTCCCTGGCCGCTTCGGCCGGTTCGCCGGGGATGATGCGGCCGGGTGGTCGCTCCGGCGGCGGCAGGATTTCCAAGACCTGGACTTTGGCCCCACTCATGCCGACGACGCCCGGGTCCAACCCCACATCGGCTACGGTCCACTGGGTGAAGGGTTTGGTCCGCGCCTGGCGGATGCCCTTGAACGATGGGTAGCGCGGCTCGTTCAATCCCTTTTGGGCAGTGATGACTGCCGGCAGCGGGGCTTCAACCACTTCACGGCCTCCCTCAATCTCCCGCTCGGCGCGGACCGATTTGCCGTCGGCAGCCAGCTCCAGCCGGACGACCACGGCGATGTGGGGCAGGTCGAGCATTTCGGCCAGCATCGCCCCCACGGCAGCGTTGTCGTCATCTACAGCCTGTTTGCCGCAAAAGATGACGTCATAGTCGCCGATCTTTTGGATGGCTGCTGCCAGTGCTCTGGCCGTGGCATAGGCGTCGCCGTTCAGGAAGGCCGGGTCGGCCAGGTGATACACTTCATCGGCCCCCATAGCCAGGCCCTTGAGGATGCTCTCCCGTGCCCGATCCGGCCCCAGGCTGACCAGCGTGACCTTGCCGCCGTGGGCCTCTTGCCACTTGAGGGCTTCCTCCAGGGCGAATTCGTCGTAGGGGTTGACCACATACTGGATGCCCTCCTCGACGATCTTGCCCCCCCGGACCTCGATGCGCGTCTCGGTATCGGGGACTTCTTTGAGACAGACGATTGAGTTCATAGTGCCTCCTTTTAATCAACTCTGTAGCAGTTCTTGCTCAATCTCTTCAATCAAAAAGGGTAGGTTCGGCTTTTCGAAACTGAGAGCCGGCGCCGGGATGCGATTGTGCTTGATGTCGGGATGAATGTGCTTGTGGTGGGGATAGGTGCTGGCCAACAAGGGATCGCCGGGATGGGGTTGGGGGTCGTACCACCACACTTTCCGCCCGCCTTGCCAGACTTCATACCCATACTGGGTGAACCGCCCCTGATCGGCAAAAGTGATAGCCTCAGCAACCACCAGAACGACGTCTCGCTCGAACTCGACTTGTCCTCGCACCTCGGCGATTGTCAGTCCATGGCGAACAACCACAAGCGTTGAGCGAACGATGGCTGGATGCTGGTTGGGCAAGTCGTAGATGAACTGTTCGTATCGCTCCAGAGAAGATAGCATCAAGCAGGCTCCAGTGCAGGCGATTGGCTGATGATCCGGGCGAGCCCGTCTTTTTGTCGCAGGGCATCCTGGAGTAGCTCATTGTACTCTCTCTCGCGCGCTAGTTTGATCTCGTAAAACCCAGCCCACATGGAGAAATCGAGCACCCACGCATCATCTTCAGGTTCGTGGCCTTGGATATACCATTGGTAGAATGCCTCTGACAGCAGCCCATATTTTTTTTCGAACTTGGTCAACTGTTCATTCAAGGCGTGAATATCAATCAGAAGCTCGTACATTGTCATTTTGCGCCCACCTCCCTCACCCGTTGCTTCCAATTTTACCACAAGCCATCTACCTCACCAATCCTCAGCCCAACAGGGCATCCAGCATGGCCAGCGTTTGCTTCTGGGTGAAATGCCCAAGCGTGATCGCCTTTGACGGACAAGCTACCGAGCAGGCGCCGCAGCCTTTGCACAGTACTTCGTTGACGACCATCACTCCCCGCCAGGGGTGCAGGTTGAGGGCGCCATAGACGCAGGCATCTCGGCAGAGGCCGCAGCCAACGCACATCTCCTGGATGATGGCGCTGGTGATGGCCTCCACCTTGGCCCGGCCCAGGCTGAGCGGGATCAGGGCTGAGGAAGCGGCTGCCCTGGCCTGGGCCACCGTGTCGGGGATGTCCTTGGGGCCCTGGCACGTGCCGGCCAAAAAGATGCCGTCGCTGGTGGTGTCCACCGGGCGCAGCTTGGGATGGGCTTCGGCCAGAAAGCCATCGGATGTGCGCGCCAGCTTCAGGAGCCTGGCTACCTCATTGCCGGCCTTGCCCGGCTCCAGGCCGACGGCCAGGACCACCATGTCGGCCTCGACCTCGATGGTTTTGTGCAGCAGTGTGTCTTCGGCGCGGACCACGAGCTTGTTGCCCCGGCGATAAACCTCAGACGGGTTGCCGCGTCGGTAGCGCACGCCCCGCGACCGCGCTCGGTCGTAGAACTCTTCGCCCCCCTTGGTAAAGGCCCGCACGTCCATGTAAAAGACGGTCACACGGGCGTCGGGCAGTTGGTCCAGGAGGACGTTGGCCTGCTTGGCGGTGTACATACAGCATACCCGCGAGCAGTAAGCGTTGCCCAATTGCTTATCGCGCGAACCGACGCAATGGATAAATACCACATGTTCCGGCTGGCGGTCCGTTCCGGGGATGATGATGCGCCCGCCGGTTGGGCCGTCTGCTGCCGCCAGCCGCTCGAACTCCAGTGAGGTGAGCACGCCCGGGTAGCGCCCGTAGCCGAGCTCGGGCTTGCGGGCTGCGTCGAACGGATCATAACCGGTAGCGACGATGATGGCCCCTACCTTCAGATTGACCTCTTTTTCCCGCTGGCCGAAATCTACAGCACCCTCTGGGCAGGCCAGGGCGCAGGGTGGACCATCCTCGCAGTGACCTTCCGCGAGCAGCCGGCAATGGACCGGGTCAACGGTATAGGTCGCCGGCAAAGCCCGGGGGGAAGGCTGGAAAATGGCTGCCCGGCGGCCCATGCCGGCCTGAAATTCGTCGGTGATCTGGCCGGACAGGACGCACGCCTCGGCACATTGGCCACATGCCGTACACTTGTCCGGGTCCACGAAGCGCGGTTTGCGTCGCACCGTCACCTCGAAATTGCCGATGTACCCCTGGACGTCCACTACCTCGCTGTAGGCCAGCACCTCGACGTTGGGGTGATCCATAGCCCGCGCCATCTCAGAGGCGACCAGCGCCCCGGCATCCTCCAGCCGGGGGAAGGTCTTGTTGAGCTGGGCCATCCGCCCCCCCAGACTGGGCTGACACTCGACCAGGTAAACTCGATATCCTGCGTCGGCGATGTCCAGCGCTGCCTCCAAGCCGGCGATGCCGCCACCGATGACCAGGGCGGCTGGGGTGACGGCTACCTGCCGTTCGGCCAGTGGTTCCAGCAGCGCCACTTTGGCCACGGCCCCGGCGATCAGCTCCTTGGCCTTTTGGGTGGCAATTTCCCGGTCGGTGTGCACCCAGGAGCATTGCTCTCGGATGTTGGCCATTTCGAACTGGTAGGGATTGACCCCCACCTCCTGGACGACGGTGCGGAAGGTGGTCTCGTGCATCCGTGGGGAGCAGGAAGCGACCACCACCCGGTTGAGGCCATAGTCGCGGATGTCCTGCTGAATCATATCCTGGCCGGGGTCGGAGCACATATACACATAATCGCGGGCGACGACCACGTGGGGCAATGTGCTCGCATATTCGGCCACGGCATGTGAGTCCACCGTCGCCGCAATGTTGATCCCGCAATGGCATACGTACACGCCGATTCTCAATGCCATGTGTTCTCCTCTACACGGTTTCCAGGCTAGCCTGGCGCTCCTTGCTCAATCGGTCTGCCACCCAGGTACTGAGGCGGGCGTGGAAGGTCAGTGCGAATGTCCTCCTGGCGGTCAACCAATGGCCTGTGCCACCAGCTCCATAATATCCATCACCTGGATTTTTTCGTCCAGCCCCAAAATCTTGACCGCGTCCTCCAAAGTCAGCAGGCAGAAGGGGCAAGCTACGGCCAGCACATCGGCGCCCAGGTCCACTGCGTCGCGCACCCGTTGGTGGGCCAGCCGCTCCTCCAGATTGGTACCCTCGGCCCACATCCGCCCGCCACCGCCCTCGCAGCATACGCTCCGCTCCCGGCTGCGGTCCAGGTCCTCGAACTCCAGGCCGGGGATGCGCTGCAGGATGTAGCGTGGTTCGTCGTAGATCTGGTTGTGTTTGCCCAGGAAGCAGGGGTCGTGGTAGGTCACCTTTTTTCGCACTGGGTGGGACAGTGTCAAGCGCCCGCTGTCCAGCAGTTCGACCAGGAGCTGGCTGTAGTGTTGTACCGGGAAGGGCATCTCGCCATATTCGTTATGGAAGGCGTTGAAGCAGTGCGGTGAGACGGTCACCATCCGTTTCGCCTTGAACTCCTGGAGCATCTCGTGAAAGCCCTGCACCATGTCGGCAAAGCCCTCCGCCTCGCCGATGCGCCGGATCTCGTTGCCGCAGCAGGCCTCGTCCACGCCCATCGTGCCAAACTCGATGCCTGCCCGGTGGAAGACGGTGGCCAGGGCGCGTGTGACCGGTTGGACGCGGGGGTCGTAGGCCGGGGTGCAGCCGACATAAAACAGCAGGTCGGTTTCGCCCTGGTCCAGGACGTTGGGCACCTCAAAGTCCAGCCCTTCGGTCCAGCCGTCGCGGCCCTCGGTGGCAAAGCCCAGGGTGTTGCCCCGGGTAAAGGCGCTCATCAGCGCGTCGCGGACACGGGGCGGCACCCCCTTGCCCTCGCCGACGATATAGCCCCGCAGGCCGATGATCACATCGGCGGGTTTGATGTCTTTGGGACAACGGATGGTGCAGGTCAGGCAGTTGGTGCAGTCCCACAGCACCGGCATGAGGCTGGGGTCTATAACATCCTCGACCAACGCCTGGTAGATAATGCTCCGGATGTTCAGTGCCGTTTTCATCGAGACCGGGCAGCCGCCGGTGCAGCGTCCGCACTGGATGCATTCCAACAGTGTGTATTCTTGGACAAATTCTCGGGTGTTGACTTTCATGCTACCCCCTTGGCCTGATCATGCAATAGATTGTCACTTTTTGTGGTGTTTCCCTCATTTCGGCGTTCGGCGACCATTGCCAAGTCGTGCAAATCCTTCCTCAGCTGCGGCTCATTTCTCCTACTTGCCCTATCCGCCAATCGCTTGCACAGCCGCATACTGAGGCACAGCTAGATACCGCTCCGGCCGGTGGCGATGGTGCTCTGCCAAAAAGTGGTCGAGTTGTTCAGAAACATGCGCCGAGACATAAGCCTCGCCACACTGCTGGCAAACGTCGGCCGGCACATCCCGGATGACGATCAGTTCTTCTCCGTGCCAGATTTCCAATACCGTCGTGCCAGCCTTTAGCTCGCCGCCACACAGATCACATCGATCGATTGAATCGCTCATTTCTTCACCTTTCGCGTTCTGTAGTCGCTCTCCCACAAAGCCTCATCAGGCTCATAAACCGTGACGATACGTAGCGCGGGCTCAAGGTCACCTTTTGAGCAGACCACATGCAAGGGATCACCCGATGCCAGCCAGCCAAGCACGAGACAGGCTGGATAGGGCTGATCATCTGGATACCGTTCGATGATCTCACCCGTCAGTAGCGCTTGTTCAAGAGCAGAAATCGTGATGCCGCGTTCCAAGCGGACGATGGTTGCGTGTTTCGTCAGACGATAACGCTTGGCGCGGATATGCTCACGGATAAAGCGTATACTGGGTGATTCGGACATCGCCTATCCTTTCTGCCATTCAATTTGAAACGATAGTGCTGCGCTTCTCTGTCCACTTCATACACAATACGATAATCGCCCACCCGAATGCGGTACAACCGTTCGGCGTCGGACAGCTTGACCGCTCGCGGCGGCAGAGGATCGGCGGCCAGACCCTCAATGCGCGTCATCACGCGGGCGACAATGGTCTTGGGCAGCCGTCGCAGGTCCCTATGGACCGATGGCTGGAAGACAATGCTATAGGAGGCCATCTTCTGCCAGCCGTCGTTTCATCTCTTCCAGGCTGATAGATTCCTCTCCCCGCCGTTCGGCGACCACAGCCAGGTCGTGCAAGTCCTCCATCATCTGCTGATACCGCTCGAAGGAAAGGATCACGCCGACCCTTTTCCCCTCGTGGTTCACGATATACTGTTCCCGCCAACCTTCTTCAAACGCTGCCTGCCCGCCAGCTTGATAGACTGCACGCGCCTCTTTTATCACTTCTTCTTCCCGGTTTATAGCTTTTTCCCCTTTTCTGCCAACTCCCGCCGCACCCGCGACAGCTCCACAATCGCCCCCGCTGCCGCCGCCTTGGCCTGGGCCACCGTGTCGGGGATGTCCTTGGGCGATTGGCAGTTGCCGGCCAGGAAGATGCCCCGCCGTTTGGTGTCCACCGGGCGCAACTCCGGGTGAAGCTCGGCGAAAAAGCCATCCTCGCCCCGCTCCAGGCCCAGCATCTCTGCCACCCCGTCGGCATCGGCGCGGGGCCGGACGCCGGTGGCCAGCACCACCAGATCGGCCGGCACTTCGATCGTTTTGCCCAGCAGCGTATCCTCGGCGCGGACGATCAGCTTGTCGCCCCGCTTGAAAATCTCCGAGGGGTTGCCACGCCGGTAGGTGATGCCCTCGGCCCGCACCCGGTCGTAGAACTCTTCGAAGCCCTTGCCAAAGGCGCGCACATCCATGTAGAATACCGTGACTTTGGCCCCCGGCACCTTATCGTGGGCCAGGTGGGCCTGTTTGGCGGTGTACATGCAGCACACGCGGGAGCAATACTCCACGTCCACCTGCTTGTGCCGCGAACCGACGCAGTGGATGAAGACGATCTCTTTTGGTTCTATGCCGTTCAGCTTGATTTTGCCGGCTGTCGGCCCAGAGGCTGAGGATAGCCGCTCGAATTGGAGGCCGGTAATGACGTTGGGATAGCGCCCGTAGCCAAACTCGGGCTCATGGGCAGCGTCGAACAGGTCAAAGCCGGTTGCGACGACGATGGCGCCCGCCTCCAGCTCCACGATCTCGTCGCGCATGTCGTGGTCAATGGCCTTTGCCTGGCAGGCATCCACACACTGGCGGCACTCGGAGCAGACAGCGCAGTTGAGGCAGCGCAACGCTTCGGCCACGGCCTGCTCCTGGCTGAACCCCAATTCCACCTCGGCAAAGTCGGCGATGCGGGTTTCGGGGGCCAGTTTGGGCATAGAAGCGCGCGCCTGCTTGTGCGCTCGCCGCAGGTCCACCTCTTCGTAGGGCACGACCGGCAGGCCCTTTTCCGGGCGGGCCAGGGGCTCGCCTTGCAAATAGCGGTGGATGCTTTCGGCGGCCCGTTTGCCGGCAGCGATGGCCTTGATGGCCGTGGCCGGCCCGCTGACCGCGTCGCCCCCGGCAAAGACCCCCGGCAACTCGGTAGCCAGTGTCTCCGGGTCGGCGGCCAGGGTGCCCCACCGGGTGACCGGCAAGGCGCCATCATCCACGAAGCCCAGGTCAGGGGTCTGGCCGATGGCCGGGATGACTGTATCCACCTCCAGCACAAACTCGGAACCGGGCACCGGGATGGGCCGGCGGCGACCACTGGCATCTGGCTCGCCCAGTTCCATGCGGATACATTCGATGCCGACGACTTGGCCGCCCTGGCCCAGGATGCGGATCGGATTGGCTAGAAAGTGGATATGGACCCCTTCCTCTTCAGCGTCTTCGATCTCCCACGGACTGGCCGGCATCTCGGCCCGTGAGCGGCGATAGATAATGGTCACCGACTCGGCTCCCAGGCGCAGCGCCGACCGGGCAGCGTCAATAGCCACGTTCCCCCCGCCGACCACAGCCACCTGTTTGCCCATGCTCACCGTCTGCCCAAGGTTCATCTGCCGCAAAAATACCGCGCCGGGTATCACGCCTGTCAGCTCTTCACCTTCGATGCGGAGCTGAAGCTCCCGATGTGCCCCTACACTGATAAACACGGCGTCATAGTCGCGGCGCAGGTCGTCGAACGTAGGTCCGCCCGCACCGCCGATAGGGGTGTTCAGCCGAATCTCGACGCCCAGGGCCTGGATGCGGGCGATCTCGGCGTCGAGCACGGCCCGGGGTAGGCGGTAGTCGGGGATACCCACGGCCAACATGCCGCCGGCCACCGGCAGCGCCTCGAACACGGTCACGTTGTAGCCCTGCAATGCCAGGTCGTGGGCAGCAGTCAGCCCCGCCGGGCCGGCACCGATCACCGCTACGCGTTGCGTATTGCGTGGTGTGTGTTGCGCGTCTTGTTCCTGGCTCCTTGCCTCTTGCTGCTCGAAATCGGCCACAAACCGTTTTAAGGCACAGATGGCGATAGGTTGGTCATATTGGCCCCGGTTGCAGGCTGCCTCGCAGGGGTGGTTGCACACCCGACCGATAACGCCGGGGAAGGGGATAGTGCGGCGGATAAGGGCCAGCGCTTCGGCAAATTTCCCCTGGCCGATGAGGGCCACATAGCCCTGGACGTCAATGTGGGCCGGGCAGGCATCCTTGCAGGGGGGCCAACCACGCTTGTCAATGGTGTATTTATTGGGCACAGCCTGGGGGAAGGGGATGTAGGTGGCGTGGCGGTTGGCCATTTCCATGTCAAACTCGTTGGGCACGAGCACCGGACAGACCTTGGCGCAGTCGCCACACCCGGTACATTTGGACCAATCCACATAGCGAGCCTTCTTGCGGACCCTGGCTCGGAAAGAGCCTGCTTCCCCTTCCACGCTCAACACTTCGCTATAGGTCATTAACGTGATGTTGGGGTGGCCGGCCACATCTACCATCTTGGGCGTCAGGATACAGGCTGAGCAGTCGAGAGTGGGAAAGGTCTTGTCCAGTTGAGCCATGTGCCCCCCCACGCTCGGTTCTCGCTCCACCAGATATACCGGGAACCCGGCATCGGCAATATCTAGCGCTGCCTGGATGCCGGCAATTCCTGCACCGATTACCAGCGCGGCAGGCGGTTTTTTGTTTTCGCTCATATGTTACTCCGTACCGCGTCAGACGTCAAACGTCAAGCGTCAAACGTCAAGCGTCAAACGTCAAGCGTCAAGCGTCAAGCGTCAAATGTCAAACGTCAAGCGTCAAGCGTCAAACGTCAAACGTCAAGCGTCAAACGTCAAACGTCAAGCGTCAAGTGTCAAGCGTCAAACGTCAAGTGTCAAGCGTCAAGCGTCAATGGGTTCGTTCGCCCAGGGTGGTCAGTTCCTCCTCGCGGAACTCTTGCACCGGGGCCGCTTCCTCCAGGCTGCGGCCA
>FWPV01002005.1_pt1 | contig 51958 bp, 48 predicted proteins | sample 2228371 | NCBI WGS metagenome assembly FWPV01 (sample SAMEA103939776, study PRJEB20133) | metagenome
ACCCCCTCGGTGCCCAGAATGAATCAAACCGCGACAGCGCGTGCAAGCAAATTAACAGGTCCTGACCCTAGTCCCTGGACTGCGTTCAGCATGAGGGTGATCTTGTTAGCCCACCGCTCCGGGCCCATTTTTTCAGTCATCCCAAAGATCAATCATCTTGCGGATCGTATCCTGCTTCGCAGCATCAAGACCGCTGAATTTTCGAAAGAAAACTTTGTCTTCTGGCTTCAGATCGGCAACGTTGTTGATAGGCGTTCCGATCAGCACATCCACCGTTGTTCCAAGCACTTCCGCTATCGATGCCAGCTTGTCGGCTGACGGTCTGGGCGGGTTCTTGTTCTCCAACTCCCATATGTAGCTCTTGCTGCAGCCTGACTTTTCGGCAAGTTGGTCTAGGGTCAAACCCTTACCTTTCCTCGCAGCATTGATCCTTTCACCCATGGGTGTGGCCAAGGTACTTCCTCCCGGTGTTGCGTGTTCAGACTAGGCGCACTTTTCTTCCTTGACAAGCGTGACGTCGAGTCGCATCTTGTTCAGAGTAGCGATATTTTGCGTTCTCACTTCTCGGACCTTGGCCAGATGTTGGTGACCTGAGTGATCGCATCCCACCATGCAGCGTCTCAAACAGTCCGAGGACCGACAAGATGAACCAGCCAACCAACGGAAATTTTCGCCCGTTCGCCATGATTGGTGAGCGCTTGCTCGCAGCCACCGCTATCAAGATAGAGCTGCCGCCAAGCCAGCACGCCTTGATGGTTCAACGGAAGGCTGCCATCGAAAAGCATCTTGAACGAGAGGGCAGCCCGTTGAAGGGACTGATCCGCCTGTTCTACCAGCAAGGTTCGGTGGCGATTGGAGCGACGATCCGAGCGAAGTTCCGCCAAGAGGGCTTCGACATTGACATCATCGTTGAGTTGCTTGGGAGAGGTAATCTGACGCCGGCCCAGGTCCTTGACCTCTTGTACGAAGCTATGCGCGGCGAGCCCGGTTCGCGCTATTATGATTGCACAGAGCGCCAGAGCCGATGCGTCACGGTGTACTATGCCGACGGCATGCATCTTGACCTTTCGCCATCAGTTTTGCTGGACGAACGGGATCCGCGCCGCAGCTATATCTTCCATTCGAAACTGGAAGAGCCGCGCTGGAAAGATGCTACAGTCTTGACCAATTGCTTTGGGTTTGTCGCCCACTACAATGCGCGATGCCCCATCGATCAAATCTTTGCTGAAGACTATGGCCGCTTGGTGAGAGATGCTGATTTGCAGGTGCAAGTCATGATGAAAGACGCTGACTCGGTCCCGGTTCCAGTCCATTCGACATCTGTTGGTGGGAAGTCTGCCGTAACAGTTGCGTTGCAACTGCTCAAACGCAACCGCAACATCCGGTGGCTGCCTCGGAATCGTCGGATGCCTGCTTCCGTAATGTTCAGTTGCCTGTCACTGGAGGTCGCCGAGGCCGGAAGGACAATTGGGCAAAATCTTAAGATTATTGCTGAACACATTCTGGACCGTTTGCTCCGGGCAAAAAGCGTGGGCGAGTTGCTCAATGTTGAGAACCCCGTATGCCAAGGCGATGTATTCACCGATCGGTGGCCAGTAGACCAAACCGACCAAGACCTCCTTATTGGCGATATGCGGCTGCTTTTGCGACAGCTGGCAGAACTTTTCGACGATCGTCGGTCTTTCAAAGACCGATCCAAGACGTTGGAGGACATGTTTGGTGAAACGGTTGCCCGGCAGGTCGTAGATGAATTCGCCGTCGAAATGGGCCAGTCCGTAAGATCGGGGAGCCACCTTCTAGGCGTTGCGGGGGGCATCGTGTCGGCACCGACGCTTGTCTCCGCTAAACCCGCGGCGCCACGCAACACCTTTTATGGCACAAAATGGCCAAGAAGCTGAGATCCCTGCTGTCTCAAGTTCAGGACATGGCCCTGGTCTGGCCGCAGTTTGAGGTGGCGCTTGGACCGGGACCGAACTCCGTCGTATGGTTCGGACCGCTCAAGGGGCTTGAGCGGCCTTTCACCCTGTCCATTGAGTATGGTCTACCCGTTTCTGGGCTTGTTCAGCGCCATCGCTTGTTTCCGGTTGTTCGCGTTCTCCGTCCCTCTCTGGTCTTGAATTTCGCCGCTACTGACGAGGCACCGCTGCCCCATGTCTACTTCGAGGCACCAGACTACCGTCTTTCCCCGCTCTGCTTGTTTGACCCGATGGCCAACGAGTGGAACTCGTCGATGTCGATTGCTAAAACCACCATCCCTTGGGCCGCAAGATGGCTGGCATGTTACGAACTCTGGGAGGCCACCGGCCGCTGGAATGGCGGAGGCAGACATGTGAATCAGGAGGGCCCGAAAGATGCCGCGTGACAACGACTATGATCATACGGTTCCGCGTCGATCGGACGGAACAAAGCAAACTCAGCGTATCGCTCAGCACTGGCCAGCCGACAAGCCATTCAGGATCCTGTCAATTGACGGGGGCGGCATCCTCGGTCTCCTGCCAACGTTAGTGCTCGCCGAGATCGAAAAAAGGTATCTTGGTGGCGAACCTATAGGACAACATTTCGACCTTATTGCGGGTACTTCGACCGGCGGCATCATCGCTCTTGGCTTGGGTCAAGGCATGTCCGCTCAGGAGATTTCCAAGGTTTACATTGAACGCGGTACAAAAATTTTTCCGCAAGGCAATCGCTTGACCAGGTGGCTTCGGCGCCTCCGGCAACTAGCTATGTATGGATACAACAGAACGGCACTGGAAGATGAACTTCGCCGTATTTTCCAGACGAACTTGCTTGGTTCATCGAAGGTGCCGCTCTGCATCCCCGCCTTTGAAGGCCGCTACGGCGAGCCCTACATTTTTAAAACGCCTCATCATCCAGATTACAAGCGCGACCAGTATGAGAAGTTGGTCGACGTCGGGGTGTCCACTGCCGCTGCGCCGACATTTTTCTCAGCGATAAAACGCGATGGCTATACTTTCATTGATGGGGGAGTTTGGGCCAACAACCCCGTTATGGTCGCGCTGGTTGATGCCCTTTCGTGTTTTGACATACAACGGCGTCAGGTCCGGATCTTGAGTTTAGGCACCGGGCAAACGAGATTCAGGGCAAGCCGTCGCCTGCAATTTGGTGGGCGTCTGTTCTGGGCCTCCGGGTTCTACGCGGCTGCGATGCGATCACAGTCGCACAATGCTCTTGGCCAAGCATATCTCTTGGTCGGGAAGGATCAGGTTCTCCGCCTTGACGCTCCAGAGGCCGCAACTTGGATCGAAATGGACGATGTTCAGCGGGCGATTGACGAGTTGCCCGGAATAGCAAGATCTTTGGTGGAAAGTGCAGGGCACCATGTCGTGCGGGACTTCCTCGGCATTGGTTCGGAAGTAGGGTGACGGGTTTCCGCATCGAGGTGGAAGTTGCATGACACCAAAGCAGCCGTTCATCATTTACGTAGCGAATGACCGATTTCCGCCCTCCACTTCGGTGATGCCGCAACCGCGAACGGTTTCTGCTCTGGTGCAGAGATCGGTCGGAAGTCCATACAGCTTTCTATCGCGACCAGACCCAGACTATGTGTATGGAACCTTTCCATCAGATGGATAACACTAGGGCTTGAAAATCGTTGTGCGCCACGTCGCCATCCCTAAAAGGCGACACGCTTCCAGTCTCCGAGTTCAACACGTCAGGCTTAAGGGATTGAAAAACAGGCCACACACCATCATGGTTGTGAAAACAAACAGATTTGCGTGCCAGTGGCTGAACCCGTCAACCAGAACCCCGAACAGATCGCCCGCGATCAGATCGACAAGCGGCTGTTGGCCGCGGGTTGGCTTGTGCAGGACAAGGCGTCGCTGAACCCGAATGCCGCCCTTGGTGTCGCCGTTCGGGAATATCCAACCGATACCGGGCCTGCCGACTATGTGCTTTTCGTCGATGGCCGTGCCGTTGGCGTAGTGGAAGCAAAGCCAGACAGTTGGGGCGAACGCCTGACCACGGTTGAAGAACAATCATCAGGCTATGCCAGCGCCAAACTTAAATGGGTTTCAAACGCCGAGCCTCTGCCGTTCCTTTACGAAAGTACCGCAGTCGTCACCCGATTTACCGATGGCCGCGATCCCAGCCCCCGCTCGCGCGAGGTGTTCACCTTTCACCGCCCCGAAACCCTGAAGGCCTGGCGCAATGATCCGCTGTCCCTGCGCGCCGGGTTGCAGCAACTGCCGGAGCTGAACACCGAGGGCCTTCGCGACTGCCAGATTAAGGCGATCACCAAGCTGGGGGCCTCGCTCCAACTTGGCAAACCCCGCGCCTTGGTCCAAATGGCCACCGGGTCGGGCAAGACCTTCACGGCCATCACCCAGATCTACCGCCTTCTGAAACACGCCGGAGCGCGGCGCATTCTGTTTCTAGTCGATACCAAAAACCTCGGCGAACAGGCCGAGGGTGAGTTCATGGCCTATCTGCCGAACGACGATAATCGCAAGTTCGCCGAACTATACAACGTCCAGCGCCTTACCTCCCCGTCGATGGCGGGCGATACCCAGGTCGTGATTTCCACCATCCAGCGCATGTATGCCACCCTCAAGGGCGAACCGCTGGATGACGCAGCGGAAGACCAACACCCCGAAGATCAGCAATGGCGCCGCCGTGAACCCCTTCCGGTGGTCTATAGCCCGAAACTGCCGCCCGAGACCTTTGATGTCGTGGTCATCGACGAATGCCACCGCTCTATTTACAACCTCTGGCGTCAGGTGATCGAGTATTTCGACGCCTTCCTGATCGGCCTGACCGCCACGCCCGACGCCCGCACCTATGGGTTTTTCCAACAGAATGTCGTCAGCGAATACACCCATGAAAACGCCATCGCCGATAAGGTCAACGTCGGCAACGAAGTCTTCCTGATCGAAACCGAAATCAGCCAGACGGGCGGCAAACTGCAGGCCCAGCAACTGATCGAAAAGCGCGAACGCCAGACCCGCGCCCGCCGTTGGGAAACGCAAGAGGATGAGGCCGCCTATGCCGCCACCCAGCTTGATCGGTCCGTTGTGGCCCCTGACCAGATCCGCACCGTCATCCAGACCTTCCGCGACCAATGGCCCACCATCTTCCCCGGCCGCAAGGAACTGCCGAAAACCCTGATCTTTGCCAAAACCGACAGCCACGCCGATGACATCATCCAGATGGTCCGCACCGAATTTGGCGAGCGCAACGATTTCTGCCGCAAGATCACCAACGGGGCCAAGAACCCGAAATCCACCCTGTCCGCCTTTCGCAACGAATATTACCCGCGCATCGCCGTCACCGTCGACATGATCGCCACCGGAACCGACGTCAAACCCTTGGAATGTCTGATCTTCATGCGCGACGTGAAGTCGCGAAACTATTTCGAACAGATGAAGGGCCGGGGCACCCGTGTGGTCGATGCCGATGCGCTGAAAAAGGTCAGCCCCTCGGCGTTGGCGAAGACCCACTATGTCATCATCGATGCCGTGGGCGTCACCAAATCGCTGAAAACCGCCAGCCAGCCCTTGGACAGCAAACCGTCCATCCCGTTCAAAGACCTTGCTTACGGGCTGATGATGGGCGACCGGTCCGAGGAAACCGTCAGCTCCCTCGCCTCGCGCCTGTCGCGGCTGGATACCAAACTGGACGCCACCGATCAGGCGCAGATCGCGGAAATGGCGGGCCGCCCCTTGGCGGGCATCATCCGCGATCTGTTCGACGCGATTGATGCTGACAAGGTCGAGGCCGATGCCAAAGCCGCAGGCCACCCCGAGCCGGACGACGCCGCCATGAACACCGCGCGTGAGGCGCGGATCAAACACGCCGCCAACCTGTTCACCGGCCCGCTGATCAACCTGATCGACACCATCAGGCGCGACCACGAACAGACCATCGACCATGATAGCAAAGACAAACTGCTGCGTGCCGAATGGGCGGGCGATGTCACCGAAAACGCCCAGAAAATCACACAGGATTTCGTCACCTACCTGAACGCAAACCGCGATCAGGTGGCCGCCCTGACCATCTATTTCAACACCCCCGCCCGCCGGTCCGAGGTGTCCTTTGCCATGGTCAAAGACCTGCTGCACCGGCTGACCACCGATCAGCCGCGCCTAGCCCCCCTGACCGTCTGGCGCGCCTATGCGCATCTGGATGGCTACAAGGGCGACAACCCGGCCAGCGACCTGACGGCGCTGGTGGCCTTGGTCCGCCGTGTCACCGGCCTTGACGACAAACTGACCCGCCATTCCGACCGCGTGCGCCGCAATTTCCAGAACTGGATTTTGAAACGCCACTCCGGCGCGGGAGAGAAATTCACCGAGGCGCAGATGGACTGGCTGCGCATGATCCGCGACCATCTGGCCACGTCTTTCATCATTGAACCCGACGATCTGGACATGGCCCCCTTTGACGGCAAGGGCGGAATGGGGCAGATGTATGCCCTGTTTGGTGAAGGGATGCAGGGCGTGATGACCGAGATGAATGAGGCGCTCTCGGCATGACGGAATTGCCGAAGGGGTGGGCAACCGCAAAGTTTTCAGATTTTGGCGAGTGGATGGGCGGCGGGACACCATCCAAGGCGGTCCCATCATATTGGAACGGGCCGATCCCTTGGGTTTCACCAAAAGATATGAAAGCCAAGGTTATCCGTTCAGCCATTGACGGAATAACTGAAGCGGCAGTTGAAAACTCCTCTGCCAAGCGCGTCCCCGCTGGTTCAGTCCTGATTGTCGCGCGTTCAGGTATTCTCGCACACACGTTGCCGATAGCTGTGACTGCCGTCGAGGCCACGCTAAATCAAGACATGAAGGCTTTGACGCTTTCAGGCGGGATGAGTTCAGACTTCATTGCTTGGGGTCTTCGTGCTTTCGAACAAGCAATACTGAATAAATGTCGCAAAGGCGGCACGACAGTTCACAGCATCGAGATGCCAAGCCTTGTTGCTTTCGAGCTTCCCATCCCCCCCACCAACGAACAACGCCGCATTGTTCAGAAGATCGAGGCGATGTTTGAGCAGATCGACAAGGGGGTTGAAAGCTTGGCGGTGGCGAAAACCACGCTGGGGCTTTACCGCCAGTCCCTGCTGAAATCCGCCTTTGAGGGCCGCCTGACCGCCGCTTGGCGCGCCCAGAACCCGGACAAACTGGAAACCCCCAAGGCCCTTCTGGCCCGCATCCAGAAAGAACGCGAAACCCGCTACAAATCCGCCCTCGACGACTGGCAAACCGCCCTATCCGAATGGCGCGCAAGCGGCGAGGTGGGCAGGAAACCGGGGAAACCCTCGCGGCCTGCGGACATTGACCCTCAGCACATTTCAGAAGACGCAAAACCGGACTATCCATCATCGTGGGGAAGTCTGCGCCTAGGCGGCTTAAGTATAGCGGTTTCAGACGGCCCGTTCGGCTCGAATTTGAAAACCAGTGACTACACCACGACTGGGATTCAGGTCGTGCGCCTTGAGAATATCGGCTACGGCCAGTTTATCACGGGCAAACAAACATTTGTTTCACAAGAAAAGTATGAAACCATCGCGGGCCATACCATCTATCCCGGAACGATAGTCGTGTCGTCTTTTGTGACCGACGCCGTGCGCTCATGCGTGGTTCCCGCAAGCGTTCCAATCGCTGTCAATAAAGCCGATTGCTTTGCTGTCGTGTTGGAAGGTGAACGCACATCACGGGAATTTTTGGCATATTATCTCCAATGCGGCCAAGTGTTTAAGCAGCTTGAAGGCTTGATCCACGGCGTGGGTCGGCCAAGGATCAACACAACTCAGTTGAAAGAACTGCATTTCCCCATCTGCTCCCCCGCCGAACAAGCCCAAATCACCCGCATCCTTGATGCCCGCCTGACCGCCGCCGATGCGATGGAGGCCGAAATCAACGCGGCCCTCCTGCGCGCCGAAGCCCTGCGCCAGTCCATCCTGAAACAGGCCTTTTCAGGCACCCTTGTCCCACAAGACCCCACCGACGAACCCGCCCCGACCCTTTTGGCCCGCATCAAGGCCGAACGGGCGAAGGCGGGCAAGACAAAACCCAGAAAGACCGCTCATGCAGGCTGACGATCACCCCATCGAGGTTATCCTTGCCGAAGGCCGCCGGTTCATGGTGCCGCTCTATCAGCGGAAATACCAATGGCACGACTTTCAACTCCTCCCCTTCTGGCAAGACGTCGAGGCCAAGGCGATCGAAGTGCTGGAGGGCGAAAGCAAGTTTCAGCATTACATGGGTGCGCTGATCCTGGCCCCGATTGGCGAGGCGGCGCAGATCGGTGTGACGCCAAAGGTGCAGATCGTTGATGGGCAACAGCGGCTGACAACGTTTCAACTGTTCCTTGCAGCACTACGCGAAGTGGCAAAGACCCACGGGCACGTCGATGTTGCAGCCCATGTAGGCGGTTATCTGTTCAACAACCTGAAAACCAAAGACACTGACAAGCTGACTCGGTTCAAGCTGACACCGACCCCATCAGACCAAAAGGTGTTCCATGACATCATGGACAAGGACTACCGGGCGATCCGGACGCAGTATGCCGCCAATTACTGGGGGCGCAGCGTGCCAAAGAACACGCCGTTCCGGGCGCTGCGGGCCTATGATGAGTTCTATCAGCTGATCAACCGCTTTGCCCAGTTCGGGTCCGCCGAGATGATGGTGGACGACGACGCGCCGGACGCCGTGGATACCATCGCGGATGAGACCGATACGACTGAGGCCATCGGTACCCGGCTGGAGGCGATGCTGACGGCTGTGCTGAACCGGATGAAGTTGGTGGTGATCACGCTGGGTGAAGGCGACGACGCGCAGGTGATCTTTGAGACGTTGAATTCAAAGGGCGAGCCGTTGCTGGCGATGGATCTGGTGCGCAACAACATCTTTTACCGCGCCGAGAAAGAGGAAGCGACCGAGGTCGAGGGGCTTTATCAAGAGTTGTGGGATCCGTTCGACCACGCCTGGTGGCGCGAGGCTGCACCCTTTGCCCGCCCCACGCGGCCCAGGATCGACCATTTTCTGGCGCATGTGCTGGCCGCCCAGACGGGTGACAAGATTTCGATGCGGGAGTTGTATGCCGAATACCGCGCTTTTGCGGTGCCAAAAGGCCGCCCCCGCTTTAAGCAGGTCGAAGACGAATTGCGCGTCCTGGGGCAATACGCCCCGATCTATGAGACGCTCGAGGGCCGGATCAGCGATGATGCGGACTTGCACTGGTTCGGGCGCAAACTATCGGCTTGGCAGGTGACCACCGCCTATCCCATTGTCATGCAGATCAGCACCAGCGATATCTCGGATATCGAGAAGCGCACGCTGTATCGCCTGATCTATTCCTATGTCGTGCGCCGTGCATTGTCTGGCTTAACGGCGAAGAACCTGAACCGCGTGTTCCAAAGCCTGTCACAGGTGTTTGTCGAGAAGGGCGCAAGCGTCGATGCCTTGCAGCAGTTCTTCGCGAAACGGCCCGGGGCCAGCACCAGATTTCCAGACGACAAAGAATTTCGCGACGGATTGCTTTCGAAGGCCGCGTATTCTTTGGCCCCGAACGCCCGGATCAAGGATGTGCTTTGGGAGTTGGAACTCGCCAGTCGGACGAAATTCGCCGAAAAGACGCCGATGCCTGCCGGGCTTTGGACGGAGCATGTCCTTCCTCAATCATGGACCGAGGCCTGGCCATTCGAAGACGGCCTGTTTGTTGGAAAACAATCTGGCGATCCAAAATCGATAGCCCGGGACTCGCTGCTGCAAACCATCGGCAATCTGACCTTGCTGACCGGCGGTCTGAACATCTCGGCGGGGAACAAGGGCTTCCTTGAAAAGCGTGGAAAGCTGGAAGAACATACAGGGCTGTTTTTGAACAAGTGGTTCCTGAAAGTTGCCGTCTGGAACGAGGCTGCGATCACCTCGCGCGGAGAGGCACTGGCCGATATGGCGGTAAAGATTTGGCCAGCGCTGCCCGAGCCTGTTGTCCAAAATGAAGAAGGCACATCTCTATGAACACCGCCCCTATCGTTTCCAAGGTTTGGAGTTTTTGCACCACCCTGCGGGATGATGGCGTGGGGTATGGCGATTATCTGGAGCAGTTGACCTATCTGATCTTCCTGAAGATGGCCGACGAATATGGGCGGCCGCCCTATAGCCGTGACATCGGCATCCCGGCGGGGTTCGACTGGACCAGCCTGACCACCCGGCGTGGCGCGGATCTGGAGGCGCATTATGTGGCCTTGCTGCGCAAGCTTGGCGAACAGCGCGGCATGCTTGGGCAGATTTTCACCAAGTCGCAGAACAAGATTACCGACCCGGCCAAGCTGTTTCGCTTGATCGACATGGTGGATGGCACGAAATGGGTGATGCTGGGTGCGGATGTGAAGGGCGACATCTATGAGGGGCTGCTGGAGCGTAATGCCGAGGATACCAAATCCGGCGCGGGCCAATATTTCACCCCGCGCGCACTGATCCGGGCGATGGTGGCCTGCATGCGCCCCGAACCCGGCCAGACCATCGCCGATCCGGCCTGTGGCACCGGTGGCTTTTTCCTTGCCGCGCATGACTACTTGACCAACTCGGATCACTTCGCCCTCGATAAGGATCAGAAGGCATTCCTGAAGCACGACACCTTTGTCGGGAACGAAATCGTGGCCGGCACCCGGCGGCTGTGCCTGATGAACATGTTCCTGCATGGGATCGGCGAGATGACAGGCGAAAGCCTTGTATCGCCCGCCGACGCCCTCATTTCGGCCCCCTCAAAGGGTGTCGATATCGTGCTGGCAAACCCGCCGTTCGGCAAGAAAAGCTCGATGAGTTTCACAAATGCCGAGGGCGAGCAAGAAACCGAAGACCTGACCTATAACCGGCAGGACTTCTGGGCAACAACATCGAACAAGCAGCTGAACTTTGTGCAGCACATCCGGGCCATGCTGAAAACCACTGGACGGGCGGCCGTGGTTGTGCCCGACAACGTATTGTTCGAGGGCGGCGCCGGCGAAGTGATCCGGCGCAAACTTTTGCAGAACACCGACCTGCATACGATCCTTCGACTGCCAACGGGCATCTTTTATGCTCAGGGCGTGAAGGCCAATGTGATCTTTTTTGACAACCGGCCCGCTAGCCCCGACCCGCAGACCGGGCAAGTTTGGTTCTACGATTACCGCACGAACGTTCATCACACCCTGAAACAAAAGCCACTATCCGAGTCGCATCTGGAAGATTTCGTGGCCTGCTACAATCCTGCTGCCAGACATGATCGCAAGGCGACATGGTCGGAAGAGACGCCACATGGCCGCTGGCGCGCCTTTTCGCGGGACGAACTTCTACAGCGCGACAAGGCTAGCCTTGATGTATTTTGGCTCAAGGACGCGACGATGACCGACCTCGACAACCTGCCCGAGCCCGATGTTTTAATGTCTGAAATCATGGAAAATCTTGAGGCGGCGATGGAACAATTCGCGGCGGCAAGTAGGGCCTGAAAAACACGCCCGCCTACCCGTACCTGCTTTAGGACCATACATGATCCTCTATAAGACGATTGCTTTGCAGTTTGGGCGCTTCCTTGAGACAGGGCGGCCCGGCAATGAATTTGATCTCGTTGGCCGCAACGTTCCCACCGAAGAAACCCGCGTTAATCGGCGGGCAATCCTTACCGAGCTCGGCGGAGCTCGCATTTACCTGCTCGACCACCGCGCCGCAAACTATCTCGACAGCTTGCGCATGGATGTTCAGGGCATGCCGTGGGAGGCTCGACAAGAGTCAGAGATCGAAGCCTATGTCCGCGAGGTAGATTTTCCGCGCGAGCTCGTCTGGGTCGAATATGACGCCCGACAACTCTGGATGGACCGCGTCGCCAGAGGTCTGACCACTATGGCGGGACTTGACTTGCGGCATTTCTCCCAACGCGGCTTCTTGTTCGATAACCGGTCAGAAAATGTGATGACCGTGCGACTCTTCAATGGCATGACGGATCGCAGCTTCCTTGAGCCGCTGGCAACCCTTGTTCTTAAAAAGTCGGGCGGTCGCCCGGACTTCACCGACGCGACGTGGCAGCCACAGATGAACGTCTTGATGGCGCATGCCCGAGGCGTCACGGATGAGCATGTCCAAGATGTGCAGGCTTTGCTCGAAGAGCAAAAAGGGCACGTCAGCTATGAGATGGTCATCGGCTTCATGCTGTTCGCTGCCTTGGCAGCGCGCGAGGATGATCTTTTGTCCGAAGAAACACCCAGTCTTTCGCCAGAGCAGGTGAAGACCGCCCGGAAGTTCGGCAAGGTATGGATGACGGAGACGCTCCGGTCCCATGTTACGATCCGCATCGGACCGGTCGGTGAGCGGCACCTCGTTGAGCGGGAGGCACGGCGTCAATTTGAAGCGGCCCAGGCTTCCGGCCGCGCGACACCGACCGAACACTGGGTGAGCGAGCACGAGCGGCGCTACTCCAGCGGCAAAGTCGTCAGAGTTCGTGGACATAAGCGGGGCATCGTTGCGGACAAAAGTTTGCCGATCAGAGTGGTTGGCCCGCGGTTAGAGCTGTGATCAGGAATGATTTCGCCCCTGTGCGCTCGGCCGGACTAGGAGCGTCCGAGCACTGAAGAGTTCCGTGTGCAGGTTGTTTCGAATAATTCGAATGTTGCGCTTGCTTCGATTGCATGGCACACCCATCTCTAGATGGACGCCGAACGGCGACGCAGGAGGGCAAAATGGCAGCATTGCACAAGGAGCGGTTTTCGAACCGTCTTCCTACCAAGGTCGAGATCAATAACGCGGATCAACTTCGTCACATCATTGCGTCGCAGGTAACAGAGGGCCAACCGGTCGATCTTTCGCTTGCTGTGGACGGCGGCGAGACGCGCAACATCACGCTGATGCCGGCGCTCACCGATACCTTGCTGGATATTCTGCGCCTGATTTCAACTGGCCGTGGGTTCCGTATGATCCCGGTCGAAGCTGAGCTTACGACGCAGGAAGCGGCAGATATGTTGAATGTCTCCCGGCCCTTCCTGATCAAGTTGCTCGAAAAGGGCGACATCCCGTTCACCACGGTTGGTCGCCATCGTCGTGTCCGGGCAGAGGATCTTTTCGCCTACATGGCCGAACGCGACCAGGCCCGATCCGATGCCCTGTCCGAACTTGCGGGGCTGGACGCGGAGGGCGACCTGATTTGAGCGGCCCGATGAACCGATACGCGGCCATCATCGATGCTTGCGTCCTTGGGGGTGGCCTCAAGAGGAACATCATTCTGAGTTTGGCTGAGGTTGGCTTGTTTCGACCCTACTGGTCCGCGCGCATTCTGGATGAGACTGAGAAGGCGATTCTCGCCATCTCGAAGGGCACGGCTGATCCAAGCCGTCAACGCCGTGCTATCGAGCGGGCATTTCCAGAGGCGATGGTGTTTCCGAACCATGGCCCGGACCTGATCGGCTTGTTGCCCGATCCCGGCGATGAGCATGTTTTGGCAGCCGCCATCGCGGCTCGCTGCGATACGCTGGTCACCGACAATCTCAAGGATTTCCCTCAAGGGATCCTTGACCGGTGGGGGATCGAAGTCATGTCTCCTGATGACTTTATCTCGAACGCCATGGATTTGGATCATGCCGTTGCAATCGGCGCGTTGCGCGACATGCGGGCGCGATTGAAAGACCCGAAGTACACGGTTTCCGCACTGGTTTTGAAACTCGAAGGGCAGGGATTGTTGCAAACAGCCGACTTCCTGCGCGAATATGAGAACTTGATTTGAGCTGGCCTGTGATGGCTTGCCGCCGCAACGGCCCAGCAAATCCTAGCCTGCCGAAGATGTCTTTGCCTTTGTCGCCCATTTCAATGGCTTCCACATGACCAACTCTGTCAAGTTTCGACTGCATCCCGGAGCCGATTTGGTGCAAACAAGTGCGCCGATGGTGCGCGCATATCAGACCGTCGCGGCCTATCAGTCGGAGCACGGCGAGATCGGGCTGACCAAGTCTGGCGCTTGGAACCGGCGTTGTATTGATTGGGTCGTGCGGCGGATGGACTTTCCAAACTGGACCGCCGAGAAACTTTACTCGGTCAACAAGGTCTTGAATGAATACGACGTTCCGCCCTTGGAGTATCTTCGTGTCCTGCTCACGTCTTTGCGGTTGGGGCGCAAAATGGGCAGTGGCTGGCGGTTGACAAAGCCCGGCATGATTCTGGCAGGCGATCCGGAAGCGGCCTTTGCCACCATCGCGCCCGCGTTCTTGTTTCGGTTCGACCATTCCGAAGGCAGGCGCACGGAACAGGCACCCGCCGGAGACTGGGAATTGTGGTTACACGCAATCAACCGGATGCCGCAGGACGGCTTTACGCTGCCTGAACTGGCGAACTTCCTCTATGGCCCAAGTGTAGGCGGTGGATGGCGTGGTCCAGCGGGCGGGCTGTTCAGCGCCGTGGCTATGCCACTTGAGTGGGTCGGCTTGTTGACCCGTACAGGCAAAGGCGGCATCGACGAAATGCTTTGGTGCAGGACTCCGCTTTGGGCAGCCGCGCTGGATTTTCAACGTCGGACGATAGTTACGAATGTGGTGACGTTTCCCTCGCGGGGATGACACCGTTGAGGTTTGCCTTGGAACACCATGTGGGCGCGCGTTCTGCACTTGATATGGTGGTGATGGTCGGTATGATCACTAAATGTTCGATTCAGGTGGCCAACTCGAAATCTTCCCGACGACGCTGGATATGCGTCGTATCGACTTGGCCCTTAACATGCGGCGTTACTACCGATTGAGCGTTCAGCGCGACTTGTTCGGTCGTGCCTGTCTCATTCGTGAATGGGGAAGAATTGGCGCACGTGGCCAATCCCTGATCGAGAGCCATGAAGACGAGGGCAGGGCGATCACTTCGCTGATGCGGCTTGCCGCTCAAAAGCAGCGGCGGGGCTATCAGCGGTAGCAGGCCGCGCTTGCTCGATTTGTCTGCAGGTCTGGGCAATGAGCAATAGAACTGTTTTCTATAACTCAATGCACGGCCCAAGCATGAGCGATAGATATCATCGTCCTTGATTTGACCAATAGCCACGCCGTGCAAATCAACGTGCCGCCACCCGTCATTTCTCGCCGGCAGTGGGCCATTCATGTTGTTGCTAGGCCCTTCGATCTGCTCCTGTGGTGCGATGTCCTGATGAACGCGCATCACCTCCTTTCCAGTCGGGCAGAGGCATCGACCATCCCCCTACACTCCTTGCAACCCCTGCGATCACAGTCGGGACATCGGCACATGGCATCAGGGCGAACCGGAACCACCATCACCAATATGCCCTCCAGATCGCAGCAAGCGACACGGCCTCACCGGTTTCGCGGGCCGGTGCTTTGGTCTGCCCATCTTGACGGCCTGCCTGTCGCGCAGGACCCACTTCTACCCATCGGACTGGCGGCGCAGTCGGCTTGGTCGGTGTTGATCTGGTTTCTCTCTTTCCGGGGTCTTGGCCTTCCGGGTCTGACATCGCCGGGGGAAGGGTGTCATCGTTCTGCCCTGCCGCTTCCCGTGATCCGGGCTCAGGCCCCTCCCTTCGACTGACAATCCCCTAAGCCTGTTCGGCCTCTGGCTCGCAACCCCGCTCAGGGCCGGGCCGTGTTGGTCGCGTATCGCTCCCTGCCCGCACCACCCAGGCCCCTCGGGGGTTTCCGGTGGCTCAAGGGCCACCGTGCAAGCCTCAGCCGACAGGCTTCTTTCGGGTCTTGTCGAAGGGATAGTCCCTTCAGCCAGATACAGGAGCTTACCATGCAGAACATCGTCATCCTCGCCGGCAACATCGGTCAGTCCCCGGAAGTCCGCACCACGCAAGGCGGGACCAAGATCACCAACTTCACCCTCGCCACCTCGCGGCCGCGCCTGTCCGAAGGTCGGGTCCAGCGCGACGAGAACGGCTACCGCGTGATGGACACCGAATGGCACCGCATCACCTGCTTCAACGGTCTCGGCAAGACGGTCACTGAGCACTGCGAAAAGGGCATGAAGGTGATGGTCCACGGGCGCATCCACTACACCAAGTGGACCGATGCCGCCGGTGTCGACCGCTACGGCTGCGAGATCATCGCGGAGAAGGTCGACTTCCTGAGCCGTCCGAAGACCGGTGAAGGCGAAGATCCCGAACTGGTAGACCGCGAGGATCAGTTCGGGGGCTGACACCCCGCAGATCAGACCCGGTGGCGCAAGCCGCCGGGTCTCTTCGTTTCGCCAGCGAGCCGGCGCGAAAGCCTGCCCGGAGATAGATGGCGGACAAGCCGCGCCGCGCCAAACTTAATCAGGCCTGGGTCAACTCAGACAAGACCAATGCCTTCTTTGCACGCCGCTTGTTGGGCGTGTACCAGACGGTCTTGCGCTCGCCTGTTTGACTGAACTCATAGGTCACCCCGAGGATCGTCTCGGGCCGATCCGGATCGACCATCCATTCGACAGGCGTGCCGATGTCGAAGTCAGACGGCGGGATGGTCCGCTCGAGGGCAGGGGCTTCTGTGCTGGTCATCGTTCGTCTCCCTCGTTTGTTGTCTGAATTTTCGCCTTGGCCAGGGCGTCGTCAAAGGCGTCCTGGAACCGCGCGCGGTAGGCGGGGCCCATGGCACGCGCCAATCCAAGGATGCCAAGCGGATCATGGATTTTCGCGAGGTCGGCAGCGAACTGCGGCCGTAGGGTCAAGGTCACGCTGGTTGGGTGCTTGCCGCGTGCGCCGCGGGACTCCTCGACCTCCGGCATCCCATCACGTTCCCAATCGTCGAAGACCTTATCGCGCAGACCCTGGGCAACGCGACGGATCAAAAACTGGACGGTGCAACGCGCAGCCGTGGCCCACTCTTCTGCCAGCCGTGCCTGACGGGTGGTCAGCGACAATGAGACATGGACCACATGCCCGCGCGCAGCTGACCCAGTTGCAAAACCAGCCGCCTTCGCATCCGACGCCCTCTGGGCATTGAAAAACTTCTTCTCGTCCCGGGACTCTTCTTTGGACCCAAAGGGTCTGATGCCGACCCCGCCTGCGTCGCCACCTGGCATCGCCGCCGCCGCAATTGCGGGCGACAAAGGTTCCGGCTCGGTCACTGCATCAACCGACGTCGACTGCACTGGGATTACCCTCCCAGCCTGATCGCTCGCGCCAACGCTCCCGCCAAAACCCAGCTTGGCCGAAAACCCTGCGTCCTGCCTGATGATCCGCATGATGTCTTTGCGCTGCGCCATCATGCGATCTCCGCCGGGTTGAGGATCAGCTGGTCGATCTCTTCCAGAAGGTCCCCTGCCTCCTTCACGGCACTTTGGACATGTGCGGCGAGCGCCCGGTTCGGCGTCGTGTCGGCGATCACCCCGAGGAGCCCTTCTTTGTCCATTCGAACATAAGCGGCGCGGCTACCAAGATAGGTCTCAAGGGCAGGCAAGGACTGGAACAGCTCTTCAGCCACCGCCCGCTCGGTCTCTGACACCCGCACAGGCACCCGGTTGAGCAACACAGAAAACCCCGCCAGTTCGCCCGGCTTTTCCACTCGGCCACGCAGCTTGAGGTACCAGTTGGCCGTTTCCAGCGTCTCGCTCAGATCGCCCCGTGACAGCATCATCGGGCAGATGATCCGGTGCGCTGCGACGGCCAGAACGTCTTGCGCCTCAGATCCCCCACCGAAGGTGTCGATCAGGATGAGATGCTCTTGATCGGGTTGCTCGTAGATCTGCCCGATGGCTTCTGCCACCCGATGGGCATCCAGCGTGTGGATCACTTCAACCAAGGGAGACCAGTTGCCTGCCTCCTTTCCGGCCTGCATCCACTTGAGGCAGGATTTTGAGGCATCGGTGTCGAAGATCGTCACCGTCTCGCCTTTTGCAGCCGCAGCAGACGCCAATGCGCGGCAGAGGGTGCTCTTGCCCGATCCCCCCTTGCGGTTCATCACCAGCACAACACGTATTCCGTAACCCATACCACCTTCCTCACTTCGCCGATTGCATTTCTCACAATGCGGATCGCGTAAATCTTTTATCTTAACTCACATCGCTTTAATCTGAACGCCCACTGCGGATATCAGAAACCGGCTCGCACAAATCTTATTGCGCAAGGCGTATCTCTTTAATCCGAAATCTGATTACTGGATGCGTATGTCTTTTATCTGATCGCGCAATGCGTGTATCACAAGGCGCAACCCCGAACACACATCCCAGATGCCACAAGACGCATCCCACACTTCCTTTCTCCGGACCCTGAACACTGAACGACAGGGTCCGTACTGTAAACATAACAAGGCTTTAGTCCCATACTCACAAGGAAAATGCGCCTCTGGCCACGTGGCTGAGGGTGCACCATCCCTGTCTTGCCTTGTGTGTTGCACGATCAGCGAAACGCATTCGGTGGCGGGGGAGTTACCCAAGGTCAGCACAATCTGCAAGAGCATAAATCGCGCTTAGATTGCACTTGAAAGGGAGGTGAAGGAAGGGGTAGGAAGAGTGGCAGGAAATGCGATGTGTCTACAAATAATCGGTGGCAGAAGTTGGCGGTAAAATCAGAAACTCGCGAAACAAGACTTAAGTCTCGATCAAAGGTTTTGGCGAAGGCTGGCAATGAAGTTGCTGATTCTGCAGTGCAGCAAGTCGGTGGGCGCGGTCGGCCTCGGTCGGAGAACAAGGGCCAGGTCGTGAGCTGCCGTCTGCCTGCCGAAGAACTCCATGCCTTCGATGCTCTCTGCAGCCAACTTGGCGCGAAATCCCGCTCCGATGGGGTACGGTCGGTCGTGCGGATGGCCTCAGGTTTCCTCGAATTCAGCCGGGAGGACAGCTCACGCTTGGAGGAAATCTGCTACGAGCTGGGCAAGATCGGCACCAACGTGAACCAGATTGCCTTGGCGGCGAACCGGGGCAGGGCGCCGATGGTCAAGGCGCAGTGGGCATCGGTGGATGAGTTGCGGCGGTCACTGCCGATGGTGGCCAAGGCACTGAGCCAGATCATCGCGGAGCGCCGGCGGCAGGGTGTCGCCCTGTTCCGGAAGTTTGTGGAAACCCAGGAGGGCGCGCGCCATGGTTAAAGTTGGATCGCGTCCCATCGGGGTCGCAGAGGCAGTTCTTGGCGAGATCAACTTCCTGCGGCCGCAGCAGGGTCGGGTGAAGGCTGGCGGTTCGTCTTCGCCCAAGCGCGGGTTCAGCTTTTCGACCCGGGCCAGCCAGCTGTGGCGCTTTTCGCTGGGGTCTAACGCGGCGGTGCTGAAGAAGATCGGCAAGGGCGGGACGGCGAACGCCAAGGAGTTGACCGCCCAGATGGACTACCTGTTCTCGAAGTCGGCATCGATCTTCGGCAACGGGGTCGTGCTGGATGCCGATGCCAAGGGACTGACCAAGGACGAGCGCAACGAAATCGTCGGCGACTGGGTCGAGGACTGGCGCGGATCACCGAAGAACGGGCACACTACCCATCTGCTGATGAGCTTCCCGTCGCATGTGCGGCCAGAGAAAGCCAAGCTGATCGCCGAGGCCTGGGCCTTCGAGATGTTTCAGTCGGGCGAGCATCAGGATGACGTCTGGTCCTATGTCGCGGCCTTGCACACCGACAAGGCCCACCCCCATGTCCACATGGTCATCAACAACCGGGGCACGGTGAATGACAGCTGGTTCTTCATGGCCAAGGAGCATGTCTTCAATCTGGATGTCATGAAGGAGCGCATGGTGGCAATTGCGGCCGAGGAGGGCGTGTTCCTGGATGCGACTTCGCGGGCGGAGCGTGGCTTGCTGACCTATGGGCCGTCGCGGGCTGAGATCGAGCGGGCGCGGGCTGAGGGCCGGGCACCAGCAGAACGGCCGCGCGAGGGTAAAGCGCTAGACGATGCCTTGGCCACTATGGTGCGTACGGCGGATGCCATGCGCAGCTTGCAGCATGTCGCAGCGCTGACGGGCCTGCCGGAGATTGGTGAGAAGATCGCCAAGGCTGAAGATGCACTGCGGCGGGGTGGGGTGTTGCAGCCGTTTCCGGGTGATGTGGCCACAGCGGAGCGGGCTGACCTAGACCAGCACTTCAACGGATGGATGGCAGGGGCGGAGAGCAAGATCCGGAAGATGCCTGTCGCCGTGCGCAAGGAAATGCGGGACGAGCTTTATGGCTATGCCATCGATATCGCCAAAGGCTTGGGCGATGCTCGTGGGGCGCAACTCTTGAAGATGCTGCCGCAGACAAAGCTTTACGCGACGGGTCTTGAGGGTGACCGGCTGACGCAGGGCAGGGAGGCCGTTGTTCTGCAGCCAGGTGCCGCCGACGAGCTGAAAGCGGACATCGTCGGCAAAGCTGTGGCTCTGGGTCTCAGCGGTGATCGCATGGCCGAGCGGCTGGAAACGGGTGCTGCCAATGCCTGGGAAGAGCGCGACTGGGTGCGCAGTGACTTGCTGGCCCTTTCTGGGCGGAGGCGCGCCGACCTTCGGAACCCGGATCAAGGCCGGAAGGTCGTCGTTGATCTGGAAGGTTTCTACGGAGCGGCGGCAAAGCTAATCGAGCATGCCCGCGAACATGATGTGGCACCGGACAATGACCGGCTGCTGCGGGCCCTCGGGTCGATGGGCCGCATCATGCAGGCGGATGGTAAGGTAGAATTCCGGGGGGATGCACATGCTGAGCGGTTCGCCGACGAGTTGCGTCAGCGGTATGGCAAAGGAGTTGTCGCGGAACTCGCAAGCGGTCGGACGGATGCGCTGGCAGAGGATTTCGAGGATGCCGACCAGCGAAAGTGGATCGCGCGGGCGGTTGTTTCAGCGGCAAAGTCGCATGTGGCGTTCGGGCTGACGCTGAAGGAGGCACGCGTCGCGGAACGTAGGCTGGCTTCAGTGCCAGAGAGATCAGAGGAGCGAGACTGGGAGCGTTGATCGACGCAATGGGCGGACTGCGGACATTAGCTGCATTTGCCTGTGACTGAAGAACAACAGCCGAAACCGGCCTTCCAACACTCAAGTTTGCTTGCAGGTTAGACGAGTTCGGCACGTTCACGCAAAAAGGGCAAGGTTTGTCCCAAAACCTCGCGCGCGTGGCGATGGCCGGAGTAGACTGCGGATTGGATAATGCCAGGGCATTCGGCATCGCCGATCAGCCGGTGGGCCAGGCCGCGTTCGTTCAGGGCTTGTGACAGGGTCAGATCTGGGTGGCGAATGCCGACGTGAATCAGGCTGGCACCTTGGATAAAGGGCAGGCTTGCCCCAGTGTCAGAGCGCACCACCATCAGCCCATTACCATTCCACCCGGTTGCGGTGCTGCCCGGGTGCATCTGCACGCCTGCCGCCAAAAGCTCGGCAATCATCCGGGACTGTTCCAGCGTGTGCCCCATCCAAGGGGCCAGCGTCGGCTGAGGTGAGACGATCTGCACCCGGTGGCCCTTGCCAGCAAGATCGGCTGCCAAGGCATTGGCCATGTAGAAATGGTCGTCATCGTAGATCACCACATCATCCGGCAAAGTTGCGCCCTCGAGCACGTCTTCTGGCGTCAAGGCGGCATCAAACCCTGGGATGGGCGACAGCCGCGACCGGCCTCGTCCATCGGCCAGCCATCGTGCGCCGGTGGCTAAAAGCACATGATCGGCCGCGAAATCTGCGATGCCATCTGCATCAAGCGGACTTGCCGGGTAAAGGCTGACATTGGCCATCTGGCGCAACTGGTAAAGCCGATAGTCCCGGACCCGCGCCCAAGCGGAAAGCCCTTTGATCCGTGCTTCTTGGCTGACACGACCACCCAGTTCCTCCCGCGCCTCGGCCACCGAAACCAGATGACCGGCACGGGCAAGCGTCAGCGCCGCCTCCAATCCGGCGGGGCCAGAGCCGACGATTAGCACGGTTTCGGGCTTCTGCGCGGGCGGAACACGTTCAGGATGCCACCCGCGTCGCCATTCTTCAGAGGCCGTGGGGTTCTGCGTGCAGCGGATTTCTACGTTCATCTGATCGGCGGACACGCAGACATTGCAGCCGATACATTCGCGGATGTCATCCACCCGGCCTTCGCGGATTTTCGCGGGCAGAAACGGGTCGGCAATGCTGGGCCGCGCCGCGCCGATTAAATCCAGCACACCGCGCTTGATCTGGCTGACCATGGCATCGGGTGAGGTGAAGCGGCCCACACCCAGAACCGGCTTGGTGGTGACCTGTTTTACAAAAGTGGTGAACGGCTCCTGATGACCTTCGCCGTCATAGCGAGAGGTGGCACTGTCACGGCTCCAGCCTGAAATGTTCACATCCCAAAGATCAGGGAGTTCGGCCAAAGCCTCCACCACTGCGCGGCCCTCGTCGTCATGCAAAATCGCTTTCGGACCAGAAGCCTCGTGCACCGCAAAGCGCAGGGCAATTGCCATCTCTCCGCGCGCTTCGTCCTGCGCGTCCTCCAGCACTTCGCGAACCAAACGGAGGCGGTTTTCGAAACTGCCTCCATAGGCATCGCTGCGCTGGTTATACACGGGCGACAGAAAGTGCCACAGGATCGAGGCATCGTGGGCGGCATAGACATAGGCAATGTCATATCCAGCCTGACGCGCCCGCCGAACCGCTGCGCGGTGGTTGGCCCGCAACGCGCGAATGTCAGACAGATCCATCGCGCGGGCCATGAAAGGCATGTCGGGTTTCAATGTGGGCAGAATCGAAGGCCCCATCGCCGGATAGCCGTTGGAAATCCCGCGCGACCGGATGCCGGTATGGGCAAGCTCCACCGATGCCAGCGCGCCATGGGTCTTGATCCGCGCGACAGAGGCTGCGTGACGTAGGGTGTCGTGGTCATCCCAAAGCCGTTCGTAGCGCAGTCCGGAAAGGTCCGAAGTGGGGTCAATCTCGGTCAGTTGCATCGCCACGATGCCCCAGCCGCCTTCAGCACGGGTTTCGCGAAACCCCATCGCGCCATTGGGCATCAGATCGGAAAAGCCCAAGGCATACGGCACGGCCACAAAGCGGTTTGGCGCAGTGACCGGGCCAATCTTCAGCGGTTCGAACAGGGGGGCATAGCGTGGGTCCATCAGCGGGTCATCGTGATCGTGCCATCGGCAATCCAGCGATCTATGATGCGCAGAACTTCGACAGAGAACGCCTCGTCGTTGATGTGGCAATTCAGTTCGGTCAACTGGATCGGGTCCGTCATCGCCGCGCGATAGGCGCTGACCATCGCCGCCAAGGCTTCGGGATCGTGGGCTGGCATGCCTTCGGTATCCCATGCGTGGACGCCTTGGGTCGGCAAGACGAAGGCGACCGGGCCGGAACCCGATTTCAGCCGCCGCGCCACTTCATGTGCCAGATCGCCGCGTTCTTCCGCGGTCAGCGAGGCAGAGGCCAAAAGGCGATTATGCGCGTGATAGGGACGGTCGCGGAAACGCTCTGGCACAGGCGCCCAGGCAGCAAAGTCGATCATGTCGCCAAAGCCTGGCGCAGCAATGACCGGTGTGCCGCGTTTGGGGGCTGAGGTCATGCGGTTAGCCCCCGCATTGACGATGGATCCCACCATCAGGTTCCCGATTTCAGCCACTGCCAGTTCAAGAACGCAGGCAAAATAACCCTGTTCGGCAAGGCTTTCCATCGCCATGCCGCCCATGCCGGTGCCGTGAAACACCGCCACCGAAAAGCCTCGGTCGATCAGCGGCTGGCGCAAGTGGATCATGTATTTCAGGGCGGATGAGCCAAAGCTCATCATACCGATAACCGGGCGGTCGGGGTTGGGCGGCTCTACCGCGCGTGCTGCCCCCACGACGGCCCCTGCTGCTTGGCTGAGTGTTGCCTTGCAAATGTCGTTCAGCCCATAAAGGCCACCTGCCCAGAGGATCATCTGGATATCCGCCGAAAGCCGATCCGGCGGGATCAAAGCGGAAAAGGCGATGGTCGAAACGACATATTTCGGAACGCCGATCGGTAAGGCGCGTGCGCAGTCCAGCGCTAGGTCGGTGCCCATTGAGCCGCCTAGTGCGATCATGCCCTGAATGCACCCCTCGGCATGAAGCTTTGCGGTCAGCATCGCAGCGCCCGCCGCCATGATCTGCATGGCGACGTTTTCATCTTCCGCCGTCATCGCTTCATCAATCGTGCGCCCTGCCGCGGCAGCGACGTCGGCCTTCGAGATGTCAGTCGGCTGGTTTGGATTGCCCAGCACGGAAACGTCCATCGTCAGAACTTCTGCCCCTTGGGCGCGAATGCGGGCACAGAGGTAATTGAGCTCCTCGTCCTTGGTGTCGAAGGTGCCAATTACCAGAATGATCGGGCTGACAGTCATGTTTTCCTCCCCTATCCTCGCATGATGTCGCCAGCCGGGTCGTAGAACCCGGCCAGTTGAACGGTGGCCGGATGGTGAACTCCAGCAATCTGAACCGTGAATCCGCCCGCTTCGAGCCATGCTTTTGTGACGCCCTCGCCTCGGTGTAGTATGGCAAGCCCCAGCATGGCCCCCACTCGCCAGCCCCAACCGCCCGAGGTCACATGGCCCACCAGCGCGCCGTCTTTCCAGACGGGCTCGTTGTGAATGAGGTATGGTCCGTCCTTTGCGCTGACCCCATCAAGCCGCAAGGCGACTGTGCGGTTGACCGGCACCGGATGCGCGGCCTTTTGCGCCAGAAGGGCAGCGCGCCCAACAAATTCGGGCTTGGAAAAATCGACGGCAAAGCCGAGGCCGGTTTCTAGCGGCGTATCCTCTTCGCCGATGTCATGGCCAAAATGGCGGAACCCTTTTTCCAACCGACAGGCCCCCAGAGTGAACATGCCAGCCGGGCGAAGACCATGATGTTTGCCTGCTGCTTCCAAAGCGTCATGCACATGGGCGGTAAACTCGGCCGGGATCAAAAGCTCGTAGCCCAGCTCACCGACAAAGCTGCGACGAATGGCCCAAACGCGGGCGTGGGCCAGATCAATTTCCCTTGCAGCGCCAAAGGGGAAGGCGGCATTCGACAGATCATCGCCCGACAGCGCCTGTAGGATTGCCCGAGACTGCGGGCCATGCAGTGTGACAAGGCCATAGGCCGAGGTGGCGTCGAAAACCTCCACCTGCCAATCGGGCTGAATGGCGGCGCGCAAAAGCGCGAGATCACGGATCTGGCTGGGGTGACCTGTCACTACGATAAAGCTCCGCTCATCGAACCGGGTTGCCGTTACATCGGCCTCGATCCCGCCATTATCGTTCAGGAACTGGGTATAAACCGATGTGCCCGGTGCGACGTCCATCTGCGCCCCGCCGACGTGGTTTAGCAGATGCACTGCATCGCGGCCCTGCACGATGATCTTGCCATACATCGACTGGTCAATCAGCACGGCCGCATTGCGGACCGCCAAGCATTCCACTTGAATGAAGGGCGACCAATCCTGCCAGCCAAGGCTTGCACGCGTAGGCCAGCCCGCGCCCGTCGGGTCAAAATACATCGGCACTTCCCAGCCAATCCGTTCTGCCATCACCGCACCCGCAGACAACAGCCTGTCGTGCAGGGGCACCCGCCGAATACCGCGCGCAGTTTCGATCTGACGGCCGGGCCAATGCTGGCCATAATGAAGGCCAATCGCTTCCGTCACCCGCTCGGCGTTGTAGGCGGCGTTTTTCTGGAAAGGATGGGCCCGGGCAGCGAGCATCGAAGCCATGGAGCGTGGCGGAGCGCCAGTTAGCATCCACGCGGCCATGGTCAGACCCACGCCGCCCGAGTTCAGTATTCCGTTGGAGTTCATGCCAGCGGCCACATACAACCCCGGCATTTCGGGTGCAGGCCCGATATAGGGACGCCCATCAGGGGTAAAGCTTTCCGGTCCGTTGAAGAAGGTCTTGATGCCCATCGTCTCCAGCGCTGGAAAGCGGGCGAACATGGCTTCTAGAACAGGGGCGTTGTGATCCATGTCGAACGGCAGTTCGTCAAATTCGAAACTGTCGGGGATGCCATTCTGCCCCCAGGCCTTGCCCCGGGCCTCGAACCCACCCAACAACAGCTTGCCCGCATCTTCCTTGGCATAGATGCGCTCTTCCAGCGCCACGAGGCCGGGCAAGGTGGAGGTGATATCCTTGGACGGCTCGGTAACAATATAGAAATGCTCAGACGCATGCAGCGGCACGGTCACGCCATGGGCGGCGGCAAAGCGAGCCGACCACATGCCAGCTGCCAGCAGCACCTTTTCGGTTGCAATCACCCCGCCATCGGTTTCAACACCGGACACCCGGCCCTGATGGGTCAATATCCGAATGGCTTTGGTGTTTTCAAAGATCAGCGCGCCCTTGGCCTTGGCTCCTTTGGCCAGCGCTTGGGTCACATCCATCGGGTTAACCTGTCCATTCGACGGCACAAAGAAGCCGCCAATGGCGTCTGAGGTGTTTACCAAAGGCCAAAGCGCGCCGATCTGATCGCGGTCCAGAAGGTGGCTTTCAATCTCCATGCGCCCGGCGTGGTCGTGGTTGCGGCGCAATTGCTCCCAGCGCAGGTCAGACAGCGCCAAATGCAGTGTGCCGTTCTGCTTGTAGCCCGTGGCTTGGCCCGTTTCGCCTTCCAACTCGGTGAAAAGCCGAGCGGTATACTTGGAAAGCTCGGTCTGCGCGCCGCTTTCGCGCAACTGCCCGACAATGCCTGCCGCGTGCCAAGTGGTGCCCGAAGCAAGCTGCTTGCGCTCGATCAGGACCGCGCCTTCGCAGCCTGATTTTGAAAGGTGATAGAGGGTTGATACCCCGATGATGCCGCCGCCAATAATGACAACGGGGGCTTTGGCGGGAAGGTGGGCAGAGTTGGTCACTGGCGTTTTCCGAAAGTTGGGGAAAAAGACCGGCGGCCACGGTTGGGCCGCCGGTTAGTTACGCAGGCGGTCAGGAAGGGCCCGCCGTCTGCGATTTGGGTTTGGCGTGCTTCAGGTGCTGCCAGGTGAAGATGCCCACGGCGATGATGGCAAAGGCCAGAAAGGTGGCGGCCAAGGGACGGGTAAGAAAGATGGTAGCGTCACCCTGCGAGAGGCTCATCGACTGTTTCAGCCGCAACTCCAGCATCGGCCCCAGAACCAGCCCCACCACCATCGGAAAGGCTGGCACGCCGTTTTTGAGCATGAAGCGACCGATGATGGCAAAGACCAACGTGAACAGCGCATCGGTTAGGCGGAAATTCTGCGTGTAGGTGCCAATAAAGCCGAGGATCATAATCGCCGCTCCAATGACGCGGGGGGTGATCGACGAAAGCTTTACAACGTATTTTGTGAAGACCAGCAGCAGGATCATCACGAAGATGTTGAGCATGAACAGCGAGATATAGAGGCCCGAAATGAAGTCGGCATGTTCGACAAAAAGCTGCGGGCCGGGGATGATGTGGTGGATCATGAACACCGCCAAAAGCATCGCCATCAACGGATCCGCAGGGATACCAAGCGCCAAAAGTGGCACCAGAACGGTTGATGTGCAGGCGTTGATCGACACTCCCGACGCCACCAACCCTTCGGGCGAGCCTTTCCCGAACTCTTCCGGTTTCTTGGAAAAGCGCCGGGCCAGTGAATAGGACAGGAACTGCGCCCCAAACTCGCCAACTCCGGGCAGAAGACCCATTACAAGGCCAATCAGCGAGGACCGGATCACCGTGGCACGGTAGCGGAAAACTTCGAACAACCCGATAAAGCGGCCCGTGCTGGAAAGATCTTTCGGCACTTTGGGCGCCGATTTGGTTTCCAAAAGCACAAAGGCCTGCGACATGGCGAATAGCCCGATCACCATTGGCACCATCGGGATGCCGCCCATCAGCCATGTCTGGTCAAAGGTATAGCGCAAGGTGTTGTGGGGGGCCTCAAAACCAACAGTGCCAAGGAATACCCCGATGGCAAAGGTCAGGATCGCGCCAGCGATATTCTGATGATGCGCAAGGATCACCGAGATCGAGGCCAGAAGCATCACCATCGCAAACTCGGGTGGACCAAAATTTGCCGCAAAGCGCGCCATCACAGGGGCAAGGAAGATCAGCGCAAGGATCGACAAGATGCCGCCGATAAAGGATGACGAATAAGCGATGGATAGCGCCCGCATCGGCTGTCCTTTGCGGCCCAAGGGATAGCCGTCATAGGTCGTCAGCACGTGCACCGGCGTGCCGGGCACTTTGATCAGGATCGCCGGAATCGCCCCGCCATACCACGCCCCGCCATAGCAGCCGAGCAAGAGGATGATGCCAGGCAAGGGCTCCATCGTCAGGGAAAACGGCAGTGCAATGGCCATGGCCCCCGCAGGCTCCATGCCGGGGATCGCGCCCACCAAGATACCCGCGGTGGCGCCAAGCAGAAGGGCAAGGATCACCTGCCAGTGCATGACCTCTTGAAAGCCCAGAATGATCGCATCCATCACAGATAGCCTCCGATGGCACCGGCCACCCAGCCGGGGAAAAGTTGCAGGAAGGGCGGGGTTGGAAACCAGATGTCGAGGCCGACGCGGAAGGCCAGAACGATCGCAACGGTGACCAATAGGGCGATGAGAGGCCACTTGCCGCCGCGCAGGCCGGACATCCAATAAAGCGCTTGCATGAAGATCAGCGAGGCGATGGTGAAGCCCAGCAGAGCAACGCCACCAAGGTAGATCAGGAATGCCCCTGCGTAGACAAGCGAGCGGCCCATGCCTTCAAACGCCCCGCGCGCGGCAGCGGCAAAACCCGCCTTCTTTCGCAAACCTAACAGGCGCAGAGGCAAAACCGCGCCGCCGATCAGCCCGACTGACAATGCGATGAAGGGCCAGGACCAGGGTTCCTGCACCCAGCCCAAATCGCGACGGCCCTTTTCTACGGCCCAAGGCAGAACCGCGACGGCAAACAGCGCAAAGGTCCACAAAAGCGTGGCTGACAGGTTCAGCGCCTCAGGCGCGACCTCATCTTCGAACGAGTCTGTCTCGGCATCGGCGGGCGTCGGGATATGGTCGATATATTCAGACATAAGGGCTCCGGGCATGACGGGATCTGTGACGGCCCCGCAACCGGGGCCGCCTGCAGTGAGAAAACCTGAAGGGCTGGCTTACTTTTTGATCTTGGCGAAAAGCTCTTCGATTGCCTTGTAGTCGGCGTCGATGCGGGCCTGCGCTTCGGCTGCCGGCAGCCAGTAAATCTCCACGCCGGTGGTTTCTGCCACCTGCTTTGCCTGCTCAGATTGCATAGCCTTTTCAGCAATTGCCGCGATCTTATCCTTCACCTCTTGCGGGGTGCCTTTGGGCACAAAGAGGCCGGACCACAGCGCAAATGTTGGTCCGGTCATCTGGTCTTTCAGCAAAGGCGCATCAGGAAACACGCTGAGCGGTGCTGATGTGTAGGACGCGATCACCTTGATGTCGTCCTTGCATGCGAGGATCAGCCCGACGGTGGTGTTCATCACATCTGCATCGCCATTTGCCAGCGTGGTGCAATCGGTCACGTCATAGCCGGTCTCTGTCGTAAACTCGAAGCCCAACTGACGGGCGGCCTCAAAGGTCTGCTGCGCCGGAATGGTCTCGAAGCCGAAGTGCGCCAGCCGCAGTGGGTTGGTCTTGGCGTATTCAGCCATCTCGGCAAGGCTGTTGTAGGGAGCGTCTTTCTTGGCGGCCAGAATGAACGGGAAGTTCATGTTCAGGCCGATTACCTCGAAATCCTCACGCTTATAGGGCGCGAAGCCTTGGATGATATACGAGGTGGGAATGTCGATCAGCAGGTTGCCGATGGTATAGCCATCTGCCGCTGACGTGGCCAGCGCCTGCGCGCCCTCCGCGCCAAAGCCGCCGGGGCGGTTCACTACCTTGCCGGGCACACCTGTTTCCTTAGTGAACTCTTCGGAAATGATCCGCAGAAGCTGATCATCCACGTCCCCGGGCGGCCAAGGCTCAAGGAATGTGACGGGCCGCTCGGGATATTCGGCAAGCGCTGCGCCGGTCAGCGCTGTGGTGGCCAGAAGGGTGAGGGCCAGTGCCTTAGATAGAGTTTTCATCGCAGTCTCCCTGATTTTATCGTTTCATTATTATCAACGCCATTGACATTAGTGTTGTGTATCGTCATGCTCATGTCAAGAAATCCTTACGCTGCCGGTGAACAATATGGACGCGACCACCAGAAAACCTGGCCAGTCTATGAAGACGATCGACAAGGCGATGATTTTGTTGGGCTTGTTTACGACCGAGACGCCTGAGTTTCGGCTGGCCGACATCGCACGCACGGCCGGGATGGACAAAGTGACCGCTATGCGCGTGCTCAACTCATTAGTCATCGGCGGGCTTCTGGAGCAGCATCCCGAGACAAAGAAGTATCGACTGGGCACCGCGATTCTGCGACTGGCGAGGATTCGTGAGACAGCGTTTCCGATGATTTCGGTCTTGCAACCCATCCTTGATGCGCTTGCCGAAACCACGGGTGAAAGCGCTCATGCCGCGCTGCCTTCAGAAGCCGGCCTAACCACCGTTGCACTGTGCGAACCCAATCGGTCAACTCGGGTCTGGATCGACCCAACGCAGGTGCTGCCATATCACGCGACCGCTTCGGGCGTGATCTTCCTTGCGCACATGCCAGAAGCCGAGGCGCAGGCCCTGCTGCAACGGTTGCCCGCAAAACGCTATACAGAGGAGACTCTATCGACGGCGGCGCTGACCGACCGGATTTCAGAGGCGCGTCATAAAGGCTATGCGCGATCGTTAGGCTGGCTTGAGGTAGACACTGCGTCTTTTGCCGCGCCTGTTTTCGACTGGCACGGTAAGGTCATAACCACCGTGGCGGTGGCCTGCGTGCGTGCGCGCGTGAACGAAGAAACAGAACCGGGGCTGATAGCGGCAGTGCTAAAAGCAGCCGCCACCGCAACGCGAGCCTTTGGTGGCAAGGCCCCATAAACTGTCCATGACGGTTCTCGATGACAGGTCCTATTGTGCACTAAAGCCAAAGTGACTGTGAATTCTCGTGGGACCATGAGAACTTCTACCGCCTCTCTTGGAAACAAGGCCGCGCGGCGCTGAACCACATTTTTTGCGCCCGGCGGAAAATCTTTGTAGACATCGGGTAACCTACCCTGAAAAATGTTGAAATCGCACGGCGACCGGAATGAATATCGCCACGCTCTTCAAGTATTGTGCCAACAGCGAGAGACTCTTGGGACATATGGGCTGCTTGTCCAAAAAGCGAACCTAGCCCTACTGATGTCAGAAATCCCGCCAGCTTTTGCCCCCGTGAATCTGAGTGCTGTTTGCCGAACCTGAACGGCAGCAATGGGCCGCGTGCGTTGCTTACCCAACCGTCTATCAGGCTCGACCTGCTTCCTTGTCCAGCAATCCTCGCAGCAGGGCCATTCGATCCCCGCTGAAATCACCCTCCCTAAGCGTCAGCCCCTGCAGTGCGCGCACGAAGAACTGGCGGAAATCCCTGCGCTCCTCGCACCACGCCAGCAGCTTCACCCCTTGGGGCGGATGTACCAAGGCCAAGGGTAGGACTGTACGCGTGGTCACTTGCCCCGAAAGGTCGGTGTATCCGAAGGCCACCGGCTGGCTTGCACGGATCGACCCGTGGAGCGCTGAAAGATCTGCTGCCGCGGCCGCAAGCAGATCCCCGTGCCAATAGGCCGCCGGGCGGACGTCGAGCAACTGGTAGATGCGGCCGAGAAGGGCGGCTTCAGGATCAGTTTCCGCTAGTCGGACAAGCGTTGCCTCGGCAGCTTTTGCGGCCACCGGATCACCGCGATGGCTTGCCAAGGCGAGTCCCCTAAGGGCTGCATCACGCAGTTCGGGATCCAAATCAGTTGCAGGTTGGGCTGCCACGCTGGTCGCTGCACTTTGCCCAAAACCGATTGCGGCGGTAAACCCCGCAAGCCGGGTGCCGAGCGCGCGGCGCGTCAGGGTCAAGGGCATGGGGCGACCGGGTCGCATGGCAAATCCTCGTGGGCATTGTAAAAGACTGCCTCCTTCGCACGGTAGGGGTCGTTTGGTCCAGTATTTTCATGGAAATCCATCGCCTCTGAACCTGGAAAATGCCTGCATTCACAAAGCCGACGACCCGTTCAAGTACGCGAATTGGACCGGAGTCGATCCCCGGATGGCGTTATAGTTCCAAGCCTGCGAGGTTGTTGGAGAACTTGCTCATCTTTGAGACCGCGATTGTGATGGGTGGTCTCAAGGCCGCGAGATCAACCTCGGGCGCTGCGATGGCTTCGGCCTGTTCCACCGTTACGAGCACGTCAGCATTGACTGCAGCAGGCTCTGCCTCTGGCGCGATCTCCTCCCGCGCCACAATCTCGGCCGCCAGTTTCGGCTCTGGCTCGACGGGGGCTTCAGCCTTTGCCTTCTCCGGCCGCACGAAATCCACCACCATCCTTTCAGCCAAACGCCGTTCCAGCGCCTCCATCCGTTGGGTCAGAACCTGTACGTCCGCAGCTTCTTTGGGCGGATAGGGCAGGGGTCCTTTCTGTGCGTCGAACAGCTTCTTGAATGTCGGGTCCTGAAAATACACAATCCGCTGGACCAGCAGCGGGTTCTGCCGCTCCGGGATGAGAATGGCCTGATCCGGGTTCAACCGCCGCACCTCGTCGGGGGTCAGGAGCGGTCGCTCTTCCATCCGTCGGCTTACAGATCGCCGCTGCATGAAATCCCGATCCCGCGAAACGCTGTCCGACACAGAAAGTTTGGTCGTCTTGCCTAAAGCGTCCGAAATCTCTCCCGCCGTCTTCTTGTCGTTGGCCGCGAGGTAAAGCTTCATGCCTGCGGCGGACTCGAGCGACAGGCGGACATTCTCGCCATAGATATTGTCCAAACCAGGGATCGACTGCGTGATGATTGACACCCGCGCGCCGTGACCGGCGAGCTGCTTCAGGGCCTGTTCAACAATGGGCATCGGCCCGAGTTGGTCGAACTCGTCAAGCATGACCATAACGGGCCAGGGTTCGGATTTCGGGTCGGGAAGGGTAGAGCGCATAGTGGCGATCAGCTCGCCGAAAAAGAGCCGCACCAAAGGCGACAGGGTGCGGATGTCATCGGCGTTGACCACGACATAGATCGACATCGGCCGCTTGCGCAGATCAGCGAAGGAAAAGTCATTGCCGGAGGTGGCGCGATCCACAGCCGGGTTGTTCCAAAGCGTCATGCCCGCTCCGCCCAGAACAGACGCGTGGGAGGACAAGGTCCGGTCGGAATAGCCCGCGAACTTTCGGAAGGTCTGGGCGGCGTTGGGGTGCTTCACCTCCTCGGCATGCTCGCCGTAAACCTCCTGGGTGGCACCCCGACCGAAGAGGATGCGGCTGATCTCACCGATGGTGGGCTTGCATCTTTCAATCGCAAGGAGGCCTGCGGCAACGAAGAGTTCACGCCCCTCGGTCAGGAAGTCACCGGCGGTGCCTTTGTCCGAAACCGTCAAGAAATAGTCAGAGATCTTTGCCAGTTCGGTGTAGCGCTGTTCGAGATTTTCAACGCGGGCTACGCGCTCAAGCGGGTTGTAGCGATGGGTCGGATGTTCAAAATCGAAGGGTGAGAACCGATAGACCGCATCGCCTTCGGCCTGCCGGTGCCGGGACGTGGCTTCAAAAATCTCGCCCTTCACGTCGAGCACCACGATGCTGCCGTTGAAGAGAAGGGTATTCGGGATGACATAGCCCACGCCCTTGCCGGCCCGCGTAGGTGCCACGACAAGGCAATGCGGGAACTTCTGGAAGGTTGCGCTGACATATGGCGCGGTCTTTGACGGTGCCCCGATCTTGCCGAAGACCATGCCTGCGCCCAAGGGCTGCAAAAGGCCATTTGCTTTCATCTCTGCGCGCGCCTGGAACTTGGCCTGACCGTATTCCGTGAGCTGCTGGCGGAAGGTCAGCGCGACGGCGGCAATGGTGAACAGCACTGTCGATGCGCTGACGATCTGCCAAGGCAGGACCCAGGGCACAGAGGTCAGTCGCGCAAAACCGGGGAACTCGGCGATCAGGACAAAGATGCCGGTCGCGTTCGGATCGCGCCCCAAAATCAGGTTGAGGACAAGGCCTCCGGCGATGAGGCCGACCAGCAGGCCGGACATAAGACCAAGAGGAAGCAGCAAAGCAATGCGTTGCAAGATCAAAGCTCCCGGTCTTGATTGCGATCATGAGCTTGTGCCCGCGCGTGTTCTGGCGGTCGCGCCGCCGCTTGCGCGACCATTCTGCGTTCCGCCGCTTCCGCTTGATGCGCGCTGAGACCAAGCGAGGGATGTTCCTTGGCAGCGGAGACGACAGCAACGGCCATCGCCGCCCGCGCGGCCGGGTCCGGTACATCCTTGGCCAGTGCCTCGGTACGGCCAGCGGCGATGTCTTTCAACACGTTCGCCCCGTAGCGCTTCTTCATTTCTTCCGCGAAATCCCACGCCTGATTTTCATTGCGGAAGGCGACGGAGCCTTGGCTGGCATGGACTTTTGCAAGAGAACCTAAGGCCTCGACCAGAGGATCTGGCCCACGGGTCACTTCGATGCTGCGGGCGGACTGGATCAATTCGGCGGCCAGCTCGTAGAAGCGATCCACCCTCTCGGCTGCAGAGCTCCGCCCCTGCGCGCTGCCGAGATCAAGGCCATGCCGCTTGGCGACATCGGCAATATCGGATTTTACCCAAGACTCTTCCTCGCGGGCATTGGCGGCCCCGGTTTCCAGACGCTTCTGGAGTTTTCCGCCGTCGATGCCTGCCAAGCTGGCGTTGAGGCTCAGATCCGCCTTGAGGGTACTGACGCTGCCCTGTTGAAACTCGCTCTCCGCGCCACCAACGACCAAAGTGTCAGCGCCAATGGATGTGCTGTAAAGCGTCGACCGCGGCGGGGCTTCAACTTCATTCGGTTTCCGATCAAGCCCAAAGGCCGCCGCAGCTTCCTTGGCAATACTCTGCATTTCGGATCGCAGGTCGTCTTGTCGGTCCGAGGGCAATCTGTCGATCTGGGTTGTCGATTGCGCCACCCAAGCCGAGATTGACCGTGCAGGGTCGGAAGAAAAATCGCTCCGCTGCCGTTCTTCTTCGACATAGGCCGCGATCACCGGGCTTTGCGCCAGATGCTTGGCCAAGGCTTCACTGAGCGGCCCCTCATCGGGGAACTTCGCCAGAACCTCGGCCCCACCATCGCGAACATAGGAGGTGACGGCCAAAAGCTCATCGGGCAGAAACCCGGCGGAGCCTTCGCCGTCGACAAAGCGACCGGTGCCAAGCGTGGCGTCAGCATTTGGGATATACTCTGCCACCACCTTCTGAAATTCCGGGTCGGCGACGAGCCGTTCGGCCAGATCGCGGGTGTTTTCAGTGTCCCGACCGAAGGTCAGCACAAGTTGCGCATCATCGCCCGCATAGATCGCCGTTTCAGGGCGGGTGAACTCGGGCTGTGGCCGATGCTCAAGGACAAGCCCTTCCGGCGCGCGGTCGGGTTCTTCCAACAACTCGCGGTCGATCTCCAACGCGCGCTTTACCGCCAGCTCAAGCCCTTCTTCGCCACCTTCATAGAAATCATAGGCGTGGCGCAGAGCCTCGCGGGAGTTCGGGAAAGTGCGCTCCGAGACGGTGAGTTCATTCTCCCGTCCCGGCAAATTCGCCTCATAGCCCGTGTGAATCCCTCGGTCGGTTGCAACTGCCACGGGCCGCAGGTCGACATTTGCATCAGTCGTGACCCAGTCGCCTGCCGCGATGATGGGCGGCTTTTCAACAAGGGCGTCCTGGTTGGCTGCCACCTCCTGAACCGCCATTTCCTCCCAGACTTGCACCGCCGCGCGCAATGTCGGCCCGGGCGGGACCGCGTCGCTGTGATCGGCCCAAAGCGTCGCCGCCCTTTCTGGCTCCCGACGCGCGAAGGCCTCGAGATCATCCCTCAGCCCTGTATCCAGCCGCTCGGTCACGGCAGGACCGTCTTTTCCCCATTCGAGCTTGCCCAACCGCTCCGTCAGCGAGGCCTCCATCGTATTCAGAAACCCGGCGCGGAACTCGGCATCTGGCGCATGGGAGTCCGGCAGGCTTTTGAAATACCGCGTCTCGCCGGTCTCATGGACCCCGTGGACCTCTGTCCGGGCCATGGTGCGCGCGGTGTTGCCATCGATATGCGCCACCGAGGGTCGCTCGGCGGGATCCGCGCGAAAGAAGGCCTCGCCAGCTTGGCGCGGGTCTTCGAATTCCTGCGCGGCTCCTGACAAGGTCAGCCGAACCGAGAAGTATTCCTTGGGTCGGTCAGCGGCCGGACGTTCGGCATCGCTGCGCTCTGTTTCCGGGCGGTTCAGCCCTGCATTGCTGTCGTTTTCCATGGGGTACCTGCGGGGCAAAGAGCCGGAAATGGGGAAGGGGAGCGCGGGCGCTGCGGCGGCGTCAGTCGTCGAGGCCGGGGAAATACATCTCCATGATCCCGCGCTGATCGCCGATGCGGCCCATCTGCAGGATCACGTCGATCGAGGTCTGCAGATATCGGATGACCTCGCCGAAACTGAGCTTGGTTCCCTGCGCCATCACCAGAAGTGCGAGGCGGTCCATGGCCTTGCGGGCCGAATGGGCGTGCAGCGTCGTGAAGGAACCCGAGTGGCCGGTGTTGATCGCATCTAGAAACGTCGCGGCCTCAGCCCCGCGCAACTCGCCCAAGATGATCCGGTCAGGTCGCAAGCGCAGCGTGGCCTGCAAGAGCTTGTCGGCAGACCGGGGCGAACCCTCATCGCGCTGCGCGATGAGACTGACGGTATTGGGCTGACCGGGCAGAAGTTCGAGAGAATCCTCTATGGTGACAATCCGCTCATCGGCGGCGACCATTTCCAAGAGCTTGCGGCCCAACTCGGTCTTGCCGGTCGAGGTGCCGCCCGAGACGATGACGTTCAGCCGCTCAGAGACCAGCTTGCCCAAGAAAGCTTCGACATCTGCCCCTTCCGATCCGGCGCGAATCTCAGCGACCATCGCGCGGCGCTCCTCTTCCAGGGAGTTTTCTTGGCCCCGCAGAAAGCTGAAGGATTTGGCCATACGCTTCACATCCCCTTGCCGGGAGCGAAACACTCGAATGCCAATCACCGTGCCGCCCGAGACGGCGGGTGAGCCCACCACCTGACAACGCAACATCAGATCGCGATAGCGCACCGCCGCCGAGACCAGCGGCGCCGTTTCCGTGAAGGTGTTCGATGTCGAGTTGGCAATTTGGGCAGCCAAATCCCGCACGGACCGCGCAGGCAGCACGGTAAGGCCGCTTGGGGTCATGTGAATCTGCCCCGCGCGCTCCAGCCAGATCGATCCATCGGCATTGATCGCCAGTTCCATGACGGCCGGGTCCGACAGGGCGGCATCGAGCTGCCCGAGATAGGTGTCGAGATAGCTCATCAGTAAAACGCCAAATCTGCATCGACACGGATCATCACGACCGCACCCTGGTTGACGCTGATCGTGGGCGGGATGCTGAGATAGTCGGCTATAACTGTGTTGACCGCTTCGCCCAAATCAGTGCCGACGTTTTCGGCGGTGTCCGAGGCCACTTCGTCATCGGCATAGCGCGCGGAAGCAATGGCGGGCACGGCCCCGATCACAGAAATCAGCGCGGCAGTGCCAAAGCGTTGAAGGAAGTGGTTCCGCACAGTACCGGGCAGACCCGAGCGCCCGATGCGGTCCGTGCCATAGGCGGCAAGACTAACGGATTGACCGTCGGTCGTGACCAGCCGGTCCCAAGCGATCAGCACACGCCGCTGACCGGCATCGACCTCGGAATCATAGCGCCCAAACAGACGCGAGCCGCGGGGGATCAGCACGCGGGACATATCGAACGACCAGACATCGTGGCTGACGATGGCCGAGACATTGCCGGCAAGATCTGTGCTGATCGCGGTCTCAAGTGCTGCCTCGATCAGCGTTCCTTGCATCACGGTGTGGGCTGGATCGGCGATGACCTCCGCCTGCCGGACCTCGGCCGCCTTGGCCCCCGCCCTGCGAAACGCATCATCGCCAGTTGCGGCTTGCCCGGGCGCACCCGGGGCGGGTGCTGCTGCTGCGCCAGTCTCCCCGCCCATCTCCATGCTGGAGCGCAAGGCCACCATATCGGAATAGATCTGCGCCTGGTTCAGCATTTCGGCTTCCTGCCTGCGCCGGGCCAGTTCTTCTTCCCGAGCGCGCGCGGCCTCAGCCTCAGAGTCGCCATCGATGAGCAGCTTGGTCTCAAGTTCGGTCTGCAGCCGGATGTTTTCACGCTCAAGATCAGAGAGGGCTGCCGCGCGGGCCTTTGCATCGGCATCAAGGGCAGCGACCTGCGCTTTGAGGTCAGCGAGTGCGGCCTCGTCGGTGACCGTCACAGGATTGGCCTTCAGATCGGCGATCTGGGCGTTCAGCGCTTCGATCTCTGCCTGCAACCGTTCTGCCTCCGAGGTGTCCGGCGCTGCCGGGACGATTTGCGGCTTTGGCCGTGAAACGCTGAAGCCATCGGTCCCCGTTCCATCGCCTTGAAAATCGCTGACTGAGGCCGTCTCGATCGCAGGTGCCGGGGCAGGGGCATCAGGTGCGGCAAGGACCAGCCAGGCCCCGACGCCAACGCCGGCCACGGCCGTCACGGCGGAAAGCGCGTAGGGGTTTATGCCGCGCCGCCGCTTTGGGGTCTCGGAAGGCCTCATGCGCTCCATGCGGGCGGTGAGTTTTTCGGCGTGGGTCTCGTCGGTCATTGGCTGACCCCCGGCTCGGCCGTGACGCAGACGTATTCCTCGCCGTAGCGCAGCACCCAGCGTTCAGAGCGCGTGCTGACCGTGATGGTGGTCCCGCGGACTGAGGAATTGACCGAGTATTCCTGACCCTTGGTATCTGCGCGGAAGATCGTCGGCATCGGCGCGCCGGGTGGGATGACAAAGGTGGTTTTCCGCCCATCATCTGAAATTGAGACCGGCGCAAACCCGGGCAGGGCGCGGCCCTTTTTCATGATCTTGTAACTCATGGGCATGGAGGCCGGGATCTCGCTGCCGGTTGTGGCGGCACGCGTGCTGCCCGGCACGGTGAACTTCACCGAATAGTTCGGCTCTCCACGGCCGCCTTCGGTCACCTGCAGAAAGTAAATGTTGCGTTGCGTCTCGACGGTCAGGTTGGTCGTTGCCCCGGCGACGACGGGCTTGATGATGAAGAGGTTCGCACGTTCCAGTTTGTCGATCTTGAAGCTTTCCAGATCGCCGATGGCGATGGACTGGATTTGCTCGCCGCTCCCAAGTTCGACGAGGGTCACGTTTCTAAGGCGCGTGTTGATCCGGTAGACCTGACCTTCCTGATAGGTGGCATAGGTCACACGAGCATCATGGGTGCCGGGCTTGGGCGCGGTTTCGGACAAAGCGGGCAGGGCGGTGAGGCTGGCTAGAAAACCAGCCATAAGAAATGTGGAACGGGGGATCATGTCAGCCCTCCTGCGTGGTCAAAGTTTCAGCTGTGATGCGGTAGTCCGTCACCAAAAACCCGGTCGGGTTCTGCCAGACGAGATCGAGCGCAGTCTGTTTGGACGGCTCGAAGCGATATGTGACGGTGGCGGTGAACTTGCCGATCCGGTCTGGCACGCCCTCGCCATCGGAGACCCAGGTCTTGGTGAAGCGCACTTGCGCGGTTGTATCCGTCACCGGGGTGATTGACAGGATGTCGATGACCACCTTGGAATTCTGGCCGTAGAGCTTGGGCGGATAGTTGGCGTTGCCTTCCGTCCAGAGGCTGACCAACCCTTGGCGGGCATTGCCTTCGGACCAAGTGTAGGCGCGCAGGATGCGGGACTCGTTGTCGTGCTGGTCATAGGTTTCTCGGTCGGTGACATAGGCGAAAAGCAGGCTTTGGCGGATCGCCTCAGCCTGTTCGATGCCGGCCTTTTCCACTGCAACCACGCGTTCCGCGACGCCAGTGTCCTTGTCGACGATGGCGAGGAAGGCTTCGGTCTGCTTCAAGGGGAGCATTGTGACGACAGCGATCATGCCCATCAGGCCGATGGCCAGTCCGCCGCCCGCCACCAGATAGGCGATCCGCTCGCGTTTTTTGACGCCGTAAAACATCTCGGCTTCGAGAAAACTTCTCAATTCAGGGGGAGAACCTGTCATCATCTTGCTCCGGAAATAGGGAATTGCGCGGTCGGCAGTCGTGCGGCGTGGGCCAGCTCGTCAGCGTCAGCTGTCGCGGATGAACTGGCCAAGTCGCGCCCTTGCGGCCTGGCCGCGCTCGGCATCTGACTGCGCCTGATCGCGCAAATGGTGGTGTTCGGTCTTGCCGTGCATGAAGCCCGAGCGGACCTCGTTCATGCGCCTCGCTGAATAGTCGGAGGCCTTTTCCAGCGGCTTGCCTGCGATACGTAGCGCTTGCGGCGCAAAACTCGCGAGGCTGATCTGGCCGGTTATATGCGTTACGGCATTCGGGATCGCCATGAGGGCAAATATGCCGACGAAAACGATGACGAAGAAACCAAGAATCGAGCCGAGGTCGGTGACGTCTTCGGTTTCCCGAAACACATCATGCGCCACGGTTACCACGGCCACGATGACTCCAGCCGACGCCACTGGGTACATTAGGTAGCCGATCATGGCCGAGAGCCAGGCCTCGAACATGCCCTTGGTCTTCTCGAAGATCGTGGCGCCGATGGCAATTGGGGCAACCCCGAGCAGGAAAGCGATCATCAGCTTCGAGAAGCCAACGATGAAGACATAGACCGCCATCAACACGCCAAGCACGACATAAAGGACTGCAGCCACGAAGCCGCGCATGATGGACGACATCGCCGAAGACACGGAATCCACATTTCCGGCCATCATGTTCGCCATGTCATCCATGGCTGCTGTGGCGGATGAACCGACACCGCCGCCCCCGAGCCGGAAGTATTCCAGCGCAAGAGCACTGAGCCCATTGCTGGCGGCATCGTAAATCTGAGTGAAGTTGGACCAGGTCAGGCCGAACATCAGGACCATGACGATGCGGAACGACAGCTGAACCGCGTCGCGCATCGAGATCCGATAGACATTCAAGGCCGCGTTAATCCCTACCATGACCAAGAGGAGGGCGAGTAGGGTTGTGTAGATCGGCCCAACAGCACCGGCAGTTGCCTCAAAATACTGCCGCCCGGCGGAGGTGATCGCCGTGTCCAGCGTCGTCAGGATGGTCGAGACACTGTCCATCAGAAACTGCCACCGCACATCGTTTCGGCGACCGCGATCAGCTTCTTGGCCTCTGTGGAAATCGCTTCAGTCTGCAGCCAGGTCAGACGCTCGACGTTGTGGTATTCGCGCAGAGCCGCCGCCGCCGCATCGACCTCGTGCCAATCCGCCACTTTGCCGGTGCAGCCGCAGTCCTTCGTTGCGACGACATTGCGCGTACGTACAAAGCTATAGATGTCGCGCAAAGCTCGCGCTTCGGGGCCGGACCGCGCCAGCTCATAGCCCGCAGGCCAGAAGGCCTGACAGTTCCGAAACTCCTCGTTCACTGCTCCCGGGATAGGCTGGACATCGTCGGGTATCTCGATCTTCGGCAAAATGCTGAGAAACGCTTCTTCCTGGGCGATATCTGCCGGGGCAGGGGTTGTCTCAGCCACTACCACCCCGGAAATCAGGGGCATCACCGCCAATGCTGCACCAAGCGCACGTCCAAGATTGATGTTTTGCATCGTCATTCTCCCCCAAGGACCTTGATGAACTTTTGCTCTTCAGCGGCTGTGGCGGCATCCATAACGCCCGCTTCGCCCATGCCCATCAGCTGGGCGGATTCCATGTTCCAGATATTGGCGAGCGCGATCGACAGTTCCGCCGTCACGCGGGTGTTGAGGTCGATGGCCTCTTTCAGCCCCTCGGTGTCTGGAATTTCCTGAACAAGCTCATGGACCCGCTCAAGGCTTTCAGAAGCCTTGAGCGAAGAGGTTTCAGCGGCCGCCGACAGGAAGGCCGCGGTGTTGGCTTGCGTGCCGATCCGGGCTGCCCCTTCATCTTCACTGTTCGCAAGCGTGTCGACGGTGGCCACATCAAGGCCAGCCGAGGCGAAGAACTCAGAGACATATTGCGCGGCGGGCTTGTCTCCGACCTTGCCGGATGTGGTCATCAGGGAATAGCTGCCGCCCTTGGCCGCGATCAACCCACCGGTCAGATCGGCGACATCGGGCAGAATGTCGTCGAAGAAGGTGTTCGGGTCAGGGATACCCAGGGCCTCCAGCGTCAAGCCGTTACGCAAGGCATCGAGCTGCGCTTTCAGCGTCGCGATCTGTTCGATCTGCTTCAGGATCTGCTCATCGAGTTTCAGGTTGGAGGCAATCATCTCCTTCACCTGCAGCTTGGCTTCGGTCAGCACCTCGCCGATCTTGGCGATGCTGGTGAGGTCAACTGTTGGCACGCCCTGCGCGACGGCAGGGGCAGGGGAAAGCACGGCGGCAGAGATCAGAAGAGGGCCAAGACCCCGGACAAGATTGCGGATCATTCGGAACCACCCTTCACTTTGATGAATGTTGCGTCGACGGCATAGGCCTGAAGCCAGAGGGCGTAGCGGGTCTGATCGACCTTTACGCGCGCTGCCTTGACCCGCTCGACCATGAGCCCGATGCGGACGGCTTCCGCCCGGGCATAGCTGTTGAGGTCCAGCGCCTCTTTGGTCGATTTGGTCGTGGGGATGCGCTCGATGATGGCGCGCAGGCGCTTCAGCGACGCCTCGATCTCGAGAGAGGCGGCCATCCCGTAGTGCAGGCCCGCGTCAGCCGTGTTGCTTGCTTCGGCAATCGCCATGTCGCGCGGATCGAAGGTACCAACCTGATCGACGCCGGTGATCTTGCCGGCATAGGCGTTGAAGAACCCGGTGATGCGGACGACGTAATTCTGCGTCTCCTCAAACGGTGGGATGCCGCCATACTTTGTGACGTTGCCCGGACCGGCGTTGTAGGCGGCCAAGGCGAGCGGCACCGAGCCAAACTTGTTCAACTGCGTCAGGAAGTACCGCGCGCCACCATCCAGTTGCAGCATCGGGTCATCATAGTAGGCGGGGTAGATGCCCAGATCCCTTGCGGTGTCCGGCATGACCTGCGTCAGACCAAAGGCCCCAACCGGGCTGCGCGCCCCGATGGAAAACCCGGATTCCTGTTTGACGAGGCTCTGAAACCAGATGCGGAACTCGACTGGGTTCAGCCCGGCGCGGGCAAGTCCAGGGTGACCGGCATATTTCTGCGCCGTGGCGACGATCATCTCTTCGATGCTGGTCTTGGCATCGCCAAAAAGCCGGTCGGCATAAGGGTTGTTGTCCTCCACGGCGTAAAGGACTTCTGCCTCGGCTCCCGGGATCACCTCCAGATCGCCGATCCACGGTGTCTGGCCGGTCATCATCGCCAGCGTGGCATCCAGCGCGTCAAGCTGGTCCTGATGCAATTCATCGATGCGACGCTTCTTGTCGGCCTCAAGTTCGCGCGCGCCGGTCAGATAGGACATCTGCGCGATTTCCAGGCCGTGCTGGATGATCGACTTCGGGTCGACAATCGGCACGCCCTGCGCCATCGCAGGCCAAGGCAGGACCGTCACCCCCAAAGCCATTGCACTGATCAGGCCAAGAGGTTTATTCGCAGGGAATGACATCAAGACCCGACGTGTTGCCGCGAGAGACCAGCCCCGCATCCGGGCTTGCGCCCTTGGTGGAAGTGGTCACAGTAGAACCCGCAGTGGCCCAGCAATTGGTTTTGGCAATCGGCACGCCAGTGCAGCCCGCGATGGGCAAAAACCCGAGTCCGATAATCAAGGTTATGTTATATATTGATTTCATTAGACAATCATTCCTTCCAGAATTTAGGCCGCGCGGCGTAGTCAGCCCCAAAGGCGTTGAGCCCAGCCTGACCACCGCCAAGCGCTGTCAACAGCGGCCCCAGGGCCTTGAGATCGACATTCAGCACGGTCGAGCTGCGCGGCGTCCGCGACAGCACCATCCGCTGACCCGGGATCGGACTGAGGACAAAGTCCAGCTCGCCATCGGTCAGTCGGAACCCGTCATAGTCGGAGCTTGCGGCTTCGCCGTTCGGGAAGAGAAGCTGGTTTGGCAGCGCCTCCAAGATCGAGCGGGCTTTGGATCCTCGGATCTGGCTTGGAAACTGGGTCATCATCACAACGACGACGTTTTTCTTGCGCGCGGTCACAAGCCATTCTGCGAGCTTCTTCGCGAAGTATTCGTCGTCGAGGACCTTCCAGGCCTCATCGATCAGGATCAGCGTCGGGCGCTTTTCTTCGATGAGCATTTCAATACGGCGGAAGAGATAGCCGAGGATCGCCGTGCGCTCGGTGCCAAGGTCGAGGATTTCAGTGAGATCGACGGCCGTCACATCACTGCTGGTGAAATCGACCACAGGCTCGTCTGCCTCGCCAAAAACCCAGCCATAGCGGCCTTCGGGGCCCCATTCGCTGATCCGTTGCGCCAGATCGAGACCATCGCCGACGTCGCCAAACAGCTCCTGAAATGCACGGAAGTTCCGCAGACCTTCCCGGGCCTTCCCGTTTTGGGAGATCGCCGACTTCAGCGCTTCGGACTGCAGCGGTGTCATTGGCCCGCTGCGCTGTTCCAAAAGTGCGACCAGCCAGTCCAGAAACCACGCCTCGCCTCGTTCCCCGGTTTCCGTGGCAAGAGGGTTCAAGCCAGTTGGTCGTCCGGCCCGGATTTCCGCGTAGCGGCCGCCAAGGGCGCTGACCGCCATCTTCAGACCGGCTTCCTTGTCGAAGATGATTGTCCGGCCCCCTGCCCTTTGGGCTTGGGCCGCGAGGAAGGCGACGGTCGTGGTTTTGCCGCCGCCAGATTTGCCCAAGACAAGAGTGTGGCCGTTGGTCGGCTCGGCTTTTGGGTCGCCGGGTTCATGGAAGCTGAACCGGTGCAGCGATCCTTGCAGGGTTTGGAACAGCGTGAGCGGCGTCTGCCACGGCAGACGTGCAGCTTCGGTCCCGGTGTCTGCTGCATGGAGGGCGGCCATATCGGCGAAGTTCAGGGACGACACCGTCATGTCGCGTGCCCGGTAGTCCATATTGCCGGGGTGCATGGCGAAGAAGGCGGCCTCGAGCGCTGTGACCTCTCGGACGAGCCGCATGCCGTTCTGGTGGGCGATACCGCGGATGCGAGCGACCTCGGTGTCGAGGGCAGCCTGATCCCCGGCAAAGACCGTGATGGTCATCTGGTGGATGCCAAAGCCGAGCTCGCCACTTTCGGACTTGTCAGCGGCCTCGAAGAGCTGAGCCTCAATCGTGGCGGCAATATCCTCGGAGGCCCGCATTTGGGCAACGCGGCGTTTGACTCGCTCGGTGATGCTGCCGCGCTCGATCGGCGTGTAGCTGTGAGTGATGATGGTGTCGCGGCTCGCCCCAAGGGCATCCAACATGCCGGGCCAGGTCGAAGTGGCATATGATTTGACATAGAGAACGGCACCGACGCGGTGCGTGTCTGCGCCCTCTTCTACCGTGAACTGACCTTTGCCGAAACGGATGGCTGCATCGCTGGCATCCTCGGCGATGATGCCAAAGGCGCTGCGCGATTTGGCACGAAGTTCTCCGGTCAACAGCGAGGCGTAGAACCCAATGAGGCTGCCATCGCTTATCTTCAGGCGACGGGATTTGACGCCAAGTCCCGTCTCGAGGATCGAGACCACCTCGCGCAATTCTTCCAAGCGCCGGTCAGTGTCTTCGCCCCAGACCTTTGCCGCCGCCTTGCCAAACAGGGGCACGGCCAGCGGGGCAACTTGCCGACGGACAACCGTCAGGATCAGCACATATTCCTGCAGATTGCGGCGCTGCAGCTCATTGCCCCAGGCCCGGTCGATATCGGCCGCGAAGCTCTGGCCATGGATCGGTTTCAGCTGGGCTTTGGCAGGCCGCATCATCCGGTGCAAATAGAAGCTGAAACGCTCATCAAGCGTGTCGAGGAGATGCGCGAACCCGGCCCGCAAGGCGGTGACCGCCGAAGACCCGGATGTGATCCCGTCAATGCCGGTCACCTCCAGAGAGATCATCAACCCGTTGTCGCGGGTGCGCACCACCTCGTCATCAAGTTCGATGACGTAAGGCAGATGCGCATAGATCTTTGGATCCGCAGGGATCAGCGCCCGCGCCCTGCCCTTTAACCCTTCCCGCTCAAGAAACATGACGCCGGCCTTTCCGCAGGATGGCCATCGGCGTCACCTGCATCATGACGGCAAAGACGTGGTGCCCATTCGGGTTCAGCTTGGTGGCCACGCGCGCCAGCCCGTACCAGACCGGGGCTGTCAGAAACCACCAGACTGGCTTGAAGAGGATGAAGGGCAGCACGGTCATCGCACCCACTGCCATGGCATAGGGCATGGGCAGGCCAAGAAACTTGGCTTGCCGCGAGAGCCCGAGGATGACCGCGCTTTTCTCCATGGTTTTGCCCTGCCTCAGCTGAAGGACGAGCGCAGATTGGCAACGATGGCCGGACCCGCGAAAACGAGGAAGGCGCCGACCACGACCAGAGTCACCCAGGCCCAGGAGATCCGATTGAAGGCCGCAAGGAACCCAGTCACCACAAAGGCGATGCCAAAGAAGGCGGTCGCCAGGGTGCCCCGGAACGAAGCCAGCACGCCGGTGGCAACGGTCTCGGCCTTGGTGAAGACCACCTGCGCCAAGGCGGGCTCAGATTGCGCCAGAAAAAGGGTGCAAAGGGTCAGGCCCAGAAGAGCCAGTTCGGTCGGTTTCATGTTTGGAGGGTCCTTCAGATGTTGAGGTCAGCGAGGATGCGGTCGTAGGCCGCCATGACCTTCACGATGTGGGATTGGGTCTCGGCGTAGGGCGGCACGCCGCCGTATTTGCGGACCGCTTCCGGTCCGGCATTGTAGGCGGCCAGCGCCAGATCAAGGCTGCCGAACGCGGCCATCTGTTCGAGAAGATAGCGCGCGCCGCCGTCGAGGTTTTCGATGGGGTCCGCAGGATCGACGTTGAGGTAATCAGCTGTGCCGGGCATCAGCTGCGCGAGGCCAAGGGCACCGGCTTGGCTCACAGCGCCTTGGGTGTAATTACTCTCGACCTTGATCATCGCCTGGAAGAAGGCGGACCACTCAGCAGGCGTAAGGTCCAGCCGCGCCAAGGCCGGATGGTCTTGATAGCGGGTCGCAATCAGCCGGATCGACGGAAGCACATCCCTTGGGGCTGCAACGCCTTTGGTGCTGTAGGAAACATCGGCGGCAATTTCCGCCCCCTCCTCTTCCCGGGTCTCTTCTTCAGCTAATTCAGGACGGACCGGGACAATCAGCTGTCCCTCACCGTCGTAACGCAGAACAGACGTATCAAGTGCGGCGAACTGAACGTCGCCGCCCTGCCCTTCCGGCTCATTCCAGCGGATCACTTCCGCCCGGGCGGCTCCGCATGCCAGTGCAGACAGCGCCAGCGACAGCAGGCACATCGAGATGGTCGAGGTTGAGCTTGCCGAAAGCGAGACCGAACATGCCGATTGGCGAATTGACGATGCGTTCCCGCGCAAGCGCCGTGACCAAGAGGAAACGCTCGCCGGTGGGGCTGACAACGTAAAAAAGCCATTCCCCCGAGAATCGCTCGTCGGGGTTCGGCGCACTGACACACTCGATCTCAACAGTCGCTCCTTCGGATGCGGCCAGCTTGCGGAAGTCACGCTCCAGCAAGACAGGCAATGCGCGCCGTTTGGTATTCATAGGGTCCCCTCGGATCATCTGTTGGGAACGTTGTATCGCAGATTTCTTTGTGGGGCGATGCCTAACAGAAAGTATGGCGCATTCAATACAAAAATGACAAACACGATAAAAGAAGGCTGTGAACGCCGACGGATGCGGGGTCGGATGTCTGGTTACGCCAGCAGCCAAAACCTTCCGAAGTCGGAGAAATGGAGCCGGAATGTGAGCGCGCGAAGTTGAAAAAAGTCCAAGAAATATTGAGATTATATGCGCCTAAAGGCGCTGCGTCTTGGTCCTGCAAAGCGCACCCAAGGTGCCGGCGTGCCCGGCTTCTTCCCGCGTTCTGCGTGGTTGTCGTGGTGAGTTCAACCGCCATCGCACAACCAAAGGTGATTCGCTGTATTGCGCCCGAAGTACCGATCACCGCTCTGCCAGAGGCGGTTCTCTCCGAGTATCGCGCAGAAATCGCTGCCGAGTTCGAAGCGTATTTCGCGGAACTAAGCCACCACATCGCCTGCCTTGACGCCGAGCGCAGTCGCGCCTTGTCCGAAGCCCGCGTGGCCACCGAGGCCTACTCAACCTTTCTCAACATCCCCCCAGCCCAGAAGGACCTCCCGTGAAACCTCTCCTCCCTGCCCTTCTCCTGGGTGTCGGTCTCTCAACCGTAACCGTCACTCCGGCAGCTGCCTACCCTGTCGATTGCGCGATCCTTCTGTGCCTTGCCGGGGGCTGGCCCGCATCTGCCGAATGCGCCCATGCCCGCGCGGTGTTCATCCGCCGCATCACGCCGTGGCCGATCGAGCCGCCGCTGCAGATCTGGAACTGCCCGATGCGGGCGAGTTTCCGCGGCGAGCCGCGGCCGATTGAACGTCTCTTCGATATCGCATTCCGGGGTGATGTGCCTCCGAAAGCCTTGTCGCTCCCCCAGGGCTCGGCCGATCTGATCGTTGTCGACGCTCAGGCCGATGTCGACATTTCAGATGCAGCCTTTGACTTCGTTCGTTCAATCCGGGTGTTTGAAATCACCTACCAGCAGCGCCGCAGTTCTGACGGCGACTGCAACAGCTGGGGGACGGTCTACATGGGCAGCTACGGCGAACAGGGGGACTACACCCGGCGGCGGAGCAACATATCCGCTGTTCCAGCCGCCTCAGACTTCAGCGTCCCCGCCAACTGCGGCAGTTACTGGCACCGCTCGGTCTTTGTCGAATGGCGGGACTATGAGGGAACCTACGGCCATGAGGAGGTGCACTACTAACCGAAGCGATCTCCGCCCTTAACCACACCGGAAATCCAGCCCCTAGAAACAGAAACGACGCCTGACCATAGGTCCGACGCCGCGCTGATTTCTCCGTTGCATGAGAAATCTATCGCGAGTGAAGCGCCCGTTCAATCGGCAAAGCATTTTGTCCGAGCGAATTTTTGCGCCCCATCGTCTGGCGTCCTCAAAGCAGGACGACATGCCCATGACCCTGACCACCGGCGCCATTCTGCGTCGCATCACTGAAGCGGACCTTTCGGCCGCAAGCCACAAACTCGCAACGATCATCCTTGACGGTATCGCCTGGAAGGATGGCTAAAGCGGCCTTGAGCGCGGGACAGCCGCGTTCACGCTCGCCCATCTGGCTGACAAGATGGGCATGTCGCGGCAGCATTTGACGTCGCTTCTCGCTGAACTGGCAGCATCCACTCTTGAACTTGACTGCAGGAAGGCCGCGTATGTCCGCCTGAACCGAACATGACCCTTAGAACATAAGCTGCAAGCGGATCGAAGAGGCCTTAGGCATTGGCCAGACGGTCTATGAAAGCGTCATGCGGCCGCGCCCGCGCTTCATCCCCGCAATGGCGGCTAACAAACACGGCCACGACGGCTAAAGGCATAGCGATGAGTTGCAGATCAGGTACACATACTTGCAACATGGAACTGTGCGAAGCGGAATACCTACCGCCTCGGCGAGAGATGCTGTTCCGACCCGCTGGTGTCTCCAGCCGCCCGTCAGTTACAATCTGCCACGCGGGCCATGGCATGCGCCCATTCTTCACGGAACTGGCCTCGATAGGCAGATCGAACCATCGTCTCTGGTTTGAGTGCCCGAAGTAATTTGAATTGTCGCGGGCTCAGGTAAGCCGCAGGGTCTTCGCGATAAGGTATCGCCAAATTGATTCGGGTTCGCTGGGCAGGGCTAAGTGGTACCCCTGCATAAGAAGTCTTGCTGAGATAGTATTGCGGGGCCTCATCCACCCGGAAGTTTCGCCTGTTGCTTCGACGGAACCCTTCGGTGAGGGCAAAGCTGTCGAGGGAAGTTTGACTGACAAGCGCCGGATCAAAATGGACCTTCACAACCTCTTCTCCGCCGACCCAGCCCGCTTCGGTCGACAAAACGCCTTCGTGCCCGGCAAGCGTGGTTTCGCCAGACCAAAAACAGGGTGTTTCGTAGACCGCACTCGCGGCTTGCCCGTTTTCGATCATCAGGTCACCGCGCAAAAGCCGGGCATAGGTGGGCTCCTGTTTGCCCTGCACGTCCAGCGCCTTGTTCAGACGGTCATATAGCCCGACGGGATCATAGCGGTTTGAAAGCTTCGGCAGTAACGGCTTGCCATCAGCGTCAAGGAAATAGACAACCGGATTGTTCCAGGCAGGTTCGTTGAATGCACGCAGCACGCGCGCGTCTTCGCCGGAGTGGTTGTTGAAGATCGCGACAGGAACGAAACATTCCTCGATCAGCTCGACAAGAAGAGGATGACTTAGGACGTCATGGCCGAAATTCACGCATGTCGAACAACCTGGAACTTCCTGAAACAAAAGTACAATGGCCTTGCCCGAAGTTGTCGCCTCGCGCAGTGCCGCGTCAAAATCGCGAAGCCACGTGACGTTGCCAAGCTCGCGGTGCTCTTGGAAAGATATGTGTTTCATGCCTTCAAGATAAGATCATTCGCGGCCGAATCAATGCCCCGACGGAAGTGTTGTGTTGCGGATCTCTTGTGCGATATTCCCGGACAACGCGATCCCAATCGAAAGGCCTGCCCTGTGGAAAAACTGAAAGCTATTTTGGTTGCCATTTTTGAAAAGGCGGGTGACGCACATCACTTTGCCTATTCCGGAGTGCAAGAAGATCATGATTGGTCGATCTGGTACGCTGATTTTCTGCGTAACCCGCTGTCGCAGGCTCTGGGCCGTGAATTCACTCGCGCAGAGCTTGTCACATGTCTTTTGGCGGCAGAAGATGAACGCCTGGCGCTCTTTGGTGCAGACCACCCATGGCATGCACACTTTGCCGAACATTTTCTGACCCGCTATGCACCGGCAGAACCTGAAAGCGCGACAACGCTGTCGCTTTACTATTACCCTGAATGCCCCTTTTGTCAGCGCGTCCTGCATGCGATCCGCGAAACCCAGGCTGAAGTTGAGCTGCGCCACGTCTGGGACGTCCCGCAGAATCGCAGCGATCTTCAGGCAGCCCGGGGTCGGACAACCGTGCCTGTCTTGCGCATTCAGGATGGCAAGGGTTCAGATCGCTGGATGCCGGAATCCTTGGATATCGTGCGTTACCTGAAGGACCGCGCCAAAGCTGGAAAGGCTGCACACTCTTGAACATGCTCGGTGTCGACACCACTTAGCTAACGAGCCCATCGGTGTGCCTTTTGCCGCCATACGACCCGCAAACAAGTGGTTGGCCGAGCAATCGTGGGAACCTGTTTCAATGGAGGAACCCAGCTTGATAGCTCAGCAGCAGTTTATTGAAGAGGTTGGCAAGGCCAGGGACGAGATCGATATCGAGCGTTGCGCCTTGCTTTTCGCCTCCGAGATCAACCCGGAGACGGATATCAGCAAGTCGATTGCCGCGCTGGATCAGCAGGTGAACGGTTATCTGGAAGGTTACCAGAGCGACCCTTCAAAGACCCCGTCCAACAGCGCGCTGTTGATTGACGTCGTGGGACGCTCGCTTGGTTATCGCGGCGATACTTTGGAATACTTTTCCTCCGGCAACAGTCTTTTTGACCACGTCATAGACAACCGCCTTGGCATTCCGATTTCACTTGCCGCAATCTACATGTCGGTGGGGCAAAGGTTGGGGATCAAGGTTCATGGCGTCGGGTTCCCGGGCCATTTCCTTATCCGGGTGATCGAGCCGGACGGCAGTGAGCGCCTTGTTGATCCGTTTTCGCATCACAAACTGTCAACACAAGATGTCACAGCGCTGAGGGCTTCGACGGGGGAACAGTTCGGCCAATTTGATGAGGCTTGGCTTGCGAATGCGCATCCGCATGACATGCTGGTGCGTATGTTTGAAAACCTGAAACGGGTTTTTCTGAATGAAGGAAACATTGCCGCTGCAGAGTCTTGCCTTGACTACCAGTTGATATTGAAACCCAAAGACTCGGTTTTTCTGGAACAACTTCAGGTTCTTTTGGACCAGAGGGGCCACGGGGTCCACTAGGCCATCCGCGCGACGAAATCGGGTAAGGGTTTGAATACCAAAGGCTAAGGGGCCGCAGCGCCAACGCCGCGCCCCCTTTTGACCCGATCAACCTTTTGCGCTTAGGCTGGGATGGCCGCCGAAACGGTTACGCAACGCGGAAAG
>FWPV01001818.1_pt1 | contig 51857 bp, 42 predicted proteins | sample 2228371 | NCBI WGS metagenome assembly FWPV01 (sample SAMEA103939776, study PRJEB20133) | metagenome
TTGATCAGACAGGGGCCAGGGTAAAACAGCTTCCCATGACTCCAGAGAGGATAAAAAGGGCCATGGCAAAGACATAGCCAGGCAAGAAAATAACCTGATTCTCTACAGCTGAATCGGAACAGCCGGGCCATGGTTAGGCCTGAAGCAAAAGGAAAGCAGAAGCAAGACCACAGGTACACACAATGGCCCACCGGACCTCTCAAATGCGGTAGTTCAATGGCTCCGGCCTCCAGCCCATGCCACATGGTCAGGTTCTTGGGCACCTTCGCCAGGGGTTTGAGTCTTGGTGCAATCTTTTTGATCTTCTTTGGGATCGCGGAAGGGAGACTTCGGTGAGTTTTTCATGGTTTCTGGCTCATTCCGTTTCTTTGGGACCGCAAAGGCGCAGAGCGTGAAGGTTTCTCAGATTATTTCGCGCTTTGGCGGTGAGCCTTCGGGTTCCATCGATATCCTTTGTAGAAATTGTGCCGCCGTGAGAATCGGGATGCCGCCGACGGTCTGCAAATCCAGCAGGTCGTGGTCGTCGCTGACAATGCAATGGGCCTGGCTCACCACGGCGCAGGCGATCACCTGGTCATCAGCGGCATCGCGGCTGATGGTGGGGAGTTCCTCCGGCAGTTCGACCAGTTCGCTCAACGCAGCGATGAGGGCCACGAAGCGGTCGCGCTGTCTCGCGTCGTAATAGCGTTGCAGCCGTGGATACCGCAGCACGTGCGCCAGTTCCTCCAGCAGTTCGGGCGCGCTCACCAGCGTGAAGCGTCCCTGCTCCAGATGCTCCTCTATCAGCGTAGCGATCGGGGGACAGTGGACGAGTAGGTAACTCATCAGCACGTCCATGTCGGCCACGGCGCGAGGGACGCTCATGCGCGACGGGCCTTGTCGATCAACGTGGAGACTTTTCTTCCGGTGAGGGCTGCGCGCGCTCACCTCCTCAGCGATGGCGCGAAGTTCCGCCGGCCAGGCCTGGCGCTGGGCGCGGTTTGCCAGCCATTCTTCGCGATAGGCTTCGAAATCCTTATAGGGAATGATGACGGCCTGCGGCGTATCGTAACTTTGCACGATGACCGGCTCGCGCTTCATCCGCACCCGATCCAACACCTCCCAGACCCGGCGACGCAAATCAGTGGATTGGATGGTCTCAATCATGGCGACCTTCATTTAGCACAACTTTAACGTTTTTGTTGTGCTAATTACAGCATAGAATGCAAAGTTTTGGAACCGCAAAGGGGCAGTGTGACAACTTTTGTCGAGGTTACGATGCTTTATCACCTCCTCCAATATGGTCATGTGCTTGATCGGACCACATGCCGCAGCCTTCCCCAAGAATGCCGTAAGCATAACCAACACCAGAACTATCGGCCGGAGAAATGCCGAGATCACGGAACCGGCTCTTTGCAACAACGTTTGCTCTCTTCCACAAGCCTGCCAACTGCAACTGGGTCGACACCTACCTGGATCTTCACAAGACAGTGAGGTTTCATTCCTGGACTCCCTATTATGTGGTCAAGGGGTCGTTGACATGGGTCATCCCCATGGCGTAAAGTAAATGCCTGAAAATCCAAGGAAAGCAGAGGCGCAAAGGGAAGGCCATGCCCGACGAGATCGAGGATTTCCAGGAACCGGAGGTCATCGCAACCGACGTGGAAATGGAACAGGAGGCGTTGGCCGAGGAGCGCATCTCGTCGGATCAGGCCCTGGTTGAATACGACCCACTGGTGAGCTACCTCCAAGAGGTCCAACGCTACCCGCTCCTCACAAGGGAAGAGGAGCTCGACTTGGCCATACGTTACCGCGAGCATGGCGACAAGCTGGCAGCCTACAAGCTCATCACCTCCAACCTCAGGCTCGTGGTCAAGATAGCCGTGGAGTTCCAGAAGAGCTGGATGATCAGCCTGCTGGATCTGATACAGGAGGGGAACATCGGGCTCATGCAGGCGGTCAGGAAGTTCGACCCATATCGCGGGGTCAAGCTCTCCTCCTATGCCTCGTATTGGATCAAGGCTTACATACTGAAGTTCATTTTGGACAACTGGCGTCTCGTGAAGATCGGCACAACACAGGCTCAGCGCAAGCTCTTCTTCAACCTGAGGAAAGAAAAGGAAAGACTCGATCGGCTTGGCTTCGAACCCATCCCCAGGCTCATCGCCGAGAACCTGGACGTGAAGGAAGAAGACGTCATCGACATGGACAGACGCATGGGCGCATGGGAGTATTCCTTGGAGAGTCCTGTGGAGGAGGGCTCGCGGTACAGCCACAAAGACCTACTGTCATCCACTCACCAGGACTCGGAGACCCTCCTGGCCGATGAGCAGATGAGGAGATTGATCCGAGAGAAGATCGCTGAACTCAAGAAGCACCTGAGGGAAAAGGAACTCTATCTGCTGGAGAACCGGATGCTGTCGGACAAGCCAGAGACCCTCCAGGAGATAGGCGCCCGCTGGGGCGTCTCGAGAGAACGCGTTCGGCAGATCGAAGAGCGCCTCAAGAAAAAGATCCGCCAGTACCTGGTGGAACAAATCCCTGACTTCGAGCCCTCGGACCTAGAGCTCCCTTGATGTCCCTTCCCTTGCTTTGCACCGACTTCAATGCATTGCCCAACGATCCCCCTGCCCTGCAGCGACAGTTCCCGAAGCCCTCATCATCTTCCGTACGGGAGGGGCCCGCAGTGGCTCCTCGATGACGGTCGGGCCCGGGCGGCCATTGCCATCTATCCTCCTGTCGGCGCCATCATCCTCATCATGAGCTCCTTGTAGTCCCTCGGAGGAGGCTCGACGCCTTGTCTGGAGACCAAGCTCAAGGCCTCCGAAGGGCAGGAGGAGACGCAGAGCCCGCAACCTATGCAATGGGAGGCCTCTCCTTGTACGGTCTCCCCCTTCATGGCAAGGGCACCCATGGGACAACGCTCCACACACGTCTCACAGCCCACGCACCTTTCACTGTCCACCTGCACCACGAAGCTGGATACCGCGCCGAAGGCATTGGCCCTGGAATCCTTGAGGGTCTGCAGGATGCCGCAGTGGCAGATGCAGCAGTTGCAGATGAAGTCTATATACTTGCTGGTATTGCTAGAGCAGTGGACCAGCCCTGCCTCCTCGCTTCGATCCAGTATCTCCATGGCCTCTTGCTTGGAGATCAGCCGACCGAAGCCCCTCTCCGCATTGAACTTGGCCGAGGGCCCGAAGGATAGGCAAACGTCCTTGGGCTTGTCGCAGGGCCTTCCCAAGAGCTCGCCGTGATGACGGCAGTAACATGTGGAGACCGCGATGTGGTCGGCCTTCTCTATGTACTTCGAGAGTTGCTCGTATGGATAGACATTGACCCCAGGGGTGATCTCCTTCTCCACCGGGATCACCCTGGCGAACGGGAGCGAGGCACCCCTGCGTGCGCCCTTGTCCTTCCACGTGGCCTTGAAGTAATCCTCGAATAGCCGCGCCATCCTGCGCGTGCGGTCGCTCACCTCCCCCTTCATGAACTGGAACTCGAAGATCCCAGGCACGAGTGGAGGCAGGTTATAGCGTCTCACCCCTTCCTTGTCCGAGGAGATCACCAAACCCTTGTCAGCCATCCGCTCCAGGAGGAGCGCCACATCCCCACGGGCCCTTCCCGCTGCCCTGGCTATCTCCTCGGCCGACGCCAGCCCAAGGGGCATTCGGGAGGCAAGCTCGGCCTCCTCCTCCGTGAAGAGCTCGTCGAGCAGGGCATAGAACTCCTTCCCCCTCACGGCCGGCAGCCCGCCTCCCCTCAGGGACAGGGCATCTATGAGTCTGTCGCACGTTTCGCGTTGCATTCGTCCCTCCGTCTGTGTATTTTCTTAACGCTGCTGTCAGGCAAGGCATGAGGCTTGGCCCGGGTCTCGGTACCGCCCCCAGCACACAACAGGCATCGGCCAGGCCCGTTGACGATTGAGTTTATCAGCCAGGCCCTGTTTGTCAAGGAACTCATCAGCGCCGTTGAGTGCGAAGAAGCCAAACTGGAGGGAGGATGGGAGATGAAGAACCCGTGGTTCAAGGAGGAGCATGAGATATTTCGCAAAACGGTCAGGAGGTGGGCGGAGAACGAGCTGGCACCCCATGCGGAGGAATGGGAGGAAAAGAAGGACTTCCCCAACTGGGTCTTCAGGCGGGCCGGGGAGCTGGGCTTTCTGGGGATCACTTACCCCGAAGAGGTCGGGGGGTCGGGTTGTGACTACTTTTACAAGGTGGTTTACTGCGAAGAGCTTCCTCGCTGCAATTGCGGCGGAGTCACCATGGCCCTCCTGGTCCAGAGCGATATGGCCTCACCCCCTATCCATTACCTTGGGACCAAGGAACAGAAAGAGCGATACCTCACCCCCATCATTCGTGGTGAGATGATCGCGGCCCTAGGCGTCACCGAGCCCAATGCCGGTTCCGACGTAGCGGCCATGAGGACCACTGCACGCAGGAAGGGCGACTCCTATGTGATCAACGGCACCAAGATCTTCATCACCAATGGGGCTAGGGCCGATGTGGTGACCCTGGCCGCCAAGACCGACCCTGAAAAGGGATACAACGGCATCAGCCTCTTTCTCGTTGACACCAAGCTCCCTGGCTTCTCGGTGAGCCGGAGACTGGAAAAGATGGGCATGCACCCTTCGGACACCGCGGAACTCGTCCTGGAAGACGTGGTGGTGCCCAAGGAGAACCTGCTCGGAGAGGAGAACAAGGGCTTCATGGAGGTCATGATCAACTTCCAGGGCGAGAGGCTGGTGGCCGCCATCGGCTCGGTGGCCAGCGCCGCACTGGTCCTGGAGAAGACGATGGAGTACGTCAGGCAGCGTGAGGTCTTCGGAAGGCCATTGAGCAAGTTTCAGGTGACCAGACACAAGATCGTGGACATGCTCTGCGACATAGAGACGGCAAGGCAGTACGTGTACTATTGCGCTTGGCTCTTTTCCCAGGACAGAAACCCTGCCAAGGAGATCTCCATGGCCAAGATCGTGGCCACGGAGATGTCCATAAGGGTCATCAACCAGTGCCTGCAGCTTCACGGGGGATACGGCTACATGCGGGAGTACGGCATCGAAAGGGCCTATCGTGATGCGCGCCTCTCCACCATAGGCGGGGGAAGCACCGAGGTGATGAAGGAGATCGTGGGGCGAGCCATGGGCCTCTAGGATATGCTCGCCAAACCCAGCTCCCTCAAGGTCTCTCGGAACGGGGCGTAGAATCTCTGCTGATCTTCCATGGCCCTCGAGGCGATCTGGGGGAGGCGATCCACATCCCGCTCCTCCACTACCAGATCGGCGCTCTTGGAAAGGGCCATCATGAGGTCTCCTGTCTGGATCCCCTTGCCGATCCAGACCACGAAGAGGCCCCTGCGCTCCTCCCCGGCAATGGAGCAGAGATGCCCGCGCAGGCCGCCTGTGGGATCCTTGTCGAAACCGTCCTCATAGACGACCAAAGAAAACCTCGAGAAACGAAGCCCCTCCAATGCCTCTTCCGGGGTGGCCGGACGAAGGACGCGGTACCCCATCTTCTCCAGGGCCGCGCAGACGCGATCGCCCGTCGCAGGGGCGGCGCAACACATGGCCCTGGCCATCTCCCCTTCAGCTGGGGCAAGGGGGACTACCGCGGCAGGGGCCGAGGCCGATACAGGAGACGAGGGCTCTCTTGTCCCCCTTGGTACCACGATCCTCCCCTTGCAGCTCGGGCAGAGGAGGTTGACCTCCTTGCCGGCTGGCAGTCTCTCGTCGGGTATCACGAATCCCTTCTGGCAATGCGGACATGAAATGCGCATCTCAGCTCCCCACCGAGGTCCGAGGGCCCCAGACCCTCTCCGGACCGAGGCCTCCTTGTCCCTCACCAAGACCGCAGGCCGCTCGGCTCAGCGCGGACGTCCGGGCCTCTTCCCCAACCTCTTGTCGTATTCGGCATCCAGGGCGAGCTCCTCGATGTCGGAGGTCTTCTCCCCCCTCTGGGCCTTGAATTGATCGATGCCGCGCCCTACCACAGACCTCCTGGCCGCGTACGCTATGGCGGTCTCCTCGCTGATGAGTCCCTGCTGGAAGAGCTCCAGGATGCTCTGATCGAAGGTCATCCATCCGTATGGACGGGCCGCCTCGATGATCTCGTAGAATGTCTTGCCCTCGGACTCCCCTTGGAGGATGCTCTCCTTGACGCGCAGGTTAGTCCCCATTATCTCGAAGGCCGCGACCCTTCCTCCCCCCTCCTTCGGGAGGAGCCGCTGGCACACGATCCAGCGCACCGACTCGGCCAGGCGTATGCGGATCTGTCTCTCCTCCTCGGTGTCGAACATGCCGAGGATGCGATTGATGGTGGCCCCTGCGGTCATGGTGTGCAGGGTGCTGAGGACCAAGTGCCCTGTCTCAGCCGCACTCAGTGCGATCTCCACGGTCTCCCTGTCCCTCATCTCCCCCACCAGGATCACCTTGGGGGCCTGTCTGAGGGCGGCCCTGAGCCCGCTGGCGAAGCTGTCGAAGTCCACGCCCAGCTCCCTCTGGTTGAAGGTCGCCCTCTTGTGTCTGTGAACGTACTCCACCGGGTCCTCCAGGGTGACCACGTGGATCGCCCTTGTATCGTTCATCTCGTCCAGGAGCGCGGCCAGGGAGGTGGTCTTGCCGCTGCCCGTGGCCCCCGTGACCAGGATGAGGCCGTTGATCTCCTTCGCCATCTCGTGAAAGACCGGGGGAAGCTTCATCCCGTCGATGGTGGGGACCTCTGTCTCCAGTCTCCTCATGACGATGGAGTAGCACCCCTTCTGGGAGAAGATGTTCACCCTGAACCTCGCCTTGCCTGCGAGGAGGAAGGAGGTGTCGCAGGAGCCGTGGGTCAGCAGATCCCTGAGGAGCCTCCGACTGGAGCCTATCATGTTGAGGGCAAGGATCTCTGTCTGAAACGGCGTGAGCGGCTCCAAGGGCGGCGAGAGCCTCACCGGCTTGAGCTCGCCGTACGTCTCCACCTGCGGAGGATGCCCCACGGTGAAGTTGAAGTCGGAGCAGTGGGGATAGGCCTCCAGCATCCGTTGGAGGATCTGCTCCAGTTGGGGTCTTCTCACGAGGCACCTCCTTCTCGGACCCCCTTCGAGAGGCCGGATGGTCTCCGCTGGCTCCTCCCCGGCCCTTGCTCCAAAACGCCCCCTTTTCACGCAAAGACATCAGGGGGGATCTTGAGGAAGGGGATGAACTTGTTCTTGTCTACGGCCTTGTTGTACGCGTCCTCGGGCTCGATGAGTCCCTTTTGGAGGAGGCCCATGATGGCGTCGTCCAAGGTCTGCATCCCGAACTTCTTCCCGGTCTGGATCACAGAGGTCAGCTGGAAGGTCTTGGCCTCCCTGATGAGATTCGCCACAGCCGGGGTCACCACCAGGATCTCCAGGGCAGCGCACCGCCCCTTCTTGTCCCTCCTCCTGAAGAGGGTCTGCGACACCACCGCCTTGAGCGTCTCAGAGAGGGTGACCCGGACCTGGGCCTGCTGCTCGGATGGGAAGACGTCTATGACCCTGTCGACGGTCTTCGTGGCGCTCTGGGTGTGAAGGGTGGAGAAGACCAGGTGCCCTGTGGATGCGGCCTCCAGGGCCAGGGATATGGTCTCCAGGTCTCGCATCTCTCCGACGAGGATGATGTCCGGGTCCTCGCGCAGGGCCCCCCTGAGGGCGGTGGCGAAGGAACGGGTGTGGCTGCCGATCTCACGATGGTTGATGATGCAACCTTGGCTCTGGTGGACGAACTCTATGGGATCCTCGATGGTTATGATGTGGTCCTTGCGATTCTTATTTGCGTGGTCGATGATGGCGGCCAAGGTGGTGGACTTGCCGCTCCCTGTGGGACCTGTGACCAGGACCAGCCCCTTGTCCAGCATGGCCAGCTTCTTGAGCAGGGGAGGAAAGCCAAGCTCGTCGATGGTGAGGATCTTGCTCGGGATCTCCCTGAACACAGCCCCGATCCCGTACTTCTGGTTGAAGAAATTGGCCCTGTACCGAGCCATGCCGGGGATCTCGTACCCGAAGTCCAGGTCCCCGGTCTCCTCGAATATCTTGATCTTGTCCTCGGGGGTGATCTCGTAGAGCATGGCCTTGAGCTCGTCGTTGTCCAAGACCTTGTACTTGACACGCTCCATCTCGCCCCGGAGCCTCAGGATCGGCTGGGAGCCGGCCACCAGGTGCAGGTCCGAGGCCCCCTGCTCGTGCATGAGTTTGAAGAAGGCATCGATCTTGGCCATCTCTTTCCCTCCGGTCACGCGGATGGGTCCATCGTGACGGCATTATAGGAAATCGTGCCATGCCTTGCAAGGGAAGTCTCGACGGTGATTTTGCCTTTTGGCATGGGCTATGTTATACACACCCCGATGGAAGAGACAGGACGAGCCGCAGCCGATGAACGCACGTCGCTGGTCCCCGAGGGGCTTCGCAGCCGTATACCGATGCTCGTCCTACTGGGCATCCCCTCCATCGTATACGTCTCCTGCCTGGGACACGGTTTCGTCTGGGACGATCACGGCCTTATCCAGATCGATCCCTGGATACAGGACCTCAGGCATCTTTCCTTCCTGTTCTCTCCGGAGTACTGGACCCACTACTTCGTGGGTATCAAGGGGCAGTACCGCCCTTTGAGGGCGCTGACCCTGGCCCTTCAGTGGGCCATTTGGGGGAACAATCCCCTGCCCTTCCATGTCTTCAACCTCTTGGTACACCTGGCCAATGTGTGGCTGGTCCATCGCCTCCTCCTGAGGCTTGCGAAAAGGGGAGACATCGCATGGGTCGGGGCCATGCTCTTCGGCCTCCACCCGATGCACACGGAGGTCGTGGTCTGGATCAAGAACCGCTCCGAGCTCCTCGCCCTCTGCCTCTCCCTCCTGAGCATCTTGGCCTATCTGGAGGCCCTCCAGGCCGAGACCACGCGGAGGCGTCTCGGCCTGGCCTTTGGCTCGGCCGTCAGCTATGTCCTGGCCTTGCTCTCCAAGGAGATGGCCATCACGATCCCCGCGATGATACTGGCCCACGGCGTACTGCTCCATCAGGGCAGCAAGAGGAAGGCGTTTTTCTTCGCCATCCCGGTCTTGGTGGCCACGCTCATGTATCTTTACTTCAAGCTGGCCCTTCTCATGCCCCACGGCCAGCAGGGGCCGCCTCCGCTGCCGTTGGACATCCAGGCCTTGCTCATCCTGAGGACCCTCGGGACCTATCTCTGGATGCTCCTGGTCCCCTTGAACCTCAACGCCGACAGGACCCTGCCCTTGGACGGCCTGGCCGCGCAGTGGCAGACCTGGGCGTCCGCGGCCTGTCTCGCCCTCGTCCTGGGACTGGCCCTGCTTCTGCTCGTGCGAAGGAAACACGTGGCACTGTACGCGCTCATGTGGATCATGGTCGGGCTCGTCCCCGTGTCCAATGTCCTGTATCAGCACACCCGGCCCATCGCGGACCAGCGCCTGTATCTCCCCTCCGTGGGGTTTGCCTTGCTCGTGGCCACGGGATTCCACAGCCTGAGACAAAGACTACACCTCGCCGCATACAAGGAGACAGGGCCCCTGGTGGTCCTGATGGCCGCGGAGATCGTGATGGGGCTTTATGCCGTGCGTACCTATGTCAGGATAGGCGACTGGAGGGACGACATAACCCTGATCCAGGATACGCTGCGTCGCTCCCCGGACAGCCCGAGGCCCCATCTCCAGATGGGCCTCCTGCTGTCCCATCAGGGGGACCTGGACGGGGCGGCCAGGGAACTCCACAAGGTCCTCGAGCTCTCCCCTTACAATGTGGACGCGCACAAGTATTTGGGCATCGTCTTCACGGAAAAGAGGGAGTTCGCCAGGGCCGTACGCCATTTCGCCAACGGCCTTCGGTTGGCCCCTGACTCGGTGGAGCTTCTCTACAACATCGCCATCCCGCTCAGCGAGCTCGGCCGGGACCAGGAGGCGCAACGTGCCCTCAAGAGGGCCCTCGAGCTCGCCCCCAAGAACCCCCAGATCCTCACCCACTGGGGCATCCTGCAGGGAAAGATGGGGGCCTTCCAGGAGGCCCTGAGCGCCTTGAACAGCGCCCTCGAGATCCAGCCAGGCAATATCAAGGCCATGGTGCACCGGGCCTATGCCTACGCTGAACTAGGGGATATGGATCGCTGTCTGGAAGACCTAAACCGCGCCCTCGCCCTCTCACCACGCAGCGTGTCCATCCACATCGACCTGGCCACTGCGTACAAGAGGAAAGGGGATCTGGAGAGGGCCACGCAGATCCTCCAGCAGGCCCTGTCTTTGGATCCCATGGACGCCAGGATCCACAATGCCCTGGGGAACATCCTGGCGATGCAGGGCAGATACGAGGAATCCATCCCGCACTTCCAGAAGGCGGCGGAGGCGTCCCCGAACCAGGCCGTGGCCTATTACAACCTGGGCAGGGCCTTCATGGACGCCTCAAGACCTGATGCGGCCCTGCTCCCTTTCCGCAAGGCCGTGGAGATCCAGCCCCAGAACCCAAGGTTTCGCAGGGCCTTGTCCGCTGCCCTGCGGCGGCTGGGCATGCAGGAGGAGGCCGACCAGGAGGAGAGGCGCGCCCAGGCCCTGGAGAGAGGGGAAAGGTAGATTCAGCGCCTGGGGCCCTTGCCCCCATCGGTGGCCTCGGCCTCTCTGAGGAACTCGATGATCCTCCGAATCTCGTCCGCCTGGGGGTGTTGTGGGGCCAGACGGATCACCTCCTCCAGGTGTCCCATGGCCTCCTCGACCCCATCCTCACGCTCCAGGTGAAGCTTGGCCATGAGGAGATGGACCTCGGGCTCCGTCGGCAGCGATCTCAGGGCATCCAGCAGGTGCGACTCGGCCTCTTGAAACCTCCCCTCCTTGAGCAGTGCCGCCCCCATGCGGAGGTGCCCCATCGGGGCCCCGGAGCCGAGGGAGATGGCCAGTCCATATTCCCGCTTGGCCCCCTCCAGGTCGCCAACGGTCTCCAGGGCGAGGCCCTTTTGCACGTGGGCCCGGAAGTCCCTTGGGTCGATGCCCAGGGCGCGGTCATAGGCCTTCAATGCCTCCGGTGTCTGGCCCTTCTGGGCAAGGACGTTGCCCATGAGCATCCAGGCATCGTAATCCTCCGGGTTTTCCTCGAGGGCCTTGTGGAGCTCTTGGAGGGTCTCTTCCCTGTGCTGTCGGAGGCGATGGGTGGTCTCGGCGAGTTGCGCCTGGGCCTCCTTGTTATCTGGGTCCAACTCCACCGCCCTCCGAAAGGCGGTCTCGGCCTCGTGCCAGCGCCCTTGGGCCGCATGGATGTCGCCGATGTGAAGGTAGGCGTCTGAGTTCTCTGGGTCGATGGAGAGGACCCTTTGAAACTGCTCGTAGGCGAGCTGCGTCCTTTCCATCCTCAGATAGAGCGTCCCCAGGTTCATCAGGGTCGGGATGGCCTTGGGTTGGATCCTCAAGGCGATGAGATACTCCTGCTCGGCCTTCTCCAGCTCCCCCTTCTTGGCGTAGCAGAGCCCCAGGTTGTTGTGGGACCCGAGAAATGCGGGCTGTATCTGGATGGCCTTCTTGTAAGCCTGGATCGCTTTGTCCCACTCCTCCCTGGCCTTGTAGGTGTTGCCGAGGTTGTAATGGGCCCTCTCGGCCATTGGGGACTTCCTCACCGTATCCTCGTAGAGCAGCATCGGGTCTATCCAGACGAGGTTCCGATGAAACGTCACCAGGCCCGCCATCACCATGATCATGACCACCGAGGTCCAGGCGCCCACGCGAAACTGCAGGGGAGAAACACCGGCATATCCCGAGCGGAGCACGAAGGCAACGCCCCTTCCCAGAAGCCAGCACGCGCCCACAGAGGCCAAGAAGACCCTCTGGTCCGCCAGGGGGCGGCCCGTTATGTAACGGATGTTCAAGACTGGGAGCAGGGCTACGATGATCCACATCAGGGCGAAGGCCGATGGGATATCCCGTTTTCGCAGGTAAGACCAAAGCCACCCCAAGGCCAACAGCGCGGCAGCGGCAGCCCATGGGACCGGGTCGGCCAGGCTGGCCTTCTCGGGGATGAGGTGCTCTGCGTTGAGGTAGAGAGGCAGGAACAGGTCCCTCAGATAGACCCATGCGCTCCACAAGACCACATAAACGTGTTCCAGGGGTGTCAGTTCAGGGGGTCGCACGTGATCCACCCTTTTCCCGAGGATCAGGAACAAGAAGACCCCGTAGCCCACCAAGACCATGGCATGGGGCAGCAAAGGCAAGAGCCCCCTCACCCAGCTCCGTACAGGACCCCTGTGGAGGACCCAGATCCCGAGTATGACAGGATAGACCACAGAGGCCTCCTTGGAGACCAGGGCAAGGGGAAAGACCATGAGGGAGAGGAGATATGCCCAAGTCCCCCTTGCCTTCTCCCATGCCATGAAGGCCAAGAGACCCAGGAGCACGAAGGCGCATGCCAGGAGCTCGGTGAGGTTCTTTATCCAGGCGGTGACCTCGGTGTGGGCCGGATGCAGAGCGAAGAGCAGCCCTGCCAGCAATGCCTGCAGCCTGTCCCTGAAGACCCTCATGGCCAGGAGGTAGACCAGATGGACGCACAGCAGGTATACCGCCATGTTGGTCGCTCGGTAGCCCAGGGGATTCAGTCCCCAGAGGGCGTACTCCACAGCGAATATAACGGCCCTGAGGGGCCTGTACTGGCCAGGGGTCCCGGGGTTCTCGCTGACCCAGTAGGAGAGGGAAAAGAGGTCATCCGCTTTGTGAAGGCTCCTGATGTATGGGTTCTCTTTTATGAGAAAATCGTCATCCCAGATGAAGTCGCCACCGAAGGTGTGGACATAGGGGAGGATCGCCGCTGCGAAGAGCAGGGGCAGATGGCCCCATCGCCTGACAAGCCGAAGCCTTTCAGCAAACCGTTTCATGGATGAGAGGTCGTTTCCCCAGGGACCTCGGCCCTCCTGGCCACCAGGAGGGCGTCCCTCAATGGGGACAGCCACATGGGCCATCGAAATGAGCTCCGCCATGGGGTCAAGGCCTTGCCAGGGGCCGAGAAGGGCCTCGCCTCATGGACCGCCAATCCCCTTTCGGCCATGGCACGTTGCAGGGCTCCCATGGACCTGAACAGCACGGGCGGGGCCTTGAAGAGGCGGGCCGCGCACTTGACCAGGGGGAAGAAGAGCCTCTCCACCGGGTAGAGCCAGGAGGCGATGGTTGTGTCCACCACGACCAACACGCCATCGGGCACCAGGACCGAGGCGATCTCACCGAGGGTCCTCTCCAAAAGGATTTGGCACTCCTTGGGCGAGAGGCCCACCACGTGATGGAACAAGTGGACGGAGACCGCGGCATCGAAGGCCGTTGCGCGAAACGGCATGCCCATGGCATCCCCGCACACCCTGGCCGGTGCCCCCTGGGCCCGCCTCAGGGAACCGAGCGATATGTCCAGGGCGACCCATCTGCCCTCGTCCCCAGCCCGCGTGGCTGGGGCCATGCCGCAGCCGATCTCCAGGACACGCCCCCGGACCCTCTCGTTCACGAGGCGCATGACGAGTCCGGTCTCGTCCCCGCCTGGCACGTGGTGCCCAGTGTCGGATCCGGCCCTTCCGTCGAAATAGGACCTGACCGCATCCCTCATCCCGCATCCCCCGGCCGAAGGCCTCGAATGACGCTCGCTCATGCCCCCGAAGCCCTCTGCCCCCCTCGAACCGCATCGCCATCCATGAGGCGGCTCATGAAGGGCCTCAACAGGAGCAACCCCACTAGTACCGGGACCATGGCCTCCACGAAGGAGATCCAGAGCCCGGCCCCCACCAGCTCAGAGTCCGCGGCCGCCCCGGAAAAACCGAGCAGCACTCCCCCTTCCCTGAGCCCGAGCCCCATGACGCTCACGGGCAGGGAAGAGAAGAGGATGAGCAGCGGCACGGTCCTGAAGAAATGGCCCCACGGGACCATGATCCCCATGGCCGCAAAGACCAGGGCATAGTTCAGGACCTTGATCCCCTCGAAGGCGACGGAAAGGCCAAGGAGCCTGGCCATGTGCCCTGGACCGGCCCCCCAGAGTCCCCTCCATATGTCCATGGCCCCGGCCGGGAGCCATGACACCGGCCGGCCGCAATGCCCGCTGGTGGCCCACCGGCGGGCACCCAGCAGCATGCTCGATGCGAGGAGGATGACCAAGACCGGTCCAGCAGCCCAGCCCAGGGGCCCGGCCCACTGCCCCAGGTGCCCTGGGACAACCATCAATCCCAGGGCCACGACGGTCCATCCCAGGTTCAGGACCACCGAGGCCGCCCCCTTGGCGTAGGACAGGCCCTGGTTCCTCCTCAGGTAGACCAGACGGACCAGCTCGCCAGACTTCAAGGGCAGGAGGCCCTTGAGGGGGGCGCTCCCCAATTTCAGGAGTACCACCTCCCAAGGGCTCATCTCTGTCCCGAGGGAGCGAAGGATGAGCCTGTACTTCTCGCATGCGAACCAGGCATTGCCGAGGATGGAAAGGGCCATGGCCCCTATCAAGGGCAAGGTCCAGACCCCGGCTGCACGGGCCCAGACCTCGCCCCATGGGACACGGTGGAGCACCCACAGCAGCAGCCCCACGGTCACGGACCAGGAGAGGATGTACCTCAAGAGGCGCCTCATGAGGAGCGCAACCCCCTCCAGGCGACCCAGGCCCACCTGGCCGCGATCAGCCCCAGGGCAATGCCCCCTGCATGGATGATCCCGTAATCCCTGACCCAGCTCCCCACCGGGACAGTGGCGAGGGCACATCCCCCGTACAACACCGAGACGAAGGCGGCCCTCACGTGCGGGAGGACCTCCATGGACCTTCGCAGCCTGAGGAGATAGTAGCGAAGGTAGAGCAAGAACCGGTAGTCCAGCCCCTTCACCGCGACAGCGACTTGGCCCAGGACCACCAAAGGAAGCGGCAGCCTGAGCAAGGACCTCCACCTCTGCCCCCGAAGCAGGCCATCCACCCATGCCCTGGGCAGGACCGGCAGGACCTTGAAGAGGACCTGGAAGGCCCGGGCGGCCTGCCTGAGCCCCGGATCCCGGATAGAGTCCACGTGGAAGAAATCCGAGACCATCTCGCCCCGCTGGATGGCGGCCACATCCTCCCCTCGGAGCACCCCGGCCTCCTTGGCCTTTTCCACGATCTCCAGCCCGGGAAAGTAGGTGAGCTGGTGGCACTTGATCCTATTGAGCCTGCCCAAGGAGCTGTAGAAACGGGCCGCCTCGGCATGGTCCTCGAGGGACTCCCCGGGGAGCCCGAACATGTGGTCTATGTCGTAACGGATCCCCACCCTGTCCAGTATCTCGAAGGCCTTCTCGTATTGCTCGTTTCCCTCCCAACGGCCGAGCACCCCCTTTCGTATCTCAGGGTTGAGGCTCTGCAGCCCGAACTCGATGGCATAACACCCCCCCCACCTGAGGAGCGAGGCCACCTCCTCGTCCAGGAATCCGGCCTTGCCGAAACAGCGGAAGGGGACCCCGATCTCCTCCCTGTACCTGGCCATGAGCTCGCGGAGCCACCCGCGGTCCGTGAAGAATATGGGGTCGTTGAACATGACCTCCCGAAAACCGTAGCGCCCCTTCATGGCGGTGAGCTCCTGGATCACCGATTCCACCCCGCGCCTCCTGAAGTACTTCCCGGCATAGAGGCGATTCCAGTAGCTCTCGCAGCAGTAGGTGCAACGGAAGGGGCAACCCCTGGAGCTGAGGATCATGTAATCGTCCGCGAGGTTGACCTCCCTCTCGAACAGGGACTTGTCCGGGAGGGGGAGCCGATCGAGGTGGCTGATGGGGGGACGAACCGGCTGCTGGACGACACCTGCCCCATCCTTGTACCAGACGTTCCTCACCCCACGAGGGGCCCTCCGTGACTCCATGTGGTCCAACAATTCCAAGAAGGCGTCCTCCCCCTCCCCCACGATCACGTAGTCGACCTGGTCTCGACAGATCACCTCCCCCGGGACCAGGGTCGGGTGAATCCCGCCGAACACAACCGGCACGCCCAGGCGATCCTTGACCTCCCTGGCGATTCCCAGGGACCAGACATAGGTCCCCGTGAAGGCCGAGAAGGCCACCACGCCTGGGTCGCTCCCTTCTATCTGGTTCATCACCACGGCCCTGCGCTCCAGGAGCCTCTCCAGGAAGGGGATGTACAGGACGTTGTCGTTGATCCCGAAGAGGCCAGGGTCATAGGCCAGGGAGACGAGGTGCCCTTCCCTCTTGAGCACCGCCGAGAGGTACTCGATGCCAAGGTTCTCCCTGCCCAGATGGACGAAGGTGACCCTCAAGGCCCTTCTCCTGCCTGCATGCGGGACCTCAGCCATGGCCGAAGATACCAGAGACCGCGCGCGGGCAAGGCCCCCTCAGGGCACCCGGCAGTGCAGGCGAAGCAATGGATACAACGATCCCAACGGATCCACGAGCCCCTCTTGCGGGTGACGGCCTCGGTGGGGCACACCCTCTCGCACTCCCCGCAGTCCCGGCACGCACCGGGGTCGTGTCCTGGGCGAAAACAGCGCTCCCTGAGCCTGTAGATCACCTTGGAGACCCAAGGGTTGACCTTGAGGTCCATGGCGGGCCTCTCGAAGGCCCGGACCCCATCGGGGACGGGCTCCCCCTCCCACCTGATGGCGTCCAGGGAGGCCGGCCCCAGCCCCATCTCCTGGGCCACACGATTGGTCATGACATGGGATGGATCCCACCCCATCAGTCGGGACGCGGCCACGTCCAGGGCCACCAGGTCCGTGCTGGCCAGTATACAGCCCAGCCAGCGGGGACGACCCTTGCGGCTCCCACCACCCTCCAGGGCGATGCCCCCGTCCATCAACCCGAGATGGAAAGGGACCTTCTGGTTGATCTCCACGATGGCCGTGGCCAGCCGGTGCATCCCCCCAGCCCTGACATGGAGGGCCGCCTTGGTCCCCCCAGGGAGGAGACCCATCTGATTCTTGAGGGCGCCTGTCAGCCCCATGAGGGTGTGGGTCTTGAGCTTGGGAAGGGTGATGCGCACATCGGCATCCACCACGGCCCTGGAGACCCAAAACCTGCCCAGGGCCGGATGCGAGAAGTCCATGGCCACGAACCCCCCTGCGTCCAGGTCCACGAATTCCGTCCCCTCCTCCGTAGCCAGGGCCAGATACCCTGCGGAGCTGGCCGCGGCCATGGTGTGCCCTGGGATGCCGCAGGAGTCCCCGAAGCGCGGCTCCCCCCCTCGGGATCTGACCCACCGGATCACGGACCTGACCACCTCTGGGTGGGTGTTCCATGCCCTGCCAGGGGGGCCGCCCTTCATGAGGTTGACCTTCAGGAAGACCGACCTGCCCCGCATCTCAGGGATGGCCCCGAGCCCCTCGAGACAGCGCCCCACCGCCTCCCCGAGATCCGACTCTCCGGCACACCGGGCCAAAAAGACCGCAGGCCGTGCCTCGAGGGCGGCGGGGCGTCCCTGGCCGACTTTCCCCATGGTCAAACAGCCCGTCTCCGGCTCACGTCACCACAAGGGGATCGCCAACTGTCACCCCGCACACCGATTCCAGAGGAGCTAGAATGGGAGACTCCACTTGGAGACCTTTCGGAAATACTTCTTCTCCACCACCCGGTCGTGGTAGGCCACGAAGTTCTCGTCAGCCTGCGATACCTCCTCCTGCCTGAACACCATCTCCAAGAATGCCAGGAACTTGCGCCTGAACTCCTCGATGCTCCTGCACTTCAGGGTCGAACGCAAGAGGAAACCGGGCCTTCGGTGGTACTTGACGTAGGCCTCCTTGGTTATGCGATCGATCTCCTCATTGGTCAAAGAGGTCCAGGGCCTCGGCAGCACCTGCTCCTCGGTGAGGCCGAGGATGTAGTCCCTCCAGTAATCCTGGCCGGTCTCCTCCACCAACTGTCGCCACAGAGAAGTCAAAGGCTTGGCTGTCACTTTGGAAAATTGGACGTAATCCAGGTCGAGTTCCTTTGCAAACCTAATGGTCTGCTTTATGGTTTCATGGGTCTCTCCAGGGCTGCCGATGAGGAAGAACCCAAGGGCCCTGATGCCCAAGCGCTTGGTGAGCCTGATGGTCTCCCGGACCTGCTCCAGGGTGATGCCCTTGTTCACCCGGTCCAGTATCTCCTGGACCCCGGACTCTATCCCGAAGTATATCCTGTTGCACCCCGCTGCCTTCATCTCCTTGAGGAGCTCCTCGTCCACCGAGTCTATGCGTGCACGGCAGGCCCATATCAGATCGAGCCTCCGCCTCTGCATCTCCTTGAAGATGGCCATGGAACGTTTCCTGTCGATGAGGAACTCGTAATCGAAGATGTCTATCTCGTGGATCCCGTATCGGTCCACGCACTCCTGCATCTCGTTCACCACGGTCATGGGACTGCGAGGGTTGTACGGGGTGCGGCCCGCCTCGCAGAACAGGCAACCCATGGGGCATCCCTTGCTGGTCACCATGACCGTGAAGTTGCGCCTCTCGGTGGGAAACTCGGCGTAGAGCTCGTTTGGCAGGAGGTGCCTGGCCGGGTTCGGGTAACGGTCGAAGTCCTCCATCACAGGGTGCGGGGGGGTCACGATCACCTCGCCGTCCCTCTTGTACACGAGGCCGGGCACGTCATGAAACCTCTTGCCCCCCTCCAGTTCCTCCAGCAGCCTGGGCAGGGTGTAATAGGCGGAGTTGACGACCCCGAAGTCGGCCACGTCGTTCATCAGGGACTCCCTGGGGTACACGCGCAGGTTGTACCCACCTAGCACGACCGGGACCCCGAGTTCTCCTTTGAGGTACCTGGCCCACTCCAGGGTCTCCCTGAACATGTAGGTGGTCATCATGAAGCCCAGGAGGTCAGGCTTGAAGGCCCGCAGTTGCTGTAGGACCTGTTGGGGGGTGAGCCTCAGGGTACGGGCATCTATGATGGTGACATCGTGTCCCTCCCTCTCGGCGATGGCTGCCACCCACGTCAGGCTGAGGGGCGGAAAGAGCCCGAAGTAACGCTGGACGATCCTCAGGTTCTCCTCGTGGAGCTTGTACTTGAAAGGGTTGAAGACGAGGGCGAATCTCATCGGCTCTCACCCCCTGGCCGGTCAGGAATGAGCCGCCCCGTGCGGCACCGCAGGCGCATCATGGCCACCTCCCACGCGGTCTGCACCAGCCTCCAGAAGGAGAGTTTGGAGGCCCCTGATCTCCTCTGCTCGAAACGGATGGGTATCTCCCTGATCCTGAACCCCAGCCTGGAGCAGGCCAACAGGCTCTCCTCCACGATGGATGGCCCTCGGGAGCGCATCCTGTCCAGGCCTATCCGTTCCAAGACCTCTCGCCGAAAGCCCCGGTAACCGGAGGTGGGGTCCTTCACATGGACGCCCAGGATCCACCTTATGTAAAGGGAGGCCAGACGGGTCACCAAGGTCCTGCCCTTGCCAGGCCTGCGGTCCTCCCCCCCGGCCACACAGCGCGACCCGATGACCACGTCCCACTGGTCGAGCCCCTGGATGAGCTTGGATAGCTCCCTGGGGTGATGGGAGTAATCGCCGTCCATCTCTATCACCGCATCGGCCCCGAGGGCCAGGGCCGCCTTGAACCCGTCGATCCCTGCCCAACCGCGCCCCCTCCTGTCGGTCCTGCGAAGGAGGTGCACCCTGTGATCCCCCTGAGCCATCTCTTGCACGATCCTCCATGTGCCGTCCGGGGAGTCGTCGTCCGCGACCAGGACCTCCATGCGCGGGTCCTGGGCCAGGATCTCCCCCACCAGGCCGCGGATGTGCCCTGCCTCGTTGTACGTCGGGATCATGGCCACGATCTTCTCCAGGGGCATCACACTCTCACGACCCTCGGCCGTGGCAGGGCACTGCGTTCGGCTGAATACCGGTTGCCCAAATCAGGCCCTTTACGGCAGCAACTAGGGCGGCCCCCCATCAGGGCCCCCAACCAGGTCCCCTACGGCCCTCAGGACCTCCTCTTCGGATATCTCTTCCACGCAGGTGGGGCTCAGATCGCACTGCCTCCTGTAACAGGGGGAGCACGGCTTGGGGGAGACCAACTTCACCCCCCGCCCGTAGAGCTCCACTTCTCGGGCACAGGTGGGGCCGAACAGGGCCACCACAGGGGTCCCCACCGCGATGGCTAGGTGCATGGCCAAGGTGTCCCCTGAGACCGCGCAGGCGCACCTCTCGATGAGGGCCGCGAACTCCCTGATCCCATGGTCCCCTCCCGACATCGGGGCCGCGGAGGCGCCCATATGCCTTCTCACCTCCTCGCCCAGGGCCACCTCCTCAGGCCCCACGAGCAAGATCACCTCGCGGTCCATCTCCCTTTGGATCAGCCGGGCAAGGGATGCCCATCGCCATGGTGGCCAGGTCTTGTTGGCGAAGACTGATCCAGCCCCCACGGCCAGCCCCACGGCGCCACGGCCATGGGCGAGGCCGAGCCCCCGCAGCCGCTTCTCGGCCCACTTTCGCTCGCCATCGTTCAGGAAGAAGGCATACTCCTCCCCCCGGAAGACCCACCCCAGCTGCCCGAATGTGATCTCCTGATAGGTCCATCTGTTCTTCCGGAACTTGAGCTCGTCGTCCAGGCCCAGGATGTAGGCATATTCGCTCTCTCGGTTGAGGGGGACCAGGCTGCCGTTGGCGTCCAGCCCGAAGCCGAGCCTCTCCTCGGCCTTCACCCGCGCTGCCAGGGCCGCTGCCTCAGGGGCCTTGTCAAGGCAGATCACCTGGTGGAACCTCTCTGCATCCAGGCATACCAGGGCCTCGACACCCCAGAGGAGGAGCCGGTCCAGAAACGGGTTGCCGGAAAGCAAGGGCATGGCCTCGGGGGCCGTCAACCAGGTGATGTGGACGGGTCCCACTTCGCCCCGGAGACGCCTGAGAATGGGCGTGGTGCGAAGCACGTCCCCAAGGGCGCCCATCTTCACGATGAGGACCCGCCTGCCCATGGGGGAGTATTCCTCGCACCCTGGACAGGTCCTTCGGAACCTGCACGGGAACTCCCCCCTGAAGTGACGGCAGTCAGTGCGGATCTCTTCTATCCCCATGGGGCCCAGGATCCCTCTCCCTTCACAAGGGTGAATCGGCCATGGGCGGTCCCCTCGTTCCCTGCGCAAAAAAAAGGGGGAGGCCCCGTCCAAGTCCCCCCCCCTTTTCCGTCCCGGCCTCAGCCCAGCCTCAAAAGACCTCCCGCCAACCCCTGATCTGTCCTCCCAAGGAGGGGATGGTCTGGGTGATGATGCCGCCGCTTCCGATCTCGCCTATGGTGTTGCTGGTGGTCACATAGATGATCCCGTTGGTCACGATGGGGGCCGTGGGGACCCCTGCCCCCAGCTCCCTGTATTCCACAGGCGTCTCCAAGGCGGCACCCGATGGATCGAACATGATACCGGCCTCCCCCCCCCCGGTGCTGTCCACCCCGCGGGACATGGTGAGCCCGTAGAGCCTCCCGCTCCCGGCCCCGCACTCGGACTCCGGCGGCGGTGGGACGTACGTGGTGAAGTATATCACGTAGTTGAAGATGGAAGGCCTGGCCAGGACCTTCTCTCCAGCATCCGGGAGGACCTTCACCCAGTTGACCCGACCTGTGCAGACCGAGCCCGAGCGCGTCCCGTTGTCCTCCACCTCGTAGAAGAAGTCCTGGGTGTCGCTCTGGTTGGGGGTGCGCTCGTTTCCGGTCCCGAAGAAGACGAAGTAGTTGCCCGAATCGCCCCTCCCCACGGCAGGTGGGTAGAAGATGGGCCTGGGGGCCACGGTGTTGGGGTCCACCGAGGGCGGGTTGCTCAGGGTGCTGAAGTCATAGGTGGCGGGGTCCAGGAGGACGCAGGGCACCCAGTCGCCCATGTCGGTGCTGGTCAGGTCCATCTTCCACATGACCCCATGGGTGTCACCGAAGTATATACGTTCCACGTAACCGTTCTTGTCTATGTCCACCTCGCGTATGCCCGAGGGGACCCGGTTCCTGCCGATCCAGTTGCTCTCCCCGGTCTTGTCCACCCCGATGACCCACTCCGCGTAAGTGGACCCCTGTCTCAGGAGCTCCCCCTTCTCTATGTCTATGATGTAGAGGCGGTTGCCGATGTTGAGGTTTTCCGGTCGATCCGAGTCGTCCCACCAGCCCCCACCCACGAAGGCGACCCACTTGTCCTGTGTCCCCACCTTGACCCTGCCTATGGCAGGCACAGACCAGGAGTAGCCCATGTTGTTGTCCCCATGGTCGTCGGTCCATTCCCAGAGGATCACCGGGTCGTCCGGGTCCGTCACGTCCAGGGCGAAGTAACCCCTCCCCCCGTCCCTCATCCCTGAGATCAGGACCGTGTGCCAGCCGAGCTCAGGGTTGGACGGGGGGACACTGTCAGGCCAGACCGTGCCCGGCCCACCCTGGGAGTAGATGTCGGCTATGGCGGGCTTGGAGTCCACAAAGAATGCGTGCTCTGTCTTCAGGGTCTTGAGATTCCCGAGGGCCATCTTGGGGGCGTAGGCCCAGCGCTCTGTCCCGTCTGAGTCGTTGATGGCGTGGAGCATCCCGCCGTTGCTCCCCACGTAGACCACGGTGGGTCTGGCCGCATGGAGGGCCTTGTACTCCGGGTAGTTTCCCCAGGATACGAGAAAGGGTGGAGGCCCCACCACCACCGGGGTGGTGTGGTACAGGTCACCGAGCCGCCAGTCAGGATAACGGGTCCCCTTGTACGGGGAAGGGTTCGCATCCCAGGTGTTGTCATCGTACCCAGGGTTGAGGATGAATTTCAGGACCTTCTCCGCATCCTCGTCCTCGTTGGGGGTGGCGTCCCCGTCTATGTCCTCCCCTGAAGGGTTGAGATACGGCTTGAGCGAGGCCAGGGTCCCTTCCAGATAGGCGATGGTGTCTGTGGAGACGGTCAAGGAAAGCTTGATCCTCGCCGGATTCCGTCCTGTGCCCACGGTGGTATAAAGGATGCGCACGGGCTGCAAGGATGGATCGTTCATGGAGCCTCCCGCATCCCCGGCACAGGTATCCGGGGTTATGGCGTTTTCGATCCAGTCAGGGCAGTTGTCTCCGCCCCAGTTACTGACCTCCCCGGCTATGGCCCCCACAGGCTTGTCCAGGTAGAGGCCGTCGCCATGGTCCTCGGGCGTGACCACGTGGAAGGCCTTGAATCGACCAGCCCACCCCGGATAGTTGAAGTAGGCCGCGTAGACCGTGGAGCCGTCCCTGGCGATGGCCAGGTCCGAGCGGCTGTACTTGCCCGTCTGGATGGCCTGGAAGATCCTGTTGAGGGCCGTGGTCAGCTCGTCCACGTTGGTGGCGAGATACGCCTCTGTGGTCCCGCCTGCAGCGGCAATGGCATCCAGGTTGGCCCTCTGGGCCTCCTCCAGGCCGAAGCCTATTACATAGGTCTTGACCTCGTAGGTCCTGTCCCCGATCACGATGTTCCTGAGTTCCGCGGCCGCATCCACAGGTGCGGTGCAGCTCAGGTACCCGGGGTCGCCGGGATTGCAGTCGCAGGTGTCGAGACCGTCCGTGAGGAGGATCACGTAGTTGTCCCTGCAGCCTGCCTGTGTCTCTGTGTCTTGCTCGATGTAGCTCTGGTAGTACCTCTTGGCGTACCTAAGGGAGGCTGCCAACGGGGTCGCCTTCCCTGTGTCCCCAGCGTCCCTGGTGCCATTGGCGTTGAGGTCCCAGTAGGCGTTGGCATAGGTGCTCGGTGAGACCGAGCGCGTGAACGGGGCCATGGTGAAATCGTAGTTGGCAGAGGTGTCCGGGGCATTGAGGATGTTGACCATCTGCCCGTACCTGGCATGGCCCTGGTACCTCTCCAGGGTGACCCACTGGAGGATCTTGTCCCTGTTGGTCATGGAGGCGTCATTGGTGCCTGGCTCGGGCAGGTTCACGAAGATCACCTGGTCGTCCCCATGGAGGTTGGCGTCCTCCTCCCCCACATTGGCCGGGAAGAAGGGTGTCGGCTGTATGTCGTCCGACCATGTCCCGAGGAGGTTGCTGGTGGTGACACCTCTGTGGACATAGCTCCAGGCATGGGGCCTATCCGGCGTCCCCATCCCAGGGTAGTAGTAGTAGTCTGACCTGTAACGGCCAGGCTGCACCGTGGCATGGCTCCCCGCGGTGTTTATGACCACGTTGGCCAGCGTGGTGCTGACCAGCTGCCAGGTGTAACCACCGGAGGTCAGCACCGGCCTAGGCGTCACCTCCAAGGTGGATGGGTCTATGTAACCCCCTGCCCCGGTGGCAGGTCCGATCCAGCTCCCGTAGGTCTCGAACCAGTTGAAGAGATACATCTCGGGGATCACGGAGTAGGTGGTGGTGACCGAGTACGGCAGCTTCCTCCACAGGTTGCACCCGGCCCCTGAGTCCACCCTGATCCAGGAACCGTATACCGTGGGCAAGGCCGCAGGGTTGCAGGTGTTCCACACACCCGAGGCCGTGCACGTGGGGTCGTAGTCGGCGTCGACGATGGTCTGATAGGCATAGTCCCAGGTGTTGGGGGCGCTGAAGTTCCACCTGTACCCGCTCACCTGACCGTCCCCGCCGTACAGGGTGGTGAGGGAGGTGATGGTGTAGGTGCGGCTCATGGTCCTGTACGCGCCGCAGGTGGTGGGCTGGGGGTCATTGTCCGTGACCAACTGGGTCCAGCTCGTCCCGACACCCCCATGGGTCAGCCCCCCCCAGGTGAACATGGTGGGGTTGTACTGCGTGAGGCTCCGGCTGTCGGTCACGCTCCTCCTGGCCAGGAACTGCCAACGGGTGGGTGTCGTGGTCACGGTATAGAGGGTAGTGGCCGGGGCCACCCTGTAATACTTGGCCACGACCCTCGGGGCCCGGATGGTCATGTAGGTCCCGAAACCCAAATTGACGTTCTGCAGGTCCGCGAGGACGCGGTTCAAGGCCTGTTTGGCCTGGTAGAGCTTGGAGGCCGGGTGGTTGCCGCCAGAGGCCCTCCGAAAGCAGGTGTTCCAGACGGTGGTCCCTGTCCCCGCGGTGATGAAGGTGGGGGTGCAGTCGCGATCCGCCCTGACGGTCCAGGTCAGGAGTTGCGAGACAGGGTCCCGGAATGCGGTCCCTCCCTGGTCCATGACGTCCAGCCGCCACTGGTGGTTCGGCCGCACCGCGATCCCCCCTGGGTTGAGGTAAGGGACGTCCTGCATGGAGTCCGAGTTGTCGAAGACGATCAAGGCGTTGGGGAAGAAGATCTCGCCCACGAAGAAGGGCGCCTCCTCTGGGGCCCACGCCCGAACGGGCACGAAGACCAGGAGGCAGAAAAGGACCAGCGCGCCCCATCTCCTCATGACGCCCTCCTCACGATGCATGCGGCAACGGTCTCCCATCCATGGACCCCGGGTTCGAGGCTTGAGCATTCACTCAGTACGTGGTCGGACTCCCCCCCTGGTCCACCTCCCCGGCAGGGGGCACGGAACGGATCTCCGCCTCCAGCAGGACCTGCCCCCTCTGGTTCCGGTCGAACCCACGGCTGCGGACCCTGAAGACCTGCGCCCCTCCGCCGGCAGGCGACGGGTCGACCCCGGCAGGACAAACAGCTCTCCAGTTGCCATCCGCACATTGCTGCAGCGGTATCTGGAACCGCACGTTGGGGGAGGAAGAGGCGATCTGGGCGTTGAGGGAGTTCAGGTCCGAGGTGCTGAAGCCCGTCATGTTTTGCAGGTTCTGTGTCCTGAGCCACTGGACCCCGGCATCGGCGGCCATGAGGGCCTCCTTGTACACGCGGTCGTTGGAGGAGATCTGGATGTCCGTGGTGCTGACCAGGATGGAGGCGGCACCGAGCAAGGCGCACACGACCATCACCAACATGGCGATGACCAGGGCGGCCCCCTTCTCTTCCCGCACCGCACGACAAAGTCCCTTTCCCATGATCACCTGACCTCCGTATCTCACAAGGCCACGCCACCGCATGGCGGGCATCCTGCCCCGTTCCTTCCCCGGTTCAAGGCAAGTTCCTCACGTTCACTATCTGGGTGACGGTCTTTCGCCTTATCCCACCCATGACCGTCAGGGGCTTGGCCGTCCGGGCGGTCAGTGTCAACCTGTAGGCCGTATTGTTGTTCGTGGGCGAGGAGCCGTCGGCATTGGTGATCTGCAGGTCCTCTATGTACTCGGCCACCACAGGGCAGTTGGTCTCGGTGGGCGCCGGACAGCCGCAGACCTCGCTGGTGGGGTCCACACCGGCCCTGAAGCGAATTCTGCGCAAGAGCGGCCTGTCCGGGTCCGTCCAGTCTATGCAGTAGCCCCTGTACTCCACCCGGAAGACCTGGGCCCCTGTCCCGTATCCGGGGAAGGCCCCGAGCCCCCCCGGCTCGTTGTAAGGGCTGGCCGGGTTGTGCTGGAGCATGTCGGGGCCACTGAGGTTGATCTGGGTGACCTCCACCATGCTGGTGTTGTTGCGGTCAGTGATGACGATGAGGTCGCCTATGCTGAAGCCGGTCCCATCCTCCACCCAGATCACCGAGGATTCATTGGGCATGGGATTGGTGAGGGTCGTGTTCACGCTGAAGTCAGCATAGCGCATGCGGATGGAATCCGTGTCGTGGCCATCGGCCGGGTCCCCTCCGTCCAGGACCTGCACGGACCAGATGCCGCCGTTGGTCGTCTCCATGCGGTACCCGGCCATCCTCAGGTCCCTGGTGAGCCACAACTGGGCCACCCGGAGGTTCTGATTCAGCTCTGCCATCTGGTCCACCACCACCTGGGAGAACTCCTGGGACCCGAACATGTTGTACACACCGATGAGGATCAGGGAGGTGAGGAATACCCCCAGGACCAACTCGAGGAGGGTGAACCCCCCGGCCTTTCGCCCCTCAGCGGCCCTCATTGCCCTTCCAAGCGACCCGATCCCCTTCCACATGGGCAAGGCCTTCCCCCTTTAGGGTGAGACATAACTCCTCAGTTGGACCTGCTTGTTGGTCCCCCAGCTCACGGTGACCACCACCTCCCTCACCGTGCCGCCGGCCAGGACCATGTCCGTCCTGGTCCAGTTCCTGGTGAATCCCGAGACCGACTCCGGGTTGGTGGGGGCCGCGATGTTGGGGTCTGTCTGATACCGCTCCACGATCTCCTGGGCCAGGGCCAGGGCATGCGACATCCTCCCCGCATGGTCGTACGCATCGATGGAGCGCATCTGCATCCGTGCCATGCCCAGCAGGGCGAAGGAAAGGACGAACAAGGCCACCAGCACCTCGGCGAGGGTGAAGCCCTTCGAACCTCTCGAGACCAGGACCTTCATCTCAGTGCCCCTCAGAGCTTCTGCATCCTGATGTTGCCCATGGGACTCACCGTGACCTGATACCGCTCCCCCCGGCTGTTGGCCAGGATGACGCTAGCCGCGTTGCCGTTGGGGCAGGAAGCGGTGAGATCCTGGGACGTGCCGTTGACGTTGTAAGCGTGGGAGGCGGTGCCGCTCGTGGCACCGTTTACGCTCTCGAAGCTGACACCACCTGGAAGCTCGTGGCTGGTCTCCAAGACCGGGCTCCAGGTGGTGCAGGAACAAGACTGGATGCAATCGGCCTCAGCCCGCTCCAGACGGAATCGCCTGTTTCCGATGTCGAAAAAGACCCTGTGCGCGCGGTACTTGCCCGCGGCCTCTGAACGGGCCTGATGGAAGGTGGAGAAGACGTCCCTGCTGGCCGACCTGAGCTTGCGCATGGGTTGGCCGTTGATGTAACCAGGTATCATGATGGCCGAGAGGATCCCGATGATGGCCACGGCGATGAGGAGCTCGACCAAGGTGAGCCCCCTCTCGTCCCGGTCACCCATGTACGCCTTCATCCACACCATGCGCGTAAGCCCCGATGACCCTCCCCCGGAGAAGGTCCTTTTTCGGGCGGGTCCTGGACCCGCCCCCCCGGTCCCAATCCCGCAACCCGTGATGCGGAAGACCGGTGAACCTCGTCATTGCAACTTCCATGCCACATACCCCCTCGTCCGGACCCAACCAATATCCTGATATCGCTGGACATTTTCAGGACATCGCCTTGATGCTGGCAAGGGGGTATGAAGATCGCTTCCTTGCTATGAAATTGTTTTCGTAACATGGCCAGGAGGGGGGTCGTGCGACCCCTCACATCTTGCCCATTCTGACCACGCCGTTGTTGGTCACCCAGACCCTGTAACTTTCCCCCCTGCTGTTGGAGAGGATCACATTTCCCGCCTGGGCCGTCCCGTTGACGTTGAAGGCCTGCCTCACGGTCCCAGTGGTCAGCCCGTTGACGCTCACCAAGGAGATCCCGCCCCCAATGGCCCTGGGCCCGCCCACCTCCTCCCAAAGGACGCACGCCGATGCCAGGGGCTGATCCCCCTGTTCCAGGTGGAACCGGCCGTTGTCCAGGTCGAAGCTCAGCCTGTGCGCCCTGTACTTGGCCACGGCCTCCGAGCGCGCGTGACGGTAATGCATGAACATCTCCCGGGCCGCGGCCTTGAGCTTGCGGGTAGGCATCCCGTTTATGTACCCCGGGATCATCAGCGCGGCCAAGAGGCCCAGTATGCCAAGGGCCACCAGGAGCTCCACCAGGGTGACCCCACGACGCCGATGAGACCATGCCCAGACCATGGTGCACCTCCCCATTCGTCGCACGATCCTGGCTCAGACCATCTACCCCCCTCCTGTGTCCGACCTCTCCCCCCCCTGATGGGCAAGGCGGGCCCGGAGCTTGTACAGGAGGGCCCTGTGGGTGATCCCCAGGAGCCTGGCCGCCTGGGTCCTGTTTCCCCTCGTCCTCCTGAGGGCCTCCTCGACCAGCTCCAGCTCCAGTGCCCTGATGCGCGGCCTGAGCCTGAGGTCCTCCCCCTTGGGGGCCGAAGGGCCGATGCGTTCCCTCACGCCGGGCGGGAGGTCCCCTGTGTCGATGAGCCTCCTGTCGCAAAGGACCATGGCCCTTTCCACGGCGTTCTCCAGCTCCCTCACGTTGCCAGGCCATGGGTGCTCCATGAGCCTGGCCATGGCCCTCTGGGTCATCCCCTCCACCTCGACCCCGAGTTCCTCCCTGTGTTTGCGGATGAAGTGCTCCACGAGTATGGGGATGTCCTCTGGCCTCTCCCGGAGCGGGGGGATCCTCACGGAGACCACGTTGAGCCTGAAGAAAAGGTCCTCGCGAAAGCGCCCCTCCCTCACCTCGTTCTCCAGGTCCTTGATGGATGCGGAGATGACCCGCACATCCACCTGCAAGGTCTTGCTCCCCCCCACAGGCCTGATCTCCTGATCTTGCAGGACCCTCAGGAGCTTGACCTGGAGGTCCTTGGGGAGCTCCCCCACCTCGTCCAGGAACAGGGTCCCGCCATGGGCCTCCACGAAGAGCCCTTTTTTGTCCTGGACAGCGTCCGTGAAGGCGCCCCGGACGTGCCCGAAGAGCTCGCTTTCCAGGAGCTGGTGCGGGATGGCACCGCAGTTTATGGCCACGAAGGGGGCCTGGCGCCTCGGGCTGTGGCGATGGATGGCCCTGGCTATCAGCTCCTTGCCGGTCCCGCTCTCCCCCTGTATCAACACCGTGGTGCGGAACCCGGCGATCTTTCGGACGGTCTCGAATATCTCCTGCATGGCCGGGCTTCGGGCCACCATGTTCTCGAAGGAATACCTTCGGCTTAGCTCCTCCTGGAGCCTCAGGTTCTCCCGGCGCAGGCGCTCCCTCTCCTCGGCCTTCCTGATGGTGAGGATCACCTCGTCCGGTTTGAAGGGTTTGGCTATGTAGTCGTAAGCGCCCTTCTTCATGGCCTCGATTGCTGTATCCATGGTCCCGTAGGCAGACATCATGATCACGGTGGAATCCACTCCCCGCTCGCGGCAGGCATCCAGGAAGGAGAGCCCATCCATCACCGGCATCTTTAGGTCGCAAAGGATCAGATCGAACGGACCCTGTCTTAGCCTCTCCAGGGCCTCGGCCCCGTTGTCGGCCCCCTCCACCACGAACCCCTCCCTTCCGAGAAGAAGGGAGAGCATGTGCCGCATGTTCTCCTCGTCGTCCACCACCAGGATCCTCTTCACCGTTGCCTCCAAGGGGCCTCCATCCTTGCAGAGACTTGTCCCACAGTCGAAAATCGCTCGAACCACATCCAGGGCGATCCCCTCCCCACTACCCCTCCCCCTCAGGGGCTCCCACAGGGAAGTAGACCGTGAAACAGCTCCCCTTGCCTGGCTCGCTCCTGACCTGAATCCTCCCTCCGTACGACTCCACTATACCGAGGCAGACGGTGAGCCCCAGCCCGGTCCCCTTGCCCGGATCCTTGGTGGTGAAGAACGGCTCGAAGAGCTCGGGCAGCTCCACAGCCGGGATCCCGGGGCCCGTGTCCTCCACTTGCAGGAAGACGTAAGGGCCAGGCTGAGGGACGATACCAGGAGGGGGGCTCTTGCGCTGTCTGCTGAAGTCCGCCTCGGCCGGCTCCCCGCGCCTCCGGGGCGGCGGGACGAGGTCCGCCTCCTCGGGCAGGACGGGGACTGTCCCCACCAGCAAGGTCAAGGTCCCTCGCCCCCCCATGGCATCCAGGGCGTTGAGGATGAGATTGATCACCACCTGCTGCAACTGGTCCCGGTCAGCCCAGATCCTGCCCTGGCCGCCCTTGGGCTCCCATACCACCTGGACCCCTTTCATCCCCCGATGCCCGGCCATCAAGGAGAGGGATTCGCTCACCACCTCCTCCAGCTCCACCCACCCCAAGCTCCTCCCGCCCGGCCTGGCCAGGTTCAGGAGGGATCCCAGTATGCGCTGTATCCTCTCCCCCTCGGAGCGGACCCTCAGGAGGCAGTCCCTCTCCGCCTCCCCTTTGGCGTCCCTCAGTAGGATCTCCACGTAACCGAGGATGGTCCCGATGGGGTTGCCTATCTCGTGGGCCACCCCAGAGGCCAGCCTCCCCACCGAGGCGAGTTTCTCCGAGCGCACCATGGCCTGGTGTGCCTGGACCAGGGCCCGGTTGGAGCGCTCCAGGTCGTCGAGCTGCCGGCGCAATGCCTCCTCCTGGGCCTGGAGGCTCACGGCCATGCGCTGCAAGGCCTCGGCCAGCTTGCCCACCTCGTGGGGCGGATATCCATCCCAGGAGACCCCATAGTCCCCACGGGCTATCTGCTCCGAGGCCCCGATGAGCCGCTTGAGGGGGTTGAGGACATTTCGGGAGAGGAGATAGCTCCCGAAGAACACCAAGACCCCCATCACCAGGATCACGTATATGAGGAGGACCCAACCCGACCGAAGGAGTGCCTGGCCGGCCCCGGCCAAAGGGACCTCCATTCGCAGGGCCCCCCAGGGCCTCCCCTGTGGCGAGAAGAGCGGCGTGCACATGGTGAGCCGGCGCTCCCCTGTGATGGGCCACACCCCCCCACCCCCTCGGACCCTCGTCACCTCGCTCCCGCTGTGGATGCACCTCCTCAGGTCCTCATCCATCCGGTAGTGGCCCTGACCCGCCGGGGCCCCACCCCCGATGATCCTCCCCCCCTCGTCCACCCAGAGGAGATCCACCCCCTCCTCGCGGATCTCCGCCATCATGGCCAGGATTTCCCCTTTTACCCCGCCCGGGGGCCTCGCACCCTCCTCCTTGGCCATCCTCTCCATGGCCGAGCGGAGGATATTGAGCGACCTTTGGGCCCACTGGATCTGCCGCAGCATGGAGTCGTGCTGGAGGGACTGGATGGCCAGGGCCCCCACCAGGACCATGGCCAGGAGCGTCAGCAGGGTGACGCTGGCCACCACCTCTGTGCGCAGCCCCCGGATTTGGTGCCATAGCCGCATCCCTCTCAGCCTCCCAGGCCGAGATACCAGTCCACCCAATGGGCACCGCCCAGCAAATAGGTCAGGGCCCCCACGACCAGGAAGGGCCCGTAAGGGATGGGCTGCCCCACCCCCTTCCCCGATAGTCTGAGGGCCGCGTAGCCTACCAAGGCGCCCAGGAAGGAGGAGACGAGCAGGGTCAGCACCACCGCCTTCCAGCCCAAGAAGGCCCCTATCATGGCCAGGAGCTTCACGTCGCCCATCCCCATGCCCTCCTTCTTCCTGATCCACCTGAAGACCACAGCGACGCTGAGGAGGATGCCACCGCCCAGCAGGGCCCCGAGGAGGGAGTCCCTGAGGGTGACCTCAGGCAGGACCAAGGATGCCGCCACACCCGCGGGGATCCCGGGATAGGTGATGAGATCCGGGATGATCTGGTGATCCAGATCGATGAAGGCCACGACCACCAAGGCGCACACCAGCACGTAGTAGACCGCAAAATTCAAGCTCAGGCCGTACCTGGCCAGGACCCAGAGGCAAAGCACGGCGCAGACGGACTCCACCAAAAGGTAGCGAGGCGGGATCCGACCGTGGCAGTCACGGCACCTGCCCCTGAGCAACAGATAGCTCAGGATGGGGACGTTGTCGTGCCAGCGGATCCTTGCACCGCAGCGGGGGCAGTGGGAGCCTGGAAACACGATGGATTCCCCCTTGGGGAGCCTGTGGATGCAGACATTGAGGAAGCTCCCCACGACGGAGCCGAAGACCAGGGCACCCACGGTATTGAGCCATGGGAGAGACATCAGGAGTCCTCGCTGGCCAGTGGGCCTCTGCGCCCTGCCAGTGGGCGATGATCACCGGCTGCCCCGCCGGAGGGCAACGCGCAGCTCACAACACCCATCCTTCGCCCCCCGACTCGCAACCCACAAGGCAAGGCCGTCCCTGCCGGAGGGCCTCCCACAACCTCACCTGCCTCCAAGGCGATTCCTTGAGAGGAGCCTCGTATAGAGCTCTTCCTGTTGTGCCACCATCTTGTCTATGTCGAATTCCGCGACCCTCCTCCTGCCCTCGGCCCCCATGCGCTCCCTCAGCCCCGGGTCCCTCAGGAGCTCCACGACCCTCTCCGCCATGGCCCGGACCTGGCCGGGGGGGACCAGGTATCCGTTGACCCCGTGTTCCACGGCCTCAGGCGAGCCGTCCACACTGGTGGCGACCACAGGAAGGCCCGCCGCCATGGCCTGCGGCAGGACCCTGGGAAGACCCTCCCAGCGCGAGGTGAGGACCAGCACGTCGCTGGCGCGCAGGAGCTGGGGGATGTCCCTGCGCCAGCCGAGGAGTCGGAATTCGCCCAGGAGCCCTGCCGAGCCCATGGCCTCCTCCACGGCCCCTCGCAGGACTCCGTCTCCTGCCAGGAGGAAGCGGGCCTTGGGCTCCTGGGCCACTACCCTGCGGGCCACTTCCACGAAGTCCATCGGGGCCTTCTGCGGTTTGAGACAGGCCACCATGGTCACCACGGGCTCGTCCGGCCCCAGCCCCAGGGAGGCGCGGATCTCCTCCCTGTCCTCCCTCACATCCTGGAAATCCCTTATGGGGATTCCGCTTCGGATCAGGGTCATCCTGCCGATGGAGGCGATACCGAGACGGCTCGCCTTCTCCATGTTGGCCCTGGAGACCATGATGAAGGCGTCGGTGATCCTCCCTGTCAGCCTCTCGGCTGTCTGGAAGGCCCAGCGGACCGGGGGGGTCTGCCCGTCATGGAAACCGAAGCCATGGTAGGTGTGGACGATCACTGGGACCCCCTCACACCAGGCCGCCCATCTCCCCAGGATCCCCGCCTTGGAGCTGTGGGTATGCACTATGGGCTTGGCCCCGGGGTTGGCCCGGAGGATGGCGCGGATCCCGGACCTGATCTGCCTCAGGGCAAGCATGTCCGCGTGGGGGAGGATCTCGCGCCGCAGAGACGGCAGGAACAGGCAGGGGACATCCGCCAAGGCCATGGCATCGGCGTCCAGTATGCCCCCTTTCCCAACGATGAGGTACGGTCGAAACCTCCCCCTGTCCAGATGGGCAACGGTGTAAAGGGTGTTCTGCTGAGCCCCCCCGAGCTCCAAGAGCGTGATGATGTGGATTACCGGGGTCATGAACCCGCGAGCCTCCTGGCCACATCCCTACCCTGGATCAAGGCCAGCTCCATGGTCCCGTATCCCCAGGTCCCGAACCTCCCCACGGTGTATATCCCGTGCCCTTCGAGGAAGTCCCGGATCTTGGGGAGCCACTCGCTGCGGGCCCAGTCGTGGATCACGTAGGCCACGGGCAGCTCGAGGGGGACCACCACCTCCACCTCGTCCAGATCCCACAGGATACCGCAGTGCACCAGGCCACGCAAACAGGCCTCGATCCAGTCGCCCTGCCGCCTCGCCGCGTGACCTGCCACCTCCACGTACAGGGAACTCGACCCCTCAGGGACGAGATGGGGGGCGAAGGAGCTGTAGCAGCCGACCCTGAAGAAGGGGTATTTCTCCTCCGGGAAATACACCCAGTGCTGGTCCGAGACGTCCCTCCTTTTCACCCCCACGTTCAGGACCCTGATGGGCACCCATCTCAGGGAGGCAGCGGCGGCCTCCAATCCAGGTGGTGCAGGGGTGAGCATCCGCAGCAGACGGCAAAGCGGCACCGATGAGACCAGGGCATCGTAACGGATCTCCTCCCCCTCCTGTGTCAGGACGACCCTGTCGAGCCATCTCACCTCATCCATCTCAAACCCGGTCCTGAGACCCGGCAGACCCCGCGCCAGGGCCTTGGGCAGCTCCCCTATCCCGCCCTCTGTCGGGTAATAGAAGAGGGGGTTGTACCCCATACCCCTGTTCTGGATCCCCAGGGCCCCTTCCACCACCTGCGTGAGGGAGGGCCTGGGGATGGACCAGAGGAGCTCACTAGGGTCTATCTCCCCCAGCGGGACGCCCCAGAGCTTCTCGTTGTAAGGAAAAAAGAAGTGACGCCCCATCCCCGAGCCGAAGGTCCGCCTTATCCACGTGACGAAGTCCCGCGGGGGATCCGAAGCGGCATCGCCCCTCACCCACTCCAGGACGAAGTCCACCAGGCACTCGTCCCTCACATCCGCGGGCAGGGCCCCCAGGTGGGCCTGAAAAGGGTAAGGGACGAAACGCCCCTGTACGAAGACCGAGGACCTCCGCTCGAAGCGGCAGAGCCTTCCCTCCATCAGCCGGCTTACCCATGAGAGTATATCCGGATCCTGGAAGGAGAGGAGGTGACCGGAATGATCGAAGATGTAGTCACCCCGGTGTAAGGATCTGCACAGTCCCCCCGGCTCTCCCTCCCGCTCCAGGAGGACGTACCTGGCCCCTATCCCGTGCAGGTGATACGCGGCGCTGAGTCCCGCAAGTCCCCCCCCTGCGATGAGGATCATCGGTCCCCCCTGGAACCTGGCCTAGGCTTGCGCGCCATGATGCATGGCACCCCGTATCCGCCGAGGGCCTTCACATGCTCATGTCTATCTTCTTGAGCAGGAAGCCCAGGCCCCACGCCCCCAGGCCTATCCCCACGAGGATGGCCAGTGCCCCTAGGTCCGTGCTTCTGGTCATGAGTATACCCAAGAACCCCAGCGCGGCGCTCATCGCATAGCTGCAGAGGACCGTCTGCCTGGTCGAGAGCCTCCACTTCCTCAGGCGAAGGGCGAAGTGGTCAGGGCTCCCGAAGAAGATCCTCATCCCGCGGCGCCAGCGGATGTACGACACGAACGCGGTGTCGAACAGGGGGACGCCGAGGATGACTATCGGGGCCAGGATCCCCAGCCTGTTCTCACCGCTGTAGCGTCCTATCATGGCCAGGGACCCGAGCATGCAGCCCAGGAACAGGCTCCCAGCGTCGCCCATGTAGATCCTGGCCGGCTCGAAGTTGTAACGAAGGAAGCCGAGCAGGGCACCCGAGAGGGACACCGCCATGATGGCTATGACCCCTTGATCGCTGGCAAGCGCCACATAGAAGAGGGCCAGGGAACAGATGCAGGCCACCCCAGCGGCAAGGCCGTCCATGATGTCGATGATGTTGAAGGCATTGGTCAGACCCACGATCCACACGACGGAGATGGGCATGGTCACCCAGTCCGGGATCACGGCGATCTCTATCCTGATGCCGGACTTGACCAGGACGAAGGCGGCCAGGAGCTGACCTGCGAGCTTCACGTGGGGAGAGAGGAAGCCCAGATCGTCTATCAGACCCAGGAGGAGGGCCAGGGTCCCGCCCAGGAGGAGGCCCAGGACTTGCCTGTCGAAGGAGAAGGTCAGGGAGAGGGTGACCAGAAAGGCCAGGTACACGGCGAGCCCCCCCAGGTAAGGGACGGGCCCTCGTTGCACCTTGAGCCTACCGTCGGGTCGGTCCACGATGTCGAACCGGATCGCCGCATCCCTCATGATGGGGGTGAGATACAAGGTCAAGAGCAACGACAATACGAAACAAAGACCGTAGAGTATCATCGGGCCTCCACGAGACGGGATATCCGTTGCCTCTGGGTGATCGTCATCCCCCTGAGGGATCCCTCCTGCATCCTATCCGCCCCGACCCTGGCCCATCGTGGCTGGGAGACCCCAGGAGTCCCTCGTAGACCCTGGCCAACGCCCTGGCCGTTACATCCATGCCTCTGTTCGCGCGGACCCAGGCATGGGCCCTGTCTGCCATCTCCATGGCCGCGGCCCTGTCCTGCAACATCTCCCGGATGCCCCGGGCCAGGGCCTGGGGGTCACCCGGTGGGACGAGCCAACCGGTGAGGCCGTGTTCCACCATCTCCGGGACCCCGCCCACCCTCGTGGCCAGCACCGGGACCCTCGCGGCCATGGCCTCGAGGATCACGTTGGGACACCCCTCCATGAGGGAGGGCAGGACGAGGAGGTCCAACGCCTTCAGGACCCTGGGGATGTCCCTCCTCACCCCGTAGAGGCGCACCAGGCCCTGTATCCCCAGGGCACGGGCCCTGCGCCTCATTTCCTCTTCCCAGGGCCCCTCCCCGAACACCCCGAGGGTGCACGGAGACCCCTCCTGCCTCAGGGCGGCCACGGCCTCCAGGAGGTGGGCTAGCCCCTTCACCGGGACCTCCAGCCTCCCCACATACCCGGCCACCGGGGCCCCCGGGTCCATGCCCAGCCCTGCCCTGATGGCCACCTTCCCTTCCTCCACGGCCAAGGCCTCGGCATCCACTCCATTGGGCACCACCCATATCCTTTCCCCGCGGAGGCCTGCCCGGGTCTCGTCGAAGCCCTTGATGGCCTGGGAGGGTACGACCATCCCCCGGGCGAGCCCGAATGCCCCCCTGTCCAACGCGAGGTGCCACGGACGCATCCAGACCCTGACCTCCCGATCCGAAAGGAGGATCCTCGGGACACCTGCGAGCCGGCCCGCGAGGGCCCCGGCCCAGTTGGCCCTCGAGGTGTAGGTGTGGAGTATGGCAGGCCTCATGCGCCGCAAGAGCCGCCGGAGCCTCCAAAGGACCGTCACATCGGCCCGGCCTCGGCCACCTAGGGCCAAGGCCGGGATCCCCAAGGCCCTGTACTCATCCCCCATGGGTCCCCAACCCTTGAGACAGCAGACCGCCTGATCGTATCCCATCTCCCTCAATCTCGGCATGAGACCCAGCAGTTGCTTCTCCGTGCCGCCTACGGTGAACCCCACCAGGAGGTGCAGCACCAGCGGGCGCCTTGAACCCTCTTCGCCGGTCATGGCAGGGGCGCTGTTTTTTCCATGGCCCGGACCTGCTTCGGGCCCGGTCACGCTGCTCGGCGTCGCCATCTCCTCTCCAGGATGCGTCTTGCCAGCCTCACCGGGGCCCTGGCACCCATCCGCCACAGCAGGGCCGTCACCCACATGGGCGAGAACCTCATCCCACCATGCCTTCGGCTGACCATGATGTTCTCGGGCATGGCGACCATGGGGGAGGCACTGGTCTTGGAGCCCCCATGGACCCGCCATTGGGCCAGGACACAGCCCATGTAGAACATCCCCCCCCTCTTGCCCATCCGAATCCAAAGGTCGTAATCCATGGCGTACCTCAGCCCCTCGTCCAGCCGGCCCACATCCTCCCAGGTCCGTCTCCTGAAGAAGACGCTCATCTGGGGGATGTAGTTGTAATAGTTGAGGAGCCGGTGCATGTCGAAGGGCAAGGACCTGCGCACCTCCAGGATCCTCCCCTGCTCGTCGATCCACTCCACGTCCCCGTAGACCGCGGCCACATCCGGATGGTCGAGGAGACACTCAACGGCCCTGGATACAGCCCCAGGGAGGTACCTGTCGTCTGCGTTGAGCCAGGCCAGCACCTCCCCCCCGGCAGCGGCGAACCCCTTGTTGATGGCATGGGCCTGTCCCCGGTCCTTCTCGCTCACCCATTGGATCCGATCCCCGTAACCCTTCAGGATCTCCAGGGTGTTGTCGGTCGAGGCCCCGTCCACGACCCTGCACTCCACCCGGGGGTAATCCTGTTCCAGGACGCTGTCCACTGCCTCCCGGAGGAACCTGCCCGAGTCGAGGGTCGGGATGACCACCGTGACCACGGGCTCGTGCGCGTACGGACCCATCAGCCTTGGGCCCGGGACCGGGCCTCCCTCGCCCCTCTCCCGTCCAGGATCTCCCGGTAGTATTCCAGGTGGGCCTCCACCTGCCACCGGAGATCGAAGCGCTCGGCCACCCTTCGGGCCGCCTCGAAGGACATGGCCTCGAGGCGGCCCCCCTCCACCAGGATGTCGTGGATGGCGCGGGCCATGCCTTGGAAGTCCCCTTGGTCGACTAGGCGCCCTGTCAGACCGTCTTCCACCTGTTCCGCGATGCCGCCCACGCGGTTGGCCACCACGGGTGTCCCGCAGGCCATGGCCTCCAGGGTGGAGAGGGGGAAGGTGTCTGCCCTGGAGGGGTGGACGTAGAGGTCCGCCGCGGCGTAACAAAGGGCCATCTCCTGCGGGGTCTGACGGGGGGGGAGGCCCGCGGCCCTCACCCTCCCGGTGCATCGCGGGCTCGCAGCGTCTTGCCCCAGGATCAGGGCCGTCACATCACCGAGGTCTGCCATGGAGCCGAGCCGGCCCAGCACCTCGGGTATGGCCCGAGGTTCCCCTTTGCCCTGGCGGGCCGCGCCGGAGAAGAGGATGACCCGTCCGCCCGAGGAGAGCCCCATTTTACCCCTGGCCTCCCCTTTTGGCACGACCTTGAAGACCGAGAGGTCCACCCCGTTGGGGATCACGCGGAGCCCGGAGCAGGCCAGCCCCACGGCCTCGACCCGCTCCCTGGACCATTGGCACAGGGCGACCAGGTATGGACGCACCTCACCCAGGATCATCCTCTTCCAACGGGCGTTGGCCCTGGTGGCGTCCACGCGGACCCCGGGGTACCGCTTCAGGTCCGGGCACGCACCGCACCCGCGCCTCCACCCCTCGCACCCCATGGCAGAGGCGCAGTGGCCTGTCTGGAGCCAGTCGTCATGGAGGGTAATGACCACCGGCACCTGCCTGGACAAAGGGACGAGGGCCCCCATGTCGAAGTACCCGCCGTGGAGGTTGTGGAAGTGGACGAGATCCGGTGAGGGGAAAACCTCCAGGAGGTGCCGGCTCCCAGGATACCACCCCCCTTCCCTTCCCCTCCACCACGACGGCACGAGGCCAGGGAGCGCCATGGCCTTGAAGGCACGCCCCAGGAGGGTCATGGCGAGCGGCCCCCGCCCCCGGCGATGTACACCTCGCCACCGCCTTTCCCAGAACCTCCCCCAAGGATCGTTGGCAAGGGGGATCTCTCGGACCCTCGGGTGCCCTGTGCGCTTGATGCCTACCCCCATCCAGACGTCCACACCGAGGGCCTCCATCTGGACCAGTAGGCTGAACGCCACCCGCTCCGCCCCGCCTCCCCGGTCGCTGGTGTTGACCAAGAGGACCCTGCCCGGGCGATTCCACATCACCCCAGTGTCCAGCTCGCCTTGCGCAGATAGCGTCGGAGCTCCGGAAGGAGCTCCGGGTGCGCCATGGCCTTCAAGGGGAACCGCAGGCACCTGTCTGTGCCGCCCCTGCGCCACATGAGGCCCATCTCCAGGACAGTGGCACGCCCACGACAAAGCCGGCGCAGTCTTCCCCTGTCCACTCCATCCGGGGCGCAATCCACTATCCCCTCGTGCACCCGCCCCAGGAGATCCAAGAAGGCCTCCCCCTCCTCCCAGCTCGCAGGTGTCTCACGTCCCAGGACCGTGGCAAGGAAGGAGGATGTGACCTCTTGGCCCACGATTCGACTCAGGTTGGAAAGGGAGATCTCCCTCGCCACGTTCGTCTGCTCCTCCTGTCTCGCCAAAGACACCCCCCCTGGACGCATCCTCCAGGACACCAGGGGCTCCGGGATCTTGTAAAGGGCAGTCCTTCGCGAGGCCCTGAGCCACAGCTCGTAGTCCTGGGCCGCGGGGAGCTCCTCCCTGTACCCGCCGATCTCCTCCAGGAGCCCCCTTCGCATCATCACGGAGCTGTGACAAAGGCAGTTCTGGAACTGGAGGGTGTAATGGATCTCCTCTGGGGTGTGCTGGAAGCGCCAGGTCTCCAGGACCCTACCTCCCTCGTCTATCACGTGGTTGAAGCTCCCCACCACCCCCACCTTGGGGTTCTGGTCTAGGAAATGGCGTTGTCTCGCCAGCCTGTCAGGCCGGCAAAGGTCGTCGGCATCCAACCTGGCTATGTAGATCCCTTGGGATGACAGTATGGCCTTGTTCAGGGAGCGACTGAGTCCCTCCCTGGACTCGTTCCTCAATGGTCTCAACCTGCTCTCCCTTTCGGCCCAACGCCCCAGGATCTCCCAGGTGCCATCGCTGGAGCCGTCGTCGACCACGATCCACTCCCATTCCCTCAGGGTCTGCGCCAGGACATTGGCGATCGTCCCCTCCAGATGCCTCTCCTCGTTGTGGGCGCTAGTCAATATGCTGATCAGGGCCACGTACCTCGGCCTCCGCCCATATCTCCCCCCAGCGTAGCTCCATCTCTTTCACATCGAGCCCTGCCTCCTCCATCTCCCCCAGGAAGCCCTCCTTCGTGTACTCCACCGTGTGGGTGGGGTCGAGCCGGTGGTCGATGCCGAGCTCTCCCTTCAGGGGGACCCTCCAGTCCCTTTCGTACATAGGGACACGGACCAAGAACCTCGTTGCCCCCGTGGCCTCCCCGAGCCTGCGAAGGAGGCCGGTGCGGCCTTCCAGGTGCTCCAGGATGTTGGAGAGCACGACCACGTCACAGCCTTCCCCGGGGATCCAGTTGAGCGCATCCCCGTGGAGGTACCGGACCCTGGGGTGCGGACGCAGCCTCTGGGCCTCGGAGATCTTCCCTGAGTCGATGTCCATCGCCAACACGTCCACCTTGGCCCGCTCGGCCATGTCCCAAGCGAGCTCCCCGGCCCCACACCCCACGTCCAGGACCTTCTCCCCTTCTCTCAGGCGGGACACGAAGAAGTCGTGATACCCCGTGAGCCTGTGTTTCGGGTGGACCCCGCGGCCGTACCGCACGGCACAGATCCCCTGCAGGGCGTAGAGGTCCTTGTCCAGGGCCAGGAGGAAGCGGAGGGCAGCCCCTGGGGACATCCTCTCGACACGAGCCCCCAGCAGGGCCATCAAGGCCCGCTCCAAGAGGTCATCGCCCAGTGACATGGAGATACGGGCCAGCAAGGAGATGAGCGATCCCTTCACGCTTGCCCTCACCTGTGCCAGGTGTTGTACTTGAGGATCACCCACACGGCCCTCAGCCCGTCCTTCCAGGTGATCTTCTTTCCCTCTTCGTAGGTGCGGCCGTGGTAGGAGATCCCCACCTCGTAGAAGACGCATCCTCTCCTCGCGAGCTTGGCCGTTATCTCCGGCTCGAAGCCGAAGCGATCCTCCTCTATCCGGATGGACTGGATCACCTCTCTCCGGAAGGCCTTGTAGCAGGTCTCGATGTCCGTGAGGTTGAGGTTCGTCATCATGTTGGAGAGCAGGGTGATACACCTGTTGCCCACCATGTGCCAGAAATAGAGGACCCTGTGAGCCCGGCCGCTTACGAACCTGGAGCCGTAGACCACATCGGCCTGATGGTTCAAGATGGGCTCCACGAGCCGCGGGTATTCCATCGGGTCGTACTCCAGGTCCGCGTCCTGGACCAGGACGATGTCCCCTGTAGCGCGGGCGAAGCCTGTGCGCAGTGCGGCCCCCTTTCCCCTGTTCACCGGGTGATAGAGGACATCGTCCACCAGGGGGGCGATCTCCTCGCGGAGCAGCTCAGCAGTGCCATCAGTGGAGCCATCATCCACGATGATGATCTCCTTGGGGTCCACGGGCGCTGCACGGACCCTTTCCACCAAGGCCCGGATGCTCCTGACCTCGTTGTAACAGGGGATGACCACCGAGAGCTTCATCCGATCCCGCCCTTTGCCCCCGTTTCCGGCCGAGGCCCCCTGCCATGGACCTTCAGGACCGCATACGGGCCGAACTCGGCGACCTCGCACCTCCAGGGCCATTCATTGTACCGTTTCAGCCCCTCCCGGAAGAGCACTATGTAGCCTGGGTCCCTGGCCCAGCCGTCCGGGGCCTTCTCGCAGTTCTCTATCCCGTGGAGGCCGAGGAGGTAATCGAACTCGGCCCCAACCCTATAGGATGGATCCAAGAGGCTGTAAGGGACTATCCAACACCACTGCGGCCTCTCCCTCAAGAAATCGTACCGGACCGAGACCCGCTGTGTGCCCTCCATTGCAGCGTCCCGGGCGATCCAGGAGACGAGCTGTCTCTGGGGGTGTGGAGGGGCCTTCAGGGATCCGAGGAGACCCCTCAGGTCTCCGTAGCTGTTGATGAAAAGCAATACGGACAAGGCCACTGCCGCCCCTATCCTCGCCGCACGCCATGGGATGCCCCTGGGCGAGGAGATCGAGTGGGAGACGATGAGCGCCTGGGGGCCGAAGAATAGCCAAGCGCCATCGGGCCTGGCCAGGGTCGTGTGCGGGGAGAGGTTCTGCAGGACCGCGGGGACCACGAAACCGAGCAGGATGAAGGCCTCCGGCCTGTGTGAGCCGATCCCCCTCGCCACGCCCCTCAAGAGCATCACTAGACCGGTAAGAAACAGGCAGGTGGCCAGGGCAAAGCCTGTCACCTCCCTCCAGGTGCCTGCCCAAGGTCTGGCCGAGAGTGGGGCCCAGTGGAAGTTCACGCCCGCGGCGGCGACGATCCCCCCTGCGCCGCGGCCAACCCTGTAGGCCCATGGCCATCTCGCGCGGAGGGTATCCTTGAAACTCCCAGGCCTTCCGCTTGCCTCCTGTTCTCCCTGCGAGCCCTTTGCGCCGACGCACAGGCCCGTGAGCTCGTGGGCCTCAGGCGTCCCCACAGGCCCTTCCAGCAGGGCGCGGAGGTCCGAGAAGGACCTCTGTTTCTCGAACCCCAAATAAGGCGCCCAGACGAGGACAGAGAGCGCCGCACCGACAAGGACAGGGGCCCATTTCGGCCTCCCTCTCAGCACAAAGGGCAGTACGACCACCACCCCAAGGGTCAAGGCCCCGGCCCAATGAATCCCTGTGGCCCACGCAGCCAGAAACAGGGCCGAGGCAGCATGCCATCCCTTGCCTTCCAGCAGCCATCGTGCCAGGCAATAGAGCAGGAGGAGATAGAACGATGGGAGAAGCCCCTGGGCCCAGCTCGAGTGACCGAAATAGAGCCCCTGGGGAGAGAAGCCATAGATTGCCGCAGCCGCCAGCCCGCCCCTTGGGCCTACGTATCTCTCCCCCAGGAGAAAGAGTATCACCATGGATGCTGCGTGGAGAACGAGGGCCGGCAGGACCAGGATCACGGAAGGCTCCTCCGTGACGGCCATGGGCAGCACGTAGAGCCAGACGAAAAAGGGAGGATTGTAGGCCCTCAGGCTGTTCAGGATCCCGTGGAGCGGAAACACCCCCTGCGTGAACACGCCCCTTGCCAGTGACAGGACCTGGGCCTGGTCGAACTTCAGGGGATAGGAGGGGATCTGGGCCACTTGGAGGGCCAGGGCCAGCAAGAGGATGAACAGGAAGGCCAAGGGGGTGAAGGGGCGATCCATCACGCGGAGGTGGCGTTTCTCGGAGCGACTCGGCGCAGGCGCCTCGATCTCCCGGGGCAGGCCGGGCGAACCCAGGCCGAAGGACATGGATAGCCTCTGGGGATGGACTCCCATGCCCTCAGGCAGTCCTCATCTCGGCCACTAGCCCCTCCAGGAGCCTGAGCTCGAGATCCACTACCTTGGGCAGGGAGAAGCCCTCCACAACCGACTCCCTGGCCCTTGCCCCCAGGGTAGCCGCCAGGGCCCTGTCATCTAGCAGGCTTCGCGTGGCCGAACGGATCTGATCCGCCGAGGTCCCGCAAAGGAGCCCTGTTTCGCCGTGCCTGATGAGCTCCCTTGTCCCGGGCACGTCCGTCCCGACGCATGCCCTCCCGCAGGCCATGGCCTCGAGGAGGGCCTTGGGGTGCCCCTCGTAATGGGACGGCAGCACGAAGAGGGAGGAGCTGTTGAGGATCCCTGGGAGCTGACGGTGAGGGACGTTCCCGAGGAACCTCGCAGCGACTCCCCTCTGTCGCGCCTCCCTCTCGAGATCCCCCCTGAGCCTACCCGACCCCACCACGACGAGCTCTGCGTCGAGACCCTCCATGGCCTCTATGAGGGCCCCGAGGTTCTTCTGCTCGTCGAGCCGCCCCACGAAGCACACGCGCCTCGCGGTGTCGGCTCCCCCCTCCCAGGGCCGGAAGAGATCCGTGTCCACGTAATTGGGGATCACGTGGAGGCGTTCATCCGGGATCGAGTAGCGGCGGATCACCTCCTGTTTCATGGCAGGGGTCGTCACCACCACCCTGTCCGCTGAGGAGAAGACCTTTTTCTCCAATGCCCTGGCCCGCGCGGCCTCCTGGGAGTCGGCCCCGCATCTTCTCTCGGTGAAATCCGAGTGAAGGTAGCCGCAGCGGGCGATGAACTTCCTCCCGTGGCGCCTGGCCATATCCGCAGGGACATCCGCACCCACCACCTGGTTGCTCTTGAACACCGAGGCCCTGCCGCACATCGGCATCAGCAGGCGGGATGCGAGCCTCGCATAAGAGGAGGCGGGCAACCGAAACAAATTGGATATGACCTCTATGCCGCCGATGCGGCCCCTGTAGAGCAATTCACCGGGACCGCCGTACGTGACGAAGAGGATGCCGCGCAGGTGGCCCTTGAGGGCCTTGTACAGGGCGATCTCCCTTTCCAACATCCCCCTCTCGTCCCACCCCCTCAAGGAGACCCCGAGGGTGAAGAACAGGACTAGACGAACCTGACCCACCCCACTCGGGCATCCCGTGCGGTTCCTCGGCCTCACTGGACCGCGTCGCCCCGCCAAGGCGCCTCAGGGAAGCAGCGCCTCTTCTCGACGAAGCCCAGGATCTTCCTCACCCGTCCGTCCCATCCGTATTGCCGCGCATCCCTCTGCGCCTGCCGCCCCAAGGCGGTGGCGAGATCGGGGCGATCCCTCAGATAGGCGATAGAACGGGCCAGTGCCTCGGCATCGTCGGCCTGACACAGCCAGGCATTGCTGCCATGGGACAGTATACCCCTCAGGGAGGGGAGGTCGGAGGCCACGATGGCCCTACCGGACGCCATGTACTCGAAGAGCTTCAGAGGGGACATCCACTCGGCGGTCTTGCACCTGGCGCTGTACGGCATGAGGAGGATATCCGCGGCCCAGAGGTACTTGGGGACGAGGCGGTTGGGCACAAAGCCCAAGAGCCATAGGTTGTCAAGGCCAAGCCCGCGTGCCATGGAGCTCCACCTCGAGACGTCCTCATCGTGTCCCCCCACCAAGACGAAGGTCACCTCGGGCAGCAGGGTCGCTGCACGCATGATCTCCTCTATGCCGCGATCCTCGTAAAGGTGCCCCACGTACACAGCCGTGTAACGGCCATCGGGCAGCCCGAGCTCCCAACGGGCTGCATCCTTCTCCAGGGGATCTTCGAAGGCATCGAGATCCACGCCGTCAGGGAGCACCAGGATCTTGTCCTCGGGGAGGCCGAACTTCCGGTAACGGCATGCCAGGGCATCGGATATGGTCACCAGGGCCAGGAGCCGTGGATGACCTAGCAGGCCGTAAAGGAGCATCTTGTCTTTGGCCCTCTCTGGTGGGCTATGGGTCTCAACTATGGTCGGTATCCCCAGTGGCAGGGTGAACATGGGCAAGAGGTAGGTCCGTGTGTACACGAGATCGGCCCTTCGCCTCTTGCACCTCCTCGCTGCCAAGCGATAGAAGAGGGTCCTGGCCAGGTGGAACCTGCTTCGCTCCATGCTCTGGAACGGATACGTAACGATGGGAAACGGATGGGAAAGCCCGTAGGTCTCAGCGATGGCCGGGAGGTCCAATCCTCGCCAGTTCCTCACCCTTACATTGGTCAGGAGCTCGAAGTCCTGACACACCTTGGACCAGGCCTGGGCGTTCTTCATGACCTGCACTGCGTGGGCATACCGATTGGGGAGGTCCACGTTGGCCACATAGATGGCGCGCATCTTACCCTGGTTTGGCAGCTCCCCTGGTCTTAAGGATCCATTCCACTAGGCTCAGATCAAAAAGGGAGTCCACGTCCACGGAGTCCTCGGGGTTCATGACGAGGGGCAGGGTCCTCTTCCCGTACAGGACATTGGCCTTCATCGCCGTCTCGTACGTGCACGCCAGGACAGCAGGCCCATTGCGCGCATAGAGCAGCGGCTTGTCCTGGCGTCGCAGGATCTCCTGCCCCTCGGGGAGAAACGGGACCAGAAACCCGCCCTCCAGGCGCATCAGGGACACCGGGCTGAACTGGTGAGGCACCTGGATGACGCTGACCACACAGTCCGCCTCCTGAGAGACTAAGAGATCCACCGCTTGGTCTATGTGTTCTCTCCGGCGAAGGGGAGACGTGGGTTGTAGGTAGACGATGACCTGGGCAGGCCATCCTTCGGTCTCTTCCAGGAAGGATACGGCATGTCTGATCACTGGCAAGGCCGCAGTCTCATCCCTAGCCAACTCCTCAGGCCGCATGAAAGGGACCTCCGCCCCCAGCTCCAGGGCGACCTTGGCGATCTCATGGTCGTCGGTGGAGACCACGACTCGAGAGAGATTCCGGCTCGCTAGCGCCTCCTCTATGGTGTAGGCAAGAAGCGGCTTTCCGCAAACCGGGAGGAGGTTCTTCCTGGGGAGGCCTCTGGAGCCGCCCCTTGCAGGGATCAGGCCGAGGATATTGGTCGGTCCGGGAGGAGGAGTCTCCTTCATGGCTTACACCCCTGTGTCCATGGAGCCCAGGTGGTCCCGGGCAGGGAGGGGCTTAGTCCTTCGCGAAGCGGCCCTCGTGGCCTCCTCCACGATGATCGAGACCAGACGCTCAGAGGCACGGCCGTCCAACGGCTCCAGCTGTTCCCGGCGGAGGCGTTTTCGGCCCTCGCTGTCCGTTTCAGGGTCGTTCAGATAGGTGACTATGGCATCGTCGAGCTCGTCATAACCCTCCGCCAGGCGCGTCCCACCGGTTCGAACCACAGCGGCAAAGTGCTCCATCTCATACCAGCGTCTGACGCTCTCGAAGTAGTCCACACTCAGGTCACCATCGAAGGCGAGGTTCACGACGCAGGTGTCCAGGGCCACTGCATCCAGGCAGATGCTCCCGCTGGATGCCACAAGGACATCGGCATGCCGCAGGAGGTTCGCCAGATGCTGGAGCCGCCCCATCTCCGAGGCCAGGACCAACACCTGCGGCGGATTGTGCAGCCCTCCGAACCTCGCCATCCACTCCCTGTCACGGGGATGGGGTCGGATCACGAGGCAACACGGTCTGCCGTACCGGTCGTCGAGAACCCTGGCCGCCAGGTAACGGGCGATACCCGGTTCGTGGGGCCCGAGCCGGGGTGTATTGGCCCCGAACAACAGCACGCGCCGTTCGGCCGGCAGCCCCAGAGATCGAAGGAAGACCTCCCTCGGCAGGATCACCCCATGCTGCATGTAATAGTCCATCTGTGGCCATCCCGTCACCTCTATCCTATCGTACGGGACACCGTGGTAGCTCACCAATTCACGCCGCATGACTTCGCTCTGGACCACCAGGCGGCCCAGTCCGGGGCAAATGGGCCCTTTGGTGGTGAGCTGATCCCAACTCCCTACGATCCCCAAGATGGGGGTCTTGCGACGCCGGGCCGCGGCGACGTAAGGCCTTATCGCCTCGTTCTGGACATGCCCCAAGACCAACACGTCCGGGCAGAATTCGTCGAAGAACGCCTCCACAGGTGGTTCGCTATACCACCCAGAATAGTAGAGCCCATAGAGCAGGCGATACACCCTCTGGCTCGCCGGCAATGGCCTTCCCAGTCGTCCGTCCACGTAATTGCCGGCCATGGCCTCACGGAGCCGCCGCTCAGCCGGAAGCCTGCCCTTCTGCCTGTGGCCCACGAAGCCCTTGAGGTGGTTGAACCGGAAGACTAGGTTTCCGAATCCCGCCTTGCCCCGTAATACCCCCCTTGTCAGGGCCACATAAGCCATACGACGGACCCTCATGGCAGGATCCATGGTCTCTCGAACGGGGGAGGGTTGTCTGATGTCGGCCCAATTCAGATACCCTCCCTCCTGGTTCGAGATCCTCCCTTCGTCCTCCTTCGAGTTGGTGAGGATCACAGCCGCAAGATCCCTCCTCCTCGCGAGAAGCCCCAGAACCGGGGTCTCGACGAGGTTCCTGACCGCCATGGCGTTGGGCAGGACCAACGCGACCCTGGGCAGCCCTTGGGATGGCATGGACGCAGTGTGCTGCTTCAATACGAGATCCTCTTCTGGATGCTCAATTCGCACCGGGACAAGATATCCGCGATCCTCTCGCCAGCATGCCCGTCTCCATAGATCGCCTCCGAAGGATAGGGCCCATGCTCTATCTGACGCTCGATTGCCCTGACGATCTCCTTCCTATCGTGGCCCACATCCAGGACATTCGACCCGCGTTCCCTCCCCATCTGCCGCGTCCCTATGTTGACCGCCGGCACGCCCAGAAAGGCCCCCTCCCGAATGGCGGCGCTGGAGTTGCCCACCATGCAGGCGCAGCGCATCATCAATCGCACATAGACCTCCACTGGGAAGTTCTTGTAGAACCTCAAGTACTCATGGGGGTGGCGCTCCCGAAACTTCCTTATCCCCCTCGCCACATCCTCGGAACCCGCGTCAGCATTGGGCCAAAGCATCACCGCTGGGATCCTGAGGGTGGCCAACGCGGCCAGGGTCTCTCTTATCTGGGCTTCCCCCTGGCCGTATTCCGTGGTGACCGGGTGTTGGGCCACCAGGAGGAACGGCTCCTCCACATCCACGTGCCCCCCCACCCCTTCGTGCTCCAGCCAGAACTCATCCAACCCTTGGGAGCCATTGCTAGCTATCTCCGCCACCAGGTCGATGCGGGGGCAGCCGACCACGTGGACCCTCTCTGGGTCTTCTCCCATGCGGATGATCCTCTCTGCGGCCTGGGCATTGGCGGGGAAGTGGATATGGGCCAGTTTGGTCACGGCATGCCGGACGCTCTCATCTATGGTCCCTGTCACCTCCCCCCCCATGGTGTGGGCGAGGGGAATGTTCATGTAAGCCGCTGACACCGCCGTCGCTATGGTCTCGAAGCGATCCCCGACGGTTATGACAACATCCGGTCTCATCTGATCGAAAATGGTGGGAAGCTCCAGTAGACCGAGACCGGTTGACTTGGCCATGGTCACAGGGGTCTCGCCTTCGATGATCATCGCCACGCGGGCATCCGGTGTGAACCCGTCGGCCTCTATGAGTTCCACCACCGATCCATAGCGATCCAGCAATGCAGAGGCCACCACCACGAGCTGAAGCCTCAGATTCGGGTGCGCCTTGATCGCCTTCATGGCTGACTTGATGCTGCTGTAATTGGCCCTGGAGCCCACCACTACGCAGACGTTACGCATCCTGCCCCCTTCCATCGCTCAAGGACCTGCCCTCAGTTGAGCCGAGACGCCGTCCCCCGCTCTTTGGGGCACCGGCCGACGACGACCTCTCAACCCCACTCTATGTCATCCTCCACGATCACACTGTGCTCAGGGATCTCCCTGGCCGCCCGACGGCCCACCACCTCCCAACGCCTGTGAGGTGGGAGGCCATGGCCTGGTTTCTTGATCCCGATCATCTCCCCTTTGATGGTTGCTCCCTTGGGTATACGGGTGAGGGAGACCAGGCTCTTCTGAAAGACCTCCCTGGTCGCCTGCAAGGGTCCGATGTCGTCCTTGTCCACAGGATTGGCCAAGATCCTCTCTATGGCCCGAATCCCCTGCACCAATTCGGAGAATTCATGCGGCTCCAAGGCGTACCTCGCGTCGCTTCCGTACATTCGACGGCTGAAGGTCAGATGCCTCTCGATCACTGAGGCACCCAAGGTCGCCGCAGCCAGGGATGCATAGTTGGTCAAGGTGTGGTCAGAGAGGCCCACAGGGAGTCCGTATCGCTCCCTCATCTGGAGCATCACGTTGAGGCCTACCCTCTCGTAAGGACAGGGATACTCGGAGGTGCACTGCAGCAGGACCAGTTGTCGGTGGTGTCTGAGTATCACCTCCACGGCCCGGTCCAGCTCGGCCCAGGAGCTCATGCCCGAGGACAAGAGCACCGGTTTTCCCGTCCTGCCTATGCGCTCCAGGAGGGGGATGTTCGTCACCTCTCCTGACGGGACCTTGTAGCGTCTCACCCCGACCTCCTCGAGGAGTTCCACGGCCTCCTCGGAGAATGGCGCCGAGAGGAACTCCACGCCGCGCATCTCACAATGCGCCCTCAAACTCGACCATTGCGCGGGCGTGAAGGAGAGGCGCTCGAAGTACTCATATCGAGACTCCCCTTGGAAGTGGGCGGGAGAAGGCGCATCCCGCAGGGTCTCGGCCTCTGCGATATGAGTCTGGAACTTCACCACATCCGCCCCGCATTCTGCAGCCAGGTCTATGAGGCACCGGGCGTTCCCAAGGCTCCCGTCATGGACAGAGCCGACCTCGGCCACGATGAGCGTCCTCCTCGAAGAGGTGTCGGACACCGCGCGGGCTGTGCGCCGCTCATCGACAAGTTCCCTATTGTCCACCCCTCTTACCCCCTCCCATGGCCTCCATCTCCGAGACGATGAGACCCGCTATCTTGGCGGCCTCGAGTCTTTCCTCGTAGGTCTCCCGGGCCCTGCTTTCGAGCCTCTCCCGGAGCCCGGGATTCCTGATGGCCCTGACGACCTCCATGGCTAGATCCGCCCCGCTGGATGCCAGAAGGGCGTTGTCTTCGTGCACGAGCTCTGGCATTCCCAGGGCATTGGAAGAGTGCGATACCACGCAGCAGCCGTAAGAGAAACCTTCCGCCACCCGCGTACGAAACCCGAGTTCGCTCGGCGTGGGGACCAGGAGGACATGGCACCCCAGGAATTCCGGCTTGACATCCTCCACGTATCCCTTGATCGAGACCCATGGCCTGCGAAGGCGAGCCGCCACATCCCGCTCAAGCCCGCCTTGCCCGACGACACGGATCTCGAACCCGTCCTGGCCCAGCTCCTTCTCCAAGACCGGTAGGATCTCCCGGGCCAGCAACGCCAGGGCAGGTCGGTTGATGGTGCTGTCCAGACGTCCGATGAACAGCACCACGGGTCTCCTCCCCGAGGCCAGGATCTCTCTGCGCAACCGGATGCACCCCGGCCCTACGGCATCCACCACCGGGTTAGGGAGATACAGGCACTGGGCAACGCCCCTTGATCGTAACCACTCTCCATGGTGCGCCGCATGGACGACCACCCGCTGCGACGCCGAAAGGAGCCTTACCTCCCATCCCGGCAGGCGCCTACGGGCGGCCCTCTCCAAGAAGAGTCGGATGACCTGCCTGACCCCTTTGGGGCCCTCGACCCCCCTCACCTCATGTACCACGTGATCCAGATTGACTACTGCGACCAGAAGCGGGGGCAGTCCATTCAACAGGGAAAGACATGCGGCAGAGGAAAAATCGAAGGCGTAGATCACATCCGGCCGCTCGCGTTCAATGACCCCCTTGAGGGCCTCCGCGTGCCGAACACTGGGGTAAAGGTCCTCCATCCTAGGGGCCACGGCCCTTCTGAGCAAACCGAAACGCTGCCTGACAGGGGCAACTGCGGACCGTGTCCGGCCCCCTTCATCCAGGTCGTGCGCCGAGACCCCAGAGGATGCTAGCAGCCCCAGGGCCTCTCTCCTGTGTCTGTCTCGAGCAGATCCCTGGAAAGTGCACACCGAGGCCCTATGCCCTCGATCGAGGACTGACTT
>FWPV01002011.1_pt1 | contig 51856 bp, 45 predicted proteins | sample 2228371 | NCBI WGS metagenome assembly FWPV01 (sample SAMEA103939776, study PRJEB20133) | metagenome
TTTAAGAGGTATTTCCCTTACATGAACCGATAAGCATAGTGAACATGTATCGGTGTTGAAATACCGGCTAACCGAGATTTGGCAAGGGGGTAAGGCAAACTGAGCAGCCAAGCCGACTACTGGAATCGAATAGCCAGAGGCTGGCAAAAAGTTGGCTATTCTAACAAGCTCCTCGGTGAGCACAAAAGAAAGACATACCTTAATCTGCTAGCCAGATGGTTAGATGTTTCAGGTAGCCGGACGATCCTGAAAACTGACCTTTTCGCCGAAGCATTTGATGTGGAACAATTCCTGTTTGATATCGCTGAGGTCAACGATAACATAGTAGCTTTCGATATATCCCAGGAGATAGTTTCACGCGCCAGAACTAATGCCGAACTCCACGGTGTGGAAGCCAGTAATTATCTTTGCTGCGACGTGAGACATATTCCGCTGAAAGACAACAGCGTCGACGTGATAATATCTGATTCCACCCTAGATCATTTTCCCAGTGAAACAGACATTATCGCTGCCTTGAGGGAGTTAAGCCGGGTTCTTCGCCTAGGAGGGATTCTTGTCCTCTCGATTGATAACAACAGAAATCTTACCTATCCACCTTACTGCTTTATCCGTCTCTGGATGTGGCTTAAATTATCACCATACTTCATCGGTCGGACTGTATCCTTAAACAAACTGAAACGCATGCTTGAAGAGATCGGTCTCCATGTAGAGGCAACCACCGCAATACTCCATTACCCACACCCTGACGGTGTGGTAAGATGGTTAGAGCACAATTTGCGAAAGTTGAGCCGGGGCAAGCTTGATACCGCGATTAGAAATACATTGGCTTATCTCGAAAGATTGGAAGGGACTAGGGTAAAATATCTAACCGGAAGATATGTCGCCGTCAAGGCGGTTAAAAGGGGACACCGTGACAACCATATATAGGGTACACACAGATGAAGGCACCAGAGTAAGCGGCTACCTGGTTATAGACTCCCTAGGTAGCGGTCACTCTTATGGTGGCTTACGCATGGCACCTGAGATTTCCCTGGATTCCCTTGTTCAAGCTGCCAGGACGATGACTCTAAAATACGCCTTCGTAGGGCTACCTTTTGGCGGTGCCAAGGCAGGCATTATCGGTGACCCCGAGATGCCACAAAATGAAAAAAGAGAACTCCTACAAAGCTTCGGTCGTGCACTGAAGCCTATTTTGCAGACGAAAACGTATATACCTGGTGGCGATTTGGGCATCAGCGATGATGAGGTCAGGTTCATGCTGACAAGCAACGGCATTAAGGTACTGCCACGGGCTCTGGTACATCGAACAGCCGGCTTCTATGCTGGGCTCACCGTCTTCACCGCTGCTGCAAGCGCTGCTGAGCATATTGGAATCGACTTGAGTCATGCCTCAGTAGCCGTGGAAGGCTTCGGAAGTGTGGGTAGTTCAGTTGCAGATGCTTTCTGGAAAAGGGGCAGCAAGGTGATCGCCATCTCCACAAGCCGAGGCGCGATATACAATCCAGAAGGGCTAGACATAGGAGAACTTATGAGTCTTAGAAAGCAGTTTGGTAGTTCCGTGGTAGACGAATATGAGAGGGCAGAGCGTATAGACAAAAGCAAACTGGCGATCTTATCAGTGGACATCTTCTGTCCCTGCGCACAGCCTTACAGCATCACCAGCGAGAATGCTCGGCATGCGACAGCTAAGATAATCAGTCCCGGGGCAAACGTGCCAACCACTGCTGACGCCGAGGAGATACTGTTTCAAAAGGGGATAATTTCCTTGCCTGACTTTGTGGCTAATTGCGGCGGCATTCTGGCTGCCAGCATGAAACGTGCCGGGTTGAGCGATAACTTTGTGCGGCAATTCATAGAGCAGAAATTTAGGCACAAGGTCAGTAGCATGCTTAAAACGGCGGAAAAGGAGGGAATCCCTATCAGCGAATATGCCCAAAGGACCACAGTGGCTAAGCTTCAGCGCCTAAAAGAAGCAACCCAAAGAAGGAGTTTCATCAATAATATTCTAAACTTAGCTCGAGAGCTTTATCGCAATGGTGTCATCCCCTATCAACTGTTTACGCCCCTGGCACCGAGATATTTCAATAACCGGTTTGAATTCTGATGACCATCAAAAGTTACTTTACACCTCACTTCGGGTTTAGTTTCCGGACTTCAAGCACAGTCAGCATTTCAGCCACAATTGAGTGGCGTGAAGCTTCGTCGAAGGCTTGGTAGGCAATTGTACAGGTCTATAGCAAGACACATATTGGCTCCAGCACTTGAGCTTTCTAGGGGCAGCAGCGCACTTAAATGCCTGAAGGAGCTCGAGGAGAGCCAGTGGTGGTCAAGAGACAGAATTCTGGAGCTCCAGGACCAGCGTTTGAGCCAGCTACTACAACATGCATATCAGAGTGTCCCCTATTACCGCCGAATATTTGACGGAAGAGGTATCAAGCCCGCTGACATTAAGTGCTGTAGGGACTTAATTAAGTTACCTGTACTGAACAAACGCCTGATAAGGGAGAATTTTTCAGATATAACGGCACATAATTTCCCGCAGCGGCAGGTCATAACAAGCTGTACTGCAGGCTCAACAGGCGAGCCCTTGATGTTCTACAGGACAAAGGAGGAACGTTATAACTGGGCTTTTGCTGCCGCCATTAGAGCATCGCGATGGGCAGGGTACGAAATAGGTGACAAGTCCGTTCACCTCGCCACCAGACAACGGGTTCGAGAGCCGTCAGCCGCTGCCAAAACGGCTGAAAAGATGAGATTCTTTTTCCAACGGATCGTATATTGTGATATCGCCGAGTTAGCCGCAAAGCTACCGCAGCTTGCACAGAAGATAGTAACTTTCCAGCCCAAATTTATCCGTGGCTATACATCCGCTATATATTTATTAGCTCGTTTTATCGAAAAAAACGTGGGGCATGAAATCAGACCACAGGCAGTAATCACAGGCGCTGAGCCGGTCTACGAGCACCAGCGCGACCTGTTCAGCAAGGTCTTTCAGTGCCACACATATAGCATCTACAGCACCCAAGAACAACACTGCATTGCAGCGGAATGTCCGGCACATATGGGTTACCACATATCGTCGGAGAACGTGATTGTGGAAATTGTTGATGCCGAAAACAACCCTGTTGCGGCTGGTGAAGAGGGCAGGATACTGATCACCAATTTGCATAATTTTTTCATGCCCTTTATCAGGTACGATATCGGTGATACTGGCACAGCTACCGAAGCTTCCTGCCCTTGTGGTAGGGGGCTTCCTCTGTTGACCAAACTTAATGGTAGGGTGACCGATTTCATAATAACAAGAAGCGGGAAGGCTATCCCGGGCATCACCTTGCCATTCAGCGCACTGGCACGTCTACATGTGGACCAATTCCAGATAGTCCAAGAGAGCTACACCAATGTAGTGGTCAAGCTGGTGCTGCAGAAGGATTGTGCCGCAAATCGCGACGAAATTGCGCAGGAGGTGACACTGCTGTACAGACCGATACTAGGAGACGATATGAATATCGATGTGGAATTCGCTGACCACATACCCGTTACCAAAGCTGGCAAGACACATTTTGTTATATCAAAAGTTGCACAAAGATTCTGCTAATTATAAAGAGGCGAGCGAATCCGTCATATATTCTGCCTTCTATAGGTAAGGCAATGGCGCAAACCAAGTCATAGAACCTCATGAAGTATTTATATCGAAGGTCAACCAGGTGAAAAACATCGCCAAAGATATGGGCAGAAAAGCCTATTTCCGCAGCCCTACTTTTGCACAAAAAATCGCGCTCCAGATCATCCCTGAGCAAAGGCTGCTCAGGAAACATGTTCAAGAAACCGAAAGGAACCAATGGCTGACGACCGACCAGCTAGAGCAGCTTCAATGTAAGAAATTGCGACGGATAATTCATCACGCCTACGAGAACGTCCCCTATTATAGGCGTGTTTTCGACCAGCGCCGCCTGAAACCAGATGACATACAGTCGCTAAATGACCTGAAAAAATTGCCCATACTGACCAAAGACGATGTAAGGCAATATTTTAAGGAGTTGCAGGCTACAAATATGAACCAATACGAGCCATATTTGTCTCAGACCGGTGGCTCCACAGGGACACCGCTTCAATTCTACAATGACAAGGTTTTTCGCTGGGAAGAAAGCCTGGTGGTTGCTAGGTTTCGACACTGGATGCAGTTGGGCTCCGAACATCCTAAGAGAGTCGTAATGAGGTATAAAACAGATTTCCCACCTACCGAGGAAGGTGTGGCACCACACCAGCGAATTGACAACACTCTATACCTCTCCAGCTTCCACCTACAGAAAAACAACCTCGATGACGACATAAACAGAATAAGGGCATTTAAGCCGAGACTGATATGGTCATTTCCTTCGGTCTTATATATTCTAGCTGACCATATGCGGGAAAATAGAATTCCTCCAATTGCATCATTGAAGGCAATCAACACTTCGGCTGAAACGCTATTTCCACATTTTAGAAAGGCGATTGAAGAGGCTTTTGGTGCTAAAGTGTATGACCATTACGGTTCTAATGAGGGCGTAGTCAGCGCCTGGGAATGTCCAAACGGCAGCTTGCACATAGATGTTGAATACGGGATACTCGAGCTTGTTGATACAGAAGGTATGGCTGTGCCCATCGGGAAACCGGGGATAGTTGTGGGCACGGGATTAAACAAATTCGCTATGCCGCTGATTAGATATAGCCTGGGAGACATAGCAATAATGTCCAACGAGCCGTGCCCCTGTGACAGGAGGTTGCCGGTGATTTCATCGCTAGAAGGCAGGTCGGATGACGTGGTAATTACAAAGGATGGTCGGCTGGTAGGAAGACTGGACAGCGCCTTTCGCAAAAGCTACGGCATCATGATGAGCCAGATAGTTCAGGAGGAGCCTGGCAGAATAATAGTACGAATTGTGAAGCGAAAAGATTATTCTGACGAGGACACCAAGATACTCGACGCTGAGTTAAGGGAACTCTTGGGCAAGGATATGATCATTGAATACAGGTTTGTAGATGATATTGAAAGAGTAGGAATGGGCAAATACAAGTTCGTGATCTCAAAGCTGGACCGAGGAGGATCGCACCCCTAGTGCCCGCATTGTCTACACAATATTGTTAGTAACCACCGAGCGCAAAATTCATATCAGGGCTGGGGTTAGATTCAGTGAAACGAAAACAGCGTGTAGATGAAATCTCAAAACGCTTGGGAAGGCGGAAGTTACTGTGGTTCGGCTTACGAGGTGCAGATGCCACTGTCCTGAAAGACATCCCACAGTTTTCCCAAGTCTTCTCCTTAACCGCACCTCTTCATGCCACATCCCAGGTCTCTGAAAAAGTGTGCCTTGAGACAATCCAAAAGAGGCGGGTAGATATACGCACATACAACCCTAGCTTAGATAGTTCCCCCGGGACTCAGCAGCTACACAGGCTCCTTTTCTCTGCCCTGGGTAAGCCCACAGATGCCCTCACATATAGACCGGATAAATTTTTCTTCAGCGCTTACTTTCCTCAAGCCGAATTCGTCGAATACCTCGGCTTATTTCATGAAAGGCAAGCAGTATTCGAGGATAAGGCTTGGGTAGAAAGTCAGCTCAGAAAGTGTGGCATCAGGACTATACCGTGGAACTACTATGGGGCGCACAATTTGCCAAAACTTGCCCATCTTCTTAGTAAAGGGCGCCTTGTTATTCGACACCCCTCATCATCAATTGGCGGCGGAGTGGACATGTCTGTCATTGGAGAACCCCATGAACTGGATATCCCAGCAACACTTCCTTACGATGCCATATATGCCATATCTCCCTATCTAGAACCAAACATACCGCTCAATGTAAATGCCTGCGTCTTTCAAGATGGGACCGTATCTTTACACAGCCCGTCACTGCAACTCATAGGTATAAAATCATGTACCAATTACCCCTTGAGCTATTGCGGGAACGACTTCGCCCAGATCCGCAACCTGGATGCCGACATCCTGAACGAGCTGGAAACAATGACAATTGAGGTAGGTAAACGGCTTGCAAAGATGGGCTATCTGGGGGCGTTTGGCATAGACGCGATTGAGCATGGGGGCCGGGTATACATTTCGGAGATAAATGCGCGGTTCCAGAACTCATCCGTACTATCGGCAAGGCTGGACAAGGAATTAGACCGTCCTGACATGTATCTCAATCATATGGCTGCCTTCTTCGGTATGCCTGCACCCTCATATATCTCTTTGACAGAGCTGGCTAAAGAACAAGCCAAGGTTTCACAAATAATCTGCTACAACAGCACTCATCAAGGCGTACCTCGCGGTGATACGGCAGCGCTTAAATGTGGCAAGATCGACTTCACCCTTTTGCCTGCGCCTGGTATAGATGTTGCACCTGACGGCATGCTGTTCAGGGCAATAGTGGAAGACAGCGTGACCGTAGACGGACATAGCATTTTTGAAGTGTATGAAAGTCAGGTCTGCGATATGAAAAGGTCATTTTCTACCACAGCATCGAAATGAAAGCACAGGCTAGCTCCGAGGTTACATCTAGTCTGCTAGGCTGGCACAACTGATGAAATCCAAGACGCTGAAGACTTGAGCCGCAAATAGTGGGACGAATATCCATGTACAACTGGATAGCGCGAAACATCTTAGCTCGGGCTCTGGATTGCTCCAGAGGAACGATGACAATGACATGCCTCAATGAGCTTGAGAGGAGCCAGTGGTGGACACAGGATAGGATTATTGAGCTCCAAAATGAGCGGCTACAAGAACTGATGAAGCATGCTTATGACAATGTCTCGTACTACCGACGTATATTTGATGAAAGGGGGCTTAAACCAGGCGATATAAGGTCGAGCGCAGACCTGAAGAAACTGCCGGTGTTGAACAAGAGGATAATAAGACATAATTTTGAGCTGCTCAAGGCATCAGATTTCTGGGCAAGAAGTCCTATTCCAGCATCTACCAGCGGTTCCACTGGTGAACCGCTGGTGTTCTACAGCACAAAGGACGACCAACATAATTGGGGTTATGCTAGAGCACTGAGAACACGAAGCTGGTCCGGCTACCGACTGGGTGACAAGATTGCCATATTCCGCAGTAGACTTCCCAATGAGACCCTCCCTGAAAAAGTCACCAAGGGAACAAAACGATTTTTTAGGCGCTCGGCACTATTTGAACCCCAGACTATGTCGGAGGAAACTATGCCGCTTATAGCCAGAAATCTAGAGGCATTCAGACCCAAATTTATAGGCGGTTACCCCAGTGCCATCTACTTGCTGGCACGGTACTTCCAGAAGCAGGGCACACCAAAATTTGAGTTGCAAGCAGTTATGGCTAGTGCCGAGCAGATCTACGACTACCAGCGGGAACTGTTCCACAAGGTGTTTGGCTGCGAGACATATAGCTATTATAGCTCCTGGGAGGTGCTGGATATTGCTGCTGAGTGCCCACAGCACACAGGCTATCACATAGCCGCAGAGAATCTCATCGTTGAAGTCACGGATGAAGTGGGTAACCCCCTGCCAGTCGGTATGGAGGGCAGGATATTGCTCACCAATCTGCACAATTATGCCATGCCCTTTATAAGGTATGATATCGGTGATTCTGGTACTATTTCTGATGTGGTCTGTCCCTGCGGACGTAGTGGCTTGCCTTTGTTAGTCAATCTCAGCGGAAGAGCGGATGCCATCATATATACCAGAAGTGGCAAGCAGATACCGGGCAGGTCCATTCCACATCGGTTCCTTGCTCAACTGGGGGTAGAACAATTTCAGATTGTCCAGGAGAACTATGGAGAGGTTGTGGTTAGACTTGTTATGGACAAAGAATATCCGCCAAAACGTAAAGAGCAAGTGGTGCGGGAAATCAAGGCACAATTTAGCCCTATATTTGGGGCTGAGATAGATGTCAAGGTACAGTTCGCACAACAGATAACAGCAGCCAAATCCGGGAAAAGAGAGGTCATCATATCCAAGCTATCGTCTAATCCCCAGTAAGCCAAGCGCTGGAATGCCCATATTTGCATCACTTTGAGGGCTTGACCGCCTTGGCAGCAATAAATTGCCCTGTCAGGGTATCTTGTTTTCCAGCTCTCCAGACCATCGAGAAGGGCTAGAATTTTTCTGATTACGCCATCAAAGCCAACTGGGGTAATCTTCCGAACAAGCGGCACAATTCTGCGCACGATAAAACGCGGGTTGTGTATGATAGCGGTGGTTTCAACCACTGTAAGCCCTGCGTCTGCTAAGGCTTGCTTTAGCTCCCCTACAGAATAGGTCTTGCCGACAAAAACCGGATGCAGGTTCAACGATAGCCATAATCGGTAAAGCGGTTCAGTGAAGTTGCCCCTGTTGTCCATGGTGATAATCAACGTGCCACCAGGCATAAGGACACGGCTCAGCTCAGTCAGGGCAGTGCCTATTTCATCCTTGTGATGGAAATGGTCAAGGGTGGAGTCTGATACTATCAAATCGAAAACGTCGCCGGCGAAAGGCAATTCCCGGACGTCACAATTCACACATTGTATGCGAGAATTTGGTATATGGCATTCCGTGCTGGCTTTAGCCCGCGCAACTACTTCAGACGAGATATCTATACCAATAATTCGATCATTCGCCTTCAACAGATCCCAGAGAAACGCTCTATGGGGGTGGACAGCTTCGGCAAAAAGATCGGTTTTCAATATTCTTTGGCTATTTCTGACATCCGCCCACCTGGCAATCAGGTTTAAATGGGTACTTCGGTATTGTTCCGCTAAAAGCGAGTCAAAACCTAACTTACCTGCCAATTCCTTGACGGTCCGATCCCAGTAACTGGCTTCAGCGTTTCGGTGTGACATCCCGCTATGACTATATAACTGTGAGACAATGACCACAATGCACCCTTGCATATAATATTAAAGCCAAGTATAATCTCCAAGCTGAAGACGCCCATGTGAATTATGCCTAGAAACCCAATAAAAGATCGAATTTCTCAAAATTGATAATCCCGAAATACGTCAAGGCGCTCAACGAAGCTGTAACCTCCGTACTTTCCAGAACATACCTGCAGCAATTTTTGACTCTACCTCTGTACAGAAATGCCTTTTTCCTTATCGGTGACGCTTGCATTACTGCTCTCGGTGGGTTCCTCTTCTGGGTGGTGGTTGCCAGGTTCTATTCCGAAGCCGAGGTAGGATACAGCTCGGCGATACTTTCCGCCGTCAATCTTCTGTTGCTCATCAGCCTGGCTGGTCAGGGTTTCTCCATAGTTCGCTTTTTGTCTCAGTCCGACAAGCCACGGGAGTTGATCAATTCCAGCTTCACATTGAGTGGTCTAATCAGCCTAGTAGCAGCCTCAGTTTTCATCGCCGGGATTGATTTTTGGTCCCCCGCCTTGAGGTTTGTTCAGCGACAGGTCATCTTTGCGATTACTTTTATAGGTATAACCATGATTGCCACTGTATCAGCCTTATCCGACTCCGTATTTAAGGCAAGGCGTAGAGCCGACTTTGTGCTTTTGAAGACCACCATCTTTTCACTGCTGAGGATACCTCTGCCACTCCTGTTTGCCTCTTTCTTGCACACCTTTGGCGTGATTATCTCCTGGGCTACGGCTTTGGGGACCTCTTTAGCCATAGCTCTATTCCTGCTAATTCCTAAGGTTGAGCAGAATTACAAGCCGGTGCCAACTGTGCAAATGCCGGATGTCAGGTATATATCAAGATACGCGTTTGGCAGCTACATAGCTAATCTCATCACTACAGCCCCTGTTATGATTTTGCCCATAATGGTGCTAAATCTTCTCGGCACAAAGAGCAACGCTTATTTTTACGTGGCATCGCAGATAGCCCATTTGGTAGCTGCTATACCGTGGTCTGTCTCTCAATCTCTATTTGCCGAAGGTTCATCTTCAGAGACTAGCATGAGGCAGAATGTGCTCCGGGCTCTCAAGTTCAATTTCCTGCTAGTCATCCCCGCGCTGATCGTGCTGATTGCAGCTGGTAGATGGCTTCTCCTTGCCTTCGGACAAGCCTATGCAGAAAACTCCCTGAAGCTATTGTGGCTCCTTAGCCTCGCCTGCTTGCCCCTCGTAGTCCTCAGCGTTTACACCAGCCTGCTTTGGGTGCAGGACCGGCTGGTGGAGCTTGTGATAATACGCGCGCTCTTCGCCATATCTACGCTTACGCTGAGCTTTTTTTCCCTGCCACAGTATGGTATTGTAATAGGCATTGGCTGCGTCTGGTTGGGAGTCCATTTAGCGGTTGCAGTCTATTCCGCTCTTAGATTGAGCTCATGGTTGGGGCAATATAGTTAGAGACACAATTATGGGCATACCGGTTGTTTCTGGGGTGGCAAAATACGCCAGGCTAGCATGGGACCCAGAGGCTTCCTGAAACACAGGATATCGCAGGAGCAAAGCAAGCAAGTGCTCTCATCAAGGCTGCAAACAAGTCAAATTCGACAAGGTGAATTGTGATGCAGAGATCAGCGGAGTTGTTTCCAAGGGCATGGGACATCCTGCGGACCGAAGGAATAATTTCGCTCATCAGGCGGGCATTGGACATGGTTAAGCCATATTTTTGGGCACGGGGGACATATTATCTTTATGAGCATCCTCTACGAGAGGGAAACGAGGCTGAGTTTATGCCCAGAGCCCAGAATGTGACTGTGAAAATAGTATCATCAAATAGGGAGGCGGATGCGCTGGCTGCCGAAAGATTTGAGTTCCGCAGGCGCTTCGTCAATGCAAGAAGAATGCTGGATAAGGGTGCAATAGCTTTATGTATTTTCGTCGACCAAGAGATAGCCCATATAACCTGGCTGGGTATGACCAAGACAGCGAAGAATGCCTTCGATAGCCTGCCTTATGAGGTTAACTTCTCCAACAAGGAAGCATGTACCGGCGGCACTGTCACCGTGCCAAAATACAGAAATCTGGGACTTATGAGTTATGGGATCTTTAAAAAGTTCCAGTTTCTCAGAGAGCTTGGCACCCTTAAGGTGCGGCATGCAGTAAGGGTGGACAACATGGCATCAAGGAAATCGTACGAGAAATTCGACTTTGGTATATATGCTGAAGCTCGCTATTTGAGAATCTTATGCTGGAAACAGTGGAGGCAAACAACGCTCACAAGAAATGAGCACGTGCTCTGAATAGACCGTGACTGCTTCGCATTTGCCCACTCTATTCCATTTGTGTTGTCAAATTTCAACAAAGGCTAGAAGTTGAAAGACATCAGTATAAAAGTAGTGACCGAACCGGCTAAATTGGAACCCTTGGCAAGCACTTGGGATGATCTCGCACAAAGAAGCGGCGACGATAGCTCAATATTTCTCACGTACGAGTGGGTATCAAGCTGGTGGCACCATTTTGGCGGTGGAAATAGACTGAATGTACTGGTTTTTGAAAAATCAGGCGAGGTCGTAGGTATTATTCCACTTATGATAAAGCACTATTCCATAGGACCGTTGACCACTGCTTCATTGGAGACCATAGGTGCCACAAATGATAACCGCATAGGGGTTATTTCAGATGAACACAGGAAAGAAGTGATAGAGTCATTCTTGTCCTATCTCAAGAGCGAATTGACGGGGCAGTCACTTATTCTTAGGCTTGAACTGGTTCCCGATGACAGTCGGTTCCTCAGCGTCCTCAAACAGCAAAGCCCGTCTTTTTCCACTCACCTGTCTATGCATATGAGGACTACTACTCTAGCACCGTACATTTTGTTACCTCCTAGTTGGGACCAGTATTTCTCTTCGCTGGGGCGAAGGAGACGTAAGATATTGCTGCGCACGCTAAGGTCCTTTGAGAAAACACATACTGTTCAATACAAGCAATTCCCCCCTGATTCCATTCAAGAGGGACTTAACATATTGTTTGAGCTCCATAAGAAAAGATGGGGGTCAGTCAACATCAGAAGCCCATTTTGTGATCCCACAATGAGACAATTCTATCGTGACCTATCAAGCTTGCTGGCAAAAAAGGGCTGGCTGCACTTCTCCTATTTATCCCTGGATGGCGAGTTTGCTTCACTGAATTATTGCTATGTATTCAAACGGAAATTCTTGGTTGCGATATGCGCCCGTGATCTAAAATATTCAGAATATAGTGTGGGACACATACATAATCTATGTAACATAAAAGAAGCTGTAGCAATGCAATTGCGAGAATTTGACTTTCTACGCGGTGCCGAGCCTTATAAGTTTTACTGGACAGACAAGTTTAGAAGATATCTTCAGGTGATCATCGCTGCGCGTAAGCCGTATGGCTCGCAACAGCTTAAGTGCTTAATAGGATTCATTCGCTTATCGGAGATAATACAACACAGGCACAGCCTAAAAGAACTGTATGCATTGCACAACCTGGCAAAAATGGAACGACGGGAGAGGAAAAGAATGGGAGTGTTACACGAGTTAAAGTGAGAATCCAGATGATGCAATAGCTATCAGTTCACAAGAACTCATTATCTTCCTCTCATTAGCCTCCGCAACCCTGCGAATTGGGCGTACCGGGTCGACATTATTTGCCAGCTTGTGCGAGCTGGGTCATACCAGATGTTACCTTCTAGGCTACCTCGAACCCCATCACCTATTGCAATCGCCACAGAACTTGCCCTCAGTTAGTAGTTGCCAACACCACCCAGACTCTCGAGCGAGTCTGGCAGCAGATCACGAACCATCACCCCTATATGCAGCATGCCAACTTGGGCACAGGCAACATTGCCGGGAATTGCTATGATATCGCCTCGGAATATCGGTGACGTGCCGAGCAACTATAAGCTCCGTTTCAATGTCTCCCAAAAGCTTCTCACATTGTTTCCCATATCTTCATCGCCAAATTGATTTCTACCTTTCCAGTTTCCGTACAACAAATCCTATTCCAACAGCCAAGACGCATAGCAACAGAACCATAAGTTTTTTCATCTCTATTGACGACCTAGCCCCGGAGAATATCTTCCTCATCCGTACAGGGACATATTCCAAGACTAGTTTATTCAGATATGACCTTTCCATTTCCAGATAGTCTGGCGATGTCGTGAGTTTCTGGATTAAGGCTTTGGAGTAACCCTGGTAGAAAGACCTCTTTAATAGCACACTCAATTTCAGCTTAGAAGGAGGAACTTTGTGATACACAATCGCTTCAGGATTATAAATCACTCCCCCACCCAGTTTATGTTTCATACGCGAGCAAAATTCTGATTCCTCCCCCTGGATGTACGATGTTCTACGCCGAGACCAACGCAAATCCTCATTGAAATAGCCGACTATGTCAAAAACTTCTCTTCTAAAGCTCATGTTTGGTCCAAACGTGTCTCGGACTTCGGTTATCTTATCTTCAGCAAAGCCAGCATGGGTCACTCCGACCAACCAGTAGAGCTCCTCAGGCAGGTGCTCCGGTTCTCCAGAAAACCAAATGGGCAATATTTTGCCACCGACCGATATTGCACCTGTCTCTTGATATGTCTTGATCAGAGATGCTCCCCAATTTCTATCCGCTACTACGTCATCATCTGTGAAAGCGATGATATCCGCAGTAGCAGCCTTAATACCGGCGTTTCGGGCTTGGGTTATGCTCAGCCCCTTCTCCGTAATGAGCGTTCTAATGCTTTCCTGACCAGCATAGTCAGCCAAGACCCTGTTTGATATGATCCGTTCACCATCTACAACCACGATGATTTCATCGGGCTTCCGACTCTGCTCAATCAGGCTATCAAGAGCCTCCTTAAGGTTATGGTAGTTCTCCGGATCATAGGTACAGACCACCACAGACAGGGACAGGTGCTCTTTTCTATCTTGCGTATTTGGCTCATTAATCATCAACTGATGACCTACGGAATCTTCTGGTTATTAATGTCCAGCCGATCCTAAGTCCGTCTCTTAGCGCCCTGAGCTTAGGTGGCGTAGTTCGCCGCCGGTAGTTAATAGGTATTTCGGCAATTTGATAACCTCGTCTTGCCAGCTTGGTAAATAGCTCAGCCTCGAAGGTGAAACCGTCAGAAACTAATGGCAAACCGACTATGACGTCACCCCTCCATCCCCAATAGCCGGTGCACAGGTCGCTTATCCTCGTTGAGTATAGGACATTCGCCATAAAAGTCAGCAAGTGGTTTCCCACTAAGTTCAAAAAGCTCATTCCGCCTTTCTCTATTCTACCCCGCAGCCTCGAGCCAGTTACCACATGATAACCTTGCTCTAAGGTTTCTACCATCGCGGTTATATAGGTGGCAGGATAGGTATAGTCAGCATCGAGCATAAAAACGTAATCAGCCACCACCCGCTCAAGTGCAGTCCTTATCGCTCTACCTTTACCCCTTCTTGACTCAACGATAACATCGGCACCTTTGTCTCGAGCAATTTGACGGGTCCTGTCCCTGCTGTTGCCATCAGCGACCAGAATTTTGACATCGTATCCACGATCTTCTAGAGTCTGCTTTGGTATCTCATCAAGCACCTTGCCTATAGTATCCTCCTCATTTAGAGCCGGTATAATTATCAATATCCTGCGTTGTCTCATATCAGCACCGTTCACGTTATTGGAGAAAAGTTGGCACCAGCTACCATGTTATAAAACCGGTCAATCCCCTTTGCCAATTCAGTAGTCGGTAAAGATAGGTACACAGCGACTTACAAGGCAAGCAGGGCAGACAAAGCCCCCCAATTCCGCAAGTCCAAGCTAACTCCGTAATAACTGTAACCGAGAATCATCACGAGGTCAAGTAGTTGCAGGCATCCAAAACGTTGGTATGTAGACCCGCTTTTTCATGGAGAGCCAATCCACCAGCGAGCACACCGCCAGCCCAGTCACTCTGCTTTCCCTTGGTCTTCGGTTTTCATTTCTGTCATCTCCAACCGGGAATTAGAATGCCCCCAAGGGAATTCGAATCCCTGTTTTCAGCTTGAAAGGCTGACGTCCTAGTCCCCTAGACGATGGGGGCACCAAGGTTAAGGATAGATAGGCAGGGCTTCCAGCCCAGTGGTCTCGGGGAGACCAAACATTATATTCATATTCTGCACAGCTTGTCCAGCAGCCCCCTTGACCAGATTATCAAGACAACTGATAACTATGAGCCTGCCAGTCCTCTGGTCTACAGTGGGATAAACAAGACAAAAGTTGCTTCCCCAGGTTTGCTTGGACTCTGGAGGATTATCAACCACCTTAACAAAAGGTTCTCCTCCATAGTAACTGCGGTAAAGTTCTCTTATCTTCTCCGTGTCCAGCTTGTCCTCTTTCAACTTAGCATAGCAAGAACTCAATATACCGCGCGACATAGGCACAAGGTGAGGTAAGAAAGTCACCAAAGGAGAAAAACGGGGGTTCAAGGTCTTCAATTCCTGAATAATCTCGGGCAAATGGCGATGCCCCTGCAAAGAATACGCTCGGACATTATCCGTGGCTTCAGCGTAATGAGTTTGTAAACTCAAAGTTCTGCCAGCGCCGGAGATCCCGGACTTACTATCAATAACAATGTCTGAATGGATAATGCCCTCTCTAACTGCCGGTGCCAGAGCTATCAGCGCCCCCGTTGGGTAGCAGCCAGGATTAGCCACTAGAGTGGCAGCAGCAATTTCAGAGCGATGAAATTCAGGCAGCCCATAGACTGCTTTCTGCAACAACTCCGGTGCTGGATGCACAAAATCGTACCACTCGGGATACTTGCCAGCGTCTCTCAGCCTGAAATCAGCACTTATATCTACAACCTTGACGCCATCTTTAACTAAAGGTGGTATCACCTCGGCACTTGCCTTATGTGGCATCGCTGAAAAGGCGAGATCAACACTATCAAGCTCCGCAGTAATCCCTATATCAATATCGGTCAAGTGTGGAAAAACTTCAGCCAGCTTCTGTCCAGCAGCACTTCTTCCGGTAACTGAACAAAGTTTCACTTCTGGGTGCCGGTAAAGTAATCTGGCTAATTCCACCCCGGCATAGCCCGTAACGTTTATAATGCCAACTCGTAGTTGCGACATAATCAAAAACCCGTTAAGTTTAGTTTAAACCCTTCAAATGACACGTATCATTGAGAAGCAGCGCCGAGGGTACACCGCCCCTGACTTCGAAAACGTTAATGGCACACACATCCTGGGCAATCTCCCAAAAATGAGAATTGTCCAGTCCCAACAAGCTAAGAATAAGTATCTGGCAGACCACCTTGTGAGATACCAAAATAATGGTCTGTTTAAGGTGCTGGGTTATCAGACTATCCACCGCTGAAGACGCTCTTTCCCTCACCTCATCGAGGCTCTCACCACCGGGAAATTTCACCGTGTGAGGGCTATTCAGCCATCTTGAATAAAGGTCACCATCCCTAGCAGCAGCCTCCTCTGGTGACAGCCCTTGCCAATCCCCATAATCTATGTCAATAAGCCCAAATAACGGCTTGACTTCCAAATTCAAACGACCTGCCAAAATTTCCGCTGTGGTCAAAGCCCTACGAAGCGGACTTGAGTAAATCGCCGAAATCTGCCATTCGGCAATACGATTAGCTGCAGCTTCAGCCTGCTTCACACCCATCTCATCCAAACCAATATCTGCCCTGCCACGAAACCTTTCAACACGGTTCCATTCGGTCCTACCATGCCTGATCAAAATAATTCGAGCCAAGTTCACCAACCTCAAACAACAAGGTCATCTCTCTATTACCATAGCCATGCCCTGTCCACCACCAATACACATAGTTACCAGACCAAGACGGAAGTCCTGCCTCTTCATTTCGTGAAGCATCGTGACCACCAGCCTAGCACCAGTACAACCAATAGGATGACCCAGTGAAATCCCGCTGCCATGAACATTAGTCTTATCTAAGCCCAACCCCAGTTCTTTCATGCAAGCAATAGCCTGAGAGGCAAAGGCTTCATTGAGCTCAATTACATCTAAATCCTTAATGTTCAGTCCAGCCTTTTGTAAAGCCTTTTTCACCGCCGGTATCGGTCCTAGACCCATGTAAGCCGGATCAACACCTCCAGAAGCGTAGGACCTCACACTCCCCCACGGCTCGAGCCTCAATTCCCTAGCTTTCACCCTGCTCATCAAGACTACCGCCGCAGCTGCATCATTGATTCCTGAAGCATTACCAGCAGTCACCGTACCATCCTTCCTAAATACCGGAGGCAACTTTGCCATCTTTTCCAGACTGGTATCCATGGGTCGCTCATCAGTATCAAAAACAAAAGGCTCGCCCTTCTTCTGTTGAATGACCACGGGGACAATCTCCTCCCTAAATAGCCCTTGGGTTATAGCCGCCCTGGCCCGCTGGTGACTCAAAAGCCCCAGCTCATCTTGCTCTTGGCGAGAGATTTTATACTTTTCTGCAATATTTTCCGCAGTCACCCCCATATGGTAGCCGTAGAATATCTCCCACAACCCATCGTAGACCATAAGGTCAACAGCCTCACCCCTAGCATTAACATCCATCCGATATCCCCAACGAGCTCGAGGCAAGGCATATGGTGTCTGGCTCATATTCTCCATACCACCAGCAACCACCACATCAGCTTCACCAAGCACTATCGCCTGAGCTCCCAGAGCAATCGCCTTAAGCCCCGAGGCACATACTTTATTCACGGTAAAAGCAGTCGTCTCCTTAGGCAATCCGGCATAGATTGCAGCCTGCCTGGCAGTATTTTGACCCTGCCCGCTCTGGAGGACATTGCCCATAATCACTTCATCAACCTGTACCTCAACCAAAGAGTCATCCCAATCATAATGAGCTTTCTCTAGGTCGGTTAGTTCAACGCCTTTCAATGCCTCTGGTCTATAATCAAGTAGACCTTCACCGACTTTGGGCTTCAGTCTAGCCCGCTTCAATGCCTCCTTGATAACTAAAGCACCAAGGTTTACTACGGGAACATCCCGAAGTGCACCACCGAAAGCACCAATAGCTGTCCGTACACCGCTGACGATAACTACCTCCGACATGGTCGCTTTACTCCTCATCTAGCTAGAGTATTCGAGTCGCCTACCAATTTCCGAAAAACAGATTCAGTTAGCCTTTTCAGAGAATCGTAGCCAGATCTGTCAGGATTGCCAAATAAAGGGGTTACCGAAATCTTGTTTTGCTCCAAAGCCCAAATGTCCGTTCCGGGAACCGGATACCATTCCGACTTTCCACGCATAATCCAGTGGTATTGCCTTTTACCATCGTGTCCGGGCTCAATCCTATCAGCATATTTGCGTTCACCTAACCTGGTAATCTCTATACCCTCAAGCCTGTCCTGAGACAGGTTAGGTAAGTTAACATTCAATAACATTCTGCCAGGTAAACCTCTATCCATGATTTCCTGAGCCATGAGCCTAGCCATCCTAGCACCAACGTCAAAATGAAGACTTCCGAAGGCGGCTATAGAAAAAGCAATAGCCGGAATTCCATAAAAATACCCTTGCAGGGCAGCACCAACAGTACCCGAGATAAAGACATCGTCCCCCAGATTTGGTCCCTCGTTGATGCCAGAAACTACTAAATCAACCCCGTCTTTCAAAACAAGTTTAAGGGCTAGGATAACACTGTCAGCAGGACTTCCCTCAATCGAGTATGCCTCAACCCCATCTAAAGGTGCTTTGATTTCAAGCATCCTTAGAGGATGACGCAGCGTTACAGATGTGCCAGCACCACTCTGATCCCTATCTGGAGCCACCACTGTTACCTTCCCTATATCCCGGAGCTCCTTTACCAATGCCCAAAGCCCATCGGCATATACACCATCATCATTACTAACCAGTATCTTCAAAGCTGACTCCCCAAAATCATTTCAGTTTATCACATCAGCATCCACAGGACAAACCTTGGTCTATGGCGATCGTTTAGCAATGAACGATCGTTGACGCTTCTCCCTCTGCGAGGCTTATTTTCCTTCACACTCCCTGGGTTTGAAATGCTTTTGTCATTGTTCTATCCGCTCCCTTAGCCATTTTCCCACGTTCCCTCCGGCTTGGGGCAAAATGACCCCTTTGTCTAGACACAGGCCTCAGCCCTATCCACGAAGCTAAGCCGGTCAATAGTCCCACCAGCCTCTTTAGGTCTTCCGATGACCGTTAAGCCTAACAGCCGCAAAGAATATTCCGCCTCCTTATGTTTATTTTACCCACCACCAGCATATACCTTTAGCTGCCGAATGTGCCTCCACTACCTCTGTGGAAGGTTCAGCCTCCAGCTTTTTGCCCTTGTATAGTAGTTTTCACAGCCCATATAGCTATTTCTGACTTGAGGTTCTTGAGAGAGTTGCTAAACAATCTCAAGTATTTTTACGCTTGCTTTCACTCAATTGCGTATGATACAATGTGCTTCCGAGCATAAGGTTCGGGGATTTGTGTGGCAGTAGTAACTGTATTCTTAGTCCCGATCTTATGTGGCTAAGTTTTCAGTTAATTCAACCACTCGACAGATTTGGCACGAGTGGAACTTAGGTTTAAATGTCATTGCCCTAGATTATTGCGTTAATAAAGAGAAGGTGGAAGGATTTCCTTTGCACACAAATCTGGACCAAGTGCGAAACAACAGGTAATAGGAGGTGTACATTAGAGGCAGCACTTGACCGATTCAAATCTCTAAGCTTGAATTGATAAAAAGCCTTCGGCAAGGGGGAACTAAGAAATGACAGCAAAAATTATCAGTGGCACCGAAGTAGCAGCAGAAATCCGTGAGGAGCTAAAAGGCAGAGTAAAGAGGCTGAAAGAGAAAGGAATTACACCGGCACTGGCTGTGGTGTTAGTAGGAGAAGACCCAGCCTCAGTGTCCTATGTCACCGCTAAAGCTAAAGGCGCTGAAGAAATAGGTATGTATGAGGAAACAATCCGTTTACCGGCAGACACTCCGGAAGAAGAAGTACTGAAAACTGTCGATAAGCTAAATAAAGACCCGAAGTTTCACGGTATACTGGTACAGCTACCTCTGCCTAAACATATTGACACTGAGAAAGTGATTAATTACATTTCTCCAGAGAAGGATGTCGACGGTTTTCATCCCGTAAACGTAGGTAAGGCACTGAGGGGTGAACCGTGTCCTTTACCTTGTACTCCCCACGGAGTTCAACAGCTACTAGTCAGGAGCGGCAACAGCCCTGAGGGCAAACACGTCGTTATCTGTGGGAGGAGCAATATCGTTGGCAAGCCATTGGCTGCTATCTTAATGCAAAAAAAGAAAGGTGCCAACGCTACTGTCACAATATGTCACACCGGGACCAAAGACATTGGCTATTTCGCTAGGCAGGCTGACATTGTAGTAGCTGCCATGGGTAGCCCAAAGGCAATAACAGCTGACATGATAAGAGAGGGTGCAGTGGTCATAGATGTCGGCGTCAACCGGGTTGAAGATAAGACTAAAGAAAAAGGCTTCCGCCTCGTCGGCGATGTCGATTTCGATGCCGTCAAAGAAAAAGCTGCAGCAATAACCCCAGTCCCCGGCGGCGTTGGACCAATGACAGTAACCATGCTACTAATGAATACCGTGGAAGCAGCCGAAAGGAAAGCTGGGATTGGTTAAAGCGTTTCTTAAGACAACGCATGAAAGCTAACTTATTCATGGCAAACAACAAAAAATAAAATTCAAGGAGGTTAAAGTAATAAATGCCCTATGATGCAGTAAAACTTAAAGACTGGCAGATCGCAGAAGAAGCGGAAAAGAACATGCCAACCCCCGATGAGTGGCGGGACAGATTGGGCTTGCAGAAAGATGAGATTATCCCTTACGGACGACTATGCAAGCTCGACTTTATGAAAATCATCGAGCGCCTTAAGAACAGACCAGATGGCAAGTATATTGAGGTTACCGCTATTACCCCTACTCCGCTGGGCGAAGGGAAGACAACAACCACGATGGGAATCCTCGAGGGGCTAGGAAAGCGAGGTAAGAACGTAGGGGGTTGTGTGCGTCAGCCATCGGGCGGTCCTACTATGAACATAAAGGGCACCGCAGCCGGAGGTGGCAATGCTTTGCTTATACCAATGACTGAATTCTCTATGGGGCTTACCGGCGACATAAACGACATCACCAACGCCCATAACCTAGCCATGGTAGCACTTACTTCCAGGATGCAGCATGAGCGCAACTACGATGATGCCGAGCTCGCCAAACGAAATCTGCGCCGCCTGAATATTGACCCCACCAGAGTGGAGATGGGGTGGGTGATAGATTTCTGTGCCCAGAGTCTGAGAAACATCATCATAGGCATTGGCGGTCGTATGGATGGCTACATGATGCAATCCAAATTCGCCATCGCCGTAAGCTCTGAGTTGATGGCAATACTTTCCATCGTAACAGACTTAGCAGACTTGCGCCAGAGGTTGGACAAAATCACTGTGGCATTTGATATGAAAGGCAATCCTGTCACAACTGCCGATCTCGAGGTTGGTGGTGCCATGGCTGCTTACATGCGCAATACCATCAATCCCACCCTCTGTTGTACCGTTGAGTATCAACCTTGCTTAGTACACGCCGGTCCGTTTGCTAACATCGCTGTCGGACAGTCATCAATCATCGGGGATCGCCTCGGGTTGAAGATGTTCGACTATCATGTAACCGAAAGCGGTTTTGGCGCAGACATTGGCTTCGAGAAATTCTGGAACGTCAAGTGTCGCTTTAGTGGACTCAAGCCACACGTCTCAGTACTTACCACCACCATCAGAGCACTAAAGATGCACGGTGGCGGACCCAAAGTGGTACCAGGTCTGCCTCTGCCTGACTCCTACGCGAAGGAAGACTTAAAGCTACTGGAGAAAGGCTTGCCTAACATGTTGCACCACATTAATACCATAAGGACTGCTGGCATCAATCCGGTGGTATGTATAAATGCTTTCCATACTGATACCAAGGACGAGATTGCCATGGTGCGAAAGGCGGCTGAGGCAGCCGGGGCACGCTGTGCCGTATCTGAGCACTGGGCAAAAGGTGGCGAGGGTGCCCTAGAGTTAGCCGACGCAATACTAGATGCCTGCAATGAAAAGAACGACTTCAAGTTCCTGTACCCATTGGAAATGAAGCTACGAGACCGAGTGGAAAAGATCGCTAAAGTGGTCTATGGGGCAGACGGCGTATCTTGGACACCTGATGCCGAGGCTAAGGCTAAGATGCTTGAGAGCGACAAAACTTACGATGATTTCGCCACCATGATGGTAAAGACCCATCTCAGCTTGTCACACAACCCAGAGCTCAAAGGTGTTCCAAAAGGATGGATTCTGCCAATCCGCGATGTTTTGATTTTCTCAGGGGCAAAATTCCTCTGCCCATGCGCCGGAACTATCAGCCTAATGCCAGGCACCAGCTCTGACCCCGCTTTCAGGAGGATAGACGTGGATGTGAAGACCGGCAAAGTTATGGGCTTGTTCTAATGACCGGAAACAATTGCCAAAGAGCTAGGCGGTGCTTTTGCACCACCTAGCTCTTTAAGCTAAAATGGACCCCATGGCTGACTCCCTCAAGAAGCAATTACTCGAAGAATTTGAACCTATATTTTATCCCAAGTCCATTGCCGTTGTTGGTGTCTCACAAAGCATGCTGAAACCCGGCTCTTTCTGGTTTAAGACCATTATAGACGCTGGCTTCAGCGGCCCTGTCTATCCGATTAATCCACGAGGCGGCGAATTTCTGGGGCTTAAAGTTTACCCCAACCTGAGAGCCGTCCCTGGACCTGTTGATTACGTTATTGTTTCCATCCCCAGAGAAGCAGTGCCCGGACTGCTTGACGACTGTGCCGCTAAGAAAGTAAAGGCGGTACATTTTTTTACCGCCGGGTTCAGTGAGGCAGGAGACAGCACAGGCCGGGAACTTGAAGAGGAAATATTAAGGAAAGCACGGGCTGGAGGTTTTCGTATCATCGGGCCCAATTGCATAGGCACCTATTGCCCTGAGAGCAAAATACCTTACGGACCTGGTGGAAAGATAGGCAAGGTCGGTTCGGTGGGTTTCATTACCCAAAGTGGAGGCATCGGTGAGAAGCTAATTGAACTGGGAATTGCCAGAGGTATTGACTATAACAAAGGAGTCAGCTTCGGCAACGGGATCGACCTTGATAGCCCTGACTTCATGGAATATATGGCTGTTGACCCACAAATTTGCGTGATTGGTGCCTATCTCGAAGGAACCAGAAATGGACGCCGCCTATTTCACACCATGAAGGCAGTTGCTAAAGTCAAGCCTCTGATAGTATGGAAGGCTGGCAGAACAGACGTCGGCGCCGCAGCCGCTATGTCACATACAGGCTCTTTAGCCAGCTCAGCAGCAATCTGGTCGGCAACACTAAGACAGTGTGGCGTCATCGAAGTCCACAGTGTAGAGGAATTGACTGACACACTGCTGATTTTTCAGCAGCTTGGGAGATACGAAGGCGACGGCAACAGCGTGGCAGTCATTGGTGGAATGTCAGACGGAGGTGGTGGCATTTCCGTTTCAGCAGGCGATGCCTGTGCAGAACTAGGACTTCACGTCCCACCGCTCGGTACGAAGACTAGACAAAAGCTGCTAAGCCTGCTTGGACCCATAGGAAGTATCGTTCGCAATCCTGTAGATGTAAGCCAGAGTGGTAGCAATCCCTCCATTATAAAAGAAGCTCTTGAGATCATCCTTGCCGATCCCGCAATCAACCTTGTCATAATTCAAGAGGACATGGGTGTCCTCCTGAAGTACTTACCATGGGAACTGGTAAGAGATATCAATGCTGTTTTCATTAATTTGAGGAGCAAGCAGCACAAGCCAATAGTTATCGTATCACCTCCGGGCGCTGCTGAGAGTGAACGTCTCGAAATGGAACGGGAACTGACACAAGCTTCAATTCCAGTGTTTCCCAACATGGAACGAGCAGCCAAAGCCATCATGAACCTCAGCCGATACTCCCGTTTTCAGAAAACCGTGGAGAACTAGGGATATGGAAGGGCTCGGCAAGATCCTTCTAATAGCCGGCGGCATCGTAATAGCCTTAGGGCTCATACTCATTTTCAGCCAGCATATCCCATTTTTTGGCAAACTGCCCGGCGATATATTCGTTAAGAAAGATGGCTTTTCCTTCTATTTCCCCATTGTCACCTTCCTCGTCCTGAGTATCATTATAACCATAATAGTTAATGTCATCTTGTACTTCTTCAATAGATGAACAGCCTCGGCTTATGAAAACCAGCGACTTTGATTATCACCTACCTCCCGAACTTATTGCTCAAACACCCATGCAGCCAAGGGACCATTCCCGCCTCATGATTCTTCACCGAGCCACTGGCTCCGTAGAGCACAGGTATTTTTACCAAATTGTCAATTATCTCGAAGTGGGAGATACTATCGTATTTAACAACAGCCGTGTTATACCAGCTCGAATTTTCGGTCGGAAAGAGAAAGATAATAAAGGCGTGGAAATCCTGTTGCTTCGGCGAGTGGACAAGAGTCTCTGGGAAACACTAGTTCGTCCGGGGAAGAAAGTGCATGTCGGGACAAGAATCAGAATAGCCTCGAAATCGGACAATACTAGGGAGATGACAGCAGAGGTGCTGGAGCATGGCGAAAATGGTACCAGAATTGTACGATTTTCAGAAGAAAGCTTACTTTGGAAATTTGGGCAAGTTCCCCTGCCGCCTTACATCCATACCCCATTGGCTGATCCGGAGCAATACCAAACCATCTACGCCAAAGTAAATGGCAGTGCAGCTGCACCTACCGCTGGATTCCACTTCACCACAGAATTGCTGAATGAAATACAACAGAAGGGAGTCAACCTTGCTTTTGTTACGCTCCATATAGGACTTGACACCTTTAGACCAGTTCGAGCTGAAGACCCTCAACACCACCACATTCACAAAGAGTATGGTGAAGTAGACTCAGCAACAGCAACCCTACTCAACCAGACGAAAAAACAGGGCAGAAGGATAATAGCTGTAGGCACCAGCACGGTGCGGCTAATTGAGTCCGCAGCCCAATCTGGCACTATCCAGCCCTTTGCCGACTGGATTGACCTGTTCATCTTGCCCGGGTACAGATTTCTGGTAACAGACTCCATGGTTACCAACTTCCATCTGCCTAAGTCAACGCTACTGATGCTGGTTTCAGCCTTCGCTGGCAGGGATCTTGTTCTACAAGCATACGAACAAGCCAAGAGCCTGGGATACCGCTTTTACAGCTTTGGCGACGCTATGCTGATTCTCTAGTTGAGGCATTGGAAATTAGCAAGCAGCTACAGGGCAAGCCAGTTGACTTCCGGGACATTTCAGGTTATCCTATAGCCAAATCGAATATGTTTGTTGGGGTGCCTGAGGGCGACCAAGGGCTTAATTGAGATGCAAGCCAGTGGAATTCTGGCACAGTCCCGCCTGCTGTAATAGTCAGAACATCAGCCCCACGCACACCAGAGCTGCCTCCGCGGAGTATGGGGGTGGGACTTATTTCTTTATTGCCCCCTACTTTCTGGAGCAGGGGGATTTTTATTCTATAAACCAGCAGAATGGGGAACAGCGAAATTTGCAACATCTGAGGCGAGAGTGAACCACACCAAAGCAACGCCCAAAAACAGAATATATAAAGCCACCAGCGGCTTAGAAGACCATAGTAGTTTCCAGTTGCTCAATACCCAGGGGGCAACCAAGGTTATTAATCCGCCTAGAGCTCTTAAAAGGGACCAAAACAATGGCATATCCTCAGCTAACCGAGCGAAATGTTATAAAGCGGTGAAGACTTTTCGAGAATGGCTTTAGAATTTCTCAAAGATGGGACGATATCCAGAAGCACCACCATTTACCCAGTACGGTGGCACAGTCGAGTTTACTCTATGGTTGGTTTAGCACTGCTTCTGGTGATAGTCATGGTGCTTACCTTAGCCATTGGCAGCACTTATATTCCTTTCAGCACAGTATGGAATGCCCTGTTGGACAGGTTGCCATTTGTCGAAATCGCACCCACATGGGCAAACACCATAGAGACCATCATTTTCGATATCCGCTTACCCCGACTGTTCTTAGCCGGATTAACCGGCGCAGCCCTAGCAGTAGCCGGGGCTACATACCAAGGTCTTTTCCGCAACCCGCTAGCTGACCCCTATCTTATCGGCGTTGCTCAAGGGGCAGCCCTAGGAGCTGTCGTTGGTTTCATGTTGCCAGTATCCTGGCAAGCCAGCAGTATCCCCATGCTGGCATTTTTGGGTGCCATCTTGGCAGTGACCGTGGTCTACTTCATAGCGAGGGTAGGTAAAACACTGCCTACGACAACCCTCATTTTGGCTGGGGTTGCCCTTGGTGCCTTCCTCGCCGCAATCACTTCATACCTGATGATCGCTTCAGGCGACAAGTTGCACGGCATACTCTCATGGCTGCTGGGCACATTCTCTCTAACCACCTGGCGCCAGGTGGTAATGGTACTGCCCTATATATCTGCCGGCATCATAGTTATCTGGCTTCATGCCCGCCCACTAAACGTAATGCAACTCGATGAAGAGCAAGCACAGCAATTGGGCATTAACGTTGAGCAAGTCAAGTTGGTCCTGCTTGTTGCTGCAACTTTGATAACTGCCGCTGCAGTTTGCTTTTGTGGGATCATCGGTTTTGTCGGCATCATCATCCCCCATGCGGTTCGGCTCATCTGGGGTCCTGACCACCGCTTCCTGCTACCACTAGCCACTTTCGCCGGAGCCACTTTTATGATTCTAGCTGACACTATCGCCCGAACTGTACTAGCCCCCACCGAGATACCGGTCGGTATAATCACCGCCTTTCTGGGAGCTCCTTTCTTTCTTTACCTCCTGAGACAAAAGAAAAAGGCAATATTTTAGATGTTAAACCTACGCTTGGACAGGGTCAGCCTAGGTTACGGTAAACGGACAGTGCTGCATGACATCAGTCTAGAGGCTGGACCAGGAGAAGTACTAGGTATTATTGGACCGAATGGTTCCGGCAAGTCAACATTGATCAGGGGCATAACTAGGTTGATACAGCCCATCTCAGGCCAGATCTTCCTCGACGGAAAAGACATAACCAGCTTCAGTCGTCAGGATTTAGCCCGTATAGTAGCTGTTGTCCCACAAACTCCAGTACTACCTGAAATGTTCACTGCCTTCGAGGTTGTGCTAATGGGGCGGACACCACATTTGGGTCTCCTCAGATACGAGAGCGAAAAAGACCTGCGCATCGTTGAAAAAGCAATGGAAGCCACCCAAACGCTTTCCTTCGCTGAGCGTAGGGTCAGCGAGCTTTCCGGCGGAGAGAGACAACGTTTAACCATCGCCAGAGCAATAGCTCAAGAACCAAAGGTCATACTTATGGATGAGCCCACAGCCAATCTAGACATCAAATACCAAATAGAAACTCTCGAGTTGACTTGTCACCTATGCCGGAAACACAGATTGATAGTAGTGACGACATTGCATGACCTAAATTTGGCAGCACAGTATTGCGACCGGCTAGTAATGCTCAACAACGGCAGAGTCTATTGCCAAGGCAGCCCTAAAATGGTAATCAGCAGTGAAACCATCAGGCAGGCGTACGGAGCCGAGGTTTACGTCTACCCTCACCCAGTCAATGACTTGCCTGTTACCTTTATAATGCCAAGTAGGGAAAGGAAAGGACAAACCAGAAAGACATTTTAGAAACCATGGAGACCCTGCTTATCCTTCTTACAGCTCTCACCGCTGATCTAGCTCTAGGTGAACCACGAAACTCCTGGCATCCAGTAGCCTGGCTAGGAAAGGTCATCGCCTTAGAGACAAAATTAGCTCCACGCGGAGGCAAGGTCAAGCAGTTTGTCTATGGATCCAGCATGGTCATTGTAACGCTAGGGCTGATCGTCCTGCTTGTCTATCTGTTACTTCGTCTGAAAGGGGTTAGTTCCATAGCTTATATTACCGTCGCCGGTCTCCTGCTCAAATACACTTTTTCCTTTCGTGGACTTTTGCAAGCGGTAGATACAGTCAAACACTGCCTAGCCCAAAATAATCTAGCTGCAGCACGCATTTGCTTGACAGCTCTGGTCAGCCGAGACACGACCGAACTCGACCAAACTCAGATAATATCAGCCACCGTAGAGTCTGCAGCCGAAAATAGCTGTGACAGCTTTGTAGCTCCACTATTCTACTTCTTGTTTTTTGGCGTGCCTGGAGCAGTAGCCTACCGAATAATTAATACCTTTGATGCCATGATAGGGCATCACGGTCAATTTGAATATCTGGGTAAATTTGCTGCTCGACTAGACGACATAGCAAATTTCTTGCCAGCTAGAATCTGCGCAATGATAATAGTTCTGGCTGCCCTAATATGCAAGAAAAATATGCCACAAGCCTGGCACATTATGCTCCGAGACCATAAGAAAACAGAGAGCCCCAACGCAGGCTGGACGATGAGTGCCATCGCCGGTGCTCTAGGAGTTCAACTGGAAAAGGTGGGTCATTACCGACTCGGTGATAACCAACATCCCCTGTCATTAAACACGATAGGTGCTTCGCAACAAATCTCAGTGGCAGTAGCCGCCATCTGGAGTTTGCTAGTCATATCGGCTGAGGTGATATACCTTGCTACAACCTAGACCAAATATAAACAGACTGGCTCCCAGCATCCATGGTGGTATAGATTATGCCGAGCTAAAAAGCCTGAGTATCTCAGCAGATCAGATCCTCGACTTTAGCACCTGCTGCAACCCCTTCCCACTACCAGGCATAAAAGAGGCTTTGACCAATACACAAATTGAGTGTTATCCCGATTCTGACGCCAGTGAACTGAAGTGCTTGCTGGCAGATAAGCTAAATCTAGCGCCAGACAACATCGTGATAGGCAGCGGTTCAACCGAGCTAATCAGGTTGGTAACCACTGCATATTTCGATCCCGGAGATGTGGTACTTGTTCCTCAACCCACCTACAGTGAATATGAAATAGCATGCCAAATTGCTAATGCCCAGATATTAAAACAGCCAATGCTCCAAGAGCCAGATTTCCAGCTGGACACGAATGCAACAGTAGAGCTAATTCAAAAACATCGACCTAAAGGAATCTTCTTATGTAATCCGAATAATCCCACCGGTAAGTACCTGACTAAAGATAGTGTTTGGCATATTATGTCAAGTCGTCCGGATACCTTGGTTGTACTTGATGAAGCTTACATTGCCTTTACCGAAGAAGCTTGGGCATCCAGCGACCTAATACACCTTGGCAACCTGGTCATTCTTCGGTCAATGACCAAAGATTATGCACTAGCCGGATTGCGCCTGGGCTATGCCATAGCCGACTCGCCAATCATCTCAATCTTAAAGCGCATCCGCCCGCCATGGAATGTCAATGTCATAGCCCAAAAAGCCGGGGTCCTTGCCTTGAACGCCGAGGGCTATCTGCGAGAATGCGGCGATAGAATCAGAGAGGCTAAGAATTTCCTGTTAAAAGAACTTGAGCGTTTAGGACTATCGCCGCTATCATCACAGACCAATTTCTTTCTGGTCAAGGTCGGCAATGCCACAGAATTCAGACGTGCCTTGCTGATGAAAGGGATTTTAGTCCGTGACTGTACCTCATTTGGCTTGCCACAATACATCCGTCTGGCGCCTCGCACCTTACCTGAATGTCAAAAGTTAATCGCAGCTATAAAGGATATCGGAGTTTTAACCCATGCCAGCTAAAACCTTAATGATCCAAGGCACAGCCTCCTCAGTAGGCAAAAGCACTATTACGGCTGGCTTGTGTCGCATTTTCTACCAAGATGGCTTTCGAGTAGCACCATTCAAGGCTCAGAACATGGCATTGAACTCCTTCGTCACCAAAGAAGGCGGTGAGATCGGGCGTGCCCAAGCTGTCCAAGCTGAGGCAGCGGGTATTGAGCCTTCCATATATATGAATCCCGTGCTGCTCAAACCAGAAGCTGAAACCGGCACACAAGTAGTTGTTCTGGGCAAAGTAGCCAGAAAAATTGAGGCTAGCCAATACTATAATTACACCCCGTACTTATCAAAAATAATCCAAGATTCCTTGAATAAACTGCGCACTGCCTATGATATCGTAGTCATTGAGGGGGCAGGTAGTCCGGCAGAGATAAACCTCAGAGGAAAAGAAATAGCCAACATGCGAGTAGCCAAAATGGCTAACGCCCCAGTCCTCCTAGTAGGAGATATCGACCGGGGCGGTATCTTTGCCTCCCTCGTCGGCACCCTGGAATTACTAACAAAGCAAGAGCGAACCCTAATCAAGGGGTTCATCGTCAACAAATTTCGCGGCAATCTAAAGCTACTAAAACCTGGATTGGATAGCCTGGAGAAACGCACTGGTAAGCCAGTTATAGGAGTGATACCCTATTTTCGAGACATCTCAATTGCACAGGAGGACTCGGTATACCTGGAGGAAAGAAGGGCAGGTTCGACAAATGGAAATCCTGATGTAGCTGTAATACGTTTGCCTCATATCTCCAACTACGACGACTTCGACCCACTTGAAGAGCAACATTGCACCGTCCGCTATATAACCAGAGCTTTCGAGCTAGGCAATCCAGACCTGATTATCTTACCCGGAAGCAAGAGCACCATTGCTGACTTAATCTACTTGTGGGAACAAGGACTGGCACAAGCCATTATCGAGCGGGCAAAATCCGGCACCCCTGTGATAGGCATCTGTGGTGGCTACCAGATGCTAGGGCTCGAAATCAACGACCCAGACAAGATTGAATCTAGGCATTGTAGCATTCTGGGGCTAGGGTTGCTTGACAGCACAACCATCTTCAATCAGGAAAAAACAACCACTCAGGTTGAAGCCCGGGTGATTGCTGATTGGGGACTACTCGAAGGGCTAAAAGACATAAAGGTGATCGGCTATGAGATTCACATGGGGCAGACCAGAAACTGGAATTGCCCACCGGTATTTCAGGTAATGGAAACACCTCAGGGGAAAGCCGGATATTTTGATGGTGCTGTCAGTAGCAACGGATTAGTGTTCGGCACCTATATTCATGGTCTGTTTCACAATACTGACTTCGTCCATCGTTTACTGAACAAGCTGCGACAGCTACGAGGATTGCCCACAACCTCAATCAGACCTGTGAATCGACAGCAGGCATATGATAAGCTGGCTGAGATAATCAGACAAAATCTCGATATGTCACAGGTTTATAACATAACTCTTGGGAGGAATTATGGTTGAGAAGAACTCCAAAGGTCTCGTTCACATCTACACCGGAGACGGTAAAGGCAAAACCACAGCAGCTTTAGGCCTGGCAATGAGAGCCGTGGGACAGGGGATGAAAGTAGCCTTCATCCAGTTCATAAAGGGTGTACCCTGCGGGGAACATTTCTTCGTGTCACAATATCATCCTTTCGACATAGTTCAGATAAGTGTGGGCAACAGCCTCAGCAAATCCCAGGAACAGCTAGGCAAGGAAGCCAAACAGACGCTAGACTACGCTGAACAAGAGATAATTAGTGGTAAGTATGACCTAGTCATTCTGGATGAAATTTTTGTCGCTATCAACCAAGGGTTGATAACCATCAAACAGGTTTTGGACTTGCTGGATGCAAAACCCACTTCGGTTGAGCTTGTCTTAACAGGGCGCAAAGCACCGCCAGAGATAGTACAGCGGGCTGACTTGGTTACGGAGATGCTCATGATCAAGCACCCTTTCACCCGAGGAACAAGTGCCAGACGGGGCATCGAGTATTGAATTGGTAACGAGGGAAGCAGCAGGCATGGCAGATTTTCTTGATAGAGTACTAAAAGCAATAAAGCCTTTGGACAGTTCAGCAATGAAAGCCGCACAACTGCGTCAGGATAGCTTGACCAAACCACGTGGCAGTCTGGGGCGGCTGGAAGAGCTCTCAATTCAGATTGCTGGAATTAGAGGTGAAGCTGTACCCAAGATTGAGCATAAAGCCATAATAACTATGGCTGCCGACCATGGTGTAGCTGCTGAAGGCGTCAGCCTTTATCCCCAGGAAGTGACCAGACAAATGGTCATCAATTTCCTCAAAGGTGGAGCAGCTATAAACATCTTGGCAGACCTGATAGGCGCCCGTCTCATAGTAGTAGATATGGGGGTAAAGGGAGGGTTCACACCTCTGCCTGGGCTGTTATGCAAAATGATCGACTTCGGCACTAGGGACATGATACACGGTCCGGCAATGGCTCGCCACCAAGCTATGGACGCCATCCAAGCCGGCATTGAGGTGGTGGAATCTGAAATGAGCAAAAAGCTCGACATTATCGGCACAGGCGATATGGGTATCGGCAATACTACCGCTAGCAGCGCTATCTTCGCCGCCATCAGCGGTTATCCAATCAAGCAGGTCACCGGTCGAGGCACCGGCATTGACGATAAGCATTTAGCCTACAAGATCGATGTGATAAAGAAAGCCTTGTCGATTAACAAGCCGAATCCTAAAGACCCACTAGATGTATTAGCAAAGGTCGGAGGCTTCGAAATCGGCGGCTTGGCTGGAGTCATACTAGCTGCAGCTGCTTACAGAATTCCAGTGGTCATTGATGGCTTCATTTCCGGAGCCGCAGCACTCATCGCCACAGGCTTATCACCTCAAGCTAAAGATTACCTTATTGCTGCCCACCTTTCAGCAGAAGCGGGTCATGAACTTCTGCTCCGCTTTCTCGGGCTAAAGCCGCTCCTTAACTTGAACATGCGTCTTGGAGAAGGCACTGGGGCTGCTTTAGGTATTCTCCTAGCTGAAGCAGCAGTTAGGACATTGAGCCAGATGGCTACCTTCGCTGAAGCCGGTGTCTCACAAGCCATACCGCCGCCAAGTAAATAAAAAACACAAATGGGTTTCTGGGCAGCTGTTCAATTTTTAACCATATTCCCAACTCCCCTCCGTGACAAGGTCACAGACGAAGCATGTGGACAATCGCTAGCCTATTTTCCTCTCATAGGCCTAATGCTCGGAGGCATACTGCTGGGACTTCATTATGTTCTAAACTCAATCTTGCCCACCTCAGTGGTATATTCCCTACTTATCATCGCTCTAGTCATCTTGACCGGGGCACATCACCTTGATGGCTTCATAGACACGTGCGACGGCGTCGTTACAGGCAAATCAAGGGAGGAAAGACTAGCTATAATGTCAGACAGCAAAGTCGGAGCTTTTGGCATCGTCGGTGCCGTCCTCCTCCTTTTGCTCAAATATGTCTCACTATCTTTAACCACCGCATTCCCAACTTTGCTGCTCATGCCAACATTAAGCCGCTGGACGATGGTTAGTGCTATCTTTGTTTTTCCATACGCCAAGAGTGCTGGCATGGGGCTGGCTTTCAAAGAGGGAGCAAATTGGCAAAGACTAACTGTAGCTACGGTCATAGCACTAGCCGTCACCATACCATTATTGAGGTGCTGGGGTCTGGCATTGATGGCGGCTTTGTGGCTTATTGCCTTCGGTATCTCCTGTTATTTCCGCTCCCGACTGGGTGGACTCACTGGCGACAATTATGGAGCCATAAACGAAATCGTCGAGGTGTCAGTACCCATTTTCCTAAGCACGATCTGGAGATATTGATGGATGTATACGTTGCTTCGTGGAGCGGTGGTAAGGACAGCTGCTTTGCACTGTGGAAAGCGATTTCCCGAGGCTTGAAGGTGGGATACCTGCTCAACTTCATCAATGAAGACTCAAAAAGGGCTATGTCCCATGGTCTAGACGCCAAATTGATAGCTCTACAGGCTCAGGCAATAGGACTACCTATACTTCAGCAAGAAGTCACTTGGCAGACCTATGAAACCAGGTTCAAAGCTGCCCTGTGTAAGCTCAAACTTAAAGGCGTAACTGGCTTGATTACCGGTGATATTCATTTACAAGAACACAAAGACTGGATAGACAGAGTCTGTGGCGAGACAGGCATCAGACCAATACTGCCATTATGGAAGATGGATAGCTGCCAACTATTAACTGACTTCATCGAGGCGGGTTTCAAAGCTATTGTTGTTAGCATCAAAGCCGAGATCTTCAGCAAAAAATGGCTGGGCAGGCAACTCAACAATAATGCAGTCTCAGAGCTTAAACTGCTGGCTGCTGAGCTAAATTTCGACGCTTGTGGGGAAGCTGGAGAGTTCCACACCTTTGTTTATGGCGGACCGTTATTCAAAAAATCAATAAAAATAAATAAGGTAATGCCGACCACCATGGCTGACCGCTGGTTCCTAGATATCTTAGAGTATAGCCTTTATGATAACCACACCTCAAATTCCACGAGAGCAATGCGACCAACAAATCTTGTCAGGAGTTAAGAGCCTTGTCCAAGCAGTGCATCTTCATACTCGGTGGCGCACGAAGCGGTAAGAGCCACTTTGCCCAGGAACTAGCCACAAACCTTAGCCACAAAGTCCTTTTCATAGCTACAGGTGAGCCCCTGGACAAAGAGATGCAAGCCCGTATCGAGGAGCACAGGAAAGCCAGACCTAAATGCTGGCGAACGCTTGAAGTACCTATCAGTATAGGCAGACAATTGGAAAAACAGCTTGGCGATGCTGAAGTGGTAATAATAGATTGCCTCACCCTGCTTATCTCCAACTTACTCAAGGATAAGCCTGATTATCTGGAGGCTGAGAAAAGGGTAACAGCTGAGATAGACCAGCTTATTTCCTTGATGACTAGGGTTAATGCCAGCTTCATTATTGTCTCCAATGAGGTGGGTATGGGGCTGGTGCCCGAGACAAGGCTGGGACGCATGTTCCGTGACCTGCTGGGCAAAACCAACCAGCTCATGGCACAGCATGCCACTGAGGTGTATTTCACCTTGGCCGGCGTGCCAATTAAGGTGAAACCAAAACCTTCTAATTAGGCATCATTCGCCGTCAGACTACTATGCCGTTACCCAGTCGCTTAATTCATCACCCCCGCGCGATAGCCAGCCCTCCCCTTCCTGACCCATCTCGGTATCGACAATTGGTGGCATGAGCATTATAATAGTGCTTAGGAGAAACATGAAGGTTAATCATCGCCAGACCGGTCGACCCGCTGGGTGCATCGGTAGATGGGTTTCTCGCCTCACCTTGGTCTGTCTGCTTGCTCTTTTGGGTTCCATCTTTTTACTTGCCAGCCCTGTTCAAGCGGCGCTTTTCATAACTACCTCACCACTTCTACCTCAAGGTCAGGTGGGCAGCCCATACCATGCAGCACTGACTGCTGCCGGTGATCACCCTCCCTTCGAATGGAGTCTCATTGAAGGAGCTTTACCGCCAGGACTCAACTTGTCAACAGATGGTGTCATTTCCGGTACCCCAACACTAGCTGGCACTTTCAACTTCACAGCTAAGGTGACTGACGATACAGCCGCCTCTGCAACGCGACCGTTCGTCATTACCATTATTTCACCTCCGCTGGTGTTTCTCACCTACGACCTGCCACAAGCAAAAGAGGGTGTTAGTTACTCGGAGCCGATAAGGGTTAGCGGTGGTAAGACACCCTACATATGGTCCGTCACCGGCGGGAACTTACCCACGGGACTGAGACTAACGACCAACGGCTACATATCAGGTACACCAGCAAGAGGCACTGCTGGTATTTACAGCTTTACAGTCAGCGTCACTGATAGCTCAACTACACCATTGTCCGGACAGCAAAGCTTTACAATCACAGTTGAAAAGGGTGGTTATGAAGCCACCATCACCATAGGCAGCGGGCTCAAAGCCGGAGAGACCAAAGTACTCGTCGATGGGAGCGAAGTAGGAAGGCTGCAGGGCGGAGGAAAGATGACGCTCAGCCTAGATCTGGGCGTCAGCCGCTATATAGGTGTCGATGCCGTTGTCCCGCACCCAACAGAGTCCGGCATAAGGTTCAAAGCAGAGGTAGACCGACTAACCGTAAGCGAAGCTTCACCTAATGCCATCTTCCCCTATTATACCGAGTACTCCATCCAGCTCAAGGCTGAGCCATCGAAGGTCGGTCAACTAACCGGCAGTGGCTGGTATAAAGAGGGTTACACGCTGAGAGCCACCGCCCCCGACCAAGTTAACGATCCTGAACAACCAGGCATTCAATACCGTTTCTTGCAGTGGGTACTGCCCACCGGCGAAACACTATCAGCCAAGGACTTAAGCCTGACAGTTAACACGCCAGGGATTTGCACCGCCAAGTACGATACTTATTATAAATTGACCCTGACATCTCCCTATGGCGAGGCAGAGGGAAGCAACTGGTATAAAGCCGGCAGCCAAGCTGAATGGGCTATGACCAATCCACAGGTACGCATACCGGGGATACTAGGCATATTCGGGGGTAAGCTAAAGGCAGTTAACCCGGGTGGCACCACGGTTATGGACGCCCCCAAGACCATAGAGATAGTGTGGGAACCCGACTACACCATGCCACTAATCCTGATCCCACTAACGGTTATACTCCTGATCTTGGGTGGCTATGGTCTATATCTCCTGTTGCGCAGCCTGCAACCAAAGCCAGTCCCATACGCCCCGCCGTACCCACCACTATATCCCCCGCCTTATCAGCCCATGCCTCCACCCCAGACTATTCAACCACCCCAAACCACCGTAGTAATGATAGGTGGAGACAAACCAAAACTCGGTCCCCCATCAACCAGAGAACAGCTTATGGAGAAGTTTGCTGAGCTCCTCCAAAAATACGAGGAGGAGATCAAAGGCACAGTGGGGGCAAAAGAGGTGCCTGAAATCAAGACCGTCGCCGAAGAAAAAAGGCTGCCAGCACCTGAAGTGGTACCACCAATCACGGTCGAAGCAGAGGTAACTCCAGAAAAGCAAGCTATGACATGCAGCTTCACCGCGAAAAAACCAACCAGAGTCGTCGCCAGTGACTGGAGACAATTAGAAACAAGAACCGTAACCCTGCCATCGGCTGACGAAAAAGTAACTGAGGGTGAGGCTGGCACTGCCATAGTATGGGCAAGAGACATATACCAGGAATGGGAAATCCTCAGTTGTTGGTTGCCACAAGGTCACAAGGAATCACACGGCGGTAGCACGGAAATTGCCTACAGTCTACTCAATACGATCACGGAAGAGAAAATCTACAGAAAAGGGCAGGACCTTAAGCCTCCAGAACCCCATTACACCGACAGTATGCCACAAGTAGACGTGACCAATGAAGAGGTCATCCCTCCTGATAGGCTTCCCCCGGAAACAATGCCATGATAGAGCACCTCACCCATAGCCGTCGCTCCAGACAACTCTAACTTTACAGCAGAGGTCACCAGCGACGGGGTCTCTTGCCATGAAGAATGGGTGCATCGACTGACGGGGTGACACCTGATAAAACACCAACTTCCTACCAGTCACAAACGTTTGTGATATTGCCATCTCGGCACTATAGCGACTATGGCATCGCCATAGTCGCCACAAGAGCATAATGTAGAATGAGGATGGGCACTTTGATTTCCAAAGGTGCATTGCATCTTACAGTAGACCTGAGCCTGAGCGGCTTGGATGCCCTGTCCCATTACGCTATAATCTGTGCAGATAATGAAATTTGTTGACAAGCTTCTAAGTGCCAGCCAGCAAAATAGGAGCCTGCTATGCGTCGGGCTCGACCCTGACCCTGGACGTATGCCAGTGGCAAGCCTAGTGCGGTTCAGCAAGGCTATTGTTGATGCCACCGCAGACCTAGTGTGTGCCTATAAACCTAACCTCGCATTTTACGAAGCTTTGGGCATCGAGGGGCTTAAAGCGCTGCAAAAAACAATGGAGTACATTCCCAGCCATATCCCTATAATTGGCGATGGCAAACGAGGTGACATCGGGAATACAGCCAGAGCCTATGCTAAAGCTCTTTTTGCCACTTTCGGATTCGATGCGGCTACCATAAATCCTTACCTTGGCTTCGATTGTATAGAGCCATTCATCGAGTACAGGGACAAGGGAGTCTTTATCCTGTGCCGAACTTCCAATCCCGGTGCGAGCGATTTCCAGGGTCTAGTCGATGCCCATGGTGTGCCGCTGTATATAACGGTAGCTCGCAAAGCTAAGGAGTGGAATGTCCATGGCAATATAGGCTTGGTAGTTGGAGCCACATATCCCCAGGAGCTCAAATTGATCCGACAACTTTGTCCCGAAATGCCGCTTCTTATACCGGGTATCGGGGCTCAGGGCGGTGACCTGAGCTCAACGATCAATTACGGCGTCGATGCACATGGCAAGAAGGCGATTATTGTTGCTGCTAGACAAGTCCTCTATGCCTCCCAGACGAAAGACTTCGCCCAAGCTGCCAGGCGAGCCGCCCAAGAATTGCGGGACAGCATTAACCAACTAGTTGAACAGACAGGTCATTAGGGAAGATGGAGATACACCTTGGCGATGTGGTCCGCTTGAGAAAAGGGCATCCCTGTGGAGGTGATGAGTGGCTGGTGGCAAGAGTGGGCGCTGATGTCAGGATAAAGTGCCTTAAGTGCCAAAGACAGGTTCTTTTGGAACGGGGAGTCTTTGAGCGTCGGGTGAAAGCCCTAGTCTCAAAGGCTAAACCGGCTGCTGAAGTCAACCAGTAACTGCCGAGAGACCTAGCTGAAATAGACCAGTTATTATAAAATATAAATTCCACCATAAAGTTTGTCCCATGGAGGAGGAAACAAGATGAAATTACTGCTAAAAACGTCGCAGGTATTGCTCTGTGTACTACTGCTCATCAGCCTCATTTCATGCGTGGCTCATCGGGAGGTCAAACCAGAAGAAGCCTCAACCTACCCGGAAACAACCTTCATAGTTCTCAGCGACCCGCACATATATTCCCCAACACTGGGAACCCAAGGAAAGGCATTCGAGGACTATCTAGCGCGCGACCGCAAGCTTCTGAGAGAAAGCACCGAAATCATGGAGGCTGCCATCGCCGCAATAAGAAACGAAAAGGCTGATTTCGTTTTAGTGCCGGGCGACCTGACAAAAGATGGGGAGCGGATCTCGCATGAGCTGGCTGCAAGTTACTTTGCTCAACTAGAAGCTGGAAGGAAGAAGGTTTACATTGTGCCGGGCAATCACGATGTAAAGAATGGTCACTCATTCAGATATATCGATGACAGGACCGAGCGTGTGCCAAACGTAACGCCAGAGGAATTCGCACAAATATATGGCGAGTTCGGATATAAAGAAGCGCTCTACCGTGACCCTGCCTCCCTCAGCTATGTAGCCGAGCCACGGGCTGGACTGTGGCTTTTAGCCCTGGATGCCTGCCGCTACGCAGAAAATACAGAGGGCGAGGAGCCGGTCGTTGATGGTAAATTCAGCACCACCACTCTATTGTGGATTGAAGATATGCTCAAGAAAGCAGCAAAGGAAAGGAAGGCGGTCATCGCCATGGTACATCACGGCATCGTCGAGCACTATGCTGGGCAGGAAAAGAACTACGGCGAATACATCGTGGATGATTTCCCAGCAGTGTCGGGGCTACTGGCGAAGTACAACACACGCCTAGTTTTCACCGGTCACTACCACGCACAAGACATTACCCTGGTACGCTGGCTTGAGGAGAACAAGTTCATCTTCGATATAGAAACCGGTTCTCTGGTCACCTATCCTTGCCCTTACCGCATAGTGAGCATACATGCTTCACAAAAAGCAGTGCTTCGAACCAAATATGTAGAATCAATACCTTCACATCCCGCCGACTTTCGAGAATATGCCAGGACATACTTGCTCGATGGTATAAAGGGAATAGCTATACGCACTATACAAGGATTTGGGGTTGACCTGGCTGAAGCGGAAAACCTGGCAAAGCAGGTTGCACAGGCATTTGTGGCACACTATAGCGGGGACGAAAAGCTTCCACCGGGTGAGGAAGCCATTAAGACCGAAGGGCTGAGCACCCGTGCTGAGACGATAATCAATCTCCGTAAGGATCTAGTTATCGGGCTGTGGAACGACTTGGAGCCACCTGATAACAACATAACCATCGACCTGAAAACAGGCAGGTGGCAATAGAATTAACCTGATACATCGAAGCTGAGTCCAGTAGTTTGTTTCTCATCCAAAACGTGCAGCACCGTCACTCAATAATATTTTAACGATTTCCGCCGTATCTTCTGCCGCCTTTGAATCGCATGGCACTGTACCATGGAAAGCAGCGTCGCTGAGCCTTGTGTCAAAGTAGACTGTGCCAATTACCTTGACACCCTTCTTATCAAGCTCTTCAATCATCCTCCGTCCGGTCTCCTCGGAGGGAACCTTATTAAGAACAGCACCAACTCTGCCTATACCCATCCCCTGAGCCATATAGACTATCCTCTCAGCTAACGCGATGGATTCAAAGGATGGCTCAACTATTATCAATACGGTATCGACGTTCCTTTCCACACCTCTGCCGAAGCTTTCGATGCCGGCTTCTATGTCAACTACCACAACCTCTTTGTCTCCTACTGCCAATCTCGCCATCAGTTCCCTGGTTATTCCCGCCATTGGGCAGGCACAACCCTGGAAGGGATCCTCAATCTTGCCCACCATCATAAATTTAAGTCCATCCCTATCGAGGATGTACTCCTGTGGAATATCTTTAACTGCAACCTCCTCGCATTTGAGCCATTCTGCGTCGGTCTTTTGCTCGCCTGAGGGAACTGGATTCATTATTGTCCTCAGCGCCCTCGGCTGTTCAACAAAGCCAAACATTCGATAAAGTCCCGGGTTAGATTCATCTGTGTCAAAGACCAATACGCTAAAGCCCGCTTCCCTGAAGGCGTTGGCAACCAGGGTTACAATAGTGCTCTTACCTACGCCACCCTTGCCACAGACAGCTATTTTCTTGATGGCACTGCTCTTCACAGCGTGCGATTGTAGATAAGCTCTGATCCTTTTAGAGGCGGCAACCATTTCCTCCTTGGTCTTTGCATAGCACATGCCACAGTCTATACAGCCTTCGTCTTCATAAAAAGCTGCGCCCATAGGACAATGAAACAGTCCCATATGTTACTCCCCATCTGCCGCTGTTCCGTCACTGGATGCAAATCAATATATGGTCAGTGCTTCTGGAATGTGCTCTGGCGGACGCACTAGCTTCATCGTGCGGGCCTGACTAGGACATGAAATCACACAGCAGCCACAGCCTCTACATGCTTCTTCGTCAGTGTGTGAACGCTTCTCACCAAATTCGGGGTAATAACTCATCGAGATTGCATCGAATTGACACCGTTCCACACAAGTCTCACAAGCACGGCACTTCTCTGGATCAACCTCGGCTACAAAACGACTTTTAGCTGCGAAGCGAATCGCCATACAGCAGCAATAATGGCAATTGCAAATTAACTGGTTGACCTCTCTCTGGTTTACCGTGCAATGCACGGTGGGGTACTCGTCAAACTTTTCTACGACCTCCAGCGCTTCTTCATAGGTGATCTTCCTACCAACTCCCCGGTCAAGATTGTATTGGGCTGTGCGACCAAGCGTGATGCATGATTCCACCGGAATGCCACACCATCTGTCGGTATGAGACCTTTTGCATCCACAGTGAAGTAAGACTATAAGTTCCTGCTTGCTCAAAATCACCTTCACGTCTTCGTACGGCAAGACCCCAGGAACATCTTTTATCGATTTCCATCTGGGTATAACCCTAAACTCACCTTGCGGGCGCATATCCTCAGGCACAGGCTTCCTCATGGGACCCTCCAAAACGCCCCACAGGTCAAAATAGCTCTGTCCTAAATCCTTATCAAACTTCGGATTACCAAGTGCCGCGTCATGAAGTTGTATAAAGGTGCGAGCCATCGAGGGTCCCTTCTTCGTGGGAAAGACGAGACCCTTTTCAAACAACTCTCGTATATGTTTATCTACCGTCTTCTTATCTAGGTTCAGGCTCTTGGCAAACTCTTCAGTCACTTCCAATGTTCTTGCAGCAGAGGCTGTCTGATTAGGATCCGGCAATGCAGCCACTATTTTTGCCTGTTCCGGATTGGCCAGCTTTGCTAGTATCCTCGCCACATACTCCGACTCCCCTGCTCCGATCCTGGCTGCTAATTCCCTGTAAATGGGCGCAACTTCTCCTTTCTCTTCCTTAACTCTTGCCTCTAGCTTGCGATAAACCTCAACCGGATCTATTTTGCTCATAACTTGCGTCACTCCTTCACTTTAGTCTCAAGTCATTGACAAACCTAGATAAGGATACATCTTGCGCACGTAAATTTCAATAGAGTAACTGCTCCCCCAAATATCTTACTCTAGTTACGAGACAGCCGGGCAATTTCCTCAACGATTTGAGACAATAGAACCAAGGAACATATATAATAGGACTGGAAATATTAAGGCGGATAAGTGATGACAGACCTAAATGAAAGAATCGATACATTAGCCCGTTGGATGGCACAAGCAAAACACCTTGTGGTCTTCACCGGGGCTGGAATTAGCACCGAATCAGGGCTGCCTGACTTTAGAGGACCTAATGGGCTCTGGACAAGGCAAGCAAAAGGACTGCCACCTCCACCCAGAATAGATTGGGCGCGGGTGCAGCCAAATCAGGCACACTTGGCGATTGTCGAACTGCAGAATATAGGCATACTAAAGTTTCTCATTACTCAGAACGTAGATAACTTACATCTGAAAGCAGGGATTAAACCAGAACTGATAGCTGAGTTTCATGGTAACATCACCAAGCTGAGATGTAGCTCCTGCGAGACCCAATTTGACTCATTTCCCGACCTATTGGAGAGCCGCTGTCCAGTTTGTGAAAGGGGGAGGCTGGTTTCTAGTGTGATCAATTTCGGTGACCCGATTCCTCGCAGGGCTTATGAGGACTCACTTCGCCATTCAAGGCTTTGTGATTGCTTTGTCGTCGCTGGCTCAAGCCTAGTTGTCCATCCGGCAGCTACGATGCCCGAAATTGCACATAAAGCTGGGGCAAAACTGGTTATCATCAATAGGGGCGAAACTCCTCTTGACAGGATCTGCCACCTCAGATTCTGGGAGAGTACCGGGGAGGTATTGCCGCTAGCAGTCAAGAGAATCAAGGAGCTCATGGAAACCTAGCCTTTTCAACTAAGGCTATACGTAAACACATTCTGCAGCCAGTGCGCGGTTGCCAGTTTGTTGGAAAAACTTTGAGAAAAAACAACATACAACCCATTACACGTAGCAACAAACCAATACGCAGTCAGGCGGACGTTCAAACGAGCTTCTCCTTAAGCCAGTGCACGGTTCTTTCGATTGCTGTTGATCGTGTTGCTGAAAAGAAATGATCCCCACCCTGAATAACGATTAGAGTGGTGTAGGCTACCGCCCTGTCACGCAGTTCGCAGGCATCAGTAACAGAACAAAAGGCATCGCTATCACCTTGTACGATAAGTACTGGACGTGGCATTATGCGCCCTATATTATCTACGGCATTGTATCTAGATACCAATTCAAGGAAATCAGCCCTTGGCATCATTTTATACCGTTGGATTAACTCGCTGACGCCACGAACATTTGGCATGACCATAGCAAGATAGTCTATAGAGTTCTTCTCATAAAAATCGGTGACCCTGGATCCCACTCCCCAAAGCGCTATCACCTTAATTCTCTGGTCTTGTGCCGCATTCCAGATAGCTACGTTTGTGCCAAGACTGTGACCGAATAAACCTATCTTCCCGCTGTCAACGAAATCTTGCTTTTCAACGAACGAGATTGCAGCTGGTGTATCCTCATGGTATGCCTTTTCAAAATCAAAATTTCCCATACTTTCGCCATGCCCTCTATAATCAAAACACAAAGTGACGAACCCACTATCGACCAGAGACCACATTAGGTCGGAATAGGACTGCCTAGTTGCACCTAGGGCAGAACAGATAACCACAGCTGGTCCCGGACTACCCAGATTACTGGGAATAGCCAAGCTGCCCACCAGTTGAACATCACCAGAATAGAAGGAAACCTTCTCTATCGTCATGGGGCTCTCCACTACACCCATCAGATTTTGCACGCCTCTAAAACTTTTTTCAAATCTCACTATTCAAGCCAAGGCTCTGCCACATCTAGCCAGCACCAGCAACTGCAGGCAGCAAAATCACACGGTGAATATTTGCTTCTTGCTCCCCAAGACCTTGGGAAGACTGGTAGTTTAGCATTATAATGAGATATGAAAGATGCCAGTATATGGTAGCTGAACAGGGGTGAAAAAGAATGGGAATAAAGCTTTACAAAGAACCGAAGTTGGAAGGACCGGACATGGTCTGCGCCTGGCCAGGAATTGGCAGAGTCGGATTAGTGGCTGTGGATTATCTGCGCCGTTCCATAGTTGCAGAGGAATTTGCCGAGGTAGAGCCCTGGGACTTCTTTGAGCCACATAAGGTCACGATCACCGAGGGTTTGCTAAAACATCTGGATTTTCCCGGCAGCCGGTTCTACTACCAGAAGCTTAGAAATAAGGACCTGATCTTATTTATCGGTGAACAGCAACCAAGCGGAGATGTGCGGTTGTGCACCGTGGGAGGGAATGCTTATGGAATGGCTAACCTTGTCCTGGATTTAGCGGAAAAGTTCCGTTGCCAGAGAATTTACACATCAGGTGCTGCCGTGACTCAAACACACCATACACTTAAACCTAGGGTGTGGGCAGTGCCCAATAGTGAGGACCTAGTTGACGAAGTAAGAGAGTATGAGAACACGGTTCTAATGTCTGAAGTTGAAGGCAGGCATGGTCAGGGCATGATAACAGGTTTAAATGGTCTTCTTCTCGGGGTAGCCAAAAAAAGAGGAATGAAAGCTCTTTGTCTAATGGGTGAGATACCGTACTACTTACAGGCTTCTCCTTGGCCGTATCCCAAGGCTTCAAAATCAGTACTGGAAGTCCTAACTCATATTCTGAGAATTGACATCGACTTCATACCACTCGACGAGCTAGCGAAGAAGGTAGACGAAAGCATTGAAGCATTCCTGAGAAGCCTGTACGAAGCAGAAGCCATACCGCCTCAAATAAGAAGCGAGATCAGAGACGCTATTGAGAAGATGAAATATATCAGGCAAACACCTGGCCCGATTACCGAGGAAGACCAAAAGCGAATCATGGAACACATCGACGAATTTTTCAAGAAAAGGGAGAGGGGAGATGAGCGAACAGGTTAGCGTTTATTCTCAGCCCGAACTTGAAAACGCTTCTTTAATCGTAGGCTGGAAAGAGGATGAGGGAAAATTAGGAGCGGAGGTAATTGGCTATCTCAACGAACATATCAAGGGCAAGAATTTTTGCGAAATCGAGCCAGTAAAGTTCTTTCCTCTAGATGGTGTGGCGATTGATAACAACCTAGTCCAGTTTCCGACAAGCAGATTCTATGCTGGCGAACGAAAAGACATAGTCCTGTTTGAGAGCAATGAACCTGTATACAGGAGATACGAGTTTCTAAATTGCCTTCTTGATGTGGCGGAACACTACTGCAACATAAAATACCTCTATACCGTCAGCGGGACCATTTCTGCTATCGCCCACACTTCTCCTCGGAAACTGCTCACTGTTTTCAACCAGTCAGAATTCCAAAAGAGGTTTCGAGGCTATGACCTTGTAGATATGACGTGGGAAGGACCCCCAGCCATAAATAGCTTCCTTCTCTGGCTAGCTCAAAGGAGAGGTATCCCGGGGCTAAGCTTGTGGCCAGAGATAACTTTCTATCTGGCAACAACTGAGGACCCCAGAGCAGCAGAAGTTGTCCTTTCCTTCTTCGACCGAAAATTTAATCTTGGTCTCGACCTATCTGGGCTCAACTTGAAGATCAGGAACCAGAACGAGAAAATAATTTTGCTGAGAAAGCAGGAACCACAAATTGACAAATATATCCGCACTTTGGAGGTTGGCATTAGCCTAAGCAACGAAGAACAGCTAACACTGGTAAGGAAAGTGACTGACTTTCTCAGCACTAGAACATAATTGTGCTGGTTACATCAGCACATTTAACTAGATGGAGGATTTAAGATGAGAGAGACGCAGCAAATACAGTTCTCCGATAGCGATATACTGTTCTTGTTGCAAACGGTGGAGCCAAGACTGGCGAAAAGGATAGATATAGTGAAAAATGACCCATCACTTATTGATGGTATGCTGGAACATGAAGTGCAGAAGCTGTTCGAAAGGATAATGCTGATGAGTGAGGAAACAATAACAGCAACAATCACACCACGGTTTCTCTTTGAGGTATTATTAAGAGCCGCTCGCAGGGAGCTAAAAAAGCAGGCTTACACGGTTGAGCGTACAGCTACCCAAAAGATACCTGTCTTTGATACTGCAGATGTAGTCCGCTTTTTAAGTAACAACGCAATCCTGAAATATCTAGCCGATATGCTGTCCTCTTTTACCAAAATCGAAAGCTTCACCTTGCCAGTAAGGGTAAGGAAGGGCGTCTGGCACAAGATCAGATACAACGACATGGATATAGATAGTCTGGTCAGGTTTTGTGCTGCTGTGGATGAGGAACATAGATTTAGCCTCTACAAGAGGATAGCCGATCTGTGCCTCTTCATCCTCGGGATCTTCCCAGAGTATGTGACCATGGACTACCGATATCCTTCTAGTGATAAGCTGAGGCGAAGACTGTTTGGTCAGCTAAGACATTCCGTTGAGGATTACGAAGAAGAGGGTAGGCGATTCTACAAGCTGGCTGGAGAACACAGAAATGCATCCGTACTCGACCTGGCCGACATTTTTCAGCAGCTTCATGAAAAGTTCAATTTAGCCAAGAAGCCTTTAAACTTTATTTCTGAACACTACCTCCAGTTCAGGAGAGAAAGGCTATTCCCCTTCACTTCCTCAAATTAGGAGAGCATGAATGCAAGGCTGCAAGATCCCACGGGAAGATTTCATTTGTGAGAATGCAACTGGAGTTAGACTCGGATTGACAACAGATCGATGAACGTTCAGGTTGAGTGATACGTGTTTCCTTGAACAAAACATCCAGTCCATTTCGAGGTCTAACGAAATTCTAACATTTTTCTAGCGTACTTCTAATAGAAAGTGGTTTAATTTGATAACCGAATGGAGGCTTGAATCATCTCCCTAGAGCACGTTTTTATTAAGGGTGGTCTTAAGCCAGTCTCCTCGCAAACCAAAACGGAAATCTGAAACCAATGGCGGAAAAGAAGATCTTAATCGTTGTTCCCCCGCAGGGATTCAATGACAGACAATATGAAATTTGTCGCCAGCTTTGGGAAGGTCGCGGTCACAAGGTCTCAGTAGCTTCGCTGGAACGGGGAGGTGCCAGGAGCGAGATGGGCACTGCCATTTGCGTAGACATGGCACTGAAAGATGTAAAGTCCTATGATTACGATGCCATTGTCTTCTTAGGTGGCGAAGGTAGTAGAATACTTTTCGATGACGAGACAGCACGTAAGTTAGCTAAGGATGCCAAGTATAAGGTTCTGGGCGCCAGTGACAACGCAGTCATACTTCTAGCCCTGGCTGGCGCTTTAGATGGCAAGAAGGTGACCGGACCACCGGAGTCCGTGAGCTGGCTGTCAAAAGGCGGAGCTATCTATCTGGGTGAGCCTATCCAAATCGATGATAAACTTATAACAGTCAAAGACGTAACCATGTCAGACCAATTAGCCGCGGCTGTTGCTAGAGAGCTAGAAAAATAGTAAATGCCCACGGTCTACTCAAGTTCACAGCCATAGTCAGGTGTCAGAAACAACACCTCAAATATAACAGCGGCAGGCAAAACATCAAGCGTATAGTCACAAAATTAGCGTCTCCGCCATAGCTGGATAACATCAACTAAGTGATCCGACCAACGACGAAGTTAATCTATCTCTCCCACACAGGCGAAGTTTTTCGCCAAACCTTCGCAAGCGCCATCGGAGATAGTGGCTATAACTGAGTACCGTTGAGGTTGAGACATTGCGAAAGTGAACTACCAATGAGAAAGCCTCTAATAAGATTCTAACATTTTTTTAGCAGCGCTCTAACATAGCACAGGATACAATAAAATAAAGAGTAGGAGCCATTGAGCATTGACTGGATTTGGTGTTAGGAGGTGTGGTATGGAGCTCAATAAGCTCTTCGGAGTATGGCAGATGGACAGTCAGTGCCCTGTCTTTAAGACAGGGCTTGTGGAACTCGAGCCATCTCAGATAAGGTGATCCGGGGCTAATCCAGTAAGGATGCATACACACTGCGGTGTGCATACCGCGGGCAAGTGTGGTGTGAGCGGCATCAAGCTAATCGTCGGGGGCATCTTTGGGGATGCTCCCGATTTTTGTCACAAGCAAAGCTAACGTTGCTTCGAAAAGTCGCTAGATGGAATAGTTTCATGGACATCTCTTACGAGGCAGTTAGTCCCTACGCTTCCGGTCGTGGCTCAAAAGCCTTAAACCTATAGCCTAATCCTCGCTCGCTGAGAATGTACTTAGGATTCTTAGGGTCTTTCTCGATTTTCTGTCTCAGGTAGGTAATATAGAGCCGCACATACTGGTCTTCATCGCGATACTCATGTCCCCATACACGCGATAAGAGGGTCTCATGGGAAAGTAGCTTTCCTGCATTTGACACCAGTTGATATAGAAGCCGATACTCGGTAGGTCTGAGGTGCACCTCTTTACCCCGAACTATGACCTTGCTCTGGTCAAAATTTATGCGCAGTTCATCATCTACTACTATTTCTGATTTAGGACTCGGTATTTTTGCTCCTGTCCTTCGCAATACTGCCTTTACGCGCGATACCAGCTCCTTAGGGCTGAAAGGCTTGGATATATAGTCATCAGCCCCAAGGTCTAGCCCCCGAACCCGGTCGAACTCCTGCCCTCTAACACTTAGAAAAATGACCGGCACCTCGGAGACCTTACGGATTTCCTTGAGTGTCTCAAAACCATCCATATCTGGCATCATAATGTCCAAGATTACTAGGGCTGGCAGTTCTCTGATCACCTTCTCCAAAGCTTCATACCCATCAGCAGCACTGACAACTTGAAAGCCTTCTGCTTCTAGATTCATCGTTACCAGCCTGACAATCTGCGGCTCGTCATCTACAACTAATATTTTATCTGCAGTAACCATACTGTTGACTCCGACTATCAAGCCTTCTTCAGCCCAAAGGCAGAATAACGGTAAACCTTGCTCCCTTGCCCAACTCCGTCTCCACCTCAATTCTGCCACCATGTGCCTCCACGATAGACTTACAAATATAGAGTCCTAGTCCTATGCCTTTTATTCTTCGCACCAGATTACTATCGGCACGTTGGAACCGTTCAAAGATGCGGTCTAAGTCTCGCTTTGCGATACCAATCCCATTGTCAGTGACACTTATCCTGACCGACTCCCCATCCTGTCTGCCTGATATTACGACTTTACCGCCCTTGGGGGAATACTTCACAGCATTCTCAACCAAATTAGTTAGCACTTCCTCTATCAATGCCGGATCAGCAGATATAGAGGGAAAATCAGATTCAAAATCAAGCTCAAATGTATGGATGGTGGTCACAGCACTTTGTCGCCGTATGACCTTTGCAGCAAGCGCCGCTAGCTGCACTGGCTCTCTAACCAACGCTGGCATACCAGCAGAAATACGAGACGCAAGCAGCAATTTGTTCATCACATTGCTCAACCGGTCGCTTTCCGCCTCAATAGCCTGGAGGCTTCGACGTATGGTCTCTCGGTCCCAACCGTCATCAGTCTGGCACAATGTGCTTGTATAGCCTTTAATAATAGACAGAGGAGTTTGCAGTTCATGTCCAAGCATAGAGAGGAATATTTCCCTTAAGTTTTCCAGTTCCTTAAGTTTCGATATGTCCCGAACATTAACTACTGCATTTATCGGCTTGCCCTCCGGAGTGCAGAGGATAGAATAAACCATAGCCACGTCCACACATCTTCCATCTCTAGTTTGAACTCGCCCCTGCCGCTCGATAGTAACATTGCTTCCCGTGGTGCTAATTAGCATCGGGCATTCCATGGTGCAAATACTCTTGCCATCGTTATCGCGCAAATCAATCACCCTGAAGCATTCCCTTCCTATCACATCCTGCCTCGATTGTCCCGTAAGTCTCTCCATCGCCAGATTGAAGCCGATAATCCTACGTTGGGCATCTATGTTCATAATGCCATCGGCGCTATTCTCCAAGATAAATTCCATCCTCTGTTTCTCACCTGCCAGTAGGTAGGCTAATCTAGCATTTTGAACCGCAATAGCTGCCTGTTCAGCAAATGCTGCCAGCACCACTTGGTTCTCTTCAGTGAAGGGGACCGAGTCCAATGGGCGCAGCACAAATATAAGCCCAAGTGACCTGCCCCCGACTTGCAACGGCAAAACAATTATAGGGTCCTGCCTTATCCCTTTGACAGATACTGGTAAAGCTGAGTCGGGGCTGATTTCAGAAAGGAGTTGGAAGCTTTTTTTGCTCATGCCGAGGTCAGGGATTACCTCATCGAGCAGTGGCCGAAGTTGCTCAATTGCTCGGTCATCCAGACCGCATGCAGCTTCAAGAACAAAGCAATGCTCCGCTTCGCTCCAGACAGCCACCACCCCGGCACTCCCTTTAAGTGCTCTGATAGCATTTTCCAAAATGAGCTCCAGCGTTGCCCGCAGGCTAACCTGTTCTAACCCAGTTCTCGGTATCTGTACCATACACTCAGATTCGCCGTTATACCCACAAATCAAATACGTCTAACGAAATTTTAGCACTTTTCTAACAGTATTCTAATACAAGACTTTATAAAATGAAACCACCTTATAAGACAAACACTAGAAGAGAGATGCAAAGGCGATCTCATCTAAGTTGCGGGAGCGCTCAACTAAAAACAAAAGGAGGAAAGTATGGTGATGGCAGAGCAAGCCAAGATAGATGAACTTAAGAGAGAGGAATTGAAAAGAAAGGCAGAGGAGGAACTTAAAAAAATACGGGAGAACTGCCAGAAATGGGGGGTGAGTTTCGAAATCAGAAACCTGCGAGAATATCTCGCCCAGGCAGGTCTCAGCCTAGCCGACATCGACACCTCTGAAGAGGAGCTGCAGAGCTGCTTTAAAGTCGGCCACACAAACGCCGCCAAGACCTGGCTCAAGATGGCCAGAGAACGGTGTCAATCACAGGATGTCAGCACCGAAGTCGGCCATATTAGAAGCCTGGTTGCTGAGGCTAACGTTACTTTAGCAGATGTAGGCACCAATGAAGATGAGTTGGAAAGCCTGTTAGCAGCATACAAGCCGATTAAAGGCTGGTGGCGCCGAATTTTCCAGCGAGGAACTGACCGTAAAGGCTCTAGCTGCTGTTCACTTCACCCCAAGGCTTAACGCATTACCGAAGATAAAGTCTATGCGTGGACGAGATAGAGATGACAGCTAGAGCCAGATTAAAGTGATTCAGACTAGTTGGGAGGCGACAAGCCAGCCCATATCCCGAATCTTACTGGTTGGAGGTTTGCATGCCGATCTACGAGTACCAGTGCAGGAAATGCTTGTTGCGATTTGAAATGAAAAGGCGGTTTAATGAAAATGGGAGCGGCTTCTGCCCCGAATGCGGAAGCGAAGCCCATCGCCTTTTCTCACCAGTGCCCATAATATTCAAAGGATCTGGCTTCTATGTCACCGATAACAGGAAAGACTATGATCGCCCCTCCAGCGATAGCGACAGCGACAGCAACAAAAGTAACTCCAATGTTAAATCAGAAGCCAGCTAGCTATAGGAAAGAACCTTGCCTGATTTTGGTATAACGTTTAAGAAAGGTTTATCATGACAGCCCAATTGAAGGACAAGGAAAAATCAGAGATGAAGGAGACCACTTATACCTTTAGGTGTCGCTTCTGCGGGAAGACCAAGCAGCTTGGTGAGATGAGAACGCTGACCCGGTTTTTCCCACCGCAGACAGCATGCCGAGATTGTGAAAGAAAGATCGGGTAGAACAACGAAACATTAGGAAAGGTCAAGGAAGCAAGACTATCACCTCTCCAGATATCAGCTGGGAACGTCCAATTCAAACATTCCATCTCAAAAATGGCGCACCTCGGTGGTGGCTCCAGTCGACCAAAAATGCCTTAGGGACTCATCGGGCTCACCAAAGAGAAAAGAACAGGGTGGACTGCACCCCTATGATTGGACGGGTAGGGTTAGGAAGGTCCGGCGGGGTAATCCGTTATTCTTCT